>Ga0102943_1000004_pt1 | contig 158389 bp, 141 predicted proteins | sample SalPonC_black_MG_FD_78174 | JGI IMG/M metagenome (GOLD analysis project Ga0102943, IMG submission 78174) | Salt pond soil microbial communities from South San Francisco under conditions of wetland restoration - Salt Pond MetaG... | ecosystem: Environmental > Aquatic > Marine > Intertidal zone...
ATACAGAGAACAAGACGTTCTTGCGCTTCTGAGCTTTTTGCGATCTAAACCTGCCCATACAACAGGTAGAGATAATTATTGCTCTGCTGATGCGAAAACAGCTGAGTTGTTACGAATAACTTAAACTTACCCGCAATTGCTGAAAGGTTCTAATTTATGAATGACTTGGTCGGTTACTTCGCTTTTATTTTCATTTGTATGCCCGTTGTGCATGGAGACAGCCCATACGCACCGACAAAAGTCGGGACGACACTGAATGCCGAAGACATCGGTAATTATGGCTATGACTCAGCGGGCAATCGTCTTACGAACAAAGCAGGCGACTATCGGCAAACGATTAACATCGGTTTGCTTTCCAAGCCGAACAGCATCCAACAGGGTTCGAAAACGCCCGATCAATTCTTTTACAAGCCGAATACACAGCGTTACATGCGCCTGCATGAGTCAGGGCTCAAAACTTTATATTTTCCAGGAATGGAATACCGCTTGGACGGTGTTGCTGGAAAATCCGTCGTGTATTTACGCCCCAAGGGCTATAGTCCAGATGTGCAAATAGAATTTGGAGGGGAGGGTGCCTTCGAATACACTTATTTATTGAAAGATCATCTGGGTAGCCCGGTGAGGTCTGTTAACGAGTTTGGAGACGCACACGACTTCAATCGTTTTGACCCATGGGGGCTGCGAATAAAGGCTACTGGTGAACAAGCCGATTTGAGAGAAACTAGAAAAGCTGAAAAGATACGCGGATATACTGGGCATGAATTGATCGCAGCAGCTAACATGAACCACATGAACGGTCGGGTGCACGATTCTACAATTGGCATATTTCTTAGCCCAGACAGGCTAATAGAGGGAAGTTCAGTGGTGGCTTTAAATCGGTTTGTTCTTGGGCAGAACCGTAATCCCAATGTGACGGATCCGACTGGTTGGAAAATATTTTATCACCCCGCAATCCATCCTGAAACCAACACTAAAAACTTTAATTTTGTAAAAGAAAGAGTTGCTGATGTCGTTAAGCTGAGAGGTTCACATTCATTTATGAGTTATTTTAGCCCAATTGAGCATAGCGAAAATATCATCGTAAATGTAAAAGAGGGGGCAGCTGGTTCCACAACATTTACACAGAAAATCGGGACAACCTTTCATCCAGACATAGGGAAAATCGATCACATTGAAATCAATTTTAATGTGATCGATAGATCTCAGAGTCACATTGTTTTCGCCCATGAAATGGCGCACGCAAGCCAGTTAAGTTATAGATCGGAAGAAACTGCTTTGTTTGCTTTAAATTATATGAGAAAACCATTGTACTCGGTTAGTTTAAGAAGACCGGTAGAGGCTGCAATCAACCATAGTTTCTTTAATGTTTATTTACCTACTGAGTTAAAACACGCTTATGGAACATTTGGTTTTTTTCAAGAGATGGGTGCTCATGATATCGCTTCGTTCTCGTCCGAACGTCCAACCCCTTTCAAGATAATGAATCATCGCCAGCAAATGTTGTTTTATGCGTTTGAAAATGATGCAGTCTTATTCGAACAACGTGTTGCCCGCGAATTGGGTATACCAGAAAGCAATATACGAAAGCACTACCACGATATTCCTGGAAATTTTTTCCCTGGCACATCGTCTTGATGCCATGTATTATATACCGCCACTTTTTATCACAGAATGAGGGAGCCCTTTGCAAATTACCGGTATATTGAGGCAGGTTAATATTTTGGTCTTAAACCATGGTTAACCGGGGCAAGGCTTCACTGCTTACGATAATCAGGCCATTGACTGGACTGAAATCATACGCTTCTGGGGACCAAACCGGGATGAGCGTATCCAGATAAAAATCAATAAATTTAAACATTCGGTTATAGTATAGGTTCCGCCTGTCGCTTCTACAAAGCGGTTAGAGTGTTCATCTGAACCAGTAGCTATTCAGTTGTTAAGGATTAAACTGCTGCAAGTTTTAAATACTGGAGTGCCATGGAATAGCCAGCTATGCCAAGGCCCGAGATGACCCCTTTACTTACGGCTGCGGTCAGTGACACGTGCCTGAAGGCTTCTCGTTGGTAGAGGTTGCTGATATGCACTTCGACAACGGTCAAATCAGTGCCGGTTATGGCGTCGCGCAAGGCAATACTGGTGTGCGTGAGTGCACCTGGATTCATAATTAAACCGGCGTATCCGGCATCACTCCATTGCGCAATCTTATCGATGAGGGCACCTTCGTGGTTGGATTGGAAGCAATCGAGCGTGATGCTCAGTCTGTCCGCTTCGGTGCTGAGTTGGGCTTCCAGTTCTGCTAAGGTGGTATTCCCGTAAATTTCCGGTTCTCGTTTACCGAGTCGATCCAGATTGGGGCCGTTGAGCAGCGCTATTTTTTTCATTGTCGACTTTTCTTTATTCGTATTAAAGCGGACAGCCTGTTGCAATAAACTGCCATGGCAAATTAAACTGCGCAGCGGCTGCCGCTGCCAGCGCTTGGACGCCGAATACTTCGGTGGCATAATGGCCGCACGGGTAAAGGTTGAAGCCCTGCTCCTGGGCGAGGTTGAAATGTTCCTGGCGAAGTTCGCCGGTGATCAGGGTGTCGATGCCGAGATCCTGCATCTCAGCGAGCGCCGAGCGCCCACTACCCGATAAAATAGCAACACGGTGTGGCTGCGCTGAGCCATATTCAATTGCAGTGAACGATGCGGGAAAGAGGGTGTGCAGTCGTTCTTTTAAGGTTTTTCGATTCAGGGTATTTTCGACAATGGCGGCAATTGCAGTGCCTTCGAACGCACAAAACGTCCCGGTTACGGTTAAGCCGAGTTTCCGGGCAATCATCGCATTGTTGCCGATCTCAGCATGGGCATCGAGGGGCAGGTGACTGCTGTAGACAGCGAGGTTGCCATCCAGGCAGGTGCGCACCTTGTGCAGCTTGCGGCCCGTGAGCGGCAGCATCGCATTCCAATACATACCGTGGTGAACGATAAGGAAATCGATGTCCGCGGCGATGGCTTGCTCAAAAGGTAGTTGACCCGCGTCGACCGCTGCACCGATTTTTGATACTTTACCGTTATTTTCCAGTTGCAATCCGTTGTAAGCACCCGGGTAATCTTTAATTTGCTTGCGGTGGGTGCGTTCATCGCAAAATTGAACAACTTTTGCTAAATCAGCCATCTGCAAAGATTTCCTCAAAAACAGCCAACTATCAACTTTAAAAAAACACAGATCGACCGATTACCATGAGAGAAAACTACTTATCCAATCTCATGAACGAAATCAAAGGAATCATATTCGACATGGATGGTCTGATGTTGGATACAGAAAGACTGTTTATGCAAGCTTATCAGCAAGCTGCCGCAGAGTGTGGCTTTGCCATGACGGAGGCCCTGTATTTTCGCATGCTGGGCCACAGCGAACACGAAAGTCACCAGATCTTGCAAGAGGGGTTGCCAAAAGATGCGCCGTTTGCGCAGATAATCACACGGGCTAAGCAACTGTATTACGATATTATTTTCGGGCATGGGGTGGATATCCAGCCTGGATTGGTCGAACTGCTCAATTTTCTGGATGAGACCCTGATGCCACGTGGTGTCGCGACTTCAACCCACTATGAGTGGGCGTGTATCAAGCTCAAATCGGTCGGGCTTCTGCATCGCTTCGATCACTTAACCTGTGGCGATCAGGTTGAAAACGGCAAGCCAGCACCTGATATATTCCTGAGGACAGCTGCAAAAATGGGCGTTCCACCGGAAAATTGCGTAGTATTAGAAGACTCATTGGCTGGTTTGCAAGGGGCGCGTGCGGCTGGCATGATGCCGGTGTTGATTCCGGACTTAACCACACCGTGTGCTGAAATGAAAGCGTTGGCCGAGGTGATGTTGCCATCGCTGACCGAGTTTCATGCGTGCTTTCGACAAGCAATGTGATGAGAGTGTGGATGAGTTGGTTATTGTGTCTGCCGTTTGCAGCATCTGTGCTTGCGGCGGCCCCTCAGTCGTTTTCCCAGTTGCGAGTGGGCGACGCCGTTTATCAAGATGTTCGGGTTACAGATGTCACGCCGCAGGCGGTCATCATTGTGCATTCTCGGGGCATGTCTCAGGTGCAACTGCGCGACCTTTCAGCAGAATTACAGCAAGCGTTTGGGTACAGTGCAGCAGCCGAACAGGAGTATTTGGCCGCAACGCGGCGCAAGCATGAGTTGGCGATGGCAAAGGCGGCTAGCGCAAGAAAGCGGCGGGCGCATCAGTCGAACAACGCGGCAGCAGCAGGGAGCAGTCCTGTGCAATCAGCGCTCAGTCGTTTTGGGCAGGCACCTGTGATTCGCAATGAGGTGGATTTGCGACCTGAATTTTGGCGGTTGGAATTGGGGAGTAAGAATCAGGGCAGGCGGCCGAGTTGTTCGGTGTTTGCTGTGGTCAGTGCACTCGAGTTTCAAAATGCGCAATTGGACGGCAATACGGATAAGTTGTCGGAGGAGTATTTGATTTGGGCTACGATGCAGAGCCTGGGGCTGCGCGATGAGCAGGCATTGCAGTACGATGAGGATGCAATCGATGCTGGTTTTGGTTTATTGGAGGTGGTCCAAGCGCTGCGAACCTACGGGATTCCTACACACGATGCCATGCCCAATACTTACGGGAAAAGCATGGCAGATATTGAACCTCCGTCTGACGAGATCATTGAGGAAGCGCGTCGTCGCAGCAAGGTCCACGCATATTTGATAACCGGTCGCGATCAGGTCACTAAAATTAATAATATAGTTCATATTTTAAATGAAGGGGCACCCGTGGTGATTGGAGTGCAGTGGCCAGTTGCCTCTACTCTCTACAATGCGCCTGTTTTAAGTAAGCAAAAGCCGCGCGACGATTATGCACATGCCGTCACTCTGGTTGGATATCGGTCCGACAAAGGGGACCCGACCAGCCTGCGTTTTGTTTTCAAGAATTCGTGGGGAAATAAATGGGGGTTGAATGGCTACGGCTGGGTGACCTACGCTTATTTACAGCAGCACTTGCATGCGGCCGTCGTACTCGATGTTGGGGGTTGAGCAGCTGCGCCCTGCAATCGGATCGATTCACTTGCGGCTTTATCGTTGCGCATCCGAAAGATGTTAGATTCCACCGGGATGAGTGCGATCCGATTTCAGGTGGGCAGGACGTTGGCGTGCATTGAGTATTTTCCAAGGAGGATGTATCCTGATTGTGCTGTTCGGCCCACAGAAAAAGATACATCTTTTTTCCAATTACCGTCATTGCGAAATTTTTATACTCGCAGGTGTCGCCTCCTCGAGTTTGAGCAGGGCAAAACTCAACGGATTGTTTTTGTTCAACGCAGGCGATATCGACAGTAGTGATTCGTGAGGAAGTGTGGTCACATCGGCATCGCCGACCTCGCAACTGAGCCGGATTTCCATGCCTGCTTGTAATTGATCGATTCCTAAAATACTGGCAGGAATTTTACATTCTAAGCGATACTGACTGTCATCCAGCTGAACGGCAGCAACTTCCAGCTGGTCAATGATGTGTGCCCTTTGCGTTGCATCCAGTTCTTTGGGATACCAAACCCAGCTGTGTGGCGGCATATCTTTAAAGTCTCCAGGAGTAAAGCCCAATTGATAAATGCGATCGACAATCGGCGCCTGGATCCAAATTTCTATGTGATCGCCTTGCCACATTTGCGCATCAGGTCCGAATTGAAGCAGTTGATTATCCTGGACGTCGACTGCGAAATGTAAGGCGTCGGGTGTCCATCCTACACGAATCTGTGCGCTCAAGTCATCTGCATCCAGCCAGACATTCCTGCCGTGCACCAGTTGTGATCGAGTGTCAGCTGCGAGGATAAAGTTATCGGACCACTCGTCGAGTTGGGCATCGACGGTTACTGTTGCTGGCAACGGTTGTGCTGAAGCCGTGAGGAAAGTCGAGGGTGTTGGCAACGCTGAAGGGAGATACCGGTAAGCGTCGTAATAGTGGATTGCCAAGCCCGCAAAACTCTCTTCTTCTGCAAACTGGCGGACGACCAGGGCCAACTGTTTCTCCATGTAATCGACACCTTCTTCCGCAAATGTGATAGCGCGTGAACCAATGCCCTTGCTATACACATCGAGCGTCTCACAGCCGACCCATACCGGTTTGCCGGCCTGGTTCCCCAATGCGATCTCGTATTCAGCCATGCGTATGGTCTCCTTACCCGAATCGCTGTACGACATCAGCGCAAAGTAGTCGACAATGTCGATCAGGTGGTCGGACAGCCATCCATGTTTGCCCTTCCAAGTAAATTGGTAGTCTTTGCCTTCATCGTCATGATGCGGAAACAAAGCGATTCCAAAAACAAAGTCATCGTCTGCGTATTGGTCAACCATGGCTTTACACTTTTCATTCAGCTGCAGAAATAATTGGTCGTATTGGAGACGTTTTGCTTTGCTCTGATTGTAGTCGCCGAGCACCACTGGCTCTACATCCGATTGAAACCCGACAAAACGTGCTTCTTCGGGAACGGACTGATTGTAATCTAACACTCTTTTGAGTGAATCGAGGAAATCTTGGTGAGCCTCAGCCAACAGTGCTTCGGGCCAGCCATCCAGAGCTTCGACGGCGATGCCGTGTGCGTTTGCTAAGGTGATAAAAACACTCAGTTGTGCTCGTTGTTTTGAATTATTAAAATAAGATGATTTGCCGGTATACAAATAAAGTCGTTGAATATTCCTGAGTTCACAGAAATGGAGTAAGTTTTTCTGTTCTTTAGGATCCAGCGCTAAATGGGTATTCCACACCCACATCGATCGGGGAACGTCAATGTCTGGCGCAATTGCCGTTTGGTTGAGCACACGCTGTTCGCTTTCTGCACCGATGCCGACTATCCAACAGCTAATGGCGGGCAATACGTTGGCCGGAACGCTGTAAAGGTGGGTGAAACCTGGACACAATAGAAGGGTTAAGAGGATAAATTTTTTTTTCATCTGGTTGAGTGGATACATGGGTTGGTTGTTTGAAAGTAAGTTGTTTACCGAGTGGAATGTTTCTTATTGCCGCTTCATCTAATCTTTGCGCTCAGAGGGATGTTTCGACAGCTTACAACTATGGGCCGCGAACCCGGCGCCGAAGCTTGTCAGCCACAGATGGTCAACCGCTGGCTGTTGCAGGGTGTCTTCGAGTGCAAACAAGACGGAGGGGCTACTCATGTTGCCATAGTGTGCAAGCGTGTTTTGGGAAGCTTTGAAATCGTGTTCCGGGATCGTTGAGCGCAGCGCATCGATTACGTCACGGCCCCCTCCATGAGATACAATGGTGTCGATGTGCGGATCTGCCTGCAGTTGACGCTCGAACAGGGTTTTGACTGCATGACTGGCTCTTGCGGGAACCGAGCGGTGCAGTTTGTTCCGCAGCTTACCATCTTTATTTTCGAAGCGGAGGTGTTCCCGAGCGCTGGGAATGTGCAGGGTATCAAAGTGGGTCGCCTTGAATTTGTGTTCGCTCGGATGGCCGGACCAGATGCTGGCACTGGCCCCATCACCGAACAAGCACAAGGAGATAATCACGCCGGGATCGTCATCGAGAAAAAAGGCGGCGGAACAGATTTCAACAGCGATGCAGGCAACTTTAGCGCTGGGGTTCGCTGCAATAAAACTGTGTGCACTGCGCAACGTGGGGATGGCTGCCCCACAGCCCAGGCCAACGAGATCTTGCAAATATACATGCTGTTTCAACTGGAGCGATTCCGCGACATAGCTACTGATTCCAGGGCACAGATAGCCGGTGCAGGTGCACACCAACAGGGCGTCGATGTCGTCGGCCAGCAAATGACTTTTATCGAGTGCCTGGGTGAGGGCTTGGCTGGCGAGTGCAGGTGCTTCACGCAAGAATTCTCGATTTAAGAACTCAGCGTTGCGCTTGGGGAGCAGCTGTAATTCGGGCACAGCAAAGTAGCGTTGTTGGATGCCGCTGTCGCCACAGAGGATTTTTTCCAGAAGTCCAATTGACCGTTCTTTAAGCCCGAAAAGCGCATCCGAATGTTGCAGGATATCCCAGCAATCTTTTTGAGTAAATGCGTCGGGTGGGGACGCGCTGGCAATGGCTTCTAAGTACATGTGTCTCTCTTATCCCTCAATGGGTAACTCTGAACACCCGATTGAAGGGGAGGCATCCCGTTTTGGCAATCTTAACCAGCAGCGATTGTCCTAGTGCTGAATACATCACTGGATGGATTGCGCGGGCACTGATGAGTCGTTTTTTTAAGCGTGCACGGAGTTTTTTGCGGATAGTGTGCAGGGCTTCTTGCCAGTTGATGGCACCCTTGGCGTAAAGGGTGAGCGGTTCCAGAGCGGTCTCTGCACTTTCAAAAGCCATCGACATCCCGTTGCCAGTGAAAGGAGGGATCATCGTATGTTGGTCGCCAAGCGTCAGGTGCTCGCCTGGCGGTTGCTGGCGGCTGAAATTCAAATTCGATATACCGACAACGCTGTCGAAATCGATGCTTGCACTGCGGATGCGTTCGGTTAGCTGTTGCAGTCCACACGCTTGCAGGTACGCCAGCGGAACCGCGTGCTTTTTAGCTGTGATCGATGAGCGTTTTCTAAACAAACCACAAATATTGACCATCTGGTCTTCAATTCGGGTAATTCCGACATAGCATTGCGCACCTAAATGAATCTCGAGATCGTGTGTGAGGTGCATGTTTTTACAGTGCAGGGATAATCCGATCCATGGACTGCGCGGATCGCTCCATCTGCCAGTTGTCCATACACAACCTTCGCGGTTTTGGCGTTGCGGGTAACGGGTCTGTAAATGCAGCTGACCCCCCATTTTTCTGAAATTGCGCGACAGGCGGAAATCCAACAGGTAACGGGAAATGCCAAATGCAGCCACCGGAAGATCTTGTTGATACACCATTTTTTCATGGTGATACCAGCTGGTGGTACTGCATTGCTCTGCATCGACTAAATGGTGTAATATGCCCAGATTATTGAGGGTTTCAGATTTGACTCCACATATAAATTCTCCGCATACGCGATGCCGCGGATAGCTGCTGGCTTCATAGAGGGTTACCGGCACACCTGAACGGCGCAGCCCAATGCCGAGTGCCAGGCCCGCGAGCCCCCCTCCTATGATCGAAATTGTTTTCACCAGTGTATGTATGTCTATGCAATAACCCTGTGCCTGCAACTCACTCACGACGAATCGCCTGCAGGCGATAAGCGCCTAACAACGTCATCTTAACGTTAATTGTCCATTCTGTCGGATCGAGCTGCATCAGCTCTGGGAGTTCATTGCGGTAAAAACCACCTTCGATGCTCACGCGTGCATCATGCCGCGAAACATCGTTCATGCCGAATACATTACCGATAGGCAGTTGGTATAAATGCAGGGGACGTCGGACAGTTTCACAAAAAAGAATCACCCGCAGGTCAGGGACGATTCTGGCAAACAAGTCGCGTATAACAGCATCTTCGAATTGGTGCAGAATGAAATTACCGATTAAAACCGGATAGCGATGGTAGTCGGCAAACGATGTTAAATCGGCCTGATACCAGTCCCAGTTGCGGGGCCATGCCGTTGGCCGGGGCCATAAATCAAGACCTGCATAAGAACATGCAGGCAGTGCAGGTAAAGCGTCGTGGTTGTCAGGCATTTGGTCTTTGGCAACACCCTTCGACAGCAAGTGAAACCCTAAATCGCCCATACCCGCTCCTATTTCCAAGATGGGTTCACCCGGATGTACCGTGTGTCGAATAGAACGCGCCATCCACCGGTAGTTACCCATCGCTAAATTGAATAAACGAAGGTCGCGTCGATTGTGCAAAGCCGCTGGATCGTCAGGTTTAAGGGTGTCCAGAATTTCAGGTTTAATTACGCGTTCCACAGGCGGATTAGATGGATCAACACCCTTGGGTTGTCAATATCAAGGCCGGATTTACCCGGGCGTGCCGTTATTGTAGCGATTCTTCCGATTCCGCCTGCATGCAGGATTTGTCTATTGCAGAGCAAGCTTTCGTGTCCAGCGCATCTCAACGTTGCCTTTTATTTCGATGCGCAAATTGTTGGCGCACAGCATGAATTGTTGCACACAGTGCTTTATCTTTAGATTTTACTTGAAATATTGAATTTTCAGTAAATACTGAAAGTTAGGGTAGGTAAAAATCATGGATAACGATTTAACGACCATTCGAGAGGCTTTCATTGGCCATTGGGGTGCGATGGGAAATGCGTGGGGCATTAATCGGACAATGGCGCAGATACATGCGCTGTTGATGATGAATGTCGAGCCTTTGACGACACTGGATGTCATGAACGAGTTGGAGATCAGCCGTGGCAATGCCAATACGAATTTGCGTGAATTAGTTGAGTGGGGATTGGTTCGCAGCATTGTTCGACGTGGCGACCGAAAGGAATATTTCGCTGCAGAAAAAGACGTATGGAGGATTTTTTGCATTATCAGTCGCGAACGGAAGCGGCGTGAAATCGAGCCTATCGCGGCTTTTCTGGAGGACTGCCATCAGCGCGCAACAAATTTTGAAACTAAAGAAGGTCAACAAGTTGCCTCCATGTTGGGCGATCTTTCAGAGTTTGTTTCCTTAGCCAACACAGTCATGGAAAAAATTGCCGAAAGTGAGCGCAGTAAGGTGGTTCCTGCCGTCATGAAATTTTTCAAATAGAATAACGGATGAAATTTGTAATGAAAAAAATGCACACATTGTTACTGGTGATAAGGTATTTATTTTTTGTTTTTGTCGACGATACCGGTGGCACAAATCGACCGCATCGATTGAAACGCATGGCGATTTTAATCGGCGGGGGAGCTACTCATCGCCGCAGAAATACACTTTTGACACAAGTTTTCAGAAATTATTGAAAATTCGGAATTTAATGTAAGTTACGCCGGGTGCACCGTTCCTGGATAAACTGAGGCGGCTGACAGCATGCAATGCGGTCGGCTCAGAAGTATAGATTGCAATAAAATATTCGCTTACAGTGTGGTGGTTTCGCTGATAATTGTGCGCTCCACTTTGGAGGCGGGGGTTGTAACGGCTAAATTGATCTGCTGGCTTATCTGATTGATAACATTGACAGTGGTGGCAATTTTCGAGCTTTCAGTGCTGGATAGCTTAACTTTGGTCACTGTCACGTTAGCATTCCCATTTGTAGTCATAGCGAATACCTTAGCTCCAGAGGCAATTTCACCGCCGAAGTCGGTTGTCACTTTGCCGGACACATTACTGACGGCAGTTTCCGATTTTCCATTGGATCTATTTTTAACCGATACGTTGGCGACAGCACCACTGAACTCGGTGCCACCGGCCTGGGTTTTGACGTTGATGGCGGCATTCCCGGTTGAATTATTAATCGCCAATGAGCCCTTGGTTAAATGGACCTCGGCTTTTCCATTGCCTACGGAATCGATGGTGACGGTCGTTCCTCCTTCCACGACGACAACAGAGCCGTCGCCTAAGGTAAGTGTAACGGAGGAGCCCGGCGCAGTGGTGATGGTGACTCCCTGGCCCAGGCTGGAATCTGTAATGGGGGTCCCATTGCTGTCGGTCATGGTTACTTTACCGCTTTTTGAACTAACGGTAAGGTTCGCGTGGATTTGCGGCATTCCCAGTATTGTTAACACAAATAGTATGCGGAGCAGAAATGAATGTCGGGGCATGCCTTTTTTTGCTGTCGGTTTCATCTTCATGGGTCGATTGTTTACAAGTATATGCGTCGATATGGCACTGCGATCGATACACTGTGCCCTATTCAAGTCGTGGTTAATAGTTCGACTATCTTTAACCCAAGTTTAGAGGAATTAACGGTATTTGTTTATTGGTGGGTATTACCTGTTAATTTAAATGATTTTACACAAAATATATACATGGTTGGGGATAAACCTTTAAGTATTTGGCTGTATGCGTTGCAGTAGCCAGGAGTTTTGAATGGTGCAGCGCTGAAGGCGCCTCATACATCAGCCCAGGCTGCCGCGCAGCAAGGCCTGGGTTAACTGATTAAATGAGGTCTGAAGGACCGACATAGCTCTACGCACATGGAATTGAATGCGATACTCGTTTTACATTCATTACCGACAAAAAGCGTTTTTCTACAGAGGTTCGTCGCACACCGGAGCGCACTATTTACAGCACGACAACATCAAGCGCATCGAGGGTTCAATCACTTATCACCTTGCTATCATCAACCCGCTTTTTCGGCAAAAAATATAAAGTGATCAAACATGCGAGGGTCGTTTCAATAATAAAGAACGCATACTCTTCGAAGGGGATATGGCCAAGGAACTTAGTATGGGATTTGTATTCAGCAAACGGATACCATAAGCTGACGTTTTCTCCAAACCCCCAGATGCCGATAGCCACTGCATAATTATCCCATGGCGTTGTGAACGTAAATGCTATCAGGCACACGACAGCCCAGCAAACAAGGTGAGCACGGGCGATGTGTCTGCGCAAGTGAACCGTCAAAAGCACAATAAGCGGTAAAGTGAAAATGAGATGGTAACCCCAATAAGTCATGTGTATCGACCAATGATTGACTGCGTCCTCAGTTGGGGCAGTCGTGTTGATTTAGCGTGTTTGCAAGACCAGTTCACGAATGTTCTCACAGTTGGGAAGGGCGTTGATCTTTTTCAGGATCACCCGCTGATTAAATTTCAGTTCAGAGCGCACAATGGAATTAGCTGTGAACACGACCAGGCGTTTTTGTTGCATTATTTTAACAGGGCTACAGCGGTGTGCCGTCTTTTCGCCAACAATGTTTTTCCAGTTTGCCATAATTGTATCTTCGAGGCGTGGTTGATTGACCTTATAGCGCTCAAATACAGTATCTACCAAATCGCTTAGAGTTACCGTTGTCCGGCGAATAGAACGGCCACGGTCTTCGGGCAAACCGCGTAAATTCGCAATCAGGTTTTCGGTGTGGCGGTTGAATTTCATCACTTGGACTCTGCATGCGCTATGCGCTTGATCGCGAGAATGACAGATTTGCCTGTGACACACGCCTGGCTTTATTTTTAAGACAGGCGGTGTTTTCAAGGTAATCGCTGAATCTTATATTCGCATGGACGCTAACGGTTTCTTCATTCAGTGAGGATTTCTTTGGCAGAACATTTTTGTGGAATAAACGGCAGGACATGCTCGCTGTAGGGCACGAGGACATCGAGCAGGTAGGGCCCGTCATGCTCTATCATCTCTTTCACGGCTGCTTTTAAATCGGCCTTCTTGTGAATGCGCCGCGCTTTAACCCCAAAGCCTTCGGCAATTTGAGCAAAATTTGGATAGACTGCATCCAAATTGTCGGGACCCCCAATATCATTTGGATCGCCAAGGATGGTGTGGCCGCGCACACCATCGTAAAAGCGGTCTTCCCATTGGACCACCATACCCAAATGTTGGTTATTGAGCAGGAGTACTTTGGCATTAATTTTTTCAATTTTTGCAGTGGCGAGTTCCTGGATGTTCATCAGGAATGAACCATCACCGTCGACATCGATAACGACTTTGTCCGGGTGCGCGACTTTCGCGCCGATAGCAGCTGGCAGTCCAAAGCCCATAGTGCCCAGTCCCAGCGAACTCACGAATGTGCGGGGTTCTTTAAAGTGATAATACTGTGGTGCCCACATTTGGTGCTGTCCTACGCCAGTGGCGAGAATGGCTTCGCCATTGGTTGCCTCGTAAATAGCCTGAATGGCTTCTTGGGGCAGAATGTATTTATCATTCTTTTGGTAGTGGAATGGGTAAGGGTGTTCTGTCTTCCATTGATCGATCGTCTTGAACCAACCCGTCAAGTCAGGTTTTTTGAACGTATCTTGCTTTGCCAGCTTTACGAGCTGGGTGAGTGCATATTTCAGATCCGAATGAATGGTGTGGTGGGCAAACTTATTTTTGTTGTGTTCGGAGCGGTCGATATCGAAGTGGACAATCTGTGCTTCCGGAGCAAATTTCGATACGGTTCCAGTGATGCGATCGTCAAAACGGGCACCTAAACAAATCAACAGGTCACTGTCGCAGACGGCCCAGTTGCCGGCCACCGTGCCGTGCATGCCAAACCAGTAAAGGCTTTTGGGATCATCGGGAGGAAAGGCTCCGAGGCCCATCAATGTCGATGCTACAGGAATTCCGGTGAGATCCGACAATTTGCGCAGTTCCTGGCTGGAATCGGACGAGAGGATTCCCCCACCGGTGTAAAAAACGGGGCGTTTTGCTGTCTCGATAAGTTGAAGGACCGTGTGCAATTCTTCATCGGTTGCCTGCGGTAGTGCAGGATAGCCGGGAATATCAACCGCTGTTGGAAAAGTGGGCTCGAAAATTTTCTGCTGAACATCTTTGGGAATGTCGATGACAACGGGTCCGGGCCGACCTGTCTGGGCGATGATGAATGCTTTTTTGATGATCGTCGGTAATTCTTCAGCTGTCAGCACCAGGAAGCTATGCTTAACGATCGGCAAGGTCATACCGAAAAAATCGGTTTCCTGGAAAGCACTTTTGCCGATGAACTCTTGAAATACCTGGCCGGTTATCGCGACCAATGGTACCGAGTCCATGTAGGCGTCAGCAATACACGTGACCAGATTGGTGGCACCTGGACCCGACGTAGCCATACACACCCCCGCTTTACCGGTCGATCGCGCGTAGCCGTGGGCCATAAAACCGCCGCCTTGCTCGTGGCGTGGCAGGATGGTGCGGATTTTGTCAGAGCGCTTGGTCAATGCCTGGTGCAGCTCCATGGAGGCTCCGCCCGGGTACGCAAACACCACATCCACACCCTCGCGAATCAGACATTCTACAGTGATGTCGGCACCCTTCATAGCGGGTCCAACTTCATCTTGCGGTGGGAAGTCAACAACTGGAACTTGTTTCATTGTGTACGATGTGGTTATGGTTTAAGTTTAACTGAAGCTGATTTTCAGCTCTAGATTGAAAAGGCCGGGAAACGTAAGGCGGTTGCGCCATTACGGCAAGCTTTAAACCTGCAATTCCGACTGAAAGACCGTGCTGCACAGTAAAAATACCCCCGACTTGATTCAACGCCTCAAGATTTTTCTCTTTACTGACCATCGGCCACTTATTACTGACTACTCCTGCCGGCTGCTTCTACCAGAATAAATCGGGCGCGCGCCCGTAAGCGTGGCAAAAATTGGATTAAAAAATTTTATGTTAAAAGTACTCTTTACAGGAGACATCGTTGGCAAACCAGGTCGGGATTTCGTCGTCCAGAGATTGGCAGGCGTGCGCGAAGAGCTTGAATTGGATTTGGTGATTGCCAACGGCGAAAACTCAGCTGGGGGTGCTGGCATTACGAAAAATATCTGTGAGGAACTGACCAGGGCAGGGGTCGACGCCATCACTTTGGGCGATCATTTGTGGGATCAGCGCGGATTTGACGCGGATATTGATGCTATCGATAATATTTGTCGGCCTGCGAATCTGCCGCAATCGTGTCCGGGGAAAACAGCTCTGATCGTCGAACACGACGGTTTCAGGCTGGGAATATTTACGGTGCTGGGACGCACATTTATGCGGATGACCTCGGATTGTCCGTTTCACGCCGCTGATCGTATCCTCGACGATCTCAAGGGTAAAACGGATGGTGTATTGGCCGAGATGCACGCGGAAACGACTTCTGAGAAAATTGCGTATGGCTGGTATTTGGATGGCCGTGTGTCGATGGTGGTTGGCACGCATACGCATGTGCCCACCGCGGATGCCACTGTATTGCCACGCGGAACTGCTTTTTTGACCGACGCTGGGATGACCGGTCCCTACGAGTCGATTCTTGGCCGTGAAATCGAGCCCATCGTGTTGAAATTTTTAGACGGCATGCCGCGGCGTTGGCCTGTTGCTGAAAATGATGTGCGCCTGTGTGGATTTTATGTGGAGATCGATCCGACTGACGGACTGGCCAAGGCTTGCCGACAGGTGACGATCCGCTGATGGCGTCCCTACCTTGGCCACTATTTTATTGGGATTACTGCAGGGATCCTGAATAGAACCGCGCCTCTACGAGGCATCCGTGGTGCGCCTGACTCCCGACTTTTGACTGCTGGCTTGTTGCCGTGTCATCCTGCTCAATACCGCAGCATGCCCGGATCTTTTGTAATTGCCCAGGCGTCGATTCCCCCCACCAGGCTTACCGCGTTGGTCTTGCCCACAGAGTGTAGAAACTCGGTGGCGCGCAAGCTGCGCATACCGTGATGACAGTAAACGACCAGCGGCCCTGCAGCAGGGAGGTGCGCGTATTGTTGTGGCAGCCGGCTCAAGGGAATATGCAGAGCGTTATCGATTTTGCAGATCTCGACTTCAAAGGCTTCGCGCACGTCGAGAAAGGTTGGATTTGGATAGTGGTCTAATTGGTCTATCGTGATTTCCATGAGGGTGTCATTGGCTGGATGCTCCGTTTGACAATTGAATGAGTAGTTATCGGCTGCCACGCAAGTGATGCTGGGTTGCCGCCCACATAACGGGCAATCAGGGTCTTTTTTCAAGGCTAATGTCCGCTGCTGGGCGCGGAGCGAATCGATCACCAGCAATCTATTTTTGAGGGACTGGCCGATGCCGGTGATATATTTGATCGCCTCCATGGCTTGATAGCTCCCCACCACGCCGCACAAGGCACCGAAGACACCGGCTTGTTCACAGTTTGGCACCGCATCAGGAGCTGGCATAGTGGGAAACAGACAGCGGTAACAGGGCCCACCGTTGTGGGCGTCAAACAGCGACACCTGGCCTTCGAATTGGAAAATACTGCCGTAAACCAAAGGTGTGCCGGAAAAAAACGCGGCATCGTTGACCAGGTAGCGTGTCGGAAAATTGTCAGTGCCGTCGATCACCAGGTCGTATTGTTCGAATAGTGCGATGGCATTATCCGCATGAATGGCCTCTGGATGAGGGGTGTAGTGGATAGTCGGGTTCAGTGCCGTCAGCCGTTCGAGCGCAGATACCAGTTTGGCGGTTCCAACCCCGGCATCGGTGTGCAGGATTTGGCGTTGTAAGTTATGGGTCTCGATGGTGTCGAAGTCGGCTAGCCCCAGCGTTCCCACGCCGGCGGCGGCCAGATAAAAAGCGACGGGACTGCCCAGCCCGCCCATGCCAATAACCAGGACGCGGGCTTGCTTTAATGTCTCCTGGCCGGATTGGCCGACTGCATCCAAGCGAATGTGACGACTGTAGCGAATCAGCTCTTCTGGTGTTAGCATAATGAAAATGTATTTTTACAAGTCGCTGAACAAAATATAGGCTGCTCGAAGGTTATTCAGGGTCAGTCCCGAACCATTTTCGATGGTAACTTGGTAGTATCCATCATATTGTTTTATTTGAAAGCCATCTTCAACAACTCGCCCAGATGTGAGGACAATCTCTTCGGCTTTTTTTGCAACCTTGCCGTACGGGCGTTTAGTGTGAATCGTCAATCGGTTGTCGGCTGACAGCTTCTTAATGGCCCAATACATCAGGTATCTTTGATCGTTCTCGGTAAATATATCTCTGTTGATATTCAATTCAACACCGTCTTCCCGCTCGATTCGAATTTTATTGCCGACAATATTAATCGGTCTTGCGGTGATGGTTCGATTTTTTGTGTCAGTGAAAACACGGAAGGCTTCCGCACAAACATCTATGGTTGAGGTGCTGAATATAATCCAAATGCATATGGGCAACGACAACTTTACCATCAGGCACGAGGTATACAATGACTGGCATGGCCGCAAGAAAATACTAGCCCGCTTATCTCACTCATCGAGCATAATCGCCCATGACCGAACATAGCAACCTGCCATGCGAATGTGCGGGGTGTGAGCCCAGATGCATTCGCATGGCTGCGTCTGGCACTGCTATTTTCCAGGCCTGAACCATTCTGCTCCGATTCTAGTGATTCGGGCTAAATGCTAATTTTTTGGCTGCAAAATCCACATTTCACGATTGAGCATTTTAAACTGCCCCCAGGACATCGTTTTAAACGCATGGCCGGGGCCCCATGAGTCTGAATACACGATACCGCCCTGCGGGTGGACGCCGATAATGAGCCGTGCGTGGCCCGGTACCAGCCAGTAGATCGGGACGCCTGTTTCGATAGTTGCGAGCACATCCGCGCGCCGTACGTTTTTGAGCTGTTTGATTTTGAAAGGCGTGCTGCTGCACACGCGCCGAATAGATGCAATGACGGCTGCGTACCGGGTGCCGGTCTGGCCTTCCGTTTCCGCGAGGTCGGCCATGGCGTGCATGTCGACCGGGTAGCCATAAAATTTGAGAATTCTGGCCAGGGTGGCCGCTGCACAGTAACCTTTGTCGCCCTGGGTGATCATTGGCAGGCCACTGATGTAGGCATAGCCATCCGGGTGTGTGCGCACCCGCGCACGCAGCGTCTGGGCAAACGTCTCTGGATCATACGTATCGGTAGGTGTCTGGCTGGATTGCGTGAACGGACTGATTGCTATGATCAAATACTCGTTGCTTCGGTAGCGTACGGATATTTTGATATTATTGGGCAGGAAATAATGTTGGGCGTCATTACCGACTGCGGTGATACCACTCGAATCGCCGTTGCGGGCATTTTGGCCCTGATAGGTGACAAAGGCTTTTTCGAGTTGCGCCAAACGGTCTTCGATCAAAGTGCGTGCTGGTTGGCTGCCAATTGCGGATTGGGACGCGTCTGCTTTGTTCCACAGTTCAATGACGATTTTAGGATGCTCGGGGTGGTGAAAGTCGATGGCAGCTTTCAGCGGGGCCATTCCCCAGACGACCGCGTCCTTGGTAGCATCGTTTGCCACGAATAAAGTGGGTTGTTTAGAATTGCCATCGAAAACACGTGCGCCCTGGGTAAACAGTCTAGTCGCCAGCGCTTGAATCTGCGCTGGCCATGGACGGTCAGATTCGAGTTGTTTGCGCAAAATGGGAAAGGCATCTATGAAGGGCTGGACAGACGCAAACGCGTATGGATCGACTTTGGATAAATCAGGAATCGGGATAAGCGCGCGAATATTGCTGGAACCGATGCGTTCGTATTCAACCAGCCAGTGCCGCCTATCAGCAGCTGGCCCTATCACCGCCACCCGGATGCCCGGTTGGAAATCGCCGAGTTTCTCATTGGGTGCCTGGGGGTTGTAGGCTGGAGTTGGGATAGTAAAGGTCCATGCATTTGGCAGTTGCAAAGGCGCATACTTAGAGCTCAGAAGGGCGCTGCTGCACACCTAAAAAATCCCAATCCAATACAGTGACTTAAATCCATGTTGCACTCAACAGCGAATAAAACCAGCTTTGCAAAAAGTTCAACATTGTCATTCGAATCCGGTTCGTCACACTTCACAATCATGTCAAATCAATTTGTAGTTATCATGGCCGGCGGGCGCGGTGAACGTTTTTGGCCACAGAGCCGTCTAAAGAAGCCAAAACACTTGCTGCCGATTGTGGGGGATACCTCCATGCTGGGCCAGACTGTGGAGCGACTCGATGGGATGGTTCCAATGGAAAATATTTTCATCATTACCAATTCTGAGCAACGCGCTGCAGTTTTGGAGGTGTGTCCGCACCTGCTCCCTGCAAATGTGATTGGCGAGCCCATCGGACGAGATACTGCCGCGGCAGTGGGATTGGCTATGGTGTTGGTGAAGCAGCGCAGTGCAGACGGTGTCATGGCTATGTTGCCTGCCGATCATGTGATTCACGACAAGGCTGGGTTTCAAAAAGTATTGCAAGCTGGTTTTAAAGTCGCAACGGACAACCGCGTATTGGTCACCATTGGGATTGAGCCGACCGGGCCGGCGACGGGCTATGGGTATATTCACAAGCAAGCCGTTTTTGCTGAAGTCGATGATCAAATGGTGTATGCAGTGAAACGATTTGTTGAAAAGCCCGATCTGAAGACAGCCCAAGTATATGTGGATGCGAAAGAATATTTTTGGAACGCTGGAATGTTTGTCTGGTCAGTGGCAACCATCGAAGCTGCATTCAAAAATAGTGCTCCGGATCTCCATGCGGACTTGCTCAAAATCGAGCAGAGCTTGGTGGCTGGTGAAGACCTGGCGTCGGTGTTGGCAACGCATTATCCGCAGTTGGAAAAAATATCTATCGACTATGCAATTATGGAAAAGGCGGACAATGTGGTGACGCTGCCTTCGGCCTTCGATTGGGATGATGTCGGCGAATGGCCCGCGATTGCCAGGCACTACGCCGCGGATGCAGCCGGCAACGTGATTAAAGGAGATGCCCTGTGTGAGCAAAGTCACAACAACATTATTATCAGTCCGGATGGTCATATGACAGCCCTCGTCGGCGTGGATGACTGCATTGTTGTGCGCACAGCAGATGCCACCTTGATCTGTCCAAAGGCCAAAGCTCAGGACATCAAGAAGCTGGTCAAACAACTCAGTAGCCATGAAGTGTGGTCGAAGTTGGTATAAGATGATGAGTGATTTATCGTGATGTCTACGAACTCAGTGGCAAACCACTTCGCTAACTCCCAAAAACCAACTATCTGATAAAAATGTCCAGGAGGACATTTACTGACTACTAAATACGATTCACATGAACTTCCTCGGCATTGATTATGGAGACAAGCGCATTGGGCTGAGTTTTGGTGACGAACTTGGACTGGCCGTGCCGCTACCTGCGGCAGTCAAGCCGAGTCAGCGGGAACGAATGGCCAGTATCGAGCACGTGATCCGCGAGCGCAAGATTGATGCATTGGTTGTGGGCTATCCTTATAACATGGACGGAACTGTCGGCTTTAAAGCGAAGGAAGTCGACCGCTTTATTGAGACGCTTGTCGCACGTTTTCGCTTACCTGTTCACCGTGTGGACGAGCGCCTGACGTCCCATCAAGCGGCGGCCCAGATGCGCGCGGCTGCTGGCAAACAAAAAAAACGCAGTCCGCAAGCGCAACAGAACGCGCGTCGAACCGGCGAATTGGATTCGCGTGCAGCTGCCCTGATTTTACAGGATTTTCTCGACGCCAGCCAAGACGGTGAAGTCGCATATGTGGACTAAACAAAAACGCTTCAGGTATACGCACAGCCAGCGCTGCTTGTGGTGGATGGTCGGTTGTCTGCTGTTAGCAGGTGTGGTGTTGGGGGTCGGGTTGCGGTTGTTTGCCGAGCAGGCTCATGCGCATCCTGAAACAAGTTTTGTTGAAGATTCACCAGGCGAACACTATCAGCTTGCAATTGAGCAGCGTGATTGGGCGAAAGTGGCTTATTGGATAGTGGTGATGCAATTTTTATCGGTTGAACCTGTTTACGTGTGGATGGCTTTGATTGCCGGGATCGCATGGCTGGTATTTCTGCTGCAGGCAGGGCAGGTTCGTTTTCGCTGTGAGCGCCCATTGCTGCTGATGCTGTTGGCCTTCATTGCAGGTATCGCCAGTACGTGGCTAACGCATGCAGTAATCGTTGTGCAGGAGGAGTTGTATGGATTTGGTTGGCATGATTCGGATTTGTCGCGAGGCATGCTTTATTTTTTTACCGTGGGGCTGCGCGAAGAGCTGTGTAAATTGATTGGCTTTATGCCGTTTGTACCGATTTTGTTACGAGCACCGCACAATCGATTACCCATGCTGATGGTAGCAGGTGCGGTGGGTTTGGGGTTTGCGGCAGCAGAAAATATTTCCTATTACGCCAGCGGTTTCGGGGTTGCGCTACCCGTGAGGTTTTTAACTGCTAATTTTTTTCACATAGCGGCTACCGGGTTGTGTGGCTATGCGTTTTGCCAGATTTTTACGAACCATCGCCATGGCTTGCAGGATTTTTTTACTACGTTTGCGGTAGTGGTGGCGATTCACGGCTTGTACAATTCACTATTAGTGTTGCCGCAGCTGGACGGGTTTGAGCTATTTGCAACCGCAGTTTACATTCTTATGTGCTATCAATTTTTCCAGGTAATGCATCAGTGGCGTTCGCTGGGAAGCGAGCCCATTAGCTTGACCGCCAATTTTCTTTTTGTCCTTTCGTCAGTGGTAGCGATGGTGCTGTGCTTGCAAATAGCACAAATGGGGTTGATGGAGGCCATTCGGGTGCTGTCTCCGGAATTGCTCGGCAGTGTGTTATTGGTGATACTGTTTATTCGGGAGATAAATGAGCCTCTACAGCCCTGATCTGCGTTCAGCGAATGACACAGTCGTTGCTTATTAAGGACCGATTTCGGCATTAATTGCGTTGTGGCCGAAAAAATATATTTAGATAGTTTAGAGAATGTCGTTAGACTTTCTATCTAACCCTTAGTAAAAATAAAAGTAATCTTGTATAATATTATGGAAACAAAAAGCCCAAAAGGATTTGTCCCCGCATTATTGTTGTGCTTCTTCTTAGGATTCCTAGGAGTGCACCGTTTTTATGTCGGGAAAGTAGGAACCGGTATACTCATGCTGCTGACATTTGGAGGATTGGGTATCTGGAGTCTGATTGATTTTATAATGATCGCCATCGGTTCGTTTAAGGACAAAGAGGGACTGCCTATCAAATCTTGAAATTAGATTTTTTTGATTTATCCACATGGGCTGTTGTCTATCGGTAACAGCCCATTTTATTGTTGTTTTAAACATGCAAGAACTCCTGTCATCCGCGACGCTTTTATTCATCCTGTTAAATCCCTTCCTGGTGATCGTATATCTAACCGATATCGTTCAACGGCTCGATGAGAAAGCGTTTCGGAACGTGCTGTTTCGAGCGGGTATCATTTCAACAGGCGTTTTTTGTTGTTTCACCATTTTGGGCGACGCAATATTTTCTCGCTTTATGCAGGTCGAATTTGCTTCGTTTCAAATTTTTGGTGGTATTGTATTTATGCTGATCGGCTTGCAGTTTGTATTTCGTGGGCCGGGGGCGATTGAATTGTTGCGAGGAGAGTCGCGGCACCTCGCTGGAGCTGTAGCGATGCCGGTTTTAATTGGACCCGGGACCATCAGTGCCAGTGTGGTTATCGGCAAACGCCATGATTCATGGGTGGCATGCACGGTGATCTTTTTGTCGGTGGCTATCTGTTTAGTCACGATTGTCGTATTAAAACGGATACATGATCGTGTAAAGCCGCGGAATGAACCTCTGGTTGAAAGATATTTTGAAATAGCGGGCAGAATCACAGCCTTAGTGGTTGGGACAATCTCAGTCGAGATGATCATGAAGGGCATGCAGGCCTGGTTGGAGAAGTTGTGAGAAGTCGGAAGTGCGTTTCTCACTCGTGTCTCCTTATCATCTTATCATCTTTCTACTAAGGCAGATATTGTTGGGCGAGTTCGGTGTAGGCTTGGATTTGCAGGTCTTTCCAGGCGGTGTCTTTATCCAATTCAATGGCAAGGAGCTGAGCAACACCTGGGGCGGCTTCTATGGATGCTTGAGCGTCGAGGAGTAATGCCCGCGTGCGCCTGGCTAATACATCTTCAATACTACAGGCCATCTCGTAGCGGGCAGCCCATACAACCTCCGCACTTAGATAAGGAAGTCGGGGGTGGATAAGTGCTTGTAGCTCGGGAGATGCGACTGCCCATTGTTGGATCGTAAGGGCGTCTGTGCCGTAGACACTCAGCGATGGACATTGAGTGGAGGGCTCGGGCCGATTGCCATGGATGTCGAGCTTGTGCGTATGGCAGGGGTGAGGCTCCAGGCCTCCCACCGCCATAGCGCGGTCGACGGCCTCCTCGGCCATTTTGCGATAAGTTGTCCACTTGCCACCGGTGATGGTGATTAACCCACTGTCCGAGGTGAGCAGGGTGTGATCGCGCGATATCGATGCGGTATGGTTAGAGGTTGACGATTGGATCAACGGACGCAGTCCGGCAAATACACTGAGGATATCTTCGCGTCCTGGCGGGGTGGTGAGATACTTTGCTGCGTTGTTAAGGATGAAATCAATTTCTTCATTCAGTGGCTGCGGTTCCAGAGCAGTCGTGGGCACTTCTGCATCGGTGGTGCCAACGATTGCGCAATTGTGCCAGGGCACGGCAAATAAAACGCGGCCGTCGGATGTTTTGGGAATCATTATCGCGGTCTTTCCTTGCAGGAATTTCAGGGGTAGGACCAAGTGGGTGCCTTGGCTGGGAATAATCATGCGTTCCGCGTTGGCATCATCCATTTTGCGTATTGAATCGGTGAATACGCCCGTAGCATTGATCACCGACTTGGCTCTAATTTTAAAATTGTTATGGGTGATTAAATCCTGCGCGACGACACCGCAGACACGATGGTTTTCCTGGATGAGCTGACTGACTTTGCAATAATTGATCGCGAAGCCACCTTGATCGAAAATGGTTTGAGCCAAATTGATCGCGAGTCGTGCGTCATCGAATTGCCCATCGTAATACAAAATACCGCCTTTTAAGTGCTTTGGTTCAAGGGTCGGAATGTGCTCGAGAGTGGCGCGTTTGCTCAACCATTGCGAAGGTTGCAGGCCAAGCTCTCCCGCCATGGTATCGTACACTTTGAGGCCGAATCCATAAAAGGGCCGCTCCCACCAGTGATAAATGGGAATGATAAAGCCCTGTGCATGGCAAACATGCGCTGCATTGTGGCACAACCGCCCCCGTTCTTTTAGGGCTTCGATCACCAACGATACATTGCCTTGTTTTAAATAGCGGACGCCCCCGTGCACGAGTTTGGTGCTGCGGCTGGACGTTCCTTTGGCAAAATCGGCTTGTTCTAAGAGCAGGGTGCGATAGCCACGTGAGGCACTATCGACCGCAGTTCCCAGGCCCGTGGCTCCACCACCGATAACCAATATATCCCAGGGAGTGTCCGCATATTGAATAGCTTCTAGTGTAGTTGCGCGGTCCATGAAATGGAGTGTGTTTGGTAATCAGTAATCAGAAGCCAGGCGTGAAGATGGAGCCCTGCAGAGAGCTGAAGCTGATGATGGGGAATCTTGTAACCCTTTTATCACTCATCATAAATAGTGTCTATTTTACCCAGTTTTTGGCGCATGCGAGGGCTTGCAGCCATTGTTGTTTGAGCTGTTCGACCGTGGCTGTCGGTAGGGAAGGTGTAAACGTTTGATCGCTGTTCCATTGTGCAGCGATCGCATCACGATTTTTCCAAAAGCCTACAGCTAAGCCCGCGAGATAAGCGGCACCCAGTGCGGTCGTTTCGGTTTGTTGTGGGCGGATGGTGGGCACGCCTAGAATATCGGCTTGGAATTGCATCAGGAAATGATTGGCACTCGCTCCGCCATCGACTCTCAGTTGTTGCAGATCCATGCCCGAGTCCGCCTGCATGGCCTGTAGCAAATCTGCGGATTGAAAGGCAATTGATTCCAGCGTTGCCCGAATGATGTGCGCTGCGCTGCTACCGCGTGTCAATCCGGTGATGGTGCCGCGGGCGTAAGGATCCCAGTGAGGCGCGCCCAGACCTGAAAATGCGGGAACGACGACGACCCCGCCGGTGTCCTCTACGCTTTGCGCGATCGCTTCGCTGTCAGCAGCATGTTTGATGATTTTCAGTTCATCACGGAGCCATTGGATCGCGGCACCTGCTGTAAAGATGCTGCCTTCAAGTGCATACTCGACGTGGCCATCTATCTGCCAGGCAATGGTTGTGAGCAGCTTATGCTGTGAGAAAATTGGCTGCTCACCGATATGCATGAGCAGGAAGCAGCCGGTGCCATAAGTGTTTTTCGCCATGCCGGGCTCGAAACATGCCTGCCCAAACAAAGCAGCGTGTTGGTCTCCGGCAATACCTGCAATGGGGGTTTCCTCAAAACCGGATAGTGCAGTAGCCCGGCCAAATAGTGCGGAGCTTGATCGAACTTCAGGCAGAAGATCGTGGGGAATGTTGAGCATTTGCAGGAGTTCCTCATCCCATTGGAGTGTGTTGATATTAAACATCAGGGTACGGCAGGCGTTGGTTACATCTGTTATATGGGACGCGCCATGTGTCAGTTGCCAGACCAGCCAACTATCGATCGTGCCAAAAGCGAGGTTGCCCTTACGCGCCAGTTCCCGGGCACCGTCAACGTGATCGAGCAGCCATTTGATTTTGGTTCCCGCAAAATACGGATCGATCAATAAGCCCGTTTTTTGTTGCACGGTGTCAGCCATGCCTTGCTGGATGAGGTTATCGCAGATGTCTGCCGTACGGCGATCGAGCCAGACAATGGCATTATAAATCGGTTGGCCGGTTTTGCGGTTCCACAGCAAAGTGGTTTCTCTTTGATTGGCAATGCCGATGCCGCTGAGTTGTGTCGGGGCACACTTGGCTTGTGCGAGCGCTTCGAGCGCAACTGCGCGTTGCGTTTCCCAAATTTCGATGGGATCGTGTTCAACCCAGCCAGGCCGCGGAAAATATTGAGTGAATTCTTGTTGTGCAAGGGCTGCAACCGAGCCGTCTTTACGGAAGAGAATGGCACGCGAACTACTCGTGCCTTGGTCAAGGGATAGAATCACTACCCGACAATATATCATTCAATATAAATAAAGAAGCAAAAACGATGTTTACTTCAAACGGTTGAATGCCTAAAGCTGCTGTTGTGTATGCGTTGGAAATGTGGATGTGCCTATGATGGGACCGACTTCTTTGGTTGGCAGAGTCAAGCCGGTGGCAACACGGTGCAGGACTTTCTGGAGGCGCGGTTACGGGAAATTTTTAAACAACCGATCCGGGTGCACGGTAGTGGGCGGACAGATTCCGGGGTGCACGCTCTGGGGCAGGTATTCCATTTCGATGCAGCATGGTCGCATCCTGTTTGGAAGCTATTGCGTGCACTGCAAACGGGTTTACCTGCAGGTATTCAAGTAACAGCGGTTGAGGCGATCGATGAGGGCTTTCACGCGCGTTTTTCAGCGCAGGGCAAACAGTATGTGTATCGTTTGTACGAAGGTCTGGCGCCGCCAGATGCGATGCGCTACACATGGTCGTTGGGGTCCCGCAAGTTGGATGTTGAGCGAATGAATGCGGCTGCACAGCGTTTAATCGGGACGCATGACTTTACCGCATTCGGCGCTAAGCGTGGGGATAAATCCGAGGATAACCCAGTTAAAGATTTACGACGGCTGGAGCTCACGCGCGATGGCCCGCGCATAACACTCACGACTGAAGCGAGTGGCTACCTGTACAAGATGGTGCGCAGTTTGACCGGCACTTTGGTCGCAGTCGGGTTGGGACAGTTGACACCAGACGCCGTCGAAAGCACGCTGATAACCAGGCAACGGGTGCAACAGGTAAGTACTGCACCCGCGAAAGGCCTGTGGCTCATGCAGGTGTTTTATTAAAACGCGCATTCATTGCGGAATGGGCTACGCCACAGATGACGGGGTGCTCAATAAGGATCGATTTACATACTTGAAATTAACAAAATCAGTGCTTTATTCATGCTGTCCTGCTTTAATGATTTGCGTGGATCGTTGATCCTTTCAAATGAAATACTTTTCGCACTACACAAAAATTCCAGAAGTTTTCTGGAGCAGTGAAACCGGAGACCGTTTTCAAAAGTGTTCTGACTGTTCAACCGATCTATTAGCGCAGGGTACGAATTATCTTATTCAGAAAGCCTGGCAGCAGGAAGAGGTTATTTGCGAATATGCGTTGTGTTTAAACTGTGTTAACACATTGCGAGAAACGCTTTCTCTGAAAAGCAAACAATTAGTCGAAAATTTCTACAATGAGCATGTGAATTTTGAACAGAGAATGATTGATCTTATTGAGAACTGCGACGTAAATACTGAATCCTGGATTGACCACTGCATCATTACTCAAAAGCACCGATCTAAATGCTCTGCATATCAGATTTATGGTTGGTTTATAGACCATGATATTGTTTTCACAGGCATGCCTTACATGATCTCGGGTGACGCTGTTGAAGCCATTATGAACCTTTTGTCAAATGAGACACTGGGTTCGCTCGATGACTTTGCAGGTAGGATTTTGGGTTTGGATTTACCCAAAGGAGTCATCCCTCTATAAAGGTTATCCACAGCCATCCCAGATGGTTGTGATTTTGAGGTTCATTGGAAATCAGTTTGAAGCTCCTTTCTGGAAGATTTTGATGTCGTCTACGTAGATGTCATTGTAGTTACAGTCATTGTTTTCGCCGTATTCGTTTAACAGGACTAGGACCGCGATTCGATTTAAACGTGTTAGATCAAAGTCGTTGCCTTCTTGATATGAACTATTTCTTATGAAATTTTGTTCATTCAACTGAATACTCGCTGTATGCCATTCATTAAAACCTTCTATCAGGTTGGCGGGAATTCTCCATTTCCAAAAATTTTCCACATTTGGATTCACCGAATTGGTAAAACTTAATTGGATTTCGATTGTCCGGCACGGATCATAGTTTTCAGTTGTGTAAGCGAACTGCAGATAGCCATCGCGATAGTTATCAATGTCTATCTCATAGGCAAAGTCTGTTATGTGAATCAGTCCAAAGCTTCTATTGTCTTCGTTCAGAGCGTAGTTCTGCAATAAAAGCGTTTCGCTTTTGCTGCCCAAAGGGCCTTCTACTCTTCGATAAGCTTCGCCCCCTCCAAAGGTTTGATTATAATCAATAGCAGTACTCCCTCCGTTGTAGTCTTCCAGCACAAATCGAGAATCAGTTGGCTGGATAACTTTCGGAAATGGTTTTAATGTGATGTCATCTACATAGACTGTGATGGCATTACTGTTTAACATTAAGACATCGATTCGATTCAGGCGTGTTAAGTCAAAAACGTTATTGCTATTTTCGTTTGGACTGTTGCGGATGAAATTGCGTTCGTTTAGTTGGATGCTGGCTTTTGTCCATTTTTTTGAGCCTTTTGCCAAACTTGCTGGGGCTCTCCATTTCCAGAGGTTGTCATTGTTGTCACCGTTCAAAGGCGTAAAGCTCAATTGTATTTCAATAGTGCCTTGAGGCACCTCTCCGTCGCTGTAATACCAGAATTCCAGCATTTTGTCCTGATAGTCACTAATGTCGATTTCATTGACGAATGAGCTTACCTGGATCAGTCCAAAATTCATACCATCGTCTCGTAAGCAAAGAGTGTGTTCCTTTCCTGAGGGTCCGACATCTTTCTTAAGAACCAGGCCCCCACCATAGGTGTTTTCATGCTCGATATCAGCAATTCTGGTTTCGTAATTTTCAAGCACTAAGGGTTGTTGTGGTAGCTGCTTTAGGGTAATCCCATCTACATAGACATTGATAGGGTCACTTCCATCTTCTCTTAATATTAATACATCGACTCGATTGAGGCGCTTTAGGTTGAAAATGTTATTGCCATCTGGGTTCGGGCTATTGCGGATAAAATTGCGTTCATTCAATACGACCCTTGCCTTTGTCCACCTGTTTGAGCTTTGTTGCAAACTTACTGGTGCTCTCCATTTCCAGAGGTTGTCATTGTTGTCACCGTTCAATGGCGTAAAGCTTAATTGTATTTCAATCGTCCCTTGGGGATCGTTGCTGTCGCTGTAATACCAGAATTCCAGCATTTGGTCCTGATAGTCATTGACATCGATTTCACCGGCAAATTGTGTTACGTAAATCATGCCAAAACTGAGACCATTGTCTTGTAATCGAAGTGTATTCTGGCGCACTCCCTGTGGTCCGGGTTGGTTTGTATAAGCCTGACCTCCATAAGTATGTATACTTTCGGTAGCAAAACCAGTCTCGAGTAGTGCAACGTCTCCAGTAGGGACCGTGGGTATCGGCAATGCAGCCGGCTCATTGTTGTCAATTTGTTTCAGGTAAGCAATGAGTTCGTCCAATTCATTTGAAGTTAGAGTGGATACCGCGCCGTGTTGGTCATTGGGATTTTTAGTGGTGAGCACCTCGCGCAGTGTGGCAGCTGAGCCATCGTGCAAGTAAGGTGCAGTATCCCAAATACCGCGCAATGTCGGTGTGTCGATACCTGTAAGCGTTTGCCCCATACGTTGACCGGATTGGCTTGTCAGCGTGCCGACATCGTGCAGGCTACCCAGTCTAACCTTGCTGTCTGTGAAGGCTTCTCCGCCATGGCAGGAGTAACAGCCGAGTCGATTGAAATGACGTTTACCCGCTTGACCCGAAGATGTAAGGGAGCCGTTGGCCGCGCGATAGGGGCTTGACGGAACGTCTGTGAGCGAATCCACGTAAGCGACTAAGTCGTCGAGTCGGTCACTGATGTTGCGTTTCGGGTTGCCGAAGGGTTCGGCGCGTTTGCCTGCGTTAAAGTCGGCATCGTCCATTAGGCCTGTACCTTGGCCGAGCAGGCGAATTTGATTTTCAAAATCGTGTACCTCATCAAAGTTGCCTGTCCAGTGGAGTCGGCCATGTTCCAGCCCGGCGCGTCCGCGCAGGTCGATGGTATTGCGCAAGCCTTCGCCCATGGGTGCTGTGAAATCGTAGGTGCGGCCGTCGTGCGAGCCATCGATATGGCAACTGGCGCAGCTCATATAGCCGTCAATATTGAGCGCTTTGGAACCCGCATCGTAAAAAAATTTCTTGCCCCTTAGCACATTGGCAGGGAGGGGTTCCGAAGCAACCAGCGGCACATCGCGAATGAAGTGGGCATTGGATTCACCGTTTAGCATAGGGCTCACATCAAAAACGGACAGGCTACGACCGAGGAAGTTGAGGACGAATAGCTTCCCGCTGGCAGCTTCGAGCACCGTGCCGATCGGTACATCCTGGGTGAGCAGGGTATTGATTTCACTGCCGGAATACGCATCGACAACCTGAACTTCGTGGTTACCGGGAAGGGTGACGAACACCAGATCGCCACGATTCGAAAAGGTGCAGGAGCTGCACCGGTCGCGATTGTCGTAATCGATACGTTGGTCGATCAGGTCGGTGTTGTGGGTAAGATCGAGGACGGGCGTGATCGCACGCACAACGTTATCGTGGCCCAGCGGGTGTCCGTCAAGCTGAGCACCCCGGTCAATATTATCTTTTTTCGCCGCGATCCAGGCGCGTTTACCATCGGGACTGATGGTGATCGAATTGAGGTAGTTGGGCAGGCCGCGGGCGAATAAAGTGTCATCCACACCTTCGCTTTTAGCCAACAGAATGGTGTCTGCCAAAGTCATGGTGGCCGTATTGACGACGTAGACCATACCCGCGTGGTCGGGGGAAATAAAGCGTGCCACATAGGCTTTCTCACTAGTGGAATTGATCGCCAGCTCGCGAACATCGGGTATGCGGCCGTCTTTTTCGGGGCCCAGGTCAATAGTGGCCAGCACTTCACCCGTTGTTGGGCTGAGTTTTAGCAAGCGTCCCAGAGCCTGCAGACAAACAAATGCAGCATGCCCGTCTGGCGCAAACGCGATGCCACCTGGTTGGGAAGCATAGGGCAGAGTTAGGGTGCGAACGACAGTGCCGTGGTCGGGGTCGATGATGTTGATTGCGGCTGCTTGTCGACAGGTTACCCACAGTTGGCCGTCAGGGGAATGTGCTATAGATTTCGGTTCGGCATCGACGGGTATTTCGTAGAGCTTTTTCAGGCTGGTGGTGTCAATCGCTGAAACGGTGTTAGCGTCAGGGTTAATCGCCCATACCCGGCCATCCGCGAGAACTATCGGTTGACTGCTGGTGGGTTGGATGTTGGTGGCTGGATGATGAACAACATGCAGGAAGCTTTTGGTAACGAGTCGGGTAGACTGGATGTCTGCTCGCAAGGTGACGGTGTAGCGACCAGGTTGCGAATAGACATGCGTGACGGCAGCACCGGTAGCAGTGCGGCCATCGCCGAATTCCCAAGTGTAGGTATGGTCAGAATTGGGTGAAATAACATTGAACGTACTTGGTTGGCCAAGCTCTACAGGAGGTGTATCGGCGAGCGCCACATCGATGGGTACACTGCTTAAATTCGAAGGCGTGGTGAAGGTCGAAGTATAGGTAACGGCAAGAGGGTTGCCCACCAGATCGGTGATGCCGCCAGCCGGTAGAATGATCTCGTATTCAGTTGCTGGTTCGAGCGGAGTGTCAGGAGCGAAGGTAAGGGTCGTATACGTGCACCCCCAAGTTCCTTTTAGAGGGGCGCCATTGACAGGACGCAGGATGAACGTGGAAGGATTGACGGATTTGAATTCGATCCATTCTGAAAAGGAAACGGCTACCTGGCCACTGGTCGATAGGCTGGTTGACCGATTTGCCGGATAAAATGCTTTTACACTCGGCGGGGTGAGATCGGGGGCTGTGTCGTGCACGGCAATCACTGCGCCGACATATTCATTGTCGACAAATTGATCATCAGCCATCAATAGAAGGTTGCCGACTGGGCAAGAAAATTGGTCATCCCAGCGGGTGTCGCGGCCTGGCACGCGACCGATTTCTGTCGGGTTATTTAGATCACGGATAGCATATTTGTATATGCCTTCAGTGCCCCCGCGCACTCCTCCTAGAAACAGGTGGTCATCGGCGAAGGAAACATACTCGCTTGTAGGTGTTTCAACGCTGGACACTTGAGTTATGTTATAGGGATCGGTTGTGACATCGTATATACGAAGTGGATTGATGAGGAAGGCATGTGTGCCGTAGAATCCACCAATGTAGGATCTGGGAAAATAATAGCTTTCCGAATCCATCAGCACCGGGTTATCCGGATCGCTGATATTTATCGTGGCAATGCCTGCACTATTTTTCGGCGTTGTTGCCACCAGCAGGTCCCCTAAAGCGAAAACCGGGCCCGCGTTCACTCTACCCATCTGAAAACTCCACATTTGCTCCACTGGATAATAGGCCCATTTTTGACCTAATTCGGATACGTCAATTATATAGAGGCCGTTGGTAGTCGCACCGGCATAGATATAATTTCCTTGCCAGCTGAGCCCCCAAACCGCCCCAGCGACATCACCGTAGTTGATATCCCGTAGTTCAATTTCAGCAGCTAGTCTCGGGTTTACGGTATCCGTCACATCCCAAATGTCCACGCCTCGTCCCGAGACAGTTGCAAGATAGTAGTTGCCATCATAGTCGCGGCCGTAAGTTACCTGATGCGATTCCGCTTCACCATGTCGGTGTGTAGACTGCATTTCGGCTTTGAAAACAGGACGGTAGGGGTCTGAAATATCCCAGACCTCGTGCACGGCATTGCCCGCTAGAATTGCGTAGCCATTGAATACGGAGGGCTGATTCATGTGGCGATCGCTCATTTTGGGACTGATAACCGTCCACTGCTCCTCTGCAGGATACGATTGATTCGGAATCTGACCATCGGTTGTGCCAAAGGCGCAATGAATCGGTAAGAGGATAGTCATGAGTAAAAACTGAATGCCTGCTGGCGTGCTCAACCTCGTAAACATAGTCATTGGGGTAAAAGTTAGGGGTTTTTTATATATGAAATGGGTATATTGCACCATATCTTCTGTTTTACCAGAAAAATTTTTAGAAATACTTAAGACTTATAAAATGATTGCTAATGAGGTGAAGTTTAACTTTTTTTCATAATTCACTGGTTGACTGTTGCGTGAAGTTTAGTGCCTTCATTCCAAAGTCTTTGTATGCTTTGCAAAGATTTTAGCTTATTATCTTATCAACTCTCGTAGAGATTAAGATTTTCCAAAAACTCGATGAAATCAGTTTCCGATGTTTGACTTTGAAATATCAAAATTATTATTTGATGTTATTCAAAATGGAGTGTTAATCCGCATCTATTTCATCCATGTCAAAACGGAACAAAAAACGCACCCAAAAGTGTGAAGACTTCCTGAAGGTAGCTGCCTCAGGAAGTGAAGTAGGCTGTGTTTTGGAATTACCGAAGTTGGCGGATTCGCTCGGGCTGGAGACGAAGGCCTTGGCAGACATGCTGGTGGTGTTGGCAGCCGATGGCTCTGTCAATGAGATAGAGGGAGGGTGGTGTTTGACTGAATCGGGCTGGACGAAGGGGCGTCAACTGTTGCGAGCACATCGCGTTTACGAAAGTTATTTGGCGGAATCGACCGGTATGCACGCTGTAGAGTGGCACGCCGTAGCGGATCGACATGAGCATCTGCTCGACACAGAAACGGTGGATCGCATGTCCAATGAGCTTAAACATCCTCGTTTCGATCCACATGGCGATGTGATTCCAAATCGGGAATTGGCCATGCAAGCATCAGAGGGTGAGTTGCTATGTCGCACAGTGAAGAATGGTTATTACAGGATTGTGCACCTTGAGGACGAGCCGAGTGAACCTTACCAACGCAATCTAAAAGCCGGGCTAGCACCGGGGTTGTGCGTCGACGTAACTGTGCTTGACGGGGGGCGCTATTTGTTAAGGTGGGCCGGACTGGAACGATTTTTAGAGGCCGGGCAGGCAGCTGGCTGTAGGGTTCGGCTGTGCAGCGGATTGGATGTGGGAAGACCCGCGGGCAACTTGCGGACGATCGAGATTGGCAGGACGGTCACTTTAACCGGTATTTCCCCAGCGGTGCGCGGGCTGCAACGCCGACGGTTGCTCGATCTTGGCTTCGTGCCCGGCAGTTGTGTAACGAAGGAGGGGCAGGCTGCTTGGAATGGGCCGATGCGCTATCGGCTACGGGGTACTTGCCAGGCACTGCGTCCCGATTTGGCAGAGAAAATTTTTACGGTTGAATCGGCAAATTATCACGCATGAATAAAGCGAAGATGATAATAAAGCCTGGGCACGACTGTGAGCGGTGCCCCGTATGGCGTCCAGGAGCGCTGAAGAAGTTGGGAGTCGACATGGAGTCGTGGGACTACGTGGTCGCTTTGGCTGGAAATCCAAATACGGGCAAAAGCACGGTGTTCAACGCGTTGACTGGCTTGCGACAACACACGGGTAATTGGCCGGGCAAAACCATTTCGCGTGCAGAAGGTGGGTTTTTATATTCAGATAATACATACAAACTGATTGATTTGCCCGGAACCTATTCACTCCGATCGACCTCAACGGACGAGCAAGTCGCGCGCGAGTTTATTCTTTTCGGACGACCGGATGTGACCGTGGTGGTCTGCGATGCAACCTCGCTGGAACGCAACTTGAACCTGCTCTTGCAGGTGCGGCAAATTTCTGGCCGGGTTGTGGTCGCACTGAATTTAATGGATGAGGCGCGCTCGCTGCAAATTGACATCGACGTACGCAATCTGGCCCGGGAGCTCGGCACGCCGATTGTGCCAATGGTAGCCCGCAGTCGAGAAGGGTTACCGGATCTGCTTGCGGAGATTCATCGTATGGCAACGAAGTCGCGACCGCCAAAACCGCGCGCTGCGGCCATTCAAGACGGCCAATTGGCAAAAGCCCTCTCAGACGTAAAACAGGCGATGGCAACTGCTGGAGTGGTAACGGAGCAAAATGACTGGGTGGCGATGCAACTATTGGAGGGGGATCCTGCGCTTGAAGCCTCCTTAAACAACGGCACGCTAGGGCAACTGAGCCATGGTCACGCGGATACTGTTCTAGCCTCGAAGCAGCCACAAACGCCTGTCGTCGCGAAAATCGAATCCAATAAGATAGCTGTTCTTTTTGCCGCGATTGCGGCCGCGCGTCAAAACGTGCACGGTAACAGTTATGATGCAATTGTCGAATCGCTGTATGCCGAAGCCGGACAGTTGGCGGCGTCTTACATCAACCGGGGACAGCAAGATGTGCTCAACAACTGGCGCACGCGGCTGGATCGGTTGCTGACCGGTCGCTGGACCGGATTGCCGATAATGGCCTTAATGCTGATGGGTGTCCTGTGGATAACCATCATGGGGGCCAATGTCCCATCCGGTATATTAGCCGGTTTATTGTTGGACCGAGGGCATCCTTTTTTGCACGGGCTGGCTGTTTCGGCAGGGTTTCCTGCGTGGTTGAGTGGTGTGACCATTGATGGTATGTACCTCACGATGGCCTGGGTAGTGAGTGTGATGCTGCCACCCATGGCAATTTTCTTTCCTCTCTTTACGCTATTGGAAGACTTTGGCTACTTGCCACGGGTAGCTTACAATTTGGACGGATTTTTTCGGCGGTCAGGAGCGCATGGAAAACAATCCTTGAGTATGGTAATGGGCTTCGGCTGTAATGCGGCCGGAGTGATTGCTGCGCGGGTGATCGATTCTCCGCGGGAACGCTTGATCGCGATCATCACGAATAACTTTGCGCTGTGCAATGGGCGCTGGCCGACACAAATCTTGATCGGTACCATCTTTATTGGAGCCCTTTTTCCGGCTGGAATTGCGAGCTTGGCTGCCGCAGGAGCGGTGTTTGCTGTGGCAACGCTCGGCGTGTTACTGACTTTCCTGGTTTCGTCCGTGCTGTCGAAAACTTTGTTACGCGGTGAAGTATCTGCTTTTAGTCTGGAACTGCCGCCCTATCGGCCTCCGAATATCTTGCGCACGTTCTATGTGTCGCTCATTGACCGCACGATTTTTGTCCTTTGGCGAGCGATTGTTTTTGCAGTTCCGGCAGGCGTTGTCATCTGGACCATGTGCAACGTCGACGTGCAAGGGATATCTCTGGCGGAATGGTCGATTCAGGCCTTGGAGCCATTGGCGCAAGTGATGGGACTGACCGGCGTGATTTTGCTTGCCTACGTGTTTGCGATTCCCGCTAACGAGATTGTGATTCCGACAGTCTTGATGTTGACGGTCATGACCACCGGCATGCAGGTGGACGCAGCTGTTGGAGCGGGCGTACTCTTTGAGACAGATGATGAGGGGCTGCTCTATTCCCTCTTGACTGCAGGTGGCTGGACCACCCTCACGGGGATTTGTTTGATGCTGTTTAGTCTCTGTCACAATCCGTGTTCAACTACGTTGTATACGATTTATCGAGAGACCTATAGTTGGAAGTGGACGCTTTGGGCTGCGATCATTCCTACCGCCATTGGTATTGTGCTGTGTGCGACTGTGACGTTTATCTGGCGGCTGTTTTAAAAGCCGGTAGGTTTTCCGATGCCGCCGTGCACGGTGACTCTGGGGTCAGCGACTAACGGTTTCACGTAGTGACGTTCTTTCGCCCAACGATTTGGGTCACGATTGGCGCCAGTGCGGCCCAGGCAATCGATTTCGCCTTGGAGATCGAGACCAAAGATATCGAGGGTCGCATCGGCAGCAGAGCGTTTCGATACATACCGTATGACCTCTGTCGACGTATAGCTGGACGCACCGACGAGCATGGGCATGAGCAGGCAGGGTGTGTCTGTTGTATGCGGGCGGGGTACGATATACCCGTTAAGGGGTTCGATACGCTGCACGGTCCTTTTCAATGTTGGGGATTCCAGTTGAGCGTCGAGTATCCAGTCCTCCCAAAAACTAAACCAATGGTGTTTGAACACGAAACCTGCGAAGTTTACTGCAATGACGGTGTCAAAGTTGTCGAATTTACTGTCCTGCCAGGATTGAAGCAGAGACGGACCGGATGAAAGGATGGCAATTTTGCCTGTAAATTGGATGCTGTCCTGCATGGATGGGTGCTCTTGCTTTTCCGAAAACGAGGGGGTTGATTGCTTTAATTGTCTTCCGTCTTATGGACCGCGCTGCCGCAATGGTTACCAAATTTTCCGCAGGTCTTCTTTGCGGATGAAGCCCGACTGGCCGTTGAAGGTTCTGATCAAATAATAGTCGCCTTGTTGTCGGCTAATGGTTGCGAATTCGGCATTGGCCAGGAAGCTTTTGGGCTGCACGTTTTTTGCCGGTGCGACCTTGATGGGGGCGTCTGGAACCACGACTACAGCGTCGTTGCGCTGAGAGTGATAGCCATATAGACCGATAAGGCACAGGCCCAACATTAGTGACGTGGTGCAGCACAACACCCACGGCAAGATGCCTTGGCATTTGAAATAGCGAGGCAGCACGGCAAGGGCGATGGATATCCACAACAAAGCTGTCGCCAGCCATGTCCAGGTATTCACCTGCATCAAGTATGCATAGTTGTCCAACCAGCTATTCGCTGGGTGGTTGACGTCGGCTGCATCGATGGCAAATTGAAGATTGGCTTTAAATTCGGGATTGCGTGGATCGAGAATGCGTGCCTTGCGATAATGTAAAATAGCTAGCCCATAGTCACCCGTTTTAAAATAAGCATTGCCTAAGTTGTAATGCAAATTGGCCGATTGTTGCTGCGCGAGAATGGCTGTATAGGCATCAATGGCCGCAGCATAATTTTCATTTTGATAATAAACATTGCCCTGGTGGAATTGAGCCTTGAGAGAGGTGTCAGCATGAGCGACAGCCATGTTTAAGCCGACGATCGTTACAGCGATACGTATGTAGAATTTGGTGACAGTTGCAAACATTTTGCTGTGATGGCTCTTAGGATACTGAATGTAAATATAGACGGATTTTGCTGCTGACTCTACGGAGAATCAGGTGAATTTCTGCAGGTTGCGAATTAAAGATTCGAGTTTTTCATACTGTTCAGATGCATTGTGCAGAGGGGCTGTGCTGCCTGAAAATTTGAGGGCATCATTGGCTTCAAAAAATTCATGGATGTGCACGAAGTCTTCGGGCTCAGCTTGACAACCGACCAAATGCAGCTCGATTTCGGCCAGGGTGAGAGACTGTGGCGCTTGCCGAGTGATGCCACCGATGAAGGCTTGGAGGGTGCGCGTTGCGGCAGCATAAAATGCGCTGGCGTCACTGGCTTGGGAGGCCTCTTTTGCCTGGTTGAGCCAGGAGTGCACGGCTTTGCTCGCTTTTATCTTACGCGCGTATTGATCATCGTGCATCAGGCGAAGTTGTCGTTTACGCATAAAAACGATGGCGAGCAAGGTGCCTAAAGGCACGGTTTGCAGTGCCAGAAATCCTGGAGATTTGAACGCGGGGCTCAGGTTGTGCGCCCAGGTGCCGGCTTCCAATTGAATCGGGAGTAAGGAGAGTTGCTTTGGTTGCGGCTGTGGATTGCTCGTTGCGGAGGAGAGTGGGCTGCTTGGTTGTTGAATAATAATCGGTGTGCTTGATTTGGCCGGGATGACTTCGACCGCCTGAGATTTTGCATTATAAGCAACATATTGTCCCGACCTGGGATCGAAATAAGCAAAGGACAAGGCGGGAGACTGCGTCACTTGTTTTGAGGTCGGAATGATGGTATAGGCGAAGGTTTTTGTTCCCGACAAGCCCAGTTGATCTGCAACGACAAACGTTTCTTCGGGATCGTATGTTTGCCATCCATCGGTGCTGGTCAGTTGGGGAGGTTGTATGCGATCGAAGTTGCCGGTGCCTCTAATTTTAACCGTGAGGGTGATCGGCTCACCTGCATTGGCTACTTTGTCGGACAGTGCAATTTCATCCATACTGAACGTACCGATAGCGCCGGTGAATCCATCTGGCTTATCTTGTTCTGGCAACGATTGGATATCCAATTGATGTGCTTGCGTGTCTAAATTGATATCCAGTCTTTTGCCTCTGGGCCCAAAAATATCCCCGAAAGGGGAGTCGAATGGACTGCGCCTGCGGCGTGACCTCTCAGGGACAATCACTTGGGCGCGAATAGAGAACTGTAGATCTTGCAGCCCATTTTTTAAACCAGTGACGGCTGTTTGCCAGTGATATACATTGTAGCGCACGCCGTTAAGGGCTTCAGTGTGTTCAGTGGGATACTGATCACTAAAGGGAATCATAGAGAACGCATCCCCTTGTTTTTCGGGATGGGTCAGGCCTGTGATGCGTATGCCGTCACGCATGTAGAGTTTCAGGGTAAGTGGAATGCTTTGGCCTGTATAATACTGGTCGTCCAATGTTTCGTGTTCGAACCAAAAGGCTTTACCTTCACCCTGCGCATACTGTTCTTCCGGCTTGATGACTTTAAGAGTGGCCGCAGGGACCGTATAGGTTTGCTGTCCCAGGCGTACCTGGAAGTCGGGCACTTTATAAACCCCGGGTCCTTGGACACTCACGCTGAACTGATAATTGACGCCCGATTCTTGCCTGCCATTGCTGATGTGAAAAAACTGTTGTTCGCCCACGTATTTAAGTTGAATACCGGAGGAGGCGGGCACGCTGCCTTCAATTTTTTGGCGACTACCCGAAACAACGATACTGTATACTGCATTTTCGCCATGGGTAATGACAGATGGGTCAAACGAGCTGCGGACGGTAACCGACTGGGCACATAATGACGTTGAAGCGAGCCCTGATAGAATGCAGAGCAAAAATAAATAACTGAATACTGCGGATTTCATCAATCTCATGCTTGGGCCTACCAATCTTTGATGACTGGTTTTTCGGGTTTGTCTTTATCGTCTCCAAATGCAAGAGGCAATTTCTTCTCGTGTTTTCTAATCGATTCGAGCAGTGCTCGTGCTTGTTCTTTGGTCATTGCACCGTCAGATGGGGTTGCGGGTTCAACGCCTTCAGGTGAGTTATCGTTGAGTGCATCTTCTTTATCGCCATCGGACGCTGCACTGTCTTCCTGTTTGGAATCTTTGTCCGGTTGCTCGCGGTCATTTTGTTGTTGCTCGCTATTGTCCTGTTGCTCGCTGTTGTCCTGTTGTTTTTCAGCATCCTGCTGTTGCGACTGGTCTTGCTGGTTGTTGTCAGCGTCATTGTTTTCTGGAGATAAATCCTGTTGTTTATCTTCGGCAGAAGGGGCGGTGTCCTGCTGTTCCGAGCTCTTATCTTGCTTTTGTTGCTGCTGGTTTTGCTGTTGCTGGTTTTGCTGCGGTGGGTTTTCCAGGAGTTGTTTGAGGCGCTGTAATTGCGCATCGTTAGGATAGCGTTCAAGGGCACGTTCCACCGATTGTTTGGCACCTTCCTTATCACCCTCAATATAGAGGTTGGCCGACTCGCGAAACGCGCTTTTGGGGTCGGCCGAGCTCGTGCTGCTCATGCAGATATAAGCAGTGACAAAAGCTAGAATGATGAAAATGCGGTGCATGGTTGCGTTTACTGTGATTCAGTAGGTTGCGGTTGCTCGAGGATACTGACAATTTCTCCAGTGCGGTTTTGTTTGTCTGCATACTTTTCTGCTGTCGGATCTTGCTGTGCGGTTTGCGATAACACTGAGTAGGCTTGTAAATATTGGCCGCGTTCGATCAACATTTGCGCGAGTTTTTCAGCTTCGATCACCATCGGAGTTGGAGCTTTAAGTGCGGCGATGAGGTTTTCGAGTTCTTTCTGGAGTTTTTTCTGATCTTCAATCGTGCCCTGCATGGCCTCATTTTCGTCAAGGAGAGTGGTTTGTTTGGCTTGCACGAAATCACGGTTAAATTGAGCGTCTTCATTCTCGGGGTTCAGTTCCAGTGCGCTTGCGTAATTTTGCAGGGCATTGCGCCAGTGTTCGAGAGGTTTTTGTGTCGCTGTTCTAAAGGCATTGGCTTGTTGAATGCCCTGTTTGATTTTTTCAACGATGGCTTCGCACTTTTCCCAAGAGGCTTTGCGCGCATTTAAATCATTGTCTTTTAGTGCCTGTTTTGCGGCTTGAGCCGCTTGTTCAGTGAGTGCAGGTGTGTCACTAAAAATTGCAAAAAAGCTTTGGTCGCGTTTGGCTGCATCCAGCAGGGATTGTCCCAGGCGATAGTGGGCATTGCCCATGTTGTAAAAAGCATCCTGTTGTTTTTTAGTGTCTTCGGTGGCCAGAGATGCCAGCCACGATTCGATGGCTTGTGCGTATTCACCGCTTTGATAGAGGGCGACACCGAGGTTGTAGCGCATGCGTGCATCTTGTGGATTTTCTGCAAGATACTGGGTGATTTTGTCGACAGCCGTTGCATAGTCGCCTGTTTGCAGCGCTTTGTCTCCCGGAGCAGCATAAGCACTGACGGCAATACCCAGCAGCAACAAGCCAACGGCGAAAGCGGTCACCTGTGGTGCAGCGCTTAAGCGTGGGGCGTTTAATTTTGCAGAGGAGCGTCGATTACTGATGAGCGGCTCAATAAACAGCAGGAAGATGGCGAGGCCCAGTGGCCACTGAAAATGTTCGATGGGGATGCGCTGCATGCGGGATGCCAAGTCTTGTTGCGGGATATTTTTCAGGCCGTGCTCATATACTTGCTGCAGACCCAAGCCAGCAGGGCCAAGGTTTGCGTAGAAACCGCCGGTTGCGTTGGCGATAGCCTGAAGAGTGGTTTCATCGAGTTTAGAATTCACAACTTTACCATTTTCATCTTTGAGGTATTGGACGCGTCCGTTGTGATGCGCAATGGGAATGAGCCCACCGTTGGGAGTGCCAACGCCAATCGTGTAGATGGTGACATCATTTTCAGCGGCGCGCTGGGCAGCGGCAATGCCATCGCCTTCAAGATCTTCACCGTCTGTTATGAGAATCATGATTTTGTGGTTGTTTTGGCTCGAGAATGCGGCTTGTGCATCTTCGATGGCGGCACCAATATTGGTGCCGCCGCGCGGAATGATGTTGGTGTCGATGGCGTCGAGTGAAAGGCGAAATGCATCGTATTCCAACGTGAGGGGGCACTGGAGAAAGGCGTTGCCAGCGAATGCGGTGATGCCCACGCGGTCGCTTTGCAAATTTTCGATAAAATCGAGAATGGCTAATTTGGCACGCTTCAGGCGGTTGGGTTTGAGGTCTTCAGCCAGCATACTTTTGGAGGTATCGATTACAAATAAGACGTCGATGCCTTTCGATTTTGTTTCGTTGAGGGTATAGCCCCACTGTGGACGGGCCAGGGCAATTGCAATGATGAGGATACTGGCCCCGATTAAGCAGTTTTTGATCGTAGCTTTAGTGAAACTGTAGGTGAATAACAGGTCGCTCAACAGTCGCTCAGAGGCAAACTGTTTGATTTGTCTGCCCCGTGCTCGCCACGCGTAACTAACCAGCAGCGCGAACATAACCAGCGCGCCGAGACCAAAGAGGAGCCATATTTTATTTGCGAATGTCACGTTTTGATGGTGGTTAAGGGTTAAGAAGTTAAATGCACGTTTGCGTGGAGCGTTGAGTTATTCGTTTTAAAATACGCATACACTCGGTTAAATTGTTTCCTGATACGTCACTGCTGGTTCTGGTTCCTAATGCGGCGGCTAGGGGATGCGGCGGTAACGCAGCTTGCTCAAAAGTTGTTCTATAAGTAAAAGGCACAGCGCGGGGATGGCGAAATACATAAATAATTCCTGATAAGTTGAGTAATGGCGGAGCTTGATTTGGGTTTTCTCCAGTTGGTCGATGGCATTATAGATATTCTCCAATTCTTCGCGGTCGGTAGCGCGGAAATAGTCACCGTTGGTGATCGAGGCGACTTTTTTGAGCATCGCTTCGTCGACGTTACTTTCCGCATAGTTGGCGACCATGCGGCCAAAGCGATCATACTGAAAATTGCCCTGTTTATCGAGTCCAGCCTGCAATACTCGCCCGCTTTTGCCGGCAGCAATCGTATAAATTTTAATATTGTAAGCTTTGGCTGCCTCGGCTGCAGGAATCGGTTCGAGCACATGGGAGGTTTCTTCCCCGTCGGTCAGGAGTACGACAATGCGACTTTTCGCTTTGATTTCGCGCATGCGATTGGTGCACATGCCGATGGCGGTGCCGATGCCGGTTCTGGATTCATCAATGATCCCGAGGCGAATGCGTTCTAAATTACGGATGAGCCAGCCATGGTTTAACGTAGGGGGACTGATGAGATAGGGTTCTTTGGCAAAAATCATCAGGCCCAGGCGATCGTTCTTACGTTTGTCAATAAATCCAGCGACAACGTCTTTGACCACATCCAGGCGCGTGACGAGATTGTCTTCGGTGGCAAAGTCCAGCGCTGCCATTGAGCCAGATACATCGACCGCCAGCATGATGTCGATGCCGCTGGCTTCTACTTCTGAGTGACCTTCGCCGATACGCGGACGAGCGATGGCGAGGATCAGCAACGTGAGCGCGAGTAAGCGCATAAACATAAGAATGCGTCCAGCGCTGGAGCGAGCTTGTTTACTGAGCTTTTGGGTCAGTGCAATGCTGGAAAATGTAATGGCTGCGCGGCGGCCACTGCTGCCCCGCAGAAACATGATGAGGGGGATCAGCAGCAATAGCAGAAAGAATATCGGGTATTGAAACGCTACCCCAAACAGCGTCCAACCATCGAGATGGAAGGCAAAATCAGCGGCTGATTCGTTGGCGACTGCGGTTGCACTCATGTGGGTTTCAGGGACGGGTTGGGTTCTAGTGCGGCTGTTGTTTGCGGGTTGTGAGTCTGCTCTTCCAGCACTTTTTCGGATTCGTTTAAAAATTGTTCAGCGCACTGATACTGGGCTTCGCGTTCGGATGCACCAAATGACTGCTGAGCAAATTTGACAACATCACACAGTTGCAGGAACTGCGACAGTTGCGCAAATGCCTCACCTTTGAGCAGAGGGTGTTGTGAGGCAGCCGCCAGAAATTCCTCGGTGGTTTGCTCGGGAGCGTTGATGGCAAAGCGTTTTTCGATGTAGTGGCGAATCGCATTCGATACCACTGAAGAAAAGGCTTTGTCTTTTTTTTCCTGCATGAGGGTGCGTGCCTGCTGCAGCTGAGCGAGGGCGCTTTCGTAAGCAGTTGGTTGTGATGGAGCCGATTTTTTTAACCGTTTTCTGGCATAGAAAAATGCCAGCAAGCTAATGACGGCCAACGCTGCGATGATGATGTACGGCAGCGGTGTTTCCCACAACGGGCGCCCAATCGCGCCGCGTATCGGGCGCAGACCTTCACCCTCAGCACCTGTTAGAGAAACGGTGGAGAGGCATACCCATGGCCATATGTGCAAATGTGTCTTCATCGTTGTTTACCGCGGGATTCAAAAAATTTGCGCAGGACGTGGATGTAGGGCTGATCGGTGGAGATGGAAAGCGTATTGATACCGTTTTTGCGCAGTTGGCTCAGCAGCCCCTGGCGGCGTGCAGTATTGTCCTCCCGATAGGCGGCGCGCGCTGGGGCACGGCGGGTGTCGATTTCGACCAGTTGTCCAGTTTCGGCATCTTCGAGCGTAATAATACCGATATCCGGTAGTTCAAACTCGCGTGGATCCGACAAATGGACGCAGGTCAAGTCGTGCCGTTGATGCGTCAGTGAGAGGGTCTTGAACAGGGGATCCTGCTGAGGGGTTTGCAGGTTCGGTAACTGGCCGTGTTGATCTTGTAAAAAGTCAGAGATGAGGAATGTAATCGATTTGCGCTTGAGTAGCCGATTCACATAGGTCAGCGCATTGACGACATCGGTCCCGCGCTGTTGCGGCTCGAAAAAAAGCATTTCGCGAATCAGGCGCAGCACATGCTTGCGGCCTTTTTGTGGGAAAACAAATTTTTCGATTTGGTCGGTGAACAGGAGCAAACCCACTTTGTCGTTGTTACGGGTGGCAGAAAATGCCAAAACGCTGGCCAATTCTGCTGCAAGTTCACGCTTGGATTGTGCTGCGGATCCAAAGCTTCCCGATGCCGACAGATCGACCAGCAGCATAATGGTCAGTTCTCGCTCTTCGCGAAACTTCTTGATATAGGGTTGGTCCATCTTGGCGGTGACATTCCAGTCGATGGCACGCACGTCGTCGCCAGGTGCATATGCGCGGACTTCCTCGAAATCCATTCCCTGGCCTTTGAATACGCTGTGGTAAGCACCGGCCATCGCATCGGTCACCATGCGATTGGTGCGTATCTCCACCTGGCGCACCTTTTTCAGGATCTTACTGGTTTCGTTGTCATTCATGTTTGCAGCCACTAGGGGACGGGAACGGTCTCAAAGATTTTTAGAATAATATCTTCGCTTTTGAGGTCTTCGGCCTCGGCTTCATAGCTCGGTATGACTCGGTGGCGCAGCACGTCCATCCCGATAGTCTTGACATCCTGCGGTGTCACGTAGCTACGCCCTTTGAGAAAGGCCCAGGCTTTGGCGGCCAGGGTCAGGGCGATGGTGGCCCGCGGGCTGCCGCCAAACTGGATAAAGTTGTCCATTTGCAGGCCGTAATCGCTGGGTTTACGGGTGGCGAATACCAGTTCGACAATGTAGTCGCGGATTTTCTCGTCGATATAAATCGAATCGACTACCTGGCGCGCTTCGAGAACTTTTTCGGGAGAAATAATTGCCGAAACTTCCAGCTTGGGGGAAGTGGACGCCATGCTATCGAGGATTTGGCGTTCCTCGGCTTTACTTGGGTAGCCAACTTGGAGTTTGAGCATGAAACGGTCGACCTGTGCTTCGGGAAGGGGATACGTGCCTTCCTGATCGATTGGGTTTTCAGTGGCGAGAACGAGAAACGGAGAGGGCAGTTGAAAGGTCTCATCGCCCAGGGTGACCTGGCGTTCCTGCATCCCTTCGAGGAGCGCGCTCTGCACCTTGGCAGGCGCACGATTGATTTCGTCTGCCAATACCAGATTGGCAAAAATAGGACCTTGTTTGGTGAAAAATTCGCCCTTTTGTGGGTTGTAGATGAGTGTGCCGACGATATCGGCCGGCAATAAGTCGGGGGTGAACTGGATGCGCGAGAAATTGGCTTTGATCGCAGTGGCCAACGTTCTGATCGAGAGCGTCTTGGCCAATCCCGGCACCCCTTCCAGCAAAACGTGGCCATTGGCTAAGAGACCGACTAACAGTCGATCGATCAAGTATTCCTGGCCAATGATGACCTTGCTGATTTCACTTCTCAGCAGGGGTACCCAGGATGCGGTTTCTTTTACTTTTTCGTTTAGTTCTTCAAGTGTGGCGGTTGTTGTCATGTTATCTGCAAGAAAGGATTCTCATCTGCTCGGTTTTGTTTTTTGTAGATGATAATGTTTTGGTCTGCAGGTAGCTGACAGTCAATTTCATTTGGAGTTTCATCAGCTGGTCGATAAATTATGGTGTGTCTTTATCGATGTATTGAGGGTAGAGCCCTGTATTGAAGGTAAATGTTATCGGAAAACCACAAGCCTTTGAGGATGCTTAGTTGCTGCTTTTTAGTAGGAATTGCGGTTGCTGTACCCACTACTTATAACTATGCGCATCAATTTAGGGCGGAACGTCATGCAAAATGAGCGCTCGAACTCATCGCTGCAGGCTATTTGGCCGCTGCTAAAGGAAAAGCCCACGCTGCCTACTCTTTGACTCCCGAATGTCCCGAAATTTGCCGGCTTGTGGCGCAATTGTAGGAGGACATGGACCCGCACCTGGCGGCTGAGTATGGGCAGTCCGATGACGTGCTCGATTTAAAGAACCCGGTGAAATATGCACTATTGGCGGGAGATTTGACGATGGTCGAAGCGTCTCTTTGGATACCTTGCAAGCGGCCATGCCAGATAATGGAGCGGTGCTCTTTTTGCGGGCTGACTGGCTGCTGGGCAGTCGTCAGATCGACGCGGCGTTGCAAGTGGCTCAACGGCTTGTCCGCTTACCAGAATTTCCCGCATGAGGCACATTTTTTTATGTTCAAATGAGTCAATTTTCGGATGATCCCCGTCTGCAGCGTGCAGGTTTAGCCTATCTGCGCCAACTGGCTGAGCGCAAGTACGCCTTAGGGTTAACCCGAATCACTTATCGAGCTTAATCGCCCATGACCTACAATAGTAGCACGCAACTTGCCATGCGAATTTTCAGGGTGTTTACCCAGCTGTATCCGCATGGCTGCGTTGGGCACTGCTATTTTATAGACCTGAACCATTCTGCTGCAATTCTGGTGAAATTCGGGCTAGCAGTTAAAAGTTAAAAGTGAGAGGTCGGTAAAGCTCGGCAACGTTGCGCCTGACGACTCGCCTAAAAACTCAACAAAGGATCGACTGGAATCACGTCAATCGACTCAACGGTTTCCGGCGTATCACTTTCAACAGGTTGAGTGGCAGTGTCTTCTGCGAATTCGAATAAGGGTATCTGGGTGAGCAGGCGTTCTGCCTCGGGAATTTTACCAAATAGGTTCACTTCGTAAATGCGTAGTGCGGGAAGGGAGGAGGTCCGCTGTTTATCGTTGCTCCAACGTATGACGAGATAACGATGCGCTGAAGCGCCTGTTGAATAGCTGAATTGATGATTGTCTTCGGTGGCAATGTGCGAAACATCCGGTTTTCGTTCGGCGAAAAAAGAGCTTGGAATCTCTACGATTTGATACGTTCGCGTACTTTGTGAGAGTGACATCAGTGCCAGCAGGTTGCCAAATGTGTGGGGAGAGGCTGCAAGCAATAACGGCTCTGCATGGCCATTATTATCAATCATGGCCATATCGCCCGCAATATCTTGTTTGATTTTAAAGGATGCTGGCAGCTTTGTGAGAAAGTAGAAATTAAACGTCCCTGGAGTTGAATCGTAGAGCATCGAGATTCGCTCGATTTCACGCTGTTCTTGCAGGTCGAGCACTACAATTGCTTCGTTGACTGCCTCAAATTCATAGGCGGTTTCGATGTCTTCATCGATCATGGCCTCGGTGTCGGTTAAACTTCCCGAGCCCACGTGTGAAATCAGCGCCCCCGAATGCAGGGTGGCAAAATCGAATTCAGTTGAGTCATCGCTGCGCAATAAAGCGGGGTCAGTCGTTTCACTCTGCGGCGTATAGCGCGCTTGCAGCACAGACACATCACCAAAAGTAGAGAAGCTTGAAATTGCACCCGCTTTGAAAACATCCAGCATCACCATAACGTAACGGGTGTCGACCGGTTCCACATTTACCGTGACGGTCGTATTGCCGGTGAAATCTACAGGGTTGGACGCTTGTCGCCAGCGTTTGCTGTCTGGTGACTGAAGCACATCGGAATAAGCCACTAGCACTTTTCCTTCAGCACCAAAATTACGAAATGCAAAACGTTCAACGAGATGAAAGGCGCCTAAATCAATGATGAATCTGTGGGTATCGACGTTGAGCGCATACGTCAGGGCCGGATCTTCATGAATCAGTGCAGCTGGGTTGTTTTCTGAGGATGCTTGGCGCCAGTTGGTTGCCACGATCGCGTCGTCGCTGGCATCGTAAAGTACGGCGCCCATGTGCCAGCGCGAAAGGTTTTTTCTTTTCTGCTGTAGAGCGTTGGTATCGGGTGGGTCGATTTTATACACAATCTCCGCTGTTGGCTGACGACTGGGTTCGGCAGATGCTTCACTGGCTACGAATGGGCCCCCTACCACAGCAGCAAAACAGGCAGCCGCTATTTTTATTGAAATCTTGATCATTTTTAGGCTTAGTTTTATCAACAATGTCTTTACAAAAGGGTTGAAGCGGTCGCAACGAGTTTTCAGCCTGGTTGATTAAAATGAACGATTGCCTATCTTCAGTCTTTCGACACTCAATGAAAAATTTTAAGGTTTTAGCGCGTTTTGTCAGGGATCTTGCAAGATAGCGACTGGGACTTAAACGAAGTCGGTCATGTTATAGTGTGCCGATTTTCTTTTAAATGTCAAAAAAAAGCAGGGCCAATCCGTTGCTTCGCTTGGTTGCGCAGCTGCATGCTGGTGCTGCTGCTGGGGCTTATATTGTCGGACGCCATGGGCCAAAACAAGAATTTCAAGCTGGGCCCCGTATATTTTGCTGCAGCTGCCACGTTGGCAATCGAGTTCAATGACAATGTCAGTAACTCAGCCACGAATCCTAAAAGTGATCTTATAGTGAGTCCGGGTTTGTCTTTGGACAGTGCATGGAATATTTCAGAGGTGAATCAGTTGAGTTTCGATTTGGGTATCGGCTATCGAAAATATCTCAACAATAGTGAGTTGGATTCTGGCAGTAATTTTTTAGACATCACCCCCGACACGCGTTTGGCATTCAATGTATTCATCGACACTCTGACGTTGGAATTTTATGATGCATTTAATTATTCGATCGAGGCGACCGATGCATTTGCCCGCGATGCCCAGGGTAATGTGATCACCAATGTCGCGCAATACGGGCGCTTTGAGAATCAAGTCGGAGTCATGCTGGCATGGGATTTAAACGATTTAAAAATCAATGGGGAACTGTCGCGGCTGGACCTGTTTGCTCAGGATGCAGCCTTTGGGTTTACCGAGCGCAATACGCATACGTTGTCCGCAAGTGCCCTGTTTTTATTTGCGCCCAATCTGACCGCAGGTTTGCTCGGGTCGGCGAAGATGACAGATTATCGAGAAAATTTTCAGAATGATGGTATCACCTATTCACTGGGCCCTCAATTTACTTGGCAGCCAACGGCATTGATCGGAGTCTCGGGCAGTTTTGGTTACACATTGTCCCAGTTTGATATCGGTGGCGGCAATGGAGATACTTCTGACTCCAACAGTATTTTCTGGAATTTGAACATTAAACATCGGGCAGCCAGGTATTACTCGCATTCACTCGGGTTTTCCCGATCAACGCGTTTTGGGTTTGTGAGCAATACAACTGAAATTAGCCGGGTACGGTATCGGGCGGAGTGGCGCATGGCACGCGCGATCACATTTTTCGGGGGAGTTGGCTACGAGTTTCACAATGACTCTGGAGGGTTGTCGGCTGAGGAGTTTGACCGTCATGTATTTGATATAGCCACCAAATATGCACATTCAAGTCAGGTATCTTCCCAGATTTTTTATACGTTTTCCACTAAGGATTCCAGTTTATCGAGCCGAAGTTTTAATCGGAACCGTATAGTTTTTTCACTTCAATACGATTTTTAAACCATGAGATATTGGCTTTTACGAATTTTGGTTCTGACGGCTCTGTTGATGACGAATTCCTTTGCGTCTGCACAGGCGGCGGATACCGCACCTCAGGTGAATCCGATGGCATTATTGGATGACAAGCATGTGTTTGCAGTGGGCGATCAATTACAATACATGGTGACCGAAGATAGGGACCAGCCAGTGATTTTATTTGTCGATGAGCGCGGTAATATCAATGTGCCGCTGTTAGGGCGGGTGAGAGCACTGAATAAGACAGCCAAATCATTGGCGTACGAAATCAAGCAACTGCTCGAAGTGGATTTTTATTATCAGGCAACTGTGCACATCAGTTACTTTCAGGATAACAATTCACGCGGTCAGGTGTTCGTTTTGGGACGGGTGAGGATGCAAGGGCCTATCGACATCCCCAGAAGTGAAGTGCTCACGGTGAGCAAGGCTATTTTGCGGGCTGGTGGATTTGCACACGATGCGGATCCTACCCGGGTGAGTTTGATTCGGCGTGATGCTTCCGAACCGGAAAACGAAATGCGTATGGAAATCAATGTAGCGGAGATTTTAGATACCGGACGGATGGACAAGGATATGACCTTACAAGCGGGCGACCTTGTATTTATCGCGCAACGCGGAGACAGTAGCGGGCAGTTCACCGTGACGGGAGCCGTGCGTCAACCCGGTGTCGTGCGATTGCCGGGGGGTGCAAAGTTGACCCTCAGTCAGGCTATCTTGCAGGCCGGTGGATTTTCTGAGTTTGCCAATCAAGAGAAAGTAAAGGTCGTGCGTTACAGTGAGAATGGCGAGCGCCAGGAGCTGGTGGTGGACGTAGAAGAGATCTTGAAAAAGGGCAATCGTGAGAAAGATGTTTATTTGCAAGCGGATGATATGGTGATCGTACCGGAGAAATGGATAAGTTTCTAACAACAATTTTGAAAAGATGACCGGGGGCTATCCATTCGTAGGGTAGGTGGGGATTGTTTAACTTTCTAAAGCCCGTGTCGATAATGTAAGTTTCTGTGATAAGGCTATAAATGTACGACGACGGGTATAACGACGCGGACAAAGAATTTGATTGGTCAGAAATGGCTCGCACCTTCTGGTTCCGCAGCACGACTGTGTTGAAACGGTCGTGGTGGGTATTTTTGGTGACAATTTCTGCCGGTGTTGGCATCCAGACATACTTGCAGCTAAAGAAGGAACCTGTCTACAGCTCACACGCAAAGATGATTGTGGATGGTCGGATTTCGAATTTGGAGGGTGCAAGCTACGTTGAAGAATACTCCAATTTTTTTGGCACCCAAATCGACTTAATGCAGAGTGGTATGGTGCAGGCGCGCGCGCGCGCTCGTGTTAAAGCCCTTTTTCCTGAGTATCCGAGCTGTCATGTGAATTTGGTGATCACGCAGTCGCAAAATGCCAGCATTTTCAACCTCAGTGCCTTTGGTGTGGAGGGCAAATACACGCAGGCGTTTCTGGATGCGTTGATGCACGAATATTTAACTTTCAAGCGCGAGCGGCGCTCACAAACGACTGAAAGCACGTTTTTATCGATCATGGAAAAGGTTCTCGAATACCGTGAAGAGATCGAAAGGCTGGAATTGCAAAAGGTGAAGTTTCAGAAAGAAAACAATATCATTTTCTTGCAGGAGCAAGGCAGCAGTGCCGGCACGTATTTAGCGAGTCTAAATGACCAACAAGCCCGCATCAAAACTGAACTTCGACGTTTGCAACAGTTGAACGTGGACAACTTGGGCGATGATTTAACCAAAGAGCAGAGCGCCGTGCTCGAATCGCTGCTCGGCGGACCGGAACACGCTTACGTGCAAGCGAAAAGGGCAGTGGATAAACTGATGGCGGAGCGAGACGAATACGGTATCTACATGCGTCCTAAACATCCAAAAATTATCGAACTGAACCGCGCGATCGAGCGCGAACAAAATCTTTTGAAAATCCTCAGGCGGCAAACTGTACAACAACTCAAGGATCGTAAGCAATCGCTGGCGGCTGAGTTGAAAAATTTGAACGAAGTGGTCAAGGAATGGGAGACGAAAGCACTGAAATACAGCTCACTGCTAGCCGATTTCGAGCGGATCAATTCCCGCCTGGCAAACACCAAAGCGCTGCACGATCGTTTATCGGCATCGATTGAGTCATTAGACATCAGCTTAAATATCGATCAAGATACGGTGAGTGTGCTGCAAAGTGCGTCCGAGCCGATGTTGCCTCGCGACAATAAAGTGCAGGAAATCCTTAAAGGTTTATTGGTCGGGTTCGTCGCAGGGGTGGCGATACTGTTCATGTTGGCGTTGATGGATAATCGATTGATTTCGGTCGATGACGTGACCAGCCGCTTTGAGCAACCGGTGATGGGAGTGATTCCACAACAGCAGCAAGTCGATGGCAACGTCGAGTTGCTGCACGCGTATGATGAGCGCCTAATATTTGCTGAATCGTGTCGCAATATTCGTTCGTCCCTCTTGTTTATGGACAGCGAGGGACCCCCTCCGCAGTGCATTTTGATCACCAGTTCGGTGCCTTCCGAGGGCAAGTCGACGCTGGCAACCAATTTATCGATAACCCTGGCATTTGCGTATTCGAAAACATTGTTGATCGATGTCGACTTGCGACGCGGGCGGTTGCACCATATTCTAGGCAAACGCAATGCCCCCGGTGTAGCAGAACTTGTGCAGGATAGCAGTCTGACGCCTAACGACGTTATTCAGAAAACGGACCTCGAGGGCTTGGACTTTATTTCATGTGGAGATTATCCTGCCAGGCCGGGTGAACTCATTATGAGTCAGCGCTTCGAGCGGATCATCGAAGATTTACGGAGTCAATACGATTACATTATATTTGACAGCCCTCCTGTTCTAGCCACGGATGACACCCCTAGCTTTGCGAAGCGGGTCGATGCGATACTGTTTTTAATCCGCTCAAATTACACTCAGCATCGGCAAGTGAAGGCCTCCATGGATATCCTGGAACTACGCGGCTCGCGCTTGCGCGGCTTCATTCTCAACTTTGTCAACAATCGAGAGCCCAGTCACTATTACTATAAATACCGGGATTATTACGCTTATCAAGCGGGTAACGGAGATAAACAACGTGCGAACGCAACGGTGAAAGGCTGAGAGTTGCCTTGAAAAAAAGCTCAAAAGCAACGTCGTCTGTCCGCCGCGTTCGCAGAAGCCAATCTAAACAACCTGACATACAGGGGCTGCGGTTAGGGGCATTGGTTTACGCAGTGTTGCCGTTGTTGATTATTTTATTCGGCGGCGGCACTGACGTAGTCGTCCAGGGCGGAATTGCCTTGGCGGTTGGTCTGGCCCTGTGGGTGAATCCGCCGCGACTGACGTTGAGTCGCAGTCTCGATGCAGCGGTGCTCCTGTTTTTGCTAGTGGGCTTGGGGGCTTACATCCCGTACATATCGGCGGTGCCATGGCGGCAGGTCGCAACAGGTGAATTTGGCATTGAGTTATCCGGCTTGGTTACTTCGCAGCCCTGGGTGACAGTGGAAGCATGGGTGTTGATTTTACCCGGGATCGGCTGGCTGTATTTGCTGATCAACTGGCGAGTGGAGGATGCGGACAGGCGGCAAGTGTTCTGGGCTTTGTCGATTAGTTTTGCGTTGCTGGCAGTGGCTGTTGCCCTTGGTTCGTCCTGGGGATACACCTACCCGTTGGGCAGTGAGGCCGCCTGTTTTAGTTTTTTTGATAATCGCAATCAGACATCGCTCACCCTGGCAATGGTAGGCATACTTGCATTTGCTTTGGCTATGCAAGGGATGCGGCATGGACGAATCTCTGGCTTGCTGGGTCTGTTGCTGGCATTATTGATATTGATCGGTATCGCATTCAGTCTGTCACGGGCAGGTGTCTGTTTATTTTTTGCCGGTTGCGGTGGGTGGTTCTTATTGAGTCGGCGTGTTGGCAAAGTGCCGCATTTATTCCGCTTCGGCGTGCCCACATTTATTCTCGGGTTCAGTCTCCTGCTGTTCTTTGGCGAAGATACTTGGACGCGCTTCTGGTTGTGGCAACAAGGAGGTGTGTTGCACAGTGATATGCGCCTTGCGATTTACCGAGATGCATGGGAGATGGTGGCAGCACAGCCAATTTTGGGAGTTGGACTGGGTAACTTTACACACGTGTTTCCTCAATTCCGCGAGCATGCCTTGGTGTATGAACGTATTCTGCACCCGGAAAGTGATTGGTTTTGGGTATGGACTGAAATGGGGACACTCGGATTGCTTGCGTTGCTGGCGGTATTGCGCTCCCTGTTCATCAAGTTACGCCGTTTCTATAGCGATGCAGGCAGTGCCGCACTTCGTGCGGCAGCTCTGGTGGGGATGGTGTTGTGCTTGGCGCACAGCTGTATCGATGTTTCCGGGCATCGATTTGGCACGCTGTTTTTAGCTTTTTTGCTGTACCGCCTGGCGTTGCCCTCGCGTGCATACCAAGGTGTGGTTGCATTGCCGCGTTTATGTCCGCGGCTGCTGGGTGTCAGTTGTATCTTGGTCGGTGGTTGGTTGGTTGCAGCAGATGGTTTAAAGTTGCCGATACACAGCCAAGTGATGCAAGACCGTTTAAGTGCAGCCAGTGCAGAAACAATCGCGCAATGGAGTGCCGGGGAAGCAGCGGCACGCTATACCCAGGTGTTGCGCCGCGTGCCGCTGAGTTGGCGCCTGTATGCCATGCGTGGTCAGAGCCGTTTATTGCAGGCGGGAGACGAACAGGGAGCTTTGGCGGATTTTCGGCGAGCCAGATATTTAGAACCGGTTTCTACTACAGTTGTTTATTATGAAGGGCGGGCGTGGCTGCGTTATGGCAATTTCGACCGCGCATTTGCTGCGTGGCGTGACATGCTGCACCGCCAGGATCCCAATCGGCAGGATCTTTTTCGCAAGATACTTGAAAATGTAATTGCCTATCCACATTTCAGAGAGAATTACTTGAGTCGGCTCACGCGCTTGGACGTAGACTTCAGGTACACATATTTAATCCAGTTGCAGGGCGAGCAGTTTGTACACGAGTTGTTGGAAGACGCCGCGAGCGGTCATTTATTTGAGCAATTATCCAGCGCACAGCAAGCCATGCTGTTTACGCGATGGGCAGAAAGTGCGGCAGCCAGTCACTTTTTGCAATACATCGAAGATTATCCGACTCCGATTGAGCATGTCTGGTTTTATCAGTCAACGGCATATGCCTCATTGCAACAGTACCAGCGAGCCATTGCAGGGGTGCAACCGTATGTGACGCCTGCACCTGTTCCCAAGATGCGTCAGTATGGCGAGCGCAGTATCACCGAACTCGAGCGGCTATTCAGAGCAACTCCCGGCGATGTGATTCGAGATACAGTGCTTGTCCGCAAACAAATTGAGGCGGAAGATTGGCACGGTGCCAGGCAAACGTTAGAAGCGCTCGCAGCCTTGCCCCAACCACCGCCTTATGTACATTATTGGTTAGGAGAATTGCATCGGCGCAATGCAGATTATCCAGCGAGTTGGGCTGCATGGAAACAGTATGTGCGTTGGATGCTGCGGGTAAGGCAGTGAGTAAGTTGCTGGCCCTTGTCAGTAATCAAACCAGTCGCAAATTCAAACTGTTAAAGAATATTTTTACCCTGGGCTAAAACCCGTCAAACAGCAATTTTATGTTTAAGTTCAGACGGTGATTTGATGTTTAAAGTTTTTCGAGGGCGTTGGTTGATTTCATCTTCGATTTGCTGAAGCCTCTTTGCAGTTAGCAGCGCAAAGGAGCTTCCCTTTGGCGGATATTGACGCACAAGGCCATTGAAGTTTTCGACTCCACCTTTTTCCCCGCTGTGATAAGGCTGACAAAAGTAACCTTTTGCACCCAGCAGTTCTGTGACATATCGGTGAGCAGCAAACTCAAGACCGGTTGCACCTTTTGTACAGATCCATGAAGCCGATTAAACCAGGAGAAGAATTGATTGTAAATTACGATCCTGGTTACTGGCAAAACAGAAGAAATGTGCCTTGATCTAGCCCGAATCTCCAGAATCGAAGCAGAATGGTTCATGTCTAGAAAATGGCAGTGCCCAACGCAGCAGTGCGGATGCAGTTGGGTAGACACCCTGCAAATTCGCATTGCAAGTTGCGTGCTGCTCTTTTCGGTCATGGGCGATTATGCTCGATGAGTGGTGAGTGATTCGGGCTAGCACCAGGATAGAGGAATATTTACATTTGCTGACCGAATCGAAAATGGCGATGGGAGACATCATCACCTTGGTCACTGGCCCTTCTGGAACGGGTAAAGAGATTGTCGCCAAGGCGATTGGCTGTTCGCGCTTCATTCCCTACTACGAGCGCAAAGGACAGCTGGTTGCCGATTTCGTCCGGTTCTACCACGGTGTCAATTTGAGTGCGTTATCTCCGACTTTGATGGAGTCGGAATTATTCGGACATCGCAAGGGTGCTTTTACGGGAGCCTTGGCAGACCGTTCCGGTTATTTTGAGGTATGCGGACAGTATGGCACGGTTTTCCTGGACGAGATCGGCGAGGTCGATGCATCTGTTCAGGTAAAGCTGTTGCGGGTGTTGCAAACGAGGCAATATCAACGCTTGGGGGATACGCAGACGTTGAGTTTCAAGGGGAAAGTGATGGCTGCGACCAATAGGAATTTGGCAGATGAAATTGCGCAAGGTCGTTTTAAAAAAGACTTGTACTATCGTTTGTGTGCAGACAAGGTTGAAACGCTTGCTTTGCGAGACATTGTGCAGTGCGATGAAGCTGAGCTGGCGGTGTTGGTCGCGTATGTTTTAGAGCGTATTTTAGGGACAGCCGAGTCTGCGAGTATGCTCGATTCTGTCATGTCGGTTATTGTCAAGGGGGTCGGGCTACACTATGCATGGCCCGGAAATTTCAGGGAGTTGGAACAATGTGTGCGCAATATCATTGTGCATGGGGAGTATACAGGTGTTGGCTTGATCCGTTCTAAGACGGCGGATTCGGTGGTGGATTGTTTGGCGCAACATCCACTTAAATTGGATACGTTGATCGGTCGCTATGTAAAGGCTGTGTATGTCAGGCACGGCAAGAATTACGAACTGACCGGCAGGCGATTGGGGGTCGACCGGCGTACAGTCAAAAAATATGTGCTCAGCTCGCCTGAATCTCTCACTGAAACGGATAGTTAACCCGAATCCTTCACCACTCATCGAGCATAATTGTCCATGACCGAAAATAGCCAGCTTCCAATTTGAAACGCTGCAGGATTCCAGCGGTCGAGAGGCAGAATGAATCAATTACACTTCGGGTTTCCAATACTGGTCGATGGTGTGTTCCAGGTCGGACAATCGAACCGGTTTAGACAGATAGTCATTCATCCCCGCTGCCAGGCAGCGTTCTCTGTCGCCGCGCATGGCCGAAGCGGTGAGGGCGATGATCGGCACATCTTTGTGGCGTATGCCAGCCATGCCGGAACGAATTCTGCGCGTCGTTTCCAGACCATCGATTCCAGACATTTGCACGTCCATGAGCAGGATATCAAAGTCTTCTTTATTCAAGGTTTCAAGCGCGGCCTGGCCAGATTCTGCAACGGCTACCTCATGCCCCAGTTTTTGCAGAAAGGACCGCGTTAATTTCTGATTATCTTCGTTGTCTTCTATTACCAGGACGCGTCTTCGATTGTGGGGTTCTTCGGATTTTGGAAATACTGGAGTGGGTTGCATGATGGGGATGGGGCTTGCTGTATCGAGCAGGTCGACAACGGCGTTTTTGAGTTCGTCCATGTCGAATGGAATGCGAAGGATACGGTCAAGTTTAGGATGTGGTATCCCCGCAGCATTGAGATCGTACCCGCTACTGGAAAGCCCCAGCAAAACGAGCTGGCCATTGTCTTTGTGTACCTGTAATGCCTGCAAAAACGAGGCATCTTTTGCGGTAAGCTCGTCTAGCGGCAGCAGTATGGTCTCAGGTGCAAAAATGCTGAGGCATTCTCCAGCCTTTTCAACGGAATCGCAAATCACATAGTCACTTTGCCAACGGCTGAAAAGTACGGTGTAAAATTTACGTTGAGTTGCATTGGATTCGATTGCCAGGATCCGTCGTCCCTGCAAAGGGAACGTCAGATCTCTGTTCTGTGGGTCGCCTTCGGGGTAAGCGCGTAGAGGAATCTGGAAACCAAAACTGGAGCCACCCGTAGTTCGATTCGTAGCCCAAATACGTCCGCCCATTTGTTGCACGAGTTTTTGTGAAATGGTCAAGCCCAGACCCGTGCCACCGTATTTTCGAGTGGTGGAGTTATCACCCTGAGAAAACGGCTCGAAGACAGAGGTTAACTTACCGTAAGGGATGCCGATACCACTGTCCAAAATTTCGCAGCGCAGGAAGTGGTGATCCGCTTCACAGACAACATCAACGCATAATTCTACACTGCCGGATTCGGTAAACTTGATCGCATTGCCGGCAAGATTGAACAGAATTTGATTGAGTCGAATTTCATCGGAAAGGATACACTGAGGAACGTCATCGGACAGGCTATAAATGAGTTTGACCGCTTTGCCCACGGTGCGAGGGTGAAGGCTGCGCATGACATTACAAGCGAGTTTCCAAGGATAAACAGGTTCGCTCTGGAGTTTTATGCTGCCAGCTTCGATTTTGGCTAAATCCAGTATTTGATCGATGAGCTGGAGAAGGTGCTCACCGTTGCGGCTAATGAAATTGAGATATTCTCGATCTTCATTATCGAAGGCGTTTTCAAACAAGAGCTCGGTGAAGCCGATAATCGCATTCATCGGGGTTCTCAATTCGTGGCTCATCATTGCTAAGAATTCGCTTTTGGCCCGATTGGCTCGGTCTGCATCATTTTTTGCTTCGACCAAAAGTTGCTCTGTGCGTTTCCGTTCCGAGATGTCCCGATAAGAAACAACTTGCCCTATCAATTCTCCATTCATGCGATAAGGTCCCGAGCTGCGTTCGAAATAACGACCGTCTTTGAGATGCAGGTGGGTGACGTTCATCGCTTCGTGAACGGTTCGTTCACCCTCGATTTGTTTGGCGAATTCATCCGCGTTTTCAATGCGGTCGAGCACAAACGCGATCCGCTTCTGGGTATCTTGAGCGATTGCTTCGGGGATGCCCCACATTTCTAAATATTTTTGGTTAAAGAACAGGGATTCCTGTCTGTCATCAACGACAAATACACCCGCATTTAAAGAGTTAATGATGGTATTGATATTGGCGTTCGCCTCCTCCAGAATGACGTTTGCTTGTTTGATGCGTGAAACGTCTTCAGAATTACCAATAAATGCTCCGATTAATTCTGCAGCGGTTTTTATTAAGCTGACATGGCGTTTGCTCCATCCTTGCGATTCCGGACTTTCGTAGTTAAACCCAATGAATCCCCACCATCGTTTTCTCACGAAAATGGGCATAATCAGATACGTGCCTGAATTTTGTTTTTCAAAAAATGCAGGTATTTTTGCCTCTGAAGCACCTGGTTGGAAGATTGCGTGTGTGCCCTGCGAAAGAATCGAACGGAGTTTTGCAAAGCCTTTTTGATACGGTATATCCTTCCTGCACGTTTCGAGATCACCTGTAGCGCTCGTTTTTGCAATTTGTACAACATGCACGCGGCTCATGCATAAGCCTTCTTTGTCATCCCAAAAATTACTAAAAATAAATGCACTGTCAATATTACCCACCGCCAGTAGAATTTGCAGTGTGTCTAGAAGCGCATTTTCCGAGCGTTCGGGAGAGAGTAATATGCTTGAGCATCGCAACAGCCCCTCGTGGTAAGAAAGTTTCCTGGCGTTAGTGGACGCCACAGTGGTTTCTTCTGAGCCATTAACAGTGACGGGAGTGTTTTGCAGATTTGGATTGTGCATTGCGAGGATGGGGTTGATTGCAAGCCGATTACTCAAAATGTGCGTGTGCTGGTGGAGAGAGAAATCTGTGTAAGGCCCCTATTGGTGACTCATGATTAGACAAAAGCTCAATCAAAATAGCGATAATTAAACAACATATTTATAGGCTCTGCTCAATGAAAGATCAAATCAGATATTCAGTCGTTTTAAGAAATGTGTAAAAAAAATGTAAGTTACTTAGAGATCGGCGATAGTTTCTGTCAGAATTTCACAACTTTTTGCGATATCATCTCCCTCGTGAGCTGTACTGATAAAGCAGGTTTCAAACGGCGAGGGAGGTAAATACAAGCCGCGCTTGAGGGCTCCCTGGAAAATTTGGGTGAATAACTGAGTATCACTCGCCACAGCCTGATTAAAGTTTGTGACCAACTGTTCGGCAAAAAATATCGAAAACATGGAAGCCGTGTGAGGAACTTGAACAGGGATGCCTTTGGCTGTTGCTGCACTTTGAATGGCATTTACAAGTATCTCTGCCAACTGTGTGTGCACAGCGTACGGTGACTGCTCTTTGAGTAAATGAAGCGCAGCGAGCCCTGCTGCCATCGCCAGTGGATTGCCGCTGAGCGTACCGGCCTGATAAACGGGGCCGACAGGCGCTAAATGATCCATGATATCGGCTTTTCCGCCAAAAGCACCCACGGGCAACCCGCCACCAATGATTTTACCCATTGCGGTGAGATCCGGGGTGACCTGTTCTTTTTCCTGTATGCCTCCAAGGCTTACCCGAAACCCTGTCATCACTTCATCGAATATAAGCAAGCTGCCGTTTGCAGAGCACAGCTCGCGCAGCGTTTGCAGATAACCTGGTTGAGGTAACAGCAACCCCACGTTGGCCGGGTAGGGCTCGACAATCACAGCGGCAATGGTGTCTGAGTATTGTTCGAAGGCTTGTTGCAAATCACCAACATCATTGTAGTTCAATACAATCGTCTCATTGGCAAAAGCAGTTGGAATACCGGCACTGTCGGGATAGCCCAAAGTGAGAGCGCCCGAGCCGGCTTTGACCAGGAGTGCATCGACATGGCCATGATAGCAGCCCGCAAATTTGATGATTTTCTCGCGGTTTGTGAAACCCCTGGCCAAACGAATCGCAGACATCGTGGCTTCGGTGCCACTATTGACCATGCGCACTTTCTCGACCGATGGGACCAGCTCGACCAGGAGTTCGGCCATTTCGATTTCGTAGGGGTTGGGAGTGCCAAAACTGGTTCCCTTTTCCAATGCTGTAGCAATCGCAGACTTAATCATGGGATGATTATGGCCATGAATGGCCGGGCCCCATGTGCATACATAATCGATCAGCTCGCGCCCGTCGGTCGTATACAATTTGGCTCCGGCGGCGCGTTCGGTGAAGAAAGGTGTCCCTCCCACGGAACGAAAGGCTCGGACTGGCGAATTGACTCCACCGGGAATGATGGCTTTGGCACGCTCAAATAAATCTTCCATACACTAAATGAGTATGCACTCCTGCTTAGAAGTGAAGTCTGAAGTTGCAGGGTATTTCTGCGCAGGCCGCGAGTGCCAGCTGCAGCGCTTTTTAACGGACAGCCGATAGGGTAAAAATAATCTTCTTAAGTCCCTAAACAATAGGTCGATATATAAAAAATGGTCACTTGACCTGAGTGCGTTGAAAAATTTTACCGAAATACAATTTTAACCAAACTGCCCATGACTGAAACACCTGCTTCCAATGGCGGCCCCGTAAAGGCTTACAAAAATTTAGATTTTCTAGAAAGTCCTGCGGCACGGTCTATCCGTGTCCAGTGCGAGTTAACTGAACCGTTTCACCGGCTGCGTCGACATGGAGTCTACAATACCGTCGTGTTCTTTGGTTCCGCGCGTATCAAGCCTGTGAGTGTGGCTAAAACTGCAGCCGAAAAATTGAGTGCACGTTATTACGAGGCGGCCCGCGAATTGGCGAAGGTGATGACGGAGTGGTCGTTTAAAATTGAGGAACCAAAGCATCGTTACTTTGTCTGCTCGGGGGGGGGGCCTGGAATTATGGAGGCATCCAATCGTGGTGCCACCGAAGCTGGTGGTAAGACCGTTGGGCTCGGGATTAGCCTGCCTTTCGAACAAAGCAATAATGCTTACATTACCGATGAACTCGATTTTGAGTTTCACTATTTCTTTGTGCGCAAATACTGGTTTACCTATTTGGCCAAAGCATTGGTTGTGTTTCCCGGTGGTTTTGGTACCATGGACGAGTTGTTCGAAAATTTGACTCTGGTCCAGACACGAAAAATTCAAAAAAAATTACCCGTCGTCTTATTTGGTTCTGAATTTTGGCAGGATGTGATCAATTTTGATAATCTCGTGAAATGGGGAGTGATTTCCGAGCAGGACCTGGAGTTATTCAAAGTATTTGACTCAGTCGTCGATGCACATCGTTATCTGGTTGCAGAAATAAATAAGTTACACATGGTGTATCATAATCATCAGAGCCAGCTGCCGGGGCCTATTCTTTAACGGTGGCGGCTGCTTGTTGACTCTGAATCGCTGCTTTAAGGCGTTTGTCGATGATAAATGGCCCAAACGGGACCAGTGCCGCCAACAACACAATCATCCCTTCGCTCAGTTTCCAGCGAGCTGCGATAACGGTTTGGACCAACAACCAGCAAAAAATTATAAATAAGATGCCGTGCAACCACCCCACCCATTTTACCGCAATCGGCATGTCCAATAAATATTTCATTGGCATGGCTGCGAAGATGAGGAGCAAAAAAGAACTCCCCTCCATTAGCCCGGCGATTCTGAGACGTTGAATGATTAAACGCGTTTCCATGCTTTACCTTCATGGAAGATCTGAAAATAAATTCAACCTTTTTTTACCAGCAGAGCTAAGGAGTGCAGGAGATAAGGGTAGCCGTGGGTGCGTTCTAACGTCTCAGTCTTGAACAGTAACTCTGCAATGAAGATCTGAACTGGTACAGCGCTTTCGTCACTGGATTTGCGTTTTCTAATGACTCGACTTTATGACGCCAACGCTTGAGTTCGTCATTTTCACTGTTGCGTGAACGCAGCGCAGAAGTTGAACTTTGGTTCACAACAAATTGTTGACCCTTGTTGAGGGAATTTAAATTGGGTTTTCTTCTAGCGGTTTTAACGATCATGCTTTCACTATGGATTATGCAGCGAAAAACACAAAACTTTTCGACAAAAATTATTCCTTATTTATTTGAGTAGAAACTATTTAACGCATTATTTGTAGCAGGGGTGATCGCCTTATGATTGGGCGTAAATTTTATGTAGCTGTGCAGTGTTTATTTGTGTAGATGTGAGAATAATTGGCTTTTTATGTGGAGTTTTTGTTTGCTTGAATTCGTTTCCATTTTGTTTTACACACGACTACAACCGTCTGGCAGCACAGGAGCAAGTAACGGAGTGACGCGATGACTAGACAGGTTGATAGTTGAAGTCCGCAGCGTATTATCTGTATTGATATTAAATAATTATAAATTTATAAAGTCATGAATCTATTTAATAAATTGGGAAAGCTATATAAAAAAATTCGTGAAGCAATTGTCGTAGTGCTCTTTTTGCTCGTGTTTGGCGTATTAGCTGTCTTGGGTTGGCAATGGGGGCGTCAGGGAATTGCTCAGCAAATTTATCGTGAGCGTTTGGAAACGCTCCATCAGCAGTATGCTGTACTGCAGGAACAATATGCGGCATTGGTGCGCAAAACAGCAATCACCGAGCTGCTGGTCGATGATGAAGGTGTTGCGATTGTGGTGCGCAGTGATGCCGGTGAACTGAGTCGTCTGGCCACCAACTTGAATCCTGAGCTTGAGGTTTATGTAGATTATATCGTACTGGATGGGCGGTTGTGGATTCGTCGCGTATTCGATAGTAGTATGTCACCTGGAGAGGGCATCCTTGTCGACCCGCGCTTAGTGGGTATCCCATGGCAGGACTATCCTGAAAACGAATCCTTTGGCAAAGCCGTGTACCGCCGTTTAACCCCCGGACGATGGGTGGTGACAACAACGGGTAATGGCGCTTTGGGATTAGCGAAGGTGGATGCAGATGAGGAGATTCGTATTCAGTCACCCCATTTTGCTTTGATCGAAGAGGACTGGGAGCGATCGGTTCAAGTGTCCATCGATGAAGTTGGATGGAAAGATGCTGCGCGATGGATTTTGAGCCGAAGCCCATGGTGATGGTGGCTGTCAGGTCACAGGTGCGCGCCGAATGACCACGTCCATGGGGCGCGAATTTTAAATATTGCCTTTATGGAGCAGCTTTTCTTGTATGGCAGCACGTATTACATTCTTGTTTTCACTCTATGGCAAAATCATCCGAACCCTACTGGGAGGTTAGAAATTCAGGCATTCATAACAGCGGTGTGTTTGCCAAGCGCAAGATACCGAAAGATACGCCCATCATTGAATATATTGGTGAGCGTATTTCGAAGAAAGAGTCCAACAGGCGTTGCTTGGAATGGGAGGAAAAAGCGCGCAAAAAAGGCGAAGGGTTGGTGTATATTTTTGATTTGAATAAAAAGTGGGATCTGGACGGCAATGTAGAGGATAATCCCGCAAAATTTATTAATCACTCCTGCGATGAGAATTGCGAAGCTGTCAATGATGATGACCGCATTTGGATTTATTCGAAGAGGACCATCGAAAAAGGTGAAGAACTGTCTTTCGATTATGGCTACAATTTGGAACATTTCATGGACCATCCATGTAAGTGTGGTGCCGAAAATTGCTGTGGCTACATTGTCGCCAAAGAAAACCGGCGTAAATTGAAAAAAATCCTGAAATCCAAAAAACGCAAAGAAGAAGAAACGCACGCCAAAACCAAGCAGGCCAGGCAAGCCAGGAAGACCAAGCAGGCCAAGACCAACAACAGCCCTAAAAAACCATCTGAAAAGCAACGGAAACCGAAGCGGACGAAGGTGTCTTAGTTTGAGTATACGGGCAAACAGCAGGCAATGAGGGTTCTTGTCCTAACTTCGAGCACAGGGGGTGGCCATGACATGCGGGCACGCTCATTAAAGGCGTGGTCCGAAACGCAAGCGGCAGCTCCGTTAAAACTGGAGATTGAGCTCTTTCAAGCCCTGGAGGAAACCCACAGCGTTTATCGTTGGGGGGTGAGCATTTATAATTGGATTCAAAATCACTGGCCGCTTTTGCATCATGTGTATTTCAATGTGTTGGAATTATTGTCTTTGCATCGAGATTCTAAAGTTATTTTGGGCAAAGAAAAATTTGTCGCCAAGGTCGAGGCCTATCGCCCCGCAGTCATTGTCAGTACGCATGCACATCTCAATCACGGTTTTTTTGAATTGGCACGGATGGTCCTGGGCAAGCAGAAGGTTAAATGTGTAACCTATTGTGGTGAATTGCATGGAGGCTACGGGTTTAGTCGTCATTGGGTGAATACGGGCGCAGATTTATTCATTGGCGCCGTGCCGGAAACCTGTCATGCGGCGACCGATCTCGGTATGCTGGAGGAAAAGACTGCTGTTGGCGGCTTTTTATTGAATCCCGCATTTTATCGGCCGCGCCTCAACAGTGAGCAACGCGCCTGTTTTGTGACTCAAGAATTAGGCCTGGAGCCGGGCACGTTCACCGTGGTTTTAGCGACTGGAGGCAACAGTGCCAATAACCATGTGGCTCTGTTGAATGCCCTGGCAAGGGCCTCGCTGCCAGTGCAGGTAGTTGCTCTGTGCGGTAGGAGTGCATCGGCACTGGCAGATGTGAACAACTGGGCGATGGACATCGGCAGGCGGGTCGGGATAAGAGTGACAGGTATTCCTTTTACTTCGCGGTTGAATGAATTGTTCCAGGTTGCGTCGGTGGTGGTGGCACGTCCGGGGACCGGGACCACCAGTGAATGCATTCAGTGCACATGCCCGATTTTATTCAATGGTTTAGGCGGAATCATGCCGCAGGAATTTACAACGGTTAAATGCGCCCGGCAGCATGGGTTTGCCGGGGTGATCAAAACTCCGCTTGATTTGCCCCGCCTTATTCGAACCATGATCGCCCCGTCCGATGTATGCGAGGCGCATAAAAATGCGTTACGGCAAGTAAAGCCTGCCCTCCATCCAATGGATATCCTGCATTTATTAGTTGGAGAAAAAGTGTATGACAGAGTGTGAGGTTCAACATCTGCGTTGTCGCTTATATTTTTACGCTGTGTTGGCCAGTATGGAAACCTTAGTGGACGCCTGTCCTAAGGCCCGGGGGATGATCGAAGGTGCGGCGTTTTCAATTTGTTTTCGAACGCTTTCTGGATTGCGCACATGTTTGTCATTTAATGAAGGGCTCTGCCAGTTTTTCGGTCCGCGTAAAACGCGTGCTGAAATCGAATTATTGTTTTTAGCTGAGCGGCAAGCAGTGCGCATGTTTGAAAAAAAATTGGCGATTGCTCCCACGCCGATACGCGGCATCACGCGCTTGAGTTCGGTAAAGCCTTTCAAGCAACTGGCCGATTATATGGAGTGCTTCCTGAAACCAAAGGCCGGCGACTTAAAGGATGCAGCGTTCCGCGCGACAGCCGTGGAAATGTTGTTGACGGTCGCGTTAGCCGGTGTGTGCCAATTGGCCGAATATGAAGCGTTTGCGCGTGAATCGGTCGCTCAGGGGCCGCAGGGCCTGATCGTGTTTCACCTGCCTGGCGAAATGCGGGCTTTTTGGTTGCGATTAGAGTCGGGTAATCTGGAGTGGGGGCGGGGCGAACCGAGCACATCACCCTCTGTGAGTATTCGATTTATGGATACAAATATAGCATTGGGCGCTTTACTGAATAAAATTGCTTCGCAGGCAGAAGTGGGACTTGGCAACATCCAGGTGGATGGGTTGGTGCCCTTGGCCGACCACTTGAGTATGCTGTTAGAGCGAATTCATTTATACCTGGAGTAATTACATGAAATTTGAACAATCCAGAGCTTTGTTTGAGCGTGCTGTAAAAGTGATTCCGAATGGTATTTACGGCCATACCAGTCCTGCTATCGTTTTGCCGGGAGCGAGCCCTTACTATGCTTCTCGGGCGCAAGGGTGTCGCTACTGGGACGTGGACGGCAACGAATACATTGATTACATGTGTGGGTATGGTCCGGTGATTTTGGGCTATGGGCACCCGGAAGTAGAAGCAGCTGTCACTGAACAGCGCGCCAGCGGTGACTGTTTTAACCACCCGACCGAGCATATGGTCCGGTTAGCTGAGCGATTAGTCGACTGGGTCGACTTTGCGGATTGGGCAGTGTTTGGCAAGAATGGTTCGGACGTGACGACATGGTCCATCCAGGTAGCGCGCCAGCATACGGGCCGCAAGAAGGTTCTGCACATAAAAGGCGGGTATCATGGTGTCGACGCCTGGTGCACGCCGGGGCACGGTGGTTTGATCGAGGAAGATCGTTCACACATTCATGCGTTTGCCTGGAATGATTTAGAGAGTTTTTACGCACTACTGGAAGCGTATGAACAGACTATTGCAGCCGTGATTGTCACTCCATTTCATCACCCGTCATTTGCAGATTGTGAGCTCCCGCAGGAAGGCTTTCTAGCGGCGATTCAACAAAGTTGTCATAGTGCGGGCATTGTTTTTATTTTAGACGATATCCGTGGTGGGTTTCGCATACACCTGGGAGGCAGCCATCGGCTCTTTGGTTTTCAGCCTGACATGATATGTTTTTGCAAGGCGATGGGCAATGGGCAGCCCATTTCAGCGGCATTGGGGCGCGAGTCGCTCAAGGTTGCAGCGAGTAAGGTTTTTTTGACCGGTAGTTATTGGCATAATGCTGCTCCTATGGTGGCGGCTTTAAAGACTCTGGAGATTCTGCAGCGCGACAGTGTGGTCGCACACTTAGAGCGGATGGGTACGCGGCTGCGCAATGGGTTGGAGCAACTTGGTGAACAGCATGGTATCCCGATTAAAAGTTCAGGTCCGCCGGCCGTGCCGTTCTACCGGATTGCAAATGAAACCGATTTTAAGCTACAGCAACAGTTTTGTCGTTCGATGATGGCGGCTGGTGTGTTTTTTCATCCCCATCACAATTGGTTCCTATCCGCAGCCCATCAGCAGCAGGATATTGATGAGACGTTGGAGCGAGTGGCGACGGTGATGAAAGCGCTTTGATGCCGGGTAGTCATGTAATGGGGACCTCAAGACGTCAGGGTTCCGGTATCAGGGTTACCTTCAGGCGTGCAAACCGAGTCGTGGATCGCCGAGAATCGAATAAGGATCATCGGTGTAATTGATGAGGTCATTGTAAGCATTTGGCCCAATATTGGTGGGAATGGGGAGGCCGTCATTCCAATAGGCGTTGTTTTCCAGTGCAAACGACAGAATATCACTGGCTGAAGTAGCGGAAAAGCGATCCATGGTTCCCGTTGGATCCGACCACACATTATTGTAGAAAAGGATGTTGTTTACTTGTTTGGTTAAACCCTCCCTGTTCAGACGCATGGCAAATTCAGCAGAGGGTGTATCGCCGACGATAGTGTCGTGCCGGAAGGTGATGTTGCGACAACCTTTGACGCCAAATGGAGTGCGCATAGGAATTGCGGAATTGCCGATTAACAGATTGTTTTCCACCATGCAGTCCTCCGCTTCATAGTCAGGATCGCCGTCATCACCGAATTGGATGAAGTTGGCACCAAAACTACCTTGGTAGTTGAACAGCACATTGCGTCGAACGATGATGTTGCGGGCACCCACTAAGCCATCGCTGTCACCATTACTGTCTTTAGCCAGAATAAAACTCCGCGAGAGTTTGTGTTGGTCCGGCCGCTGCCGGCGAAATCATTAAAAAGAATATTATCCTGGATGATCATATTTTGGCACTGGTAACGGCGATGTGCTGATGATAATTCCCTAGGTTATAAATCATATTGCCTTCAATAACAATATTGTTCGCTCCGTTGTTAATTTTTAGAATACCATTATTGTAGCTGTCGTGGAAAACATTATTGCGGATCGTCATGTTTTTCGCCGGATCGGAAAACGGGAGCAGGTTTAGGACGTGCATGACCAATGGGCCGTACGTGTTGGTCGGTGGGGTCCTGGTGTGCAACATCAAAGCCTTCAAAGATTATTTTTTGGCCATAAAAACAACTCACCACGAGGCGATTATGGCGCAAGCGTGCCTGGTAGCGGACCTCAGAGCGCACTGTGATTCCCAGTGATCACTGGCCGTGAAGGGCTTGTGGACCGTAGTAAGTCCCCGGCTTCACCAGAATCAAGTCACCGTCCGTGCAGTTGAGGGTGGCATGGGTGATAGACACCCAGGGATTGGCCTCGGTTCCGTCACCTGTAGTGTCACTGCCTGTGGTCGCGACGTAGCGAACTGTTTCGGCAATGGCTGGTGCTGTTGTAAAAGTTACACCCAGCAGCGTTATTATCGCAAAATATGAAAAATAATACATTCAACATGGAAAAATATGTAAAGGGACAAGGCCTTCGTAGAAAATGTGGTTATTTTACAGAATACTCTACAGTTTATTTTTGATTGAGAAACTGGAAACTGCGAGGTGGGTAAATTGTGTAAAATTATTAAAACATAAAATTTAGGACATCAAAATATAAAATAAAAATTTTAATTGATTATAAATAATAAAATATCAAAAAAAATGAGTATAGTAATTTATATTGCTGAGGTCTATAAAGTGGCAGGCTTCTTCAAGGTTGGCCCCCGACCTGATATGTCATAAGAAGATTCTTGGCTACGTCTGGATCGTTTAATGGAATGAATCCATAACGAATTTTCGATTGTGCGTTTAATTCGAGCGGGTAGCGTGCCATTTGTTGCCTGGTGTAGTGACTGAAATCACGGAACCCCATTTTTTGAATGCTTTTTAGCGCTGTGATAGCAAAGGTCGCAGGACGACGGTTCTGCGCAACGGTTTGCATTTCCAGTGCAACCCGTCCCATCGTATAACGAGGATTGATTTCTACAACCGGTTTCAGTTTGAGTCGGTTGTCAGCCGTTCGGTAAATAAATGCGTCGATTCCAACTGGTCCGGTATAGTTGAGAGCCAGCAGTGCTTGATTGAGCGCAGCACCACAAACGCGTGCAAAAAAGTGCAATATCCACGGTCTACCGGCTTGTCTACTGTAAATGAATTGTCGCACATCGGGCGTCAGGTTACGATTGAGTGAGTGGGTCGAAGCGGCTGTGAACTGCCCTTGAGCTGTATTGTGCAAGCGGGTGATGCCGAGAAACCGAGTGCCTGTATCGGTGCTTTCATACTGCGCAGAAAAATCGATGACTCGTTGCAGCCACGGTTCTACGAGAATGCAGCTTTGTTGGGCGATGATTTTTTCCGCCCACTGCAACTTTGCACCTGCCAAAGGCTCGCGGTTGAGCAGCCGTTGTTGATTGCGTCCCGCCAGGCCAAACGGTGCTTTGAGGACGCTGTCACTGTATCCCCGTGCCCGAAATTGGTCGATAAGGTGTAGCGCCTCTGCCAGGCTCGAGGCGCTTTGGCCGATGGCATCAGCAGGTAGAAGGTCATCGATAGGTTGCCACTGTGTATCCAGTTGGGTTTTTAACCATCGGGCACTCCAGGTCTTATCGAAAAGGTGTTTGCTGGTGGGAGCCAATGATGAACTGCGGCTGTGCGTCTGGGTATTTCGCTCGAACAGGGGACGCAGCGTATGGCAAGCCGAGGGGGTCCAGGCCCAAGGGCGCAGGGTGTTTATTTTACGTTCGAATTGTGTATTCCAATCGCCAGCGGTCACAATAATTTCGGGTAATTCAAACCCTGCAGCTTGTAGTTTTTTGAGGAAGGTGCGCCTGGGACGTTTGCGGACGAGGGCGATGTCGTCGCGCTTTGCTAAGAAAATAGGGATGTTGGCCAGATCCTGTTCGACGCATTGTGTGTGCGCATCTGCAGTCGGCGAGTGCGGCGAGGATTGCGCCCATTCCAGTTCTGCCAGAGGATTGAAATAATAAACATTGGGTGTGCGGCCTTTAGACTGGCTGAAAAGGCTCAATTCGTCGATGAAGGTCGCATCCAATCCCACTTTGCGCCTGGCGTCTGCATTGAAATCCGGACCTTTCGCTCGACTTGGGGAAAGCGGAAACTGTAGTTTTGCTTTAAAGGCAGACCAGTCGGAGGTTTCGCGAGCTTTCCACTGTCGGAACCATTTGAGACCAAAGCCCACGTGCTCAATTTCGTCGAGGTAGATTTTTTCCAGTATTTTCGAGGTTTGGGCGTCACCCATTTCCGCAAAAACACGGGCGTAGGATTTGGAGTAATCTAGATTCGCCTGCTCGAAAGTGAGGGACAGGCGGGTCACATAGTCGAGGGGATCGTGCATGGGAGCTATGGTTTTCCAAAAGTAACCATTTACTGGTAGCTCCCCAAAGTGAATGCCGCATTGTTGCATGCGGTGTATATACAGTTGTGTGTGAATTTGTTCTTCCTTGAGGGTGTGTAAGACACCTTGGCGGAAGCTTGGGGGTGCATCGGGGAATTTTAGCAGCACCAATGCCATTAGCTCAGTTGCAAGGAGTTCGTGGTTACAAAAGAAATGCAGTAGCTTACCGCGTTCCTGGTCCTGGTTGAGTTGGTGTAGCCGTGGCGGTGGCACTTGAATGCCGCTCTCATTTAGCTGTAGATTTGCTGGCCTTGGCAGCTTTGTGGGTGTCTTTACCGGCGCGCCTGGATGGGTGTCCACAATGGGAGCTTTTGGGAAACTGAGCTTTTCCTCAAGAGACTGACCGAAAAGGACTTGTTCCGCGAATGTGCGTAGTTGCATAACCTGGTTGCGATTATCATGTAGTTAGAATTAAGTAACCGGGCAAATGCTTGCTCCAATTATCCGTTGTCGTGGCATTGCGGTTGCAGCAAACATGTTGTGCTATTGGGCTGACAGTCGCAGAGCAAAGTATAGCCAGATGGCGAGTATGCCGCCAGTTATTGCTAAACATGTCCAGGGGCCTGCAGAGGCGAGTACGGGTAAGGCGGAAGCAGTGACGAGGCCGCCGCCCATAAACGGTTCATACAGCGGTTGTTTTTCAGAATATGCACGAAGTGCATTGGTTTGTTGGTTGGGATCGGCTACCCGGATCAACAACAAGCCGGAGGCAGTGGTGGCGGTGCCTCCAGCTAAATCTCCCATGCCGTAAGCATACCAGGGGTGTGGATACACGCGGGGTCCCAGCAAAAAGAAAATGCAGACATTCCAGCCAATACCCGCGAGGCACAGGACCGCAATCACCCAGATGTAATCTCCGACGGTGGCCAGGTTGAGCGTTGCCAGCGCTCCTAAAATTACCATGTCGAGCGAGAATGCGGAAATGAATTTAAATTGCGCTCGTCTGAAAAAACGATCCCAACCCAGCCATTGGAGCAGGACTTGGACGACAATGCCCACTACGAGTACGCAGGAAAACAGGGGAATACTGGCGGTGAATAAGGCATCTGTTTCAGCGATGCCGCTTCGCCAAGCACGTTCTGCCAGCTCGGCCCCTCTGCGGAGAGCCCAACCGAGGGCAATGACGATGCTGATAAGTGCCAGATGCAGCGACAGCTGGCCGGTTAATGGGCTGAATGCACTGGGTAAAGGTGGCTGCTTGTCTTCCCTGGATACTGCACGCTGCGATTGTTGAGAAGTTTCTACTGAGGACGAACTGTGCTTGGTCAGGAGGGTGGTTAGAATCGGACCCCCGATTGCCATGGTCACGATGCCGAAAGTTGCCACGGCGAACGCAATCGTTGCGCCATCCGCAAAGCCGAGGTGGGCAAATGATTCGGCCAAGCCGGCTGAGGTGCCATGCCCCCCTTGAAATCCGATAGAAATGGTTGCTGCGCATAGACTTTCAACGTTGAACAACGGTGCCAGGATAAAGAGAAAGGCGCACAGACCGACCACGTATTGGCCCCAGGCATAGATATGTCCCATGATAATTTGCGGGCGAGCACGTTGCCACAGCAAAGCGATGCCGTCGATGCGCCTGCCCAGCATCAAACTGGCAAATACACCGTTGATGAACAGCCCTGAAAACGCTTCCAGCTGCTTATAGACAAGGCTGGCGGTCGAGCTGAGGTCTGCCCAGTCCATTACCTGTGGGCCGAGGACCAAGCCGAGCAGTCCGCCAAGGATGGCCCCAGGCATAAAAACCTTGCGCAGCAAGGGTGCGTGCCTGCCGAGCAGTTCACCGATTAGAACGAAGCTTACCGCATAGCCCATTGCGATCAGGGCGATTTGGATCTCACTCATGGTGTTCGGTTCGTTTACGCTTGCTGGCAATCCTTGCCAGTGCGGTCAGAGCTCCGCACTCCAAAAAAACCGACTTCGTCGCTGAAGTCGGTTTTCCCGAAAAGTGCACTTGTGTTTAAACCTGGCCGAATATTGTTTTGCCGACGCTTTCGAGGTCCGTGGCCGCTTCGACTAAACGAGCCGCCATGGCTTCTTCGGCTTTTTTCAAATAGGACCGTGGATCGTAGACCTTTTTGTTGCCGACTTCACCGTCTATTTTAAGCACACCCGCGTAGTTTTCCATCATGTGTCCAACGATGGGGCGGGTGAATGCATACTGGGTGTCGGTATCAACGTTCATTTTGATGACACCGTATTCGAGTGTTTCTTTGATCTGCGCTTTTTCAGAACCGCTGCCACCGTGGAATACCAAATCAAAAGCTGCTGCTTCGCCGTATTTGGCGATAACTGCATCCTGGCCCTGCTTCAAAATTTCCGGGCGCAATTTCACCGCGCCTGGTTTGTAGGAACCGTGGACGTTACCAAAGGTTGCCGCAAACATATAGCGCCCGACTCCATTGAGCGCATCGTAAACCGCTACCATGTCTTCGGGGGTGGTGTACAGTTTTTCCGCTGGCGTGTCTTCGCCACCAGCAGCGCCATCTTCCTCACCGCCAACGACACCGGCTTCAACTTCGAGGATGATTTCATTCTCAGCGCAGAGCGCCAGGTATTCCTTTGAAATCTGCATATTTTCTTCCAATGGCAAACCAGATGCGTCGAGCATGTGGCTTTGGAATAAATTGTTTTCACCCTTGGCGCGGCGTTCTGCAGTTGCAGCGATCAGCGGTTTCAAAAATTCTTCAGCTTTCTCAGGCTGACAGTGGTCGGTGTGCAGACCGACCAGAATGTCATACTTTTCGGCCAGGCGATGGGTGGCTTCTGCCAAAACAATGGCGCCAAAAGCAGCATCTTTTACGTTCAGGCCCGAGGCAAATTGACCCCCTCCGGTGGAAAACTGGATGATGCCATCCGATTTGGCATCAGCGAATGCTTTGAGGGCTGCGTTAATCGTCGTGATGCTGGTCACGTTCACCGCGGGATAGGCATAGTTGCCTTTTTGGGCCGCATCGATCATCGCTGCGTATTGTTTAGGAGTGGCTACTGGCATAACTTTTATCTTTTTTTAATTATCAGTTTGAATCCAAAATAATGCATCAGGGTCGCTGAATAAGGAAGCTAAAAATATCGTTAATAGTGGTAACTTTTTGCGCCCCTTTCTATTCACTTTTTACTGGTAGCTACAGCCTTCTTTTTCGCCGATCTCTTCTTGGCGGATTTTTTCTTGGGAGGACGCGGTGGAAATTCGAACTGAAAGCCAAATGCTTTGTCGTCTTTCAGCACTAAAAAAGCGTCAAATAGACGCCCGGTTTTGTTCGAGCGAAAACCTTGAATTAAATCCGTTTTCTTGTCGTTGATGAGCTTTAAAAACTGTTCCCTTACAATGGTTTTGCCCAACAGATTCCGACTCATGCGAAAGCCTGCTTCTTTACCTTTTTCCCGACTGTAATTATCGGTAATATAGGCATTGGGGGTCTCATGAATATTGGCATCGTCCGCAGGCCATTTAGCAATCAAGGGGAATTGTTTAATGTCGATTTCTTCGCCGTTTTCACCCACTTCAGCTCCGTTACCAAAATCCAATTCGACTCTCCAGGACTTGTTGTCTTTTTCAACCAGTTTTAAATTGGCGGAAAACAACTTGCCGTTGCGCGATTTGAAGCCGTCGAGGGGGCCAATGGTTTTTTTCTTCAGTAGCTCCTGGACTTCTTCAGGTTCGATTTTGCGGTTGCCGATGACTTTGTTGACCGCAACAAATGGAATGATGCGCCCCCGGACCTCAATGGTTTCTTTCGACGTGTAACCACGGTGATCTTCCCATAGCGGTTTATTATCGAATGGTGAGATGATGTGGGTTTTCTGGGCGGGGGGAGGATCGTTTAAATGGTTAATTATCGACGTGGTCACTTCTTTGATGCCGTTCATAAACGCTTCGCGGCTGAGATGGCCATCTTCGATCTGGTGCAGTTTATGTTCCCATTCCCCGGTCATCTTAGGCGAGGTGAGCGCTTCAATTTGAAATGCTTTTAGGAATTGCATCAGGCCTTCGGCTTTAGCGGTTGGCATCAGTTCGCGCCCCTGGCGCTCCATGTAGCGTTCGTAAATGAGATGGTCGATGGTTTGTGCACGGGTAGCGGGGGTTCCCAGACCTTTTTCTTTCATGGCTTCTGCCAGCTCTTCATCGTTGATGAGTTTGCCGGCGCCTTCCATTGCTGCGAGTAAAGTCGCCTCGGTGTAGCGCGGCGGTGGTTTGGTGACCTCTTCGAGCAGCTCGGTTTCCACCATTTTGGCCTGGGCCGGATCGCCATCGGCCGCAGTCAATGCGGGCAGGGTGTCTTCTTGCAGGGTGGCTTTGCCGTGGACGCTCAACCAGCCTGGAACGACAAGTACTTTACCTTCGGTTTTAAACGTGTGCTCGGCGATCGTGGTTTTGCGAGTGGTGACGTCGAATTCAGCTGGCGGATAAAAGATGGCCATGAAGCGGCGTACCACCATGTCATAAATTTTTGCTTCCTTTTCCTGTAGCTTTTTAGGTTTTGCGTCAGTCGGAATGATCGCAAAGTGATCACTGATTTGCTGGTTGTTGAATACGCGTTTGTTGGCGGTGTTGATCCAGCTGTTATCGATGATTTTGCGAGCGTGTTCGGTGTAGTCACCACCGAGTTGCTGCAATGTTTGCTGGACGGTCGGCCCATAGTCTTCCGGGAGTGCCTTCGAGTCCGTTCGCGGGTAGGTCAGCATCTTGTGCTTCTCATACAGTGCCTGGGCTATGCTCAAGGTCATTCCGGCAGGGAAGCCAAAGCGACTGTTGGCTTCGCGTTGCAGTGTCGTCAGGTCGAAAAGCCGCGGCGCAGATTGTTTGGAGCGCTTTTTCTCTTCGGTGACTACAGCGCTGGACGCATTTTGAATTTCGGCAAGTATCTGTTCGGCCGCCGCTTTGTCCCAAATGCGATCGATACGGTCGTGCTCATCGTCGCCCTTTTTAAATTCGGGTTTTTGGTACGTTCCAAAGTAACTGCCTTCGCTGACAGCAAACTCGCTGCTAATCCGCCAGAAATCACGCGGTTTAAACTGCGCAATTTCCTGCTCGCGGACGTAGACGAGGCTCAGTGTAGGAGTTTGCACACGCCCGACGGTTGCAGCCGTGCCCCCTCTGCGGCCGAATTGAATGGTGGCTCCACGCGTGCCATTGATGCCGATCAACCAATCCGCTTCCGACCGCGACCGCGCCGCATCGCGAAGATGGGACATTTCGCTCTCATCGCGCAGGTTGGAAAAGGCCGAGCGGATAGCATCTGCCGTCATAGAGGTCATCCACAATCGTTTAATCGGCTTCTTATTTTTCGCCAATTCAGTGATGTAGGTGAAGATGAGTTCGCCTTCTCGACCGGCGTCACAGGCGTTGATGATGACATCAATGTCTTTGCGGGCGATTAATTTTTTTAGCTCAGTAAACTTTTTTTTGGTTTTTTCTATCGGCTTGAGCTTAAACTTGTCGGGAATTATCGGCAGATTGGTAAGGGTCCAGCGTTTGAGACTTTTATCAATGTCCTCTGGCATGAACAACTCGACCAGGTGGCCAACGGCAGAACTGATAACATACTCGTCGTTTTCGTAATGGTCCTCTTTCTTGGGAATCTTTCCGAGCACTTTCGCCAGATCGGTGGCGACACTGGGTTTTTCCGCAATGATCAGTTTTTTCATAGACTCCTCTTATGCTCTAGATTTCTTTGAGCAAAATATCGAGACGATCGAGCAATTCTGAAATACTTTCGTCCGTTTCGTCGCCCATATTGGAGATGCGAAACGTTTTGCCTTTGAGTTTACCATAGCCGCCGTCGATCACGCAGTTGTAGCGTTCTTTGAGCAAACCATTGAGTTTAGCAATGTCGATTTCACGCGTATTTTTTACGCAACAAAGGGACTTTGAGCCATATTCAGGCGGCGGCAGCAGTTCAAAACCATTTTTCTCTACCCATGCCCGGGTCAGATTGTTCAAGCGTTCGTGCCGCTCGTAGCGCGGTGCCAACCCCTCAGCTTCAATGTCTTCAAGTTTGCTTTTCAAGGCGTGAATCAGCGGAATGACCGGGGTGCTGGGCGTCATGCCTTTTTCGTGATTTTTCTGAAATTCAAGAAAATCGAAGTAATAGCCGCGGCCCTCAACTGTCTCGGCCCGTTGACGCGCACGCTCAGAAACGGACAGTAGAGCCAGTCCTGGCGGCATGGCCAGTGCTTTCTGTGAGCCGGTCAAAATAACATCAATGCCCCATTCATCTTTGAGGATGGGGACCGCGGTGAACGAACTCACCGTGTCGATGATAGAAATGACATCCGGAAATTCATTGACCACCGTCATGATGTCCTGCAGTGGGTTCATAGTACCGGTCGAGGTTTCGTTGTGCACCAGTGTGATGGCATCGTATTCACCGGTGGACAAGGCCTCACGCACAGCTTCAGGCGTAATCGGGCTGCCCCAGTCAAACTGGAGTGCGCCAGCTGCTTTGCCTGCCCGTTGGCTCACGTCAAACCATTTGTCGGAAAACGCACCTGACATGCAATTGAGCACCTTTTTCTGGCACACATTGCGCACAGCGCCTTCCATGACACCCCATGCACTGCTGGTGCTTATATAGACCGGATCTTGCGTGCCAAACAGCTTTTGTAGACCGGGTTGAATCGACTGGTAAAGATGGACAAAGTCTTGGCTGCGATGACCAAAAATGGGTGTGGTCATGGCTTTATACGTTTTTGCCGATACGTCGACAGGTCCTGGAATAAATAATTTGTAACTCACGTGAAGGTTTGAATGTTAGATAGGTTGCTTGTTGTGCGAATAGGCGTTTGCGCCTGAAAGGTTATGGGATGACCTTGAACAGCTCTGGATGGTGATCTTCGGGGCCGGATTGTTTGATGATTCGGCGGTTGTGATCTCCCAAGACAAGGATGCGCGGTTGCCATTGCCGTGCTGCTGCTTCAGCCAACTGTGTGAACGAAAGGATCACCAGGAGGTCACCCGGTTTGCCCTTGTGCGCTGCCGCACCATTCAACGAAAAGGCTTTGGAACCCGCTGGTGCCGGGATTGCATAGGTTTCCAGCCGCTCCCCGTTGTTGATATTGGCGACTAAAATTTTTTCGTACGGCAGCAAGTCGACTGCTTTCATCAACTCCGAATCGATTGCTAGACTGCCTTCGTAATGAAGCTCCGCGTGCGTGACTTCAGCGCGCAAAATTTTTGATTTAAGCATATTTAAGTGCATAATCGACTCCTCGATTCAGGTTTAAAGATTCTACAAATAATGTATTTGGTCCGCCGTCAACCCTCTTATTAGAACGAATTCAGGATTGTTTTCAATCGACCAGGGGAATTCTCCTTGGTTTCCTGCATTGGAGTTGCTGAATAAGAAATCTTGCTTTCTTGGGGCATTTTCTTCAGAGATAAGCCACATGGACGAAAAGTGGAGCGAAGGCATACGGCACCGGCTCGAGCAATTCGAGCAATACACCATAGATGTCATCTATGGTCGTATTAAGGGACCGGGTGTGGTCGTTTACGGCATGTTTTTGCAAGGACTCTCCCTGCTGTTCAATGCCATCGTGCAGATGCGCTATTTCCTTTACCGCAAACGCATTATCCACGATCAGCCGTTGGGGTGCTTGACCGTCGTTGTAGGGAATTTGACAGTTGGCGGTACCGGAAAAACACCAGTGGTGGAGAAATTTGCCCGTAGTTTGCACGCGCGGGGACGCAAAGTGGCGATTTTGAGTCGCGGCTACGGTAGCAAGTCGCAGCCGAAATATAAGCGATTATGGCGCTGGATTACGCATGCTCCCGAGCCTCCGCCGAAGATTGTGAGTGATGGCGATAACCTCTTTCTGGATTCCTGGGAAGCAGGTGATGAACCGTATATGTTGGCGCGCAATTTGCCGGGTGTGGTTGTGTTGGTGGATAAAAACCGGGTAAAAGCCGGAGAATACGCGATAAAAAAAATGGGTGCGGATACACTGTTGTTGGATGACGGTTTTCAGTATTTGCCTATGCGGGGGCAGTTGCACCTGTTACTGGTGGATAAAACGAACCCATTTGGTAACCGCAATTTATTGCCACGCGGTATTTTGAGGGAGCCGGTCAAACATCTAAAGCGCGCTTCTTACATTTTTCTAACCAAGTCGGACGGGGAGCCCGACGAAGAACTCGAGGCGATGATTCGCAAATATAAACCGGATACTGAATTGATCGAGTGTACCCATCAGCCCAAATATCTGAAACAGGTATTTGGCAAAGAGCAGTGGGACTTGGATTGGCTGCGCGGCAAACGAGTTGTGTCGTTCAGTGGGATTGCAACCCCCGAGAGTTTTGAAGCATTTTTGCGTACCTTAGGGGCGGAAATCGTACATAATAAACGCTTTTTAGACCATCATCGCTTCACTCAACACGAGCTGGAAGAGCTGTTTTCAACCGCCCAGGACGTCGCTGCGGATGTAGTGGTCACGACTGAAAAAGATGCAGTTCGGATAGATCCGGCGATGGTCGACGAGCGGGTGTTATTTGTTTTTTTGCGTCTCGAAGTCGAAATATTGTCGGGGGTTGATGACTTTGAGCAGGCGGTGTCGCGAGTGTGCTTTCCTAAACAGCAGAATATTAAAGCCACACGATCACCGTTTATTCGGGATGTGAAGATGCGTTAGGGCAATTGGAATTGGATTTCGGTTTGGATTAATGGCAAAGGGTGACACGCTTGGAAAATCTACCCGCATCCCTGGTTTCTTGTATCCCGACGTGCTCACGTCCCACATCTCACCCCCTCGAAATATTTTACGAACAGACCTCGTGAGCGCAATGTTTTACAGTCTTGCCTGGAATTGAGTTTTTTTTACCTCGCCACTGGTTTTGCTTTCTTCTTAAATCGTCAGCCACATTTTTAAACATCCACTCTTCTCAAATTAAAACACATGTCAGACCTAGCAAAAGAACCCACACGAACTGGACGAAAAAATGGTCTTCGCGATTTGGAGGTAAAAGATGCTCACATTATTTTTCAGAGTGTCTGGTCGGAACTCGAAGAAGAATTTGGCCGCGAGCACCTTGCGTTTCCACGCGAAATTTTATGGCTCAACGGCGCTCCCGGTTCGGGCAAAGCGACGCACACCAAAACGGCGATGCAGTATCGAGACTTTACCGCTCAACCGATTGTGGTCAGCGATTTGTTACAGAGTCCCGAAGCTATGAAACGCAAGGACGCTGGTATGTTGGCGGGTGATAAGGAGGTGACGAACTTGATTTTCAGACAGTTGCTCGATCCGATTTATCACAATGGGGCCGTGGTCGACGGTTACCCACGTTCACTGGTGCAGGTCGAATGCTTGAAGCTGTTGTATAACCAGCTCAATGAATTGCGCAGTGAGTATAAAGGTGCCCACTTGGACGTGCGTTTCCCAAAACCTCAATTCCACATATTGGTCCTGTTTATTGATGAGGCTGAAAGTGTGAAACGCCAGATGCTGCGGGGGCGGAAAGCGATGCAACACAATGAAGAAGTGGCCAATTCCGGTGTTGGGCAACTTAAAGAAGTGCGTAAGACTGATCTGAATGAAGACGCGGCGCGCAATCGTTATCGCACTTTTAAGGACGTCACCTACGAATCACTCAAGTCACTGCGGGAAGTCTTCTTTTACCACTACATCAATGCACATGGCACGATTGAAGAAGTACGCACGCGGATTATCGACGAGCTGCGCTATCAGAGTTCACTGGAACTGGATCAAAAGACCTACGACCGCCTTTCGAGTATACCGATTGCCAGCGAAATCATTCACCATGCTCGCCAGGAATTAGTCAAACGCCTGGATGAGTACGAGCGCTCGGAACCTGGACTTTTTGCCAGGGTGGTCGCGATCGTCCGCGATAAATTTATGCCAATTGTGATACGTCATGCGATATCGGGTCTGGCACTGGTCAACACAGAAGACAAAGTGTTCGATGATCCCGTTGCCGTCGCCATGCTGATAGATGTCTTTTCGGAACGTGGCTATCATGCTGTTGTTGACATTTGTCGTGAGGAAGTCCCGATTAAGGTGGATCGGGAAACATTTGAGATCGAATACAATTTGAAGAAAGTTTATCGGGTGCAGGTTAGATTTTCGGGTTCTGAGATTCGTCGCGGCCGCTAAGTTGCCACAAACTGAAAGGTGTGCGTAAACAACTTCCTGGAAACACGTGCGCCCAGATCAATGCATAAAAATTTACGAGATGGATCCAAGATATCAAGACTTAGCCAAAGTGCTCACTCAGTTTTCTACGAACATTAAAAAGGGTGAGCGAGTTTTAATCGATGCGTTTGACATTCCGGATGAAATGGTGATTGCGCTGGTGCGGGCCGCACGGGCTAAAAAAGCAGTTCCATTCGTGCAAATTCACCGGGCGCGGATTTCTAGAGAGTTGCTGGCACAGGGAGAAGAAGACCTGTATACCACGCTCAGTCGCATTGAATTGGCACGGATGAAAAAGATGGATGCCTACATCGCTGTGCGCGGCTCGGATAATATTTTTGAGAACGCTGACATTCCATCGGCGAAAACAGAAATGGCGATGCGCAAGCTCAAGCCGGTGCTTGACCATCGAGTGAACAAGACCAAATGGGTGGTCTTGCGCTGGCCAACCGCAGCCATGGCGCAGCAGGCCATGATGAGCACGACAGCCTTTGCAGACTTTTTCTTCAAAGTGTGTACGCTGGATTATTCGCGCATGATACCCGGTATGCGTGCCCTCAAACAGGCGATGGAAAAAACCGATATTGTGCACATTAAAGGCCCCGGCACCGACTTGGCATTTTCGATTAAAGACATCCCGGCTGTTACCTGTGGGGGAACCCACAACATCCCGGATGGTGAAGTTTTTACGGCACCGGTAAAAAACAGTGTGGAAGGCGTGATCACTTACAACGCACCTACCGTGTATCAAGGCGTGTCTTTTGATAATGTGAAACTTGTTTTTGAAAAAGGGCGTATCGTCGAAGCGACGTCCAGTAATACGAAAAAACTCAATCAAATTTTGGACTCGGATCCAGGTGCCCGTTATGTCGGTGAATTTGCGATTGGGTTTAATCCACACATTAAAGAACCCATGCGCGACATTCTGTTTGATGAAAAGATTGCCGGTTCCTTTCATTTTACACCCGGGCAAGCCTATGCAGATGCGGACAATGGTAACCGCTCACAGGTGCATTGGGACCTGGTCAATATCCAACGCAAAGACTATGGCGGGGGTGAAATTTATTTTGATGGCAAGCTGATTCGTAAAAATGGCAGTTTTCTACCGAAACCCTTGCAGAAGTTGAATCCGGGGTATTTGCTCGGGAAGTAAAGACGAGGCTCAAGATTTGCAATTTGAAATTGTTTTTAATCGATGACAGGTCTTTCCAATCAACAGGTTCACGCACTTACCCCAGAGGTAGCCGCTTTTATTCGCTCTTTGCCGAAGACAGAGACGCATTTGCATATTGAAGGCGCACTGCCGCTGGAGCTTTTGCGAAAAGTTGCCGGCGAGAAGTTTGCAGCCCCTCCTGCATCATGGGCTCACAACTACAAGTTTCGTGATTTTGTGCATTTTGAAACAGAGTTACTGGAGATGGCCTTTGCTTGGTATATATCGCCTGAACGCTATCATGAGGCAGCAAAATACATTTTTAATGGCTTGCGCGAACAGCATGTGAAGTATGTGGAAACCAGTTTTGCATCTGGCGTTATCGAGTTTCTCGGCCTGAATCCAACTGAAATTATCGCTGCCATTCATGAAGCCGTGCCAGCGGGTATGGAATTACGTCTGTTCATGGGGATCCATCATGCGGGGGTGAATGATAAGATGATGCCGATTTTGGAAGACGCCACCAATTGGCCCGGCCTGACAGGATTAGATTTACATGGCGTTGAGTCAGCTCCTGTCGACTCGCGCACCAAGGAGCTATGGGCAGCAGCGCGTGCTGCGGGCAAGACCAATAAAGCGCATGCCGGAGAGTTTTGTGGGCCTGACTTCGTAAAGTGGGTGGTGGATGAATTAGCCGTCAATCGAGTGCAACACGGCGTCCGCTCGATAGAAGATGACCATGTGGTTGAGCATTTGTTGGCCAACGATATTGCGCTGGATATGTGCCCAATCAGTAACATTAAATTAAATGTGTTTGACGCGTACGATAACCATTCATTGAAGCCATTGATGGATGCAGGCGTTACGTGTACGGTGAGCACTGACGACCCTATTTCATTTGGGAATACCTTGCTCGATGAATATGCAGTTCTTTATCAGCACATGGGGTTGGGCTGTGCAGATCTCGTGCAAGTTGCCCGCAATGGCTTTGCTGTGAGCTTAATGACAGAGGACGCTAAACGGCCTCAACTCGAAGCGCTCGATCGTATGGAAGGTGCTTTGCCACAACGATACTGAGTACAACGAAGACAATTTTTAAGCAATTGTTAACACCGGGTTGTAGAGGCTGTGCAGCAGGATAAAAAGCTTGTCGATCCTTATCTAATACATTTTGGATGAGGTTGTTGCTAGCATCGATTACAGCGAATCCACTTTTTTGTTTGATGTATCGCTGTGCAGAGTGGATCAAGACGAGAAGACAGTTCATCAATACCCGTTTTCATTGGTTAAAAAAATGAAAAAGAACCGCGCGGTCATTGCTAAATTTTCTCGGTTGAATATGGATAGTAAAAATGTTCGCAGATGAGTCAACGCCTGTAAGCACCCTCCTGTATCGGCATGGCTGCGTATGGCACTGCTATTTTCTAGACCTGAGCAATTCTGCTTCGATTCTGGTGATTTGTGCTAGCGGTGAACCGGTGTGTCTTTCGAATCGCGCTAGTCTATGCCACTCATGCGCGATAACGATGCCTTCATCATTAAAAAATTAAAACAAAGCTGAATTATCTCTGTTATTATAATGAGCATCTCCTCCCCCACTTGTCGTTCAACCTCGAGCAACGCGTACAAAACTGAACAAGAATACGTGCAAAACCGACTTTCTCAAATTGCGATGACGCCGCAGACAATGGAGCAGCTGCGGAATTACAAAGTTATCGATACTTCAATGCTGAAACTTGAATATTTTTTTTATACAAACAGTGAAGAAAAAGCAGTTATGCTGTCCGGCGAACTGGAGAAACTTGGTTATGAGAGCGCATTTAGCCTTTCAGCTGGCAATGCAACTGAATATGTTATCAATGGTTGGACCACAAAAATGGCGATGGATGATAAAACCGTAGAGGAATGGACGGCCCTGATGTGTGACCTCGGGCGAGATAACGATTGTGAATTTGATGGTTGGGGCACTAACCGAGATCAGGAAAATTAACTTTCTGCAACAGCTGTGGTGGGCATCTTATCGCGTATATCTGGCTTGCATGCTATGTGGAAACATAAACAAAAGGTGTTGGTCCCGGTAATCGTTGCATTGATCACTGTTTCAACGCTGGCTGCCATTGTGACCGCAGAAGTCGTGATATCGGCCTTTAGTAAAGGCCTTGTCTACGACGATATAGACGCCATCCCTGCCGCTGAAACGGCATTGGTCCTGGGGTGTTCTCAATACTTGGAGAACGGGCAGCCGAATCCATTTTTTAGCTATAGAATCGAAAAAGCGCATGCACTATTTGTTGCTGGGAAAGTACAAAGCGTAATTGTGAGTGGTGATAACAATGCGGTCGGTTACGACGAACCTACTGATATGCAGGAGGCATTGATCGCACTGGGTGTTCCCAAAGATAATATTTTTTGCGACTATGCGGGCTTTAGCACTTTGGACTCGGTTGTGCGGGCGAAGGAAATATTTGGGCAGAATGAGCTTGTTGTTGTCTCACAAGCATTTCATAACCGCAGAGCAGTGTTCATTGGCAGGAGCAAAGGCATGACATTATATGGAACAAACGCGCGAGACGTGGCATTGAAGCACGGGCTCAAAACCAGGATTCGTGAAAAATTGGCAAAAGTGAAAACTGTTTTGGATGTTTGGATTCTTGGCAGGGAGCCAAAATTCATGGGCGAAAAAATAACCCTGGAGCCAGCGTAAGCAAATGATTGCATTGTCTTGGACGGATAAGAAGTTCGGATTCAACATGCCTCGTAGCTGTGTTTTCTTTTAATACACGTGTTCAAGCCTATCACGTCTACCCTGAGAATTGCGGTCACGATACCCCCCAGTGCGCAAATTGTTAATCTGCAAAAAAGAAAAATTAAATGAATAGATACCTGACGTGCATCATCCTTGTGTTATTAATGTCTGGTTGTGCACAGCCACTTCCTGAAGATCGCTTAAATTATGTGGGGGATTGGCGGAGTGAAGATATGCAACTGGTCATTTTCGCTGATGGCAGGGTCGAATACCAACGCGTGCAAGGGGGCATGACGACTTCGATCCATGCACCCCTAAAAGACTTCTCGGACGATGGTTTTACCGCAGGTCTGTTGTTTGCTACAACTACATTTGATGTAACTGTGCCGCCTCATGAAGTGAACGGTGCTTGGAAAATGACTGTAGATGGAGTCGAACTTACCCGAAAGAGTGATTGATTGTATACGTCAGGACTTTTCTGCGGTATTTGACGGTAGAAAAAATTGCCGTGACCCTAGCAGATAAGGCTTGATGGCGTTCAATCGACCGCGGATGCTGAACATGTCTAAAAAAAAATGAGCGCTGCAGCAGAGACGATCACTTACACGGTGCCCGAGGGGGTTATCAAAACCAGGGCCGATAAGCTGTTGGCTGATTTCTTCACCGAGTGGAGCCGGGGGCAACTGCAGAAAGTGTTCGACGAGGGCGGGGTGCGCGTTGCCGGTCAGTCGATAAAAAAGAATACGAAACTGAGTGCGGGTGACCGGGTCGAAATGCATCCACCCAAAATGCAGCCGACCGCACTTATACCCGTCGACATACCCTTGGATATTCTTTTTGAGGATGAGCATATTGTCTGCGTGAATAAGTTTTCAGGTATGGTTACGCATCCCGGCAATGCTACCGGCAATGAGACACTCGTCCATGCGCTCCTCCATCACACCGGAGGGGCTTTAAGTTTAGCGGGGGGGGAAGAACGGCCTGGAGTGGTGCACCGGTTGGATAAAGATACCAGTGGGGTGATTGTATTTGCCAAATCCGACGCAGCCTATGTGCGCCTGGTGGAGATTTTTTCCAAACGCAGGGCACTCAAAGAGTATTTAGCTTTGAGTGTGGGGAGCCCGGAACTGCAGTCCGGCTCGATCAAAAAGCCAATCGACAGGAATCGATTGAACCGCACAAAAATGTGTGTGAGTGAAGAGGGTAAATTTGCCCACACTGACTGGTGTGTGCAGGAGCGCTTTGGGCGAGATTATACCTTGTTCCAATGCCGCATTCACACAGGTAGAACCCATCAAATACGCGTACACTTGAGCGATATGGGGCACTCGATTGTGGGAGACGTGACCTATGGTTACCGTCCACCTGTATGTGATCGGGTAGCGCCCACTCGAGTTTTTTTACACGCGCTGCACCTGCAGCTTGAGCACCCGATTGTGGATGGGCAGATATTAGATTTTAAAGCAGCGTTACCACCGGAATACGCACACGCATTAGACAGACTGCGTGTGCATTTCAGCAACGATGCCAAAGCGTAAGTTGTGCAACGAATGCATGAAGCCATCCACTTTTGCGCAGTCTGCCAACGTCATCAGCACGAGCAAAGCGGTGGGCATAATATCCGCTCGCTCGGGTGGCAGCTCTTTTATCAGTGCGCGCTGTTCCAATGGCACAGCAGCAATTTCTTTATAAAGGTATTGGAGAAAATCAACTGAAATAAAAGGATCGACGGAGATGAAGCTTTTTCCCAGCCACTGGGCGCGAATCGAGCGGCAAGCGTTGAGTGCGCCGCCGGTGCCCACCAATGTCCCTATTTGGGCTGGAAATTTAAACGCGCACTCTTTAATGGTCTTGCGGGTGTGGGCAATGATGGCTTGCGCTTCTTGGTCTGTAACGGGCGCGTTGGAATCGATTAAAAATTTTTCTGCAAGGCGAACCGCGCCTAGATTCAGACTGATCTTTTGTTGGATCTTACCTGTTTGAATGTTAATGCACTCCAAGCTACCGCCTCCCAAATCACACACACTGAATTTCTCTCGTCTCTCTAAATTGGGGTCAGTACAAATCCCCTGCGCAATATATGCAGCTTCTTCCTTACCGGTGAGCACGTTCAACTCGTGGCCAGTGGCATCGCGAATCCAATCAATAAATATGTCACGGTTTTTTGCGTCGCGTACCGCACTGGTTGCCACAATACAAATCTTTTGTGGATCATAGCTTTCGGCTTCTTCCAGCAGGCGTTTGACAGCTAATACGCCGAGGGCCATGGACTCTTCCGATAAGCGTGCGTTTTTGTTGAGGCCGTCGCTGATCCGCGTTTCCCAGGTCATTTGGTAGACCACTGCGATGGTCGAACCCTTATCGGCGATTAAAAGCTTGATTGAATTGCTGCCAATATCAATGACCCCTATTCTCATGTGCGCGGAAGATACCGTGTATCGTTTGTTGGTTTAAAGTTTAAAGGTTTGTGGTGCGAAAACGACGACGAATTCGCCTTTCAAGTTTTTGCCAGTAAGTTGCGGTGGAATGTTTGCCAGGCAATCGACCATGAAGGTTTCGTGTAATTTCGTCATTTCCCGCGCGATGCAGACCATGCGTTGTGGTCCCAGGACGGTGAGTGCGTCGTCGATCATTTTAACGATACGATGGCACGACTCATAAAGGACGATCGTGTATTCAAAATCGTGGTAGCGTTGAAAGAAACGCGTGCGTGCAGATTTTTTCGGAGCGAGAAAACCAGCATACAAAAACCCATTGGTCGGAAAGCCTGAAGCCACAATGGCTGCCAATACCGCAGATGGCCCTGGCACTGGAATGACGGGCTGTCCCTGTCTCCGGCATGCTCTCACCAGTCGAAAACCAGGATCACTGATCGTCGGGGTGCCCGCATCACATACCAAAGCCACGCTGGCTCCCAATTGTAGTTTTTCGACCAGGTTAAGCGCTTGTTGTTGTTCGTTTGCGTCGCGGTAGGAAAGTGTGGGGCGATCACTGCCGATGTGCCGGAGAAGCTTGCGCGTAACGCGGGTATCTTCACACGCGACGCAGTCGCAGGTTTTCAGGAGTTCTATGGCTCGTTGTGTCAGATCACTGAGGTTTCCAATCGGGGTAGCGATTACATAAAGTGGCATGGACAGAGGTATGGGCTGACTGAATTAAGGTAACGACGAATAGGTCTCTCTTTGTAGCTGAGAGCCGAAAAAGGTTGCACGGATGCCAGTTAGTAGCGATCGCGTCCGGGGTTACCAATGATACCGGGCGCTCCACCTTCCCAAGATGCGGGCCGCGACCAGGGAATCTGCGTCTCTTCATTGCTGACCGCCTGGCAGCCGCTGAAAAGCGGCATCAGCATAAGGGTCGCGAGTAAACTGAAAAAAACCTTTTGCATAAAAGTGTGTGGCTTAGTGAATGAACTTATTGAGTGATTTCGACCGTGTCACCCGCGGCCAGGACGCTTGCACTGCTTCCCGGTAGAACATTGGCGATGCTGAAACCGTCATTTGCCGATTGAATACGGATGCGCACAGCTTTTTCAAATCCTTTGAGAATACTCATTTCCATATCCTTGCTATATCCACTGTCGGATCCTAAATTCAAAATCACCAATCCGTTGTCATGGTCGATTCTGAGAATGGAAGCTGTTTGTCCGTCAGCGACGGGCGCGGTAATCCCCAATGTAGAGGTGAGGCCAAAAATGTTCGAACCCGAAAATACATTCGAGCCCCTTGTTTGTGAATTCGCCGTATTTTCGGCTTTAGCCAATGCATCGCGCATTTGGTCCTCGGTTTCACGGTTTTTCTGCTGCAGGATTTCTACTTTGGCCTCCAGTGAATTGATGGTTAAACGCAGGGTTTCGAGCTCCTCTGCAGACGCATCGCTGGTAAAATTCAGGGTATTGCCAATTTCTTGGCGCAATCGCTTATTTTGCTCGTCGAGTTTCTCGTTGTCGGTTTGTGCCAGGAGGATCGTTTCTTTGAGGTTTTTGATCTCTATGGTTCGTTGTGAAGCCTGGGTTTTCAGTTTTTGTGTCCGTGTTTCCGCATCGGCCAGCTCTGAGCGAACACTCGCCACTTTGTTATTGAGCATATGAACTTCCAATTCCAGTTCTACTGTTTGCGTATCAGATGTATTGAGATTGGTTTCGGCCTTGGCGATTTCTTGTTCAAGACTGTCGATTTTACCTCTGGTGGCAACCCATCCATAGATGGCGACGACGGAGGCGACGATTGCGATGACGCGCAGAATGATTGATGCCATAGATCTTCGGGGTTCGATTTAATTTTAAACTCGGATTATACGTTCGGTTAAATTTGTGAGTATTTCGACTCAAAAAAAGGTTGACGAGACATTTTTTTCACATTTTTGCCCGGATTGGCCGCAAGGTGCTCCAATAATTTATAAATCAGCTCGGTTTTTGCTTCAATCCCAAGTGCTTTAGCGATGTCTTCGGCGCTGTAGGCAGCACCTGGTGTTGCTTGCAGGTGCTCGACAATGCGTTTCTGCAAATCCAGTGTGGCCGCAGCCGCCTTTTTGCCAGCTTCAACTCCCGGTTGATGATAGGCATTGATGCCGACCAAAGATGCATAAAAACCTACAGCCCGTTCGTAGAGTGCTATCAGCATGCCCACGGATTGGGCGCTGACGCTGTCAATGGTGATCGTGATGGATTGGCGCCCACTTGCATACAGTGCGTCGCGCGTGCCGAGTAAAAAACCCTGGAGAAAATCTCCTGAGGTGAAGGTATCCTCAACCGCAACGGAGCTTCCCCGGCGGTCCTTCAAAACTTCGATAAAGGTGACGAAGAAATTCAGAACACCGTCGCGCAGTTGTTGAACATACGCGTGCTGATCCGTCGAACCTTTGTTGCCGTAAACGGCTATGCCTTGGTGGACAGTATTGCCCTCCAAGTCTTTTTCTTTGCCCAACGACTCCATTACCAACTGTTGCAGGTATCTGGAAAAAAGCATCAAACGGTCTTTATAAGGCAAGATGACCATGTCTTTACTCCCTTTGCCATCCGTAACAAAATACCACATAAGTGCCAGGAGTGCGGCTGGGTTGTGGATGGTCTCTTTTCTTCGGGTTACTTTGTCCATGGCGTGCGCACCTTCGAGTAAGCCATGAATATCGATACCTTCGAGTGCTGCCGGTAGTAAGCCAACTGGACCGAGTTCGCTGGTGCGACCGCCGACCCAATCCCACATTGGAAAGCGAGCCAGCCAGCCAGCAGCGGAAGCATAACGATCGAGCTTGCTACTCTCGCCGGTGACTGCGACAGCGTGTTTGGCGAAGTCCAGCCCAGCTGCTTGGTAGGCTTGTTCTGCTTCCAGCATGCCATTGCGGGTTTCGGGAGTGCCACCGGATTTGGAAATCACCAGCGTCAGGGTCTTCCCCAATTTTCCCTCCAGTGTCTTCAGCGTGCTGTCCATCCCGTCTGGATCTGTGTTGTCAAAAAAGTGGATTTTCAGCTTGGCCTCCGCAGGATGGGAAAGTGCTTGAGATACAAATTGGGGGCCAAGTGCCGAGCCGCCAATGCCGATTAAAAGTAACTCCGTAAAAGCGCCATCATGGCCTTGGATTGCACCCTTGTGCACTCTCTCCGCAAACGCACAAATGCGTTGCAGACAACTGTCAATTTCACGCGTGAGCGAGCTATCCGGCGCCAACTGTGAATCCCTCAACCAATAATGCCCCACCATGCGGTCTTCATCAGGGTTGGCGATGGCACCTTTTTCAAGGGCATCCATCGCTTCCATCGCCTGCCTTACGGGGCCTTTCATTTCGTCTAAATAACTGTCTGGAAATTTAATTCGACTGATGTCCAAAGAGAATCCGAGTTCTTCGATTGGGAGATAGTATTGTTTGAAACGGCTCCAGCTCATAAGTTGTGTAATAATAGGTTCAAGGTGAGGACGATATGAATCGTTTGCCGGCTGATAAGAAACACTGACTTATTATGCGCTTTATTCACCAAAGGTCCATAACAAATAGCGCGATATCCTGAGGTGGATTGGCAATTGGCTACTTCGGGCTTGATTTGGAATCATCGATCTAAATGCTTGCACGTTTAAAATAAACACCAAATCCTGCCACCATTCATGCAGTTCAATCTAAAGCGCATTTTAAAAGCCCTCCTCTTTTCGACGTCTGAACCGCTGACCATTCGCGATATTCAAGCCGTGATCACGCGTTATCATGCGCAAGCTGAAGACGAGCCAGAGGAAGCCCAAGAAAGATTTCTTGAGCAGGATAATGGCTCTGGCGAGCCCGCGGTTTCAGCAATAGATGGCGACCAGAGCATCATGGAGGCCATTTTTGACCAAGTGCCTTCTTTGCTGACAGCCACTCAGATTCGGGATGCAATGGATGCAATTGCTTTGGAATTGGAGGAGGCCAATGAAGTTTACCGCCTGCATCAAGGACCCGCAGGGTATCGCTTGACCACGGCGCGCGATTTTGCCGATTGGGTGCGGCTGTTGCGCAATGAGGCGAAACCGGCTCGCTTGAGTCGCGCAGCGTTGGAGACACTGGCCATTATTGCTTATCGGCAGCCAGTAACCCGTGCAGAAATGGAAGCTATTAGAGGGGTTTCAGTTGATGGAGGGATCAGCAAACTGTTGGATTTAGATTTGATTTTTGTGACGGGTCGAGCAGATTTGCCAGGGCGCCCGATACAATATGGAACCACTGAAAAGTTTCTTGAATTTATCGGGGTGCGCTCGATCGAGGAGCTTCCCGCATCGGATGTGCTTTCGCCGAGCCAGATCACAGAATGGATTCGTCAGGCGACGCAGGAAGAGCCTGTAACAGACTCTGATGTGGGGCTGCCGGATGGCGAAAATGATGACCGCCAAGCAATGCTCGAGGAGGCCGTGACCGATGCCCCATCTGCGGATAGCGTCGAGAATGCGAGGGCGGAGCAAGCAGATGAGGATGGGGACGCGCAACCGCAGGAAGGTGAAGCACAGCTGGCAGCCGAGCAAGATGGCATCGAGGAGTCGCCCGATGCTGCGACGGAGCAAGATGACGACGCGCTGAAGGCGGTTGAGGACGAAAGCAAGAACGGATGGAATTAGAGCAGATCAGAGCAGAAATCGATCGCATCGACCACGAAATCGTTGAGCGTTTGAACGCACGCATTCGCCTGGCTTCTCAGGTGGCGCGCGCAAAGTCTAAAACCGGGGCGCCTATTTATGTGCCGAGTCGCGAGGAACAGGTTTTTCAAAAGTTGGCTGCCATTAACGAAGGGCCTTTGAGTGAAAATGCAATTCGCTCTATTTATCGAGAAATTATTTCCGCGATGATTGCCTTGGAACGCCAGCTTGTAATCGCCTACTTAGGACCTGAGGCTACTTACACGCAACAAGCTGCGATAAAGAATTTTGGCACGAGCTTGAGTTACCACGCTATGGGAACGATTGCAGACGTTTTCACGGCTGTCGAACAGGGCGAGGCTGATTATGGGGTGATTCCCATTGAAAATTCGACCGGAGGAGCTGTGTTTCACTCGTTGGATATGTTCATTGATTCTGAACTGAAAATCGTGTCGCAGGTCTACCTGGAGATCGAACATTGCCTGATATCACACTCTAAATTGCCCACAATTAAGAAGGTCGTTTCTAAGGATCAGGCACTGATTCAATGCCGTGACTGGTTAGCCCGCAACTTACCTCAAGCTGAGCTGCTGGACGCGGAGAGTACCGCACATGCAGTGCAGCGGGCAGGTGACGAACCGGGGGTTGCCGCAATTGCCAGTGCTTTAGCCGGTGAGCTGTACCGAGTGCCGATTCAGGTCCACGGCATCCAGGATCAACGGAATAATGTTACGCGCTTTCTGGTCATCGGCAAAGCGGGCTCGAAGAAAACCGGCGAAGGCATGGATAAAACCAGCATTGTGGTCTCCATTAGCGACAAGGTCGGCGCCTTGGAAAAGGCACTCCAGCCATTCAGTGCACGCGGCATCAATTTGACCAAAATTGAGTCACGCCCCAGTCGTAGAAAGGCCTGGGATTACGTGTTTTTTATTGATTTTATCGGCCACTGGGATGATCCCCGAGTAAAAGAGACCATTGCTGAAGTAAGGGAATCCTGTGTGATGGTTAAATGGTTGGGCAGTTATCCGAACACGCGTCTTTGAACCTGCAAAAATGAGGAGCCAGACATCCGGACGAGCCGTCCGTCAACAATCTACGGCTCAATTATGTACGAATACCGGTCGCTGCTGATGCGTTGGAATTTGCCGCTTGTGAGATCGCCATCATCATAGCGTTCGTCCAGTCGAGTCATTTGGGGAACCGACATCCTCGAATTGCGATAAGAAACCGCAGCGGTCACATTCCAGTCGTTCTGGTCCCAAATCCACTGTCCGCCAAGTGGTGGAGAATTCCAACTGGCCGTGGGTAAATAATCATCCATGCCTGTCGGGAAATCAAACGCTCCGTCAGGTGGGTAGGCCCCGTTTTCCATGTTATAATTAATAAATGCAGCAGCGAATATTCTAAAATCATTCATGATACGAGAGTTTTGCGACGCATATTTGACCCGATTGATTGCCGGAATAGCCATGGTTGCGAGTATTCCAATGATAACGACGACAATCATGATTTCAACTAAAGTAAACCCCCTTGTTCTGGAAAATTGAGTTTTTCTGTTCACTTTACTCCTTATTTTTTTGATTAGTTAAATGTCCCTATTTGTATCTAATTTTGCTCCTATTTACTGTAAAATCAAATAAGTTTGGGAATGTAAACAGTAAATTTACAATAAATTTTTAGATAATAGGGTTTATGCTTTACTTAATGACTGGGAGGTATACTATGTTGTTGTAAATTGACTGTAGATAATCCATTAAAAAGGCGACGCAGTCTTTGTCTGCACCGCCTCATTATAGTCGTAAAAACTGTTTTAACTTTAATGTCTATTTTGTGACCGCTTTTTGGTCAGTGCGGTTAATACGATGGCTGCGATCCCCAAAAGTGTAGCGTATGTGGAGGGTTCGGGTACGGCTGTGACGGCTAACGTGCCAGAGGGTAGCGTTAATGCCGAATTGCTGAATGTCCAGTTGCTTGGGTTGGCAATAGCTTGCAGCCATTCTTCCTTGCTGCCTGCACTGATAACGGTTGTGTCGAATACGCCGTTATCGAATTCGTCGAAAGCAATGCCTGTCTGTCCGTTGATAAGACCGAGTGGCAGCGCTGAGCTGTTGGAGCTGGAGGCGGTGGTTTGCCAACCGGACTCTTCGCTGTTGAGCCCATAAATGAAGGAGGGATTGCTTTCTGCTCCTTGATAAACCAGGATTTGATCACCGGTTTCGGCAAGCAAAAGGCTCAAGTTATCGGGTGAAATAATCGTTCCTGCTGCAAGCGGATCAGGAGTCGTGTAGGTAAATATACTTTCACCGGTTCTAAAAGTATTATCCTCATTCCAGCCATTGTCGGTGAATTTTATTTCGGTGCCGACTGCGATGTTATCCAGAGCGACGAATGCTAAGCTATCTGGATTATCGAAGTTGAAACCTACAATGGCGATATCACCTGGAGTGAGTGCATAGTTCGTACTGACAGTGCAGGCCATCAGCATGAGTGAAGAGATTGTTTTTTGCATGAGAGCGTATATCAATTAACGTTACGTACGGCTTTCGTGCTGTCCTTGCACGATTATCCGATAGAGTATGAGTGTTTTGGTTTGTTTTGTTAGCAGTAGTTTAATGAAAAATACATTTAAGTGAAAAATGTATCTAATTTATTGATCAGTGATGCAACACTAAAAATGTAGAAAACATTTTTTTGCACAGATTAAAGTGTCTAGCACGAACATCTCACCACTCATCGAGCATAATCGCCCATGACCGAACATAGCAGCAAAAAACTTGCCATGCGCATTTGCGGGGTGTCTACCCAACTGCATCCGCACTGCTGCGTTTGGCACTGCTATTTTCCAGACATGAACCATTCTGCTTCGACTCTGGTGAGATGTCCGGGCAAGGCTGAATTTAATGGTTCATTTGCAGGGTCCTCATGTGCGCGGCAGAATTGGCTGTGAGACGCTTTACCGGGATTATCGCAGGCTGATAGCATGGGGGGTGTCTCGGACCCTTTCTCTTATCGTGTAGACCCCTGCCTGTATCGATCCAGGACGCTTGGGAGGGGTTATGACGATGATATAACGTTCGTTTGCGCGAAATGCGAAACTGTTGGTGAATACCATGCGCGGGCCATCGTCGGTGGCAATTGCTAATTGCAGCCGTGTGCTCGCACCCACGTGTTTCGATACATCTATGGGAGTTGAAGGTCCATTGTTCAAGGCCAGTTGAGTGTCGCCCAGTTTTCCATGTATATCGCGGGCGGTTGTATTCAGGACAATCAAGCTTTGGTTGGGGAAGTGTTCCAGGCTGTCATCAATGATGTATGTGTTGTAGGATTGTATCCTTTGAGTTTCGACCGAAAGTTTTTCAAAGAATATAAGTGGTGAGGCGCACCCATCTGGAATGTGGACGCGCACCAGTGGGATTTTTTTTATTGTTTGCGTGGTTACATCGAATTCGGGACGGAAAAATTCAATGGGATGTTCACCCGCATATGCATATGCTGCAGACTTTCTAATGCGGTTTAACTGGAGGTTCTCTACAGGGCCGTTACGATTCTGAAAATGCAGTTCCTGGGTCGAGTGGGTGCCCAATTGCAAGGCTCTGAATGTAACCGCGATGCGATCCTTCGCCTGACACTGTAAGTAAGTAGATGGGAACATCACCAGGCAGGCAGCGCACAGTACTAAATTTCGTTTTTTGATAGCCATTTAAAATACACGATTTTGAAGGTTCTTCCCAATGGACTCGGGCTCATCGCGTAGTCTTCAAGGGCGAGAATTTGATGGTTGTTGTTGCGAAATGTGCAGGGGGTGGGGAGCCTTTGCACAAGCGCTTCACACCACGCCTGACTGGTTGCTTCGGGCCGTATCGGATTTTGCGCTTCTCCATAGGCGCGGATAACGAATGTATCGGAGCGTGCCGCAGCGAAGGGTGCAAGCATATTGACGATATCGGCCTGGGCCAAGAAACTGGGGGAATACCGTGGAAACAGATTTTCAGGATCGAGTTCCTCGGCGTAAGGTAACGCGCCGACAGTGTTGATTTTGGTTTGATCGATAGCTTTTTGCAGCACTCCTGAATTCACCCATTCCGCCATGCTGTTAAACGGTTTTTGTCTTTTTTTAAGTTGCTCGACGACGGCCCGCGCCAGGTCGTCGACATCGTTAACCGGATCCTCTGGGTTTTTGCCAGTACGTAATTCTCGCATTCCCAGTGAAAACGAATTGGACCACGGTACCGTACGGCGCTGTTTGTAGAAGGCTTTGCGTTCTTCCTGGGTGATTTCCGGATAATGCGCATAATCTTCGAACGGATGTAAAAATGTTTGATCGGCCCCGAACGGCAGCCTGAAGATGCCATTTTGCACAGCGGGCCGAATAATCGGGTCATCGTGTATTTTGTATGCCCATTGGTTGAGTTGAATAGCGGATAGGATAGCTTTCCACGCAGCGACAGAAGTCGAGTTGATATTGAAAGCCCCGCGCACCAAAAAGAATTTTGCGGTATGTTGGCCGTTGGTGATACGTGGAATGCGATCAAGGTGCGGTGGATTAAACGGGGTTAAGTGGTGGTTTTGAAGTTCGAAGTCGCTATTGCCATCGCGCGGCAGGGTGGAAAAGAAATAGCGGTCAAACACCTGGTTTTTCTGTTTGCCCCATGGGTTTCCAATACTGTAGGGACGCTGCTGATGAAAGCTCAGGTGTGTTAAGTAACCGACTGAAATTGGATTGGTGGTCGGAAAATCGAAAAAGCGGTAATTGGCCGCTAAAGGACCCGCAAGTTTTTCAACTGTTTTATATGAAAAGAACTCCGGTGATTCGGGGAAAATCACCGCGTCAATGGCTGCAAATTCTGGTTCGCTACTGACCGATATCATTGCACTGTGTGGGCTTTTGTCCAGCAGCGACCAATTGAGGCTGCGCACATCCCACAGGGCCAGCCACTTTTCCATATCTGACCATTGACGCGGTTCAGGGCGGTCAATCGAACCGTTGAAAGTCATATGGAATATACAGTGCCATTGTTCTTTTTTCGGGTCGTCTGCTGTTGCATTGAGCGTGGCATCACTGGTGAATGCATCGTATTTGAGGTCGGCAAATCGCTGGATCAGCTCGCCGGTGGGAGTCCGAATTTCAATGGTTATGTTACTTGCAGGTGCTGAAACGGTCACCGTGTGTGATTTGTTTTTGTGGTCATCGTCCAGGTCTGTCTCAACTGGCAGCCAGGCCACTGCTTTGGTGCTGGCGTTGTCATTTTTTCCGGCACGCATGGTTGCACCTATGTCGACCGGGATGTGTTTGAGGCTAATCGGGTGACCACCGTCTTTATTGAAAATCGTGTGTTGATAAGGGTCGAAGACAAACGCTGTTGAGGTATGATTGAGGAGGTTGTTGGTTTTATCCCTGGTGTTTGGTTTATGCGCTGGATCCTTTTCTGATTCGGCGTTGCTTTCCAATTCCCAGGAAAAGGTTAGAGGTGGCACGCCCGTGATATTTACCAACAAGTCGGGCTGAGAGTGGGGGACTAATTTCATTGGCACCGCAAGCGGATTCCAGACGTCTGCTCGGTAATAGACTTCAATTTTCAGCCGATTGGAATCTTTATGCTCGCGAAACAGTCCAAAAGCCAGGCCAATTTCATGGGTAATCGGCGCAATCGGGTGGATCGGGTCGCCGGGCTGGACTGTATCTGCACCGGCTATGCCGCGATAATGTGCTTTGTCATCTTTATCGGTGCGCTGACTCAAAAAAGAGCGAAATTCGCTGTTCATCGGAAACGGGCAATCCGGGTCGACGAGGTCTGGATCGGATAAGTCCAGTTGCAAACCACCTGCATCGGTGTTGCTGAGTACCCCCAGTGCGAGTGGAGTCACATTGTGAAAATGCGCATTGGCTTCAGTGGTCTTTCGCTGGGAGTCGGCATGATTAAAGGCGGTCAGCAAATTCAGCTGACTGCGCGACTGGATGTAGTTGGAATCGGGAGGTTGGATTGCACTGCCCGCTGCGGGTGCTCGTTGCATTGTGGAGAATAACAGACGGTTGTTGGGGCGGATCGGTGTTATTTGCTGGATGCGCTTGAGGATACGGTTGCTCAGCGGATTTGGGTTTTGTTCGTGTTGGTAGTCAGCGAAATGGACGTGTTTGAGCAAGCTCGTTTTCACGCCTTCGTCGCCTATCCAATACGCGCAGCGATGACTGAATTTTGACGGGGTTGCGGGGTCGATGGTGATTGCGTCCACATACACGTGTTGCTGAGGATCGCTGCCGACAGAGTGGGCCCCCACCATCAGGATGTCTGCAGAAGTCGACTGGGGGTCGGGCTGTTTCCCGGATACCAGCCAAATGGGGGCAGCGTCGGGTTGCTGTGTGTCCCACACACCGGTCCAGTAGGGATGCCGAACGTTGTCGGCTACCACCGTTTGCGGGGTGTCGTCAAGAATGTCTGCCCGGGCAGTCACCCTTTGGTCTGGACCCGCATGTTTCTGCAATTCGCCGAGTGCGATGTGGAGGGCTAATTTGGCATGCTCCCTGGCTAACAGTCGTTGTTGTTCCATATCGCTGGTCGCTGTTTCGATCCGCAGTAAAGTTGTCAGACTGAACAGCAGTAGCAGTGAAAAAGCCATTAAAGTAAGAGCCACGACCAAAGCAAAGCCTGGTTTTGTGGTGTTATGCGGTGGTTGATAGCAAAAATGAACAGCGTAGCGTTTCATTGGATAAATTGAAACGTTAATGAATCAATCGAGTGATAAGAAATATGGTAAATAGTGGTTTTTCTGTAAAACAAATAATTTATGATCATTATTTAACCCAAATTTCTAACCAATCATCGAGCAGAATCGCCCATGATCGAAAATAGCAGCACGCAACTTGCCATACGAATTTTTCCGGCAGCTGCCGGATTAACCCAGCTGCATCCGCATTCCTGCGTTTGGCACTGCTACTTTCTGGATCTGAGCCAATTCTGGTGAGAATATCTGGAGTAAGCGATTGAATGACTATTCGTTGAGTTGTTTTGGATAATAAGAAAATGTCTGATTCATGCCTGTGATTGGCATAAATCCGCTAACCGGGGGTATGAGCAAAAAATTAATCGGATAAATAGCTTTACAAGTATCGGCGAACTGTATTGCTTTTTCGGTTTTTCCAATTTTACTTCAATCACATGAGTGCGAAAACCAGAAAATCGTTTACCAAGCGTTTCAAGGTAACTGGAACCGGCAAAGTTATGCGCCGGACTCCTGGCCGTCGTCACCTCTTGCGCAAGAAATCCGTTAAGCAAAAACGCTCGTCCCGTGCGGACAAGCAAGTGTCCCCGGGTTTCGCTGCACAGGTTCGGGATGCCATGCCACACAGTTTCTAAACGCTTACCATCCATCATAATCCGGCAGTTTTTGGGTGAATTCTTATCAGGCGACCCGCTGCCAACCAAAACAGAATATAGAGTAAAGGAATCTTAACATGCCTAGAGCCACCAATGCACCTGCGACCCGCGCGCGTCGCAAAAGAATATTAAAGAAAGCCAAAGGTTATTTTGGCAACAAATCGCGTTTGTATCGCTACGCTAAGGACGCAGTCGTTCGTGCTGGTGTCTACGCTTACCGCGACCGTAGAAAAAAGAAAACCGAGTTTCGACAGCTTTGGATTGTGCGCATCAATGCCGCCTGTCGCGCAAATGGCATTTCATACAGTCGTTTCATGGCCGGTTTCAAAAAGACAGGTATGGAATTGGACCGTAAGTCGCTCAGTGAGATCGCGATTCACGACGAGGCTGCGTTTAAGGCGATTGTCGAAAAAGCCAAAGCCGCCATCTGATCGTCTGATAATTTAATTGGCAATTCCTCAACGTCGGAACCATGCTGGTGGACTTTGCACAAAGGTCTCCACGTGTATTCGACGTTTTTTTTTGCACATACGCTATTTTATCTAATGGAAGACACTCTAGAATCGATTCTCGCTGAGGTGCGTGCGAAAGTACCGGAGCTGAAAACGCGTGCAGCATTTGAAGCATTCAAGGCCACCATCTCCGGGCCGAAAGGCTCGCTTACGCAAGCGGCCAAGGGGATGGGCAAGGTTCCAGCTGCAGAACGCCCCGCTATGGGCAAGTTGATCAATCGTACCAAACAGGAAGTCGAAGCATTGTGGACGGCTTCGTTGGCTGCGATTGAAGAGCGGGAGTTGCGACTCAAACTGGGACCGCCGATTGATCCCACGCTGCCCAGTCCGGACAGTTCGCCTGCAGCCAGGCACCCGCTTACGCAAATACGGCAGGAGATGAATGCGATTTTTCGCAAAATCGGGTTCACTGTTGCCGAAGGACCTGAATTGGAAACAGAATGGTTTTGCTTCGATGCGTTGAACACCCCTGCGGACCATCCGGCTCGGGATGTGCAGGATACGTTGTTTATGCCGTCCGAGGTTAAGGCTGCGAATGTTACCAAGCATCAGGTCGAAAGATATATTCTGCGCACCCATACTTCGACGGTGCAAATCCGAACGCTATTGCGAGAGCAGCCGCCTGTGCGGATCATCGCACCGGGTCGCGTTTTTCGCCGTGATACGGTAGATGCTACGCACAGCGCAAATTTTCATCAATTGGAAGGGCTTTATGTTGACCGAGCTGTGACGGTGAAAGATCTTAAAAGCGTGCTCGATTATTTTGTGCGCGAAGTCTTTGGCAAAGGAGCAAAGACGCGTTTGCGTCCGAGTTTTTTTCCGTTCACCGAACCGAGTTTTGAGATGGATTTTATGTCACCGAATTTGGGTAAATTGAGCAATAAGTGGATGGAGATTATGGGCTGTGGTATGGTTGACCCAAATGTTTTAACCAGTGTGAATTTGGACCCGGATCGATGGAGTGGCTATGCATTTGGTATGGGAATTGAGCGTATTGCGATGATTGTCCACGGCATCGATGATATCCGGCATTTTTATGCAAGTGATCTGCGCTTCCTTAAACAGTTTGCTTAGGCTATGCGGTTTCGGCGTATCCTTTACTCATTTACAAGTTTAGAATTAATATGAAAGTTTCATACAACTGGCTCAAAAACTACGTTCCGCTTGAAGTTTCTCCGCAGGAATTGGAAGCGGTATTGCCAATGATGGGATTAGAGGTTGAAGCGACCAGAGTGATCGGCATCCCGCAAATGGACAAGCTGGTCGTGGGCGAAGTATTGAGCCGTGAACAACACCCCAACGCCGACAAACTAGGCGTTTGCCAGGTGGCGGTTGGCGGTGAAGAGCCCCAGCAGATCGTGTGTGGTGCGTCCAACTACAAAGTCGGTGACCGTGTGCCTGTGGCCTTGCCAGGCTGTAAATTGCCCGGTGATTTTAAAATTAAAAAGTCGAAGCTGCGCGGTGTCACGTCGAATGGGATGCTGTGTTCCGCGAAAGAGTTGGGCTTGGGGGAGGATCATGCAGGGCTGTTAATTTTGACCGATCGTCCTGCGATTGGCACGCCGATGAATGAGGTGTTCAAGGACAGCGATGTGATCTTTGAATTGGAGCTAACTGCCAATCGTGGAGATTGTATGAGCCATATCGGCGTCGCCCGTGAACTGGCGGCTTATTACAACTTACCGTTGCACCTGCCAGAGGTGAACGCACGAGCGCCGGTGACAACGGCGCCGACCGCGGAAAATTTATTTTTAAAAGCGGTATCGATCGAAACCGAGGAGTGTGCGCTGTATACGGCTTGGACGATTCAGGGGGTAAAGATTGGGCCGAGTCCCGATTGGTTGCAAAAAGCCCTCGAAGCCGTTGATTTGCGTCCAATTAATAATATTGTCGATGCGACCAACTACGTCTTGCTGGAAACCGGTCAACCTTTGCACGCTTTCGACGCCCAAAAAATAGCCGGGCAAACCATCCGAGTGCGTTCTGCTGCTGAGGGGGAAACCATCACCACCTTGGATGACAAGAACCATACGCTCGGTGAGCGCATGATGGTGATCGCAGATGCGACTAAGCCATTGGTCATCGCCGGGATTATGGGCAGTGTGGATGCGGAGGTCGACGCTGCGACGGCGGATATTGTTTTGGAGAGCGCCTGGTTCCGTCCTGGTTCCGTACGTTGGACCAGCCGACGCCTCAATCTACACACCGACAGTTCCAATCGATTCACGCGTGACGTTGATCCTGCCGGTGTTGAATACGCTGCGAAGCGCGCTATCGATTTAATTATTGAGACGGCGGGTGGTCAGTTGATCGGACCGTGCGTCCGGGTTGGCGCAGCCCCGCGTGGCGATCGTACGATTGCGATTACGCCTGATTATGTGCGCAAAGTGTGCGGCTTCCCCATAGCCGATGCCGTCATCAAAAACACATTCGAACGCTTGGGATTTGCAGTTGTGGACGACGGTGAAGAGTGGACCGTAACGGTGGGGTCCTTTCGGCCGGAAGTCGACCGCCCAATTGATTTAGTCGAAGAATTCATTCGCTTGTATGGGACGGATAAAATTCCAGCTGCAGCGGTGCAAGCAGTGAGCGCCTATCGCGAGGACGACCCATTGGCTGTGTTCAATCGTGAGCTGAGTGAATATTTTGTGGGGCAGCATTTTTTTGAGTGCTGTCATTATAGTTTAACCGATGGGGATACGATTGACACATGGCAAGGTGAAGGTTTGGCACATGCCCTCAGGTTAGACAATCCTTTGACGAGCGACATGAGTCACTTTCGCGCTTCGTTATTACCCGGTCTGCTCAATGCAGTGAAACTCAATTTGCACAATGGCAGCGAAGTGAGCCGTTTGTACGAGATGGGGCGTGTGTTGCGCATGGATGAGACGGGCGAGGTATACGAGTTGATTGCAGTGGGGCTGCTGTTGGTGCAAGCATCGAAAGCGCGCTCATGGTTGCAACGTGGGAATCAGGACTTTTACACGATCAAAGCGCACGCTGAAAAACTGCTTGTACTTGCCGGCCTCTCTGCTACGGCCCTGACGGCGATCCCCGATGCATCGAAGGTGTGGGAATCGGGGCACGCGGCGTGTATGGGGGACTGGTTGCAGCAGGGGTTTCATCTGGAGTTTGGAGCTCTTAAGTTGAGCCACCTGCGCGCTGCTGACGTAGATCGGGTACTGTATGGCGCAGAGCTGTTGATCCAACCAAAACTGTTTGCGAAACGCGGCAAGCGCGTGCGCTTTCAGCCATTTTCCAGTTTTCCGCCAGTGGCAAAGGACCTCGCCTTGGTGGTCGACGCCACTGTATTGGCGCAAACGGTGAGTGACCAAATGCGTGCAGCAGCGCTGCAAGCGATAGACGGCCAATTCATCTTAGAGGCCATATCTGTATTTGATGTATACCAAGGTGCTGGTTTACCGGAAAATAAAAAAAGTTTGGCCTATACAATGGTCTTTCGTTCAGACGAACGTACGCTAAAGGACAAAGAGGTGAATGCTGTGTTCGAAGCAGTGCAGAAAGCGATGACCGAACAATACGGTTATGAGATTCGAACCTGAGAAGCACAACAGCAACACTGAACAAGCGTGTTTACACCTCAAACTTTTAACTTATCATTGTCGTACTTATAAACTAATCATGGATACTTCACACTTCACACCATGTCGGTTGAAAAAATAGATATTGATTACGTAGCGAATCTGGCGCGTATCGAGTTAACTGCGGACGAAAAGATCCAGTTTTCTGCACAATTGGACCACGTATTGGGGCATTTTGCAAAACTCAATGCTGTCGACATTGCAGGGGTTGAGCCGATGGCGCACGCCGTGCCTGTTGTCAATGTATGGGCAGCGGATGAAGCGGGTGAAGTGCTCTCACCGGAGGAAGCGCTGCAAAATGCGGTTGAAGGCGAAGCGAACCAAGTGGTATTGCCCAAAGTCATAGGAGAATCGTAAGAATCAAGAAGTGGAAAATTGGAAGTAAGGAGTAGGAAGGTTTTTTCCAAATAAAATGACGGACTCTATATTTTATAAAACAGCGTTGGAAGTCGGTGCATGCCTGGAACGTGGCGAGGTGTCTGCAGTCGAGTTAACCCAAGCTGTGATCGATCGCACAGCAGCTGTGGACGCATCTGTGGGAGCTTTCAATTCGATCAATGCCGAAGATGCACTCGCGCAAGCCCAGGACTCGGACAAGCGGCGTAGCAGTGGGCAGTGCTTGGGGCCCTTGGATGGGATCCCGGTGTCATTGAAGGATGTTATCGCGGTCAAAAACTCGCCGTTGACCTGTTCGAGTAAAATGCTGCAACATTATGTATCCCCCTATGATGCGCATGTCACTGAAAAACTGAAAGCAGCTGGAGCTGTCTTGTGGGGGCGTTTAAATATGGATGAGTTTGCAATGGGCTCATCGACGGAGAATTCTTGCACTGCCAAAACTGCGAATCCATGGAACCTTGAATGCGTTCCTGGTGGGAGCAGCGGTGGCAGTGCTGCCGCGGTTGCAGGGGGTGAGACGGTCTTGGCTCTGGGCAGTGATACCGGGGGGTCGATTCGTCAGCCCGCTAGCTTTTGTGGCATTGTGGGGATGAAGCCGACTTATGGAATGGTCAGTCGTTACGGTCTGGCCGCGTTTGCATCTTCTTTGGATCAAATTGGTCCTATGACGCGCAGTGTGGGAGATGCGGCTCTGCTGCTGCAAACGATCGCTGGACACGACCAGCGGGATTCAACCTCGCTGCAGCGTCCAGTGCCAGACTATTTAAAAGCCTTACGCGAGCCAGAGAAAAAAGCGTGGCGGATAGGGATTCCGCAAGAGTACTTTGCGGAAGGTCTAGACGATGAAGTAAAAGTGGCTGTCAAGCGGGCGATCGAATTTTACCGCGAGCAGGGGTGTGAGATAACATCCGTGTCGTTGCCGAATACGGAATTGGCGGTTCCCGTTTACTATGTGATTGCCACAGCTGAAGCCTCTTCGAATCTGGCGCGTTATGATGGGGTGCTCTATTCACACCGTAGCCAAGCAGCCACAAATATAAATGAAGTGTATTTTAAATCGCGGGCTGAAGGGTTTGGACCTGAAGTTAAGCGCAGGGTAATTTTAGGTACCTATGTGTTGAGTTCTGGTTATTATGATGCCTATTACTTGCGAGCACAAAAAGTCCGAGCATTGATTCGCAATGACTTTGTCGCTGCATTTAAGCAGGTGGATGTGTTGCTGACACCGACTGCACCGACACCGGCGTTTAAAAGCGGTGAAAAAACTGCCGATCCCCTGGCGATGTATTTGAGTGATATTTACACCATTTCTGTTAATTTGGCCGGCTTACCGGGAATTTCAATCCCCTGTGGGATGAGCGATTCAGGATTGCCCATTGGCTTGCAGCTCATCGGCCGGCCTTTTGGCGAGTCGGATCTACTGACGCTCGCACAGCAGTTTGAATGTGCACATGACTATGCTGAGCAACATCCACTTCTCAATTTATAAAATTTTAAATTAGCATTTATTGACATGGAATACGAAGCAGTCATTGGGTTAGAGGTGCATGTCCAATTGAAAACACAGACCAAGATGTTCAGTCGTGCTCCTTACCATTTTGGTGGTGAGCCCAACACACTTACCGATCCGGTGGTGCTTGGTTTACCCGGCGCATTGCCGGTAATGAATTTAGCCGCGATACGCCAGTGCACCCGCATGGGCCTACTGTTCGGTTGTAAAATTGCTCAACGCTGTAAGTGGGACCGCAAGCATTATTTCTATCCGGATAATCCGAAAAATTATCAAATTTCGCAGTACGACCAACCGTTGTGTACAGGCGGTGAAGTTGAAATTGAAGTGGTGGGGCCCGCGCGCAACATTATGGGACCCCATCGCAAAATCGCTTTAACGCGTATTCATCTCGAAGAAGATCCGGCCAAGTTGAATCATGCCGGGGGGCATTCGTTGGTCGACTATAATCGCTCCAGCGTGCCGCTAGCTGAACTCGTAACCGAGCCGGTTCTGTGCTCTGCTGATGAGTGTGTTGCCTTTCTCAATGCCTTGCGGGTGAATTTGGCCAATGCCGGTATCTCTGACTGTGATATGGAAAAGGGGCAGATGCGCTGCGACGCCAACGTGAGTCTGCGGCCCAGAGGGCAAACAGCGTTCGGTATCCGGACGGAGACAAAAAACTTGAACAGTGTGTCGGCCGTCAAAGCGGCGGTTGAAAAGCAGATAAAAATTCAAGCGAAACGTCTGGATAATGGCGCAACCATTGACCAGGAGACCTTGCGGTTTGATATGGAAACGCAGACGTTCACCGTTCTTCGTTCCAAGGAAGATGCGCACGATTATCGCTATTTTCCCGATCCCGATCTTATGCCAGTCGAGCTTACGGCTGATCAGCTGGACGCGTGGCGGCGGGACCTACCGGAGTTGGTATTCGACAAACAGCGCCGTTATATCGAAACGATGCAGTTACCATATACCATTACCTCGGTCATTTGCCATGACAAGGGCTTGAGTGACTATTTTGAAGCAGCGTTAGCGGTGAATGCCAAAAATCCAAAGGGTGTGGCCAATTTTATTATCAATGATCTTCTGCGCGAGCTGTCAGCTGCTGCCTTAGAAGGATCCCAGGCGATTGCCGACAGCAAGGTCACCCCGGCAGCAGTGGCTGAACTTGTCGAGCTGACAGATACCGGGGTCATTACCAAACAAAATGCCAAGGCTGCGTTCGTGGAACTCTTTAAGAATGGTGGACATCCCAAAGCGGTTGCCGAGACGATGGGGTTTTTGGGCGGTGCTACGGATGCTGGCGAACTCGAAGCGCTGTGCATGGAATCGATGCGACAAAATGCCAAAGCGGTCCAGCAATTTAAAGATGGTAACGAGAAAGCCATCAATTCGCTGAAGGGGCCGATCATGAAGGCCACCAAAGGCAAAGCAAATCCCCAGCAAGTGGACGAAATATTGCGCAAGCTGATTCTCGAAAATGCTTAAAGCTTGTTATTTCAGATAGTTAAGCTTTGTGTTCTGATTAGCATACACACCTCCGCAAGTTGCATGGCTAGTTTCTCTGCAAAACGCAATTGCGCTGAAATGTCGAGGACGTTTGCGAAGCTTTAAATATAAAATTGTGGACAAACCGAACTAGAGTTAGGAATTTTGTAAAAAAAATGTAATTTATTGATTTATTTTGATTGGCTTGAAAACCGTCAATAGTATGCTTTGTTATTGAACGTTTACTTTTTAATCAGTAAAAATACTGATGATCTTTGAAAAAGTAATCGATTCCCTGATAACCCAAAAAAAAGATTATACACTACTATGATAGGCAAAGATTTTTCAGAAGTCGTCGAGCTCATCAGAACCGAAGATCCGCGTTATGATAAGAGCGCTTATTATTTTGTTCGCCACGGCCTCGACCACACCCTTAAAAGCCTCAAAGCGCAAGCGGGGAGTGCTTCCAATCACGTCTGCGGTCAAGAATTGTTGCTTGGCATACGTGACTATGCATTGGAACAGTATGGTCCGATGGCGCTGACTTTGCTGCAAAATTGGGGAATTCACGAATGCGATGATTTTGGCGAAATCGTTTTCAATTTAGTTGAATTTGGGGTATTGGGAAAAACTGAGAACGATCGTCGCGAAGATTTTTCAGGGGGTTACGATTTTTATGATGCATTCGTTGTACCTTTCATCCCCAAGGCAAAACGAGTTCCTTCGGTCCGACGTTTCCAATATGAAGATGAACTGGGGGCCACTGTGTAACTGTCCGTGTACCGATACAGTCCGGCTTTTTATCGTCAATTCTCAAAAGTGTCGTGTTCATAATGGACGCGACATTTTTTTGTGTTTATCAACTGCGGTTGATTGGCCGTTAACCTGAATGGCACTGGTTTAAGCAAATGTTCAGTAACTCTTGAGAGTGGGGCATAGGTTCTAAAATGCGCAAAATACTGATGCCTTGGGTTTTAAAGTCAATTTTTCAGCGACTCATCCCCTTGAACGAGTGCCATTCCCGTTAACCCGAATCGCTCATCAGTCTGCTTCGATTCTGGTGAGCGATTCGCTTTAAATGCTATGAAGCTGTCGGTAAAAGCTTTGGTCTTTGACTTTTCGGTCGATGACTTGCAATATTTTAGCTGATTTTATGTCACATCAATTTCAATCGGATGCCCATACCGAAAAGCTTTTAGAGCAATTATTTTCGGAAAAAATTCAACGCTTCACCCTGGACAATGGTTTAACGGTTATTTTCAAGGAAGACCATTCATCTGCTTTGGCTTCGGTGCAGGTTTGGGTGAAAACGGGAAGTATCCACGAGGGGTATTTGAGTGGCACCGGGGTATCGCACTATCTAGAACACATGCTGTTCAAAGGGACCGAAACGCACGATTCCCAAGCGTTGACGCAGGCGATACATCGAGTGGGCGGCTACGTAAACGCATACACCACTTACGATCGTACGGTTTACTACATTGATGTGCCTGCCGAGTCGATTGAGACCGCGATGGACATTCTTGCGGACATGAGTTTCAACTCAAAACTCAGCGACGAAGACTGTATCAGTGAGCGCGATGTTATTTTGCGCGAAATTGATATGGGCATGGACGATCCCGACCGACAGTCGTTTCAATCATTTACACGCGCTGCATTTCGTCAGCATCCGTATCGCTACCCAGTCATTGGTGAGCGCTCACTGTATGAGAAAGTCACTCCGGAAGAATTGCGGGCCTATTATCGCGAGCGATATGCGCCGAATAATATGGTATTGGTGGTTGTCGGAGCGATTGAGTTCGCATCTTTTCGCAAGTTGGTGGAGGCTTATTTCAGCCGCTGTCCAATGCAACGGCTCGCGCCGATTTACATTCCGCCGGAGCCCCTGCAGATGGCACCTCGCTACAGTCGACTGGTCGGTGACTACAATATTATCCGGGGGATGCTTGGTTATAAGGTGCCAGGCCTGAGTCATAAGGATGCGCCTTGTCTGGAGATGCTGTCTGCATTGCTGGGGCAGGGGCAGAGCTCGCTGCTTAACCAGCGTTTACGAGAAGAATTGAAATTGGTGCATCAGATTGACGCCTCGTGCTGGAATCCCGGTGAAGGCGGTATCTTTTGGGTTTCTTACACCTGCGACCCTGGCAAACGTGAAGCGGTTGATGATGCTGTATTCCAGGTATTGAGAGAAGTGGTTGAGCAGGGCGTTCCAGCGTCTCTGTTACAAAAAGCGATTCGCCAGGCCACTGTGGGAGAAGTCAATGTTCGCAAGACAATGGGAGGTCAGGCTTCCCGCTTAGGGATAGCTGAAGTAGCCATTGGCGATCTAGACTATCCACGAATCTTTTTCGAGCGTTTGAATCAGGTCACCGTTGGTGATTTACAGCGGACTGTTGACACTTATTTCAGGCCATCGGCAATGACAGCGGTTTCACTCGAACCAGAGGGGCACCAGCGGGATGAAAGTGCAGCGATGGAGACCGTCCAGCTCAACGATTTTGAGGAAGTCCAGTTTCCCAATGGTGCGCGCCTTTTGCTGCAGCACACTCCCAGCTTTCCGAAAGTGAATTTTAGAGTGGTGTGTTTGGGAGGGCCTATGTGGGAGTCTGCGGATAAACGTGGCGCAACCGGAATATTGGCGACCTTGCTGACCAAAGATACCAAGAAGCGGACTGCACGTGAAGTATCTGAAATGATTGAGTTTTTGGGCGGTAATTTTAATGAATTTGCCGGCAACAATACCTTCGGCTATGGCATTGAAGTGCTCAGTAGCGACATCGATACGTGTTTCGAAATCATCGAAGATTCTTTACTCGCTTACGATTTTAAACAGACCACCTTCGAGCTGGAACGGGACGGCCAACTCGCATCGATACTCGAAGATGAAGATGAAATTGTCGACTACGGTAAACGCAGACTTAGAGAAAAGTTTTTCGGTTCTCACCCGTACGCAGTGGACGCTCTGGGAACCGCAGATTCAGTCAGGCATTTGACGTTAGCAGATATACTGGCTCTTGCTAAAATATTGTTGGTAGCCCCGAATGTGGTCGTATCCGTGGGCGGATCATTTGAGCGCGATAGAGTCGTTGAAAAAATAGGCAGCATCTTGCAGCAACTTCCCAAAGGTGATTTTAACAGTGAACCGGTGCCGTTTACGCAAGTGGGATCGGTCGGTAGTTTTGCAGAAAAGATGGACCGCGAGCAGGCGGTGGTATTTCAAGCGTATCCAGACGCCGGCATTGTCAGTGACGATTATTATGTTTCGGAAGTCATGGACGAAATCTTCAGCGGGATGTCCAGTCAACTGTTTCAAAAGGTTCGAGAGGAAAAGGGATTGGCCTATTATGTCGGCTCGAGTCGAATGGTAGGGATTCAGGCGGGCATGTTTTATTTCTACAGTGGAACTCATCCTTCTCAGGCGTCGATGGTATTGGAAGAAATCGACAAAGAAATCGCACGTATTCAAGCCGGTGATATTCAGCCTGAAGAATTGCGTGCCTGTCAGACCAGGTTGAAGGTACAAAAGCGAATGTCTATGCAATCCCTCGGTGGACGAGTTATGAATGCGGCTTTAAACGTGTTATATGGAATATCGCTCAATGCCTGGCGAGATTATGACAAAAAAATTGATGCGGTGAGCATAGACCGACTACAGGCGTTTGCAAAAGCGCGTTTTACTAAAGAAAACGGAGTGCGGATGGTTGTTGGACCCTGAGTCAGATGTATTTTAGAGCTGTACCGGCGATACTTCGATCATCGCAAAGCATTTGAGAACGCAGATCTTTAATCGACGTTTAACGTGTTTTTCAAGGTTACACCAACCAAGATAATGCAAATAAAGCGATCCCTCCGTTTTGTCCGTTATACACCATGCAACCCCATAAGCGTCCAACCGAGCCAGAGTAAAATTACCTACGAGGGCTTAAGCATACGGTTGGAGTGAGCCAATTCAGCAAGTTTTGCGCGTCGTAATAGGTGGGTCTCTTTTCTCGCCTGTGCTAACATTCGCTCCTCAATAATCATCTCACCTTTTTTGACCTCCAGTTCGCGTTGAGAGAGTTCTCGGGCGAAATCTTTAAGCTCCGCTTCTCGCTCCAGCAATTCACGCTCTTTCTGTGCCAGAAAAACGGATACTTTCCTGGCAGAGCGTTGACGGGTAGTCGCGTGCTCACCACGCTTTAATCGTCTATCTACAGAAGCAGGTATTGGCGAAAACGTGTTACCCAAGGTCTTTTCAAGGTTGAGCTTGGGAGCCAGCTCAATGCTTATCCAATTGTCTTCGCCAGTGCGGTGGGCATTGAGTAACTGTACCCGCCTGTTCACCAGTCGACCGTGACGAATTTGTAAATCGACAAGTCGAATACGCCCATCTTGCACTTTTCCATCAATGGCGATCCACCATAGGTCAGGAATATCTTGGCGCTTAATCTGGTTACGAAGTTCTCGGAGGGTCATTGTGAGTTAAGGAATGGTAGATTAACAAATAAAATAAACGTTAAATCAACTCAGAAGAATTTTAAAGCAGGAACATCATTGGATTTGAAAATTAGGACTTTTTTTAAAAATAAGTAGGCTCTAAGCTTTAAATTTTAGAAGCATCAATCTTAATTAAATAAAATTTTTTGTGACTGTAAATATGTATAAAATTGGTAATTGTTACATAAAAATTTTTACGTAAAAATATGTAGGTTGTATTTTACATCTGTATCTATTTAATATTCAAAGGGTTTTCCTATTTATGCACTGTGTGTTCTTTCAAATTTAAATAAGAAAAAACCGCATGTGACTAAATGCGTTCTTTGCATCTGAGATTATAAAAAGTCTGATAAAACAACTCCATGTCTTGCGATGAAAATCAATATGATAATTTACAAAAATAGGGTTTAGGTCCTAATTTTGTCTTTTTATGTTGTCAAGAAAAGAAGATTAATTGGCCAGTATATCGCGGTTGCACCTGGCTCATGCATCATCCAGGTTCAGTCCGACTTCACAATTTAATCAGCAGACACCTTTGTTGGGTGCTACCGAATTCCGTTGTTAAACAATCTAGCCCGAATGGCACTTAGTTAAGCTGGGTTGTGGAGGATTTTGATGGGTGGATTTTCCGAGCGGAAGTGCTCGAAGTATTCGTGTCGGGGTTTCTGCAACCATCGGGTGCATTTGGGTCTTCGTTTGACCCTTCGCGATTGGTTTCGTCCGGGTCTTTCGGTTACGATTCTTCCGACGAGATACAGTCACATTTTTGTGCATTGGCGCATGCGCAGGATTGGACGCCTCGCAAGCTCAGGTGGCGGTGGTTTACACCCTTTTCTGTAGCCGCTTTGAGCATGATCAGGCGCATCAGCAGTTCTTTCTCGATCATCGCTGCGGTTTCCGCACTTTTTTTTGACGGTTTCAAAACTTTTTGAAACTCGGTAGCTGTCGAGAGGTGCTCTTAACTAAGTGCCATTCGGGCAGGCAAGGGGTGGGTGTCGAGCTTTTCGGCAGCGAAATATGCATTAAGCCTGACTTTCCGTTTGCTGGGTATTCATCACCATCTTGTGGATTTCTTCAGCCGTCAAATTTTCTGCATCGTCGGTCTGCGCACTTTCTGGCGAACTTTTGAGTTCTGAGGCTTTCTCGTCTTTGCTATCTGCAGCCAGATTTGCTGTGTCTTCTGCTGACTTGTCAGAGGCATCGACATCTTTGGGTGTTTCGTTGCCGCCCCCCATAATCAAATTTTGAATGTCATCAACTGAAAGTTCTGTTTGGCCGTCGTCCTCATCGGCTTCACTTAACAGCGCATGGATATTTTCTTGCGGATTATGAGTATCTTCGCCTTTGCTGTTTAATGTGCGTGCTACCTCTTGCTCCATCATGGCTTGAATTTCTTCTTCAGACATGTTTTCTATGTCCTCTTCGGACACGCCCTCGTCGGTTGTGGGATGTACGCTGTCATCGGAACCACTGAGCATTTCATCCACCTCTTCTGGAAGCGGTTGGCCGGTCATGAGTGCGTCAAAATATTTGGTCAATTCGTAGCTGAGGGTGGATAGTTGTACGGGGGTGTCGACGAGGTACAGAAAGTCATATCGCCGCCCGTCGCTTGCATGTTCGATGCTGCCCTTAAAGCTACTGCCTTCGCCATTTGGACGGAGATTCTGAAAGAGAAAGGTGGCGACAGGTTCTCGATCACCGTTTTTTCGTTGTTTGCTCAGGGCCAGAGTGACCCGATGTGTGTTAAAGTTTATGTAGCGGTTGAGGGCATAGCGTTCGTCTTTATCGATAGGATACTGGCGCAAATTAGGTTTCATATATCCTTCAAATTTTTTGACGAATTCGAAAACAGAAAAACTTTTTGTAGTTTGCGGCATCTCTGAGTCAGGTGTTAAAAGACTTTGTGAATACAGGTTTAAAAGAATAAATTTTGGTGCATTTCCCAACAATCTGTGGCATTCTTTTAAATGTTTAAATCGACCGAATTCGCTTAAACTATACCTAAACGTGACGATTTCTACAATGTTGATCAAAAAAGCCGGTAATTGGCAGACTAGATCTAGTGAGTAAAATCAGCAGTGAAAAGATTCCGAATAATGACACTATGTCGGCCTGTTTGCGTGTGTCGGCTGAGTTGTCGCGTGAGCTCATCGTGGTGACGGATCCGGCTGCCACGATTCAATACGTGAATCCAGCATTCCAAAAGCTTTCCAATTATACTTTGAGCGAAATGGTCGGCCGGAAGGCTTACTCTTTGATTAAAATACCAGAGGATATTGAACAGGTACAAGCTGTGATGGAATTGCTGGGGCAGGGCAAAACCTGGGAGGGCAATGTTACTCTAGGTCGCAAAGAACGGGATGTCATAGATATCGAAGTGAGTATCCAGCCATTTCGTGTCGACGGGAAAACGCAGTTTTATTTTTGTTCGTCGCACAGTCATCTATTATCGCAGGCGGCACAGAGGGAAGACCTGAAAAACCTGGAGTCTTTAAGCCATTTAGCCAATGGTGTGGCACATCGTTTTAATAATTTGTTGGCGTCTGTCATGGGGCAAACGGAATTGATTGGAATGTTGTCCGAAAACAATCCTGCAATCATGCAGCGAGTGGAAAAAATTCTCACCACTTCGCAACGGGGTAAAGAAATGGTGGCTCAGCTGATGAAGTTTTGTCGCAAGCAGGAAGATCGTCGCCGCCGTTTGGATTTATTGCCCATTTTGCAAAATGCTGTCAAGTCAACCAAAGCTGTGGCTCCAGCAAATATTGAATGGGTCGTCAAGGTGCCCGTGGCGTGTCCGCATATGCACGCTGTCTCGTCAGACTTGAATGATATGATTTCCCATCTTTTCAAAAATGCAATCACTGCCATGGAATCAACGGGTGGTCAGCTCACAGTTGAATTGGTGGTCCAGCACCGCAAACTGGAAAACGGGATTTTATCCGAAGAGGATGCGGCATCGCCGCCCTGCTTACGGCTACGTGTCAAGGATACTGGAGTCGGTATTGCTGAGGCCAACATGAAGTATATTTTTGAGCCTTTTTATACGACCCACAACATGGCTACATCCGTTGGAATGGGATTGTCGGTTGTGCACGGTGTAGTGCAAAACCACGGTGGTGTCGTCGTGTGCAACAGCCAACCGGGAGAGGGGGCTGTCTTCGACGTTTACTTACCGGTGGTTGAGGATGGTGGCAGTAACGAAGACGATTTGATGGGACCTCGGGGGAAGGGTGAGCGGCTCGTGCTGATTGATAGCGAAGCCATGGTGCTGGAGGCGGGCGCGAATCAATTGCGTGAATTGGGCTACACGGTCTTTACTTTCAATCAGGCGCAATCGGCTGTTGAAGTAATTGTGAATGAGCTTGAAGGCATCGATCTCGTGATCACTGAATTTAAAATGCCGGATTTAAAAGCGCTGGATCTCTCACATGCTCTAGAGCTTCATGAACGGGCGATTCCCATGTTGGTTACGTATACGTCTGAGAGCAAACGTGCGATTGGGTTGGTGCGCGATAGTGTGAGTGTCTTTGCCAAGACCTTGATGAAACCTTGCACATTGCGCGAGTTGGCGGTTGCCGTTAGAGACGTGTTGAAAAATCAACATTCAAAGCAGTGATACTGGTGCGATACGGTGGCTGTTTGCCGGGCACGATTCTTTAGACCGAATTTCTAACCACTCATTGAGGATAGTCGCCCATGATCGACAGTAGCAGCACGCAACGTGCAATACAAATTTGCAGGGTGTGTACTCAGCTGCATTCGCATGGGTGCGTATTTTCTAGACCTGAACAATTCTGCTGCGATTCTGGTGAGGTTCGGGCTAGCGGGAATGGCACTTAGTTAAGAGCACCTCTCGGCAGCTACCGAGTTTCAAAAAGTTTTGAAGCCGTCAAAAAAGAGTGCGGAAACCGCAGCGATGATCGAGAAAGAACTGATGATGCGCCTGATTATGCTCAAAGCGGCTACAGAAAAGGGTGTAAACCACCGCCGCCTGAGCTTGCGATGCGTCCAACAGGTCGTTCTCGCCTTCGTTGACAACTCGAAAGACCTGGACGAAACGAACCGCGAAGGGTCAAACGAAGCGCCAAATGCACCGGATGGTTGCAGAAACCCCGACACGAATACTTCGAGCACTTCGGCTCGGAAAATCCACCCATCAAAATCCTCGAAAACCCAGCTTAACTAAGTGCCATTCGGGCTACTAATCATTACTTATACGTGTCTCTGATTTGGTTGACTGTTGCTGCTGGGGGTGTTTGCGCGGGGGAAGGTATGCTTTGGTTAAAACTGTATTTGAGCAAGAGTTGTTCATTTTCTCTGTCGATTAAAAAAATCTTCATGATTTTTTTTTGGGCGTCCTGGGCCAGGCATTTTTGTTTCGGGGGTAAAGGTGTGTTTTGTTCGTTGATTTGTTTTAACTTCCTATTGGAAATTTCTAAGCTTTCGAGCAGAGCTTTCTTTTTTTCGAGTAGTGCTGGAGAGGTGGGTTTCTTTTCATGTTTTAGAAAAGAATTTTCCTCTTGCAGTAATGTATAGCACGATTCACAAAGCTCCAAATGTTTGCGCAGGGTTTCTTCAGATTGAACAGTTGTGTGTTGCATGGCTTTATATCAGATGGTGATTCTTTCAGTTATGAACAGTGGGTGCCGTGTCACCTGATTCTTCGTTGAGCATTCTGGTGACTGCAGCTTGTTGTTCGGCAATTTCTAAAATTTCTTTCATGCGTGTTTTTGTGGAAGTACTCCATTCCAGGTGTTCCAGTCGCCAGGAGGCCATGTCTTTGAGAGAGGTGAGCGTCGGGGACATCGTAAAATTTATATCTTCCCATTCTTTGCCCGAGGCAATAAGACTATAGGCTTCTTGTGCTTTTGGATACATATAAAGGCGTTCAAAGCACAACCCGATGCGGTAAATTACCGGCCATTGCCAACTGGGGTTACGACTGAGAGGAGCCATTGCTTGATAGATTTTTATCGCGCTGAGGAAATCACCGTGTTTATAAAATTGTTCGGCGAGTCGATTAGCGGTTTTTTTTCGCCAGTATTGCCACAGTTCCATATCTTCGGGAGCAATGTTAGCGCGTTTTTTCAAGAGCTTTAATACTTGTCGCACGGCTTCTCTGGGTTGATTGAGCTCGTTAAAGGCATTGGCGAGCATGAAGTGGCTCTCAGGTGCAAAGCGACTATGCGGGTAGAGCTTTAAAAATTCTTCCAGACCGGCAGCACATGCGCTGTACTCTTTTTGCAGGTAGTTGAGATAATTTGTTTTATACAAGACATGCATCTTGTCGTTTGAGTCTAGATTGAGAAACAGGAGGCGCTTGTAGAATTTTTCAGCTTCTTCGAAATTGCCCATAATGAAATAGGTGTCGGCAATATCTCGTTGCGCTTGGAGTGAGATTTCTTTGTAAGAATCGATCCCAGAAGCATCGATTTTAAGTGTCACATTGAGGACATTGTAAAAGCGTGAGATGGCCATTTTGTAAGCACCCATCTCGCGATACAAATGCCCTAACCGCATATATATTTGTGCAAGCCGAGGATCGTTCTTGAAGCGCAGGGTGAATTTCTCGTATACAGCCGCCATTTTCGACAGCTCGTCCGATTCTTCATACATTTTTGCGAGTTCCAAATAGCCTTTTTTGTGCGCTTCTTCGGGAGGGCCGAGTAGAAATGCATGGCCGTAGAGGCCTTCTGCCATGTCGTAATCTTTGCTCCGGGCGGCCAATTCTGCCTGGCGCATGACAATTTGCCAAGGTTCGCTATGTTCCAGGCCTTGTTTTTTGTCAATCAGTTCGGCGGCCTTCGTGTGGTGAAATTTGGAATCTTTGACGGCTTGTCGCAGCACCTGTGGATGGATTTGCTGCTGCGCTGAAGCATACTGGTTGGGATCGGTTGGAACGGCCGTAATGTGTTCATCCTTTTCTATCCGATCGGTGGCATAGTCGTCAATATGATGCACAGCCGCTTGCTTCTCCTCAAGGTGGTCCGAGCCTTCATTGTTGGGAGGATGAATCTTGGGTTTGTTTTCACTGTAGGCTGGACCGTTGCAAAGGCACAGGATGACCCATGCTAACATCACCGTGATGTGAATGGGGTAGCCGTATATGTGTTTGTGCTGCATGCGGTCGTTTAGTTCTGTTCAAATGTTGCTCGACTTGGGTTGGGAGCAACATCCGGTGTGCTCTCTGTTGGGAGGCTTAAAGGTATGCCTAGGCTGGTGTTCGTGGACTCGTTGTTTTGTATTTGTTCTTCAAAGTAGTAAATGATTTCATCGGGATTTAAAAATTCCGTATAATCCTCTGGAGTCTCTGGATCCTGGGGCGTAGTAGTGGCAGGTTCAGGCACTTCCGGTGTGGTTGTAGCTGGTTCTGTGGATTCAACGGTTGTTGCCTCGTCCGGGGCTATGTCAGCAGGTGGCTTTTCTTCTGTGGTTTGGTTTGCAAATTCTTCTTCGATGATAGCACTGATCATGTCGTGCAGCGTCTCTTGAGGTTTCTCTTCTCCTTTAGCCAATGCGGCTTTTTCTTCTGCGGACATTGGCAAAGGAACCGGAACGAGGGTGTTGCGATCGAATGGAGGAGGCACTTGTGCAAATCGAAATGCAGGAGGGCCAATATCGGGTAAATAACCATGGAAGGGTAACTTCGTCAGTTTTGAATTGGGCGTTTTCGGAATTTTGGCAGGGAGCTTCGCAGCGGAGCTTTGCGGTGTGATGACTGTTTTTTGCACAGGTGAAGAGGCGGGGATTGCGCGTTCGAATAAGGGAGCTATGTCCTTTGGGAAAAGTAATTGACTGCGCCCAATTGCAGCACCGGCTACATCTGCAAACCATTCAGTAACCGAAAATGCCTGCAGACTGACTGCAGAAAATACTGTATACACACACGTAAAAAGAACGCCTAATTGCACCGCATATGTGGCTTTTTTTCGCATGTATGATCAATATTTAATGAATTTTTACAAAATTATTTTTATAAGTATGGATCCCATTTAGATTCGACCTGGATATGTGAATCTTAAGCGCCAGTAGGGCGAAAAATACAGTGAACATCCATATAATACTGGACAGTCATATGCTGTATATTTACTGAGGCGGCCAGAGGTTTTGGGGAAAATCATTTTGCTGCATTCGATATGCGGTAAGTAAATCGTGCTCAGTGTGAATATCAATGTGGCCAGCACGATCGTCGTCGAATGTGAATGCAGTGATATTCCAAGGGTCTCCGTAGTTCTCCAGGCACTCTCTGCTCTGGGCCCAAACTGCATAGGGGTTCGAGAGCGACTCTCCTTTTTCTCGTACAATATCTATTGCTCTATCAATGACTTCCGGACTGCATAAGGGGAAGTTGATGTTAAAGTTTACGTGGATGTCACAAGGGAAATTTGCAATGATATGCTGGAATACAGGGACTGATGGAACCGTGTCCTCGGCCAGTGCTGCCGGTCGCATAATGACCTCCGCATTGAAATCATGCGCAATGCGAGCGATGAGTTCGCTCTCAGTGGATACAACAATCGAATCGACCAGCTTCGCGGCTCTCAGTTTTTCAATACCTAAGCCCAACATGGGTTTGCCCTGGAAAGGGAGTAAGTTTTTGTAGGACAAACGCTTGCTGCCAAGACGGGCGATAATGGAGCCTAAAACCTGCATAATTACATTAGACCGTAAGCTTATAGTCTCGGATTTAAAAGAAAAAATATTAGGCATTTACAAAAAATTTACAAAAAAATAATTTGATAATAATCTGAACATTTCTATAGTGTTTATATAGTATGCGCTTCGAAAAAATTATAGTATTGGACGATGAAATGATCATTAGAAAAACACTGGGCGAACAGCTCAGGAAGCGCCGTTATTCGGTTGCTACTGCGGAGAACATTGCAGAAGCCAGGGAACTCTTGAGCCGCGATCAGTTCGATTTGATGTTTGTGGATTCACGTTTGCCTGATGGCAACGGAATTGAATTGCTAAAGCAGCTATCGGGGCAACCAGACAGCCCGCTGGTTGTAATGATTACGGGCTACGGAAGTATTGAGTCGGCAGTTGAGTGTATGCAGTTGGGAGCATTTGACTACCTGATCAAACCGTTTTCGACGGAGCAAATAGATGTGATATTAAAGAAGGCTGAGTCTTACAATCAGTTGGTAAAGGTGAATCAATACTTTGTGCAGGAGCAGCAAGAGACGGGCAAGCTGATTGGCAACAGCCCTGAAATAAATAATTTAAAACGCATGGTTAAAAAGGTTGCTGCAACTGAAGCAACCGTTTTGATCACGGGTGAAAATGGCACTGGTAAAGAGCTGATTGCGCAGGAGTTGTACAAGCAGAGTCCACTGTCTAAGAAGCCTTACATTCGCGTTAATTGTGCGGCAATTTCAGAGAATTTAATAGAAAGTGAATTTTTCGGTCACGAGAAAGGCGCGTTTACTGGAGCCACTCAACGTCGAGAAGGACGCTTCGAATTGGCCAATGGCGGCACGATTCTTTTGGACGAGATCGGTGAAATATCACCGCAGGTTCAGGTGAAATTATTGCGGGTATTACAAGAACGCGAATTTGAGCGAGTCGGTGGTAATAAGACTATCAGTGTCAATGTTCGCGTATTGGCAACCACCAATCGAAATTTGCTAGAAGCTGTTGAAAGAGGTGAATTTCGCGAGGATTTGTATTATCGTTTAAATGTATTTCCCATTCATGTGATGCCTTTGAGGGAGCGAAAAAGTGACATCCCTCTATTGGCAAGCGAATTTCTTAAGAGCTTTACCAGGCGCCATGGCATTGAATTACCTGGTTTTGCGCAAGCCACTTTGAACTTATTGTTAGAACATGATTGGCCCGGCAACGTACGCGAATTGCAAAATACAATCGAACGTGCCGTCATCATGGCAGAGCCGGGCCGCTTGGTCGAGCCACACGCTTTAGGGTTGATGTCAGTTTGCAGACCACGCCAGGCAGTGCGGGAGACACCTATGCCTGCTGCGTTGGCCGGCACGGTTCGCCAAAGAGAATCCGATCTTGCAGCGAGCCGCAACGCAATTGCCTCGGCTAACAGCGAGGCACGAATCGTGAGTCCTGAGGAGCCTGAGTTACCCAGAGATGAAAGATCTGGAAGTCCAGCGTCAGAGCGTTTGATTGAGACTCCAGGTTCTTATTTCGAGGAGTCTGATGGCACTGCCAAGACCCTGGAAGAGATGGAGAAAATGCATATTTTACACACACTTGAAAAGACCAGTGGTAATCGTACTCAAGCTGCAAATATGCTGAAAATAAGTATCCGCACTTTGCGCAACAAAATACACCAATATCGGGATGAAGGCGTGCTGGTGCCGTAGTTAAACCCGGAAATTTCACCAGAGTCGCAGCAGAATGGTTCATGTCTAGAAAATAGCAGTGCCCAACGCAGCCATGCGGATGCAGTTGGGTAGACACTCCGCAAATTCGCATTGCAAGTTGCGTGCTGCTATTGTCGGTCATGGGCGATTATGCTCGATGAGGGGTGCGATGTTCGGGTTAAGCGCTCCGAAACCGTTTTATTGGAGACAGTCGTAACCTGTGAAATGCTGTCTATCCTCAAGCCATTTGTGGGCTCGAAATGAAAACGCGCGGATGCTGTATTGTCTGAATTCGATGATTTCAGTCGAGCTGTTGCACAGGGTAGTTGTGGTTAAATTGCATGATTTTTACAATTGTCGACTTTTAACTTCAAGTCATCGACTGTCCTGTCGAATTATTGGTAAGACACATATGCACACGGCTCGTATGGATTAATTTTGCTGTGCGCTTAACCAACAAATCAAAGCTTAAATGAATTCCGCAAATACTACTTTGTCCCTTCCCTTTACCGAGGCAGAAATCGAAGCAATGGTGACGGAGGCCGTTATTAAGGTGTTCGATACAATGCTTTCAGCGAAGATTGATTACATGGACACTAAATGCTATATCACGCCAAATGGTGAACGCCGGCCAGCTGAAGCCGTTCCCATTGATTCCACCTGTCCAATCATCGCATCCGCCGTAGGCTTCATTGGCACAGTTAACGGCGTGCTTTATCTTTATTTCACAGATGCCCTCGGTAAGAAATTGGCACAAATATTTTTGGGGATGGAGGCAGAAGAGCTGGAGGCGGAAGGTCCAGAAGTGGTAAGTGATACGCTCGGCGAGCTGGCCAATATGACAGCAGGTACGTTTAAAAATCAAATGTGCGACAAGGGATTTAACTGCCGCTTGACCATACCTTCTATCTTGAGAGGGCAGCATTTTACCATTGAGAGCACATCTTCAGTGCTTCGCAAAGTGTATCGCTTCAAACTGCACGATACCGTGTTTGCAGTAGATTTGTTGATGAAACCTGGCGAGTGACTAAGCGAAAATAAATAAAGAAAAAAAGCATCATGAATGTAAAAATATTATCTGTTGATGATTCTAAGGCAGTTCGAATTATTATAAAAAGATCTTTTAAAGAACATGCAGTTGACGTTATTGAGGCTGCAAATGGCGTAGAAGGGTTGGCGGCTGCCGCCAAAGAAAGGCCTGATCTGATTTTATTAGATGTTACCATGCCGGTAATGGACGGTGTTGAGATGCTGACAAAACTGAAAGCTGACCCAACTTTGAAATCGATTCCGGTGATTATGTTGACTGCTGAAGCGGGCCGGGAAAACGTCATGAAAATTGCCAAAATTGGTATCCGTGATTACATCATTAAGCCTTTTAAGGAAAATGTTCTGGTTGATAAAGTTGGGCGTATTATCGAGATAAAACCTAAGCAAACCGCTGGCGGTACAACGCCTGGAGCAGGTAATGCATCTCAAACTGGATCGGAAAGTAACTGTTTTATGTCAAATGAGGATGCGCTGCTGGTACAATTACCGACAGGTTGTGCAGATGACTTGCTGCAATCTTTAGAAACTTCTATCGCAGGTAAAATTTCTGATGCTGTAGATAATGGTCTTTACCGAGTTATTTTTGACCTGAGCAAAATTGAAGCGCTGAACGAGAAAATAGTGAATTTAGTCGCTGTGGGCATAAAGCATTGTCAGGAGTTGACACTATCTCATACCATCGTTGGTTCGCCAGAGCTTGCAGCACAGGGGAACGGATTTGAGGTGTCCAAGGATTGGGCATTCACCTCCAGTTTAGAGGAAGCGAAGATCGGATAAATAGCATAAAATTACTGGCTGTCAGCTTGTTAGCAATATTTTATTGTTGCTTTCACAATGTGATTATCTAGCATCCAAGTCCTGTTTATGCGGATATCCGCACAAACATAAGTCCGTTTCGAAACAACTGTCAATTCTTCGAAAGTACTGACCAATAATCACTGATAGATGTTAGCTTTAAATTCGGCCTTTAATGGTAAGTCCATACTTGTAACAGGAGGAACGGGCACATTCGGTAGAGAATTCTGCCGCGAACTTCTCGAAAATTACAAACCAGCTCGGGTGATCGTGTATTCAAGGGACGAATACAAGCAATCTGTTATGGCTGAAGAAACGCCGTACAAAAAAAAGACGATGCGTTTTTTCTTGGGCGATGTGCGTGACCAGGCAAGATTGATACGAGCAATGGGTGGAGTGGATATCGTCGTTCACGCGGCGGCTCTTAAGCAAGTTCCAGCAGCGGAATACAACCCTATTGAATTTATCAAAACAAATATCAATGGTGCAACCAACGTGGTCGAGGCTGCGTTGACAGCTGGGGTGAGTAAAGTTGTCGCGCTGAGCACAGACAAGGCGGTCAATCCTCTCAACCTTTATGGTGCGACCAAATTGTGTTCCGACAAGGTCTTTATCGCGGCGAACAGTTATCGTGGATCGGTTGGAACTCGATTTTCCGTGGTGCGTTACGGTAATGTTTTGGGTAGTCGAGGAAGCGTGATTCCGCTTTTTCTCGAACAAAAGCAGACCGGTAAAATCACAGTGACCGATTTGGAGATGACTCGGTTTTTCATGACGGTGCAACGCGGCGTGAAATTCGTCATGGAAAGCATTCAAATGATGGAAGGCGGCGAATTATTTATCCCTAAAATTCCCAGTTGCCGATTACAGGATATTATTGATGTACTTGCACCCGATTGTGAGCGGGAAACGATAGGCATGCGGCCCGGAGAAAAGTTGCACGAGCTTTTGATCAATTCAGACATGGCACATCTAGCATTAGAATTTGATAATTATTATATTGTGCAACCACTGCTGCATTTTTGGCAGCTGCCGAGTAGAATGAAGCAGGGCAAGCCTTGTGCAGCAGGGTTTAGCTACGCAAGTAATACCAACACGCTCTGGATGACTAAGGAAGACATCCAGCGTGAATGTATCAAGATTGCTGAGGACTTGGGATACTCGGTAGGTTTTGTTACTGGCGATTCCAGATGAATGCTGTATTGATTGGCGATCGGGTAGTCTCCGCTTCTGAGCCTCCTTATATCGTTGCAGAGCTATCGGGTAATCATCGGCAGTGCATAGACGAAGCAAAAAGATTGATTGCGGCTGCGTGTAACGCAGGGGTCGATGCCGTCAAATTACAAACGTATACTCCGGATACCCTTACATTGCCCGTGCGTAATCACTTATTTCAAATACATGGAGGGTTATGGGATGGGCGCTATTTATACGATTTATACAGTGAAGCAATGACGCCGTGGGAATGGCATGCCGAACTGGCTGAATTTGCCCGTGGTTTAGGAATCGAACTTTTCAGTACGCCATTTGATGAATCAGCGGTCGATTATTTAGAAGATCAAGTCGAGCCCGTTGTCTATAAAATTGCGTCGTTCGAATTAAACCATATTCCACTGTTAGAAAAGGTGGGAAGCTTGGGTAAACCCGTTATTCTTTCTACTGGCATGGCAACTTTGGCAGAGATTGAAAAAGCGGTTGAGGTGTTGGACGATGCGGGGGCAAGTGGAATTATATTATTGAAATGTATCAGTGCTTACCCGGCAGAGCCCTCAGACTTTAATCTCAATGCATTGCCGACGTTGGCAGAACATTTCGATCGGGTTGTAGGGTTGTCGGATCATTCAAAAGGGGACGAAATTTGCCACGGTGCAGTTGCTTTGGGGGCTTGTCTCATAGAGAAACATATCGTTTTAGACCGTGCAGCAGGTGGTATCGATAGTGGTTTTTCATTGGAGCCCAGTGAGTTTGCGCATATGGTGCAGACGGTGAAAAGCCTTTACCAGGGTTTGGGCAGTTGCGTTCCGGGAGCCTCTGAACAGGATATAAAACAAAAACGTTTTAGACGGTCAATTTTTGTTTCAACTCCTATAAATAAAGGCGAAATATTCTCGGTCAAAAATCTTAAAATCATCCGTCCGGCGGATGGGCTGCAGCCCTCCTATTGGGACGTGATTTTAGGCAAAAGAGCGATTCGGGATCTACCAGCCGGAAAACCTTTGCGTTTAGCAGATGTCGGTGATTGAATTGCCACGATGGATTCCAGTGTGGAACACCGTCTTACTCTAGCGGGAATGGCACTTAGTTAAGAGCACCTCTCGGCAGCTACCGAGGTTCAAAAAGTTTTGAAACCATCAAAAAAAAGTGTGCGGAAACCCCAGCGATGATCGAGGAAGAACTGCTGATGCGCCTGATGATGCTCAAAGCGGCAACAAAAAAGGGTGTAAATTACCGCCGCCTGAGCTTGCGAGGCGTCCAACAGGTCGTTCTCGCTTTCGTTGACAACTTCCGGGACATGGCAAAACATCCGATCCTGCGCATGCGTCGACATGCGAAAATGTGGCTGCATCTCGTCGAAAGAACCGTAACCGAAAGACCCGGACGAAACGAACTGCAAAGGGGCAAACGAAGAGCCAAATGCACCCGATGGTTGCAGAAACCCCGACACGAATACTTCGAGCACTTCTGCTCGGAAAATCCACCCATCAAAATCCTCGACAGCCCAGCTTAACTAAGTGCCATTCGGGCTGCTTTTTGCAGAAATAAGTGAAATATCGCACAATTGGGTCGACCTAATACTGCAAAGATGACCATGCAAACGACACAACCCATATCCATCCTCGTGGTGGAAGATAACGAATCCACCAGAAAAATAATTTTGAAATTCCTGGCTTCTCTCGGCTACACAGCAGACATTGCGGTGAACGGGCTTGACGCTGTAGAGAGTTTCCGCTGGAAAAATTATGAGATGGTGTTAATGGATCTGCAGATGCCTGAAATGGACGGCATTACGGCTACGGATAAAATTAAAAGCGAAGTGGCCCGCGAGAGTGGCGTTTACCCGTTCTTTGTTGCGGTGACCAATGAAGTCAAAGAGGCAGATGAAACCCGTTATCACGAAGTGGGGTTTGAGCGGACTGTATTCAAACCGGTAAATGCTGATAAATTGCGCTGTTGCATTGAATGGGCAATTCAGCGCAAAATCTTTATTCAGAATCTCCCGTCATCGTTGAATAATGGGTTTGCGTGTCAACATCCATTGTCGGTATTGCTGGTTGAAGATGAAAAAATTAATGCGCGCGTGACCGTTAAGCAGCTTGAATATATCGGCTATGGCTGCCACCATGTAGAAAATGGGCGACTCGCGGTGGATGCAGTTAAAAACAATAACTATGATATTGTATTTATGGATATCCGTATGCCTGAAATGGATGGGTTTCAAGCGACCGATACCATCCGTGATTGGTTTTCCGGAAAAGGCTTTATGCGGTGTCCGAGTATTGTGGCGCTCACAACTATAGAGATGTTGGAAAACAAACAGGGCCATCGGGACGGTTTGTTTGACAATCATTTGTTGAAGCCTTTGCAGATTGAGAAATTAGCACATACTCTGTATGTAGCTCATCAGCGTAAGGAGCTGATCGGGCAACCGCTGTAGCATCAGCGGAACCCCGGCATGGAAGAGGGATTGAGGAAGCGATCCCCTGTCTTGCTCTTACTCCCGGCTTGAGCAGTAAGCTGTGTTTTGCCGGGACTTTATAGATGTAACCGCCGAGTACAACAGGCCGAAGTGCTTCCTGTCTACTGCAGCGTTGTGCCGAAGCCTGCGACCACTTGTTGTACGTTGGCGTATATAGGTGCCGTGCCATCACAGCAAATATCGGCAAATTTGCGGGATGGCAGGACGTATTTGCGGGCCATGGGCAGCACATGTTTGTGGAAGCGCTGCACGATTTCGGATGGGGTGCGACTGCGTTCTTCGGCGTCGCGCTGAGTACAGCGTTGTATGCAGATATCGGTCGGCGTGTCGACGTACACACGGTACAAGCTTTGGCTGCGCACAGACTTCCAATAGAGGACAAAGATGCCTTCCACGATAATGAACGTGCTGGAGCGCAGTCGAATATGGCGCTTTCGTGTCTGCGTTTTGAAGTCGTAGACGGGCATATCGATTTCGCGCCCGTTGCGCAATTCTTGGAGATGGTGAATTAGCAGGGGGGATTCGATCGCATCCGGGGCATCGAAGTTCGTGCATTGTCTGCTGTTAGAAGGTAGATGGCGGAGGTCATAATAGTAGTTGTCGGCAGAGATAAATGTGGCCTTAATGCCGTTGGCCAGCGCACGTGCCAGAGTGGTTTTGCCGGAGCCGGAGCATCCAGCGATGGCAATACACGGGCGGGTAACTGTATCTGGAGGCAGCACGTTAGGTCGCATTCTCATTCTCATGGCCAGGGCCACCGACCCAACTGATAGTGTCCAGTTGAGGACCGCTGATGTGAAAAGCCCGGCCAAAGCCCGTGACCAGCCGAGCTTCGCTTGCGGTCAGCTTGAACAGGTCGAAATCCGTCATGTTTTTTAAATAATGCATAATGTCGCCGAACTTGTCGGCAAATGCTTCGATGTAAGCCTGCCATTGAGGACTACCGCGTGGGATCAACTCGCTTGTACAGCGAAACGTAAGGCGTTTTCGAGCGAAAAGCTGCGCACATCCCTGCTCATCTTCAATCAACAAGACGCTGACTTTGCCGGTTTTCTTTAGATTTCCGGTATGCTTGGCAAGTTTGCTTACATACACGTAAATAGCGCGTTGCGCGTCTATCCATGCAGGGGCGTAACTGGCTTCTGGTTGATTGACTGAGTTGGTGGTGGCCAATATGGCGGATTTGCACGTGGCGAGTAGCTGGAGATAGTCTTCTCGAGCTTGAGCAAATATTTCAGCATCTGTGAGATCGGACATAAGTTAGATAACACAAAGCTATACTGCATCAATTGTCCGAAGTAAAGCATGTGTAGAACTGTGGAGGCGTTGTTTTGAACGTGTGCTTTGTGGTTATGTCCTGACAAAGCCCATACCTCCAGCACATCGATGGGGGGCTGCTTGCTGATAGAATTTCATTCCAGCTGAAAAACATTTTTCTCTGCCTGCAGACACAGCGTTGACGATGGCGGTGAGCGTGATCATGAAAATGGGGCTTGTTGGGCTTCAGCTTCTTTTGCCCAGATGATTGTGGTAGCTGCGACGACGTCGATTTCTGGACCGCCTATTCGTTACCTGCTCGCCCGCAGGAATTTTATCTCTAAATCAACTTTATCCTAGGCGACTCAAGCGACTAACCCCGAACATCTCACCACTTATCGAGCATAATCGCCCATGACCGACAATAGCAGCACGCAACTTGCCATACGCATTTACGGGGTGTCTGCCCAACTGCATACGCACTGCTGCGTCTGGCACTGCTATTTTCTAGACATGAACCATTCTGCTTCGACTCTGGTGATGTCCGGGCTAAGCTGTAATTATGCTTACTGAGATTTCCGTTCTAATGCCTGTTCGAAATGCGGTCAGCACGGTCACACGTGCAGTGCAGAGCATCGAAGCACAATCCTGCAAAAATTGGGAGCTGATTGTGGTAGATGATGGCTCCACAGATGGCACATGGACGGTTTTAACAGGTTTGGCAGCGCGTAACAAAAGGATTCGTCTGTGCGGTCGTGATTTTGCGGGAATGGCTCCAGCGTTAAATGCCGGCCTTAAACATTGCCGGTGCAAATACGTTGCGCGCATGGATGCAGACGACGCATCTTTACCTGAACGATTGAGTTTGCAACACGCATTTTTAGAGCAGCATGCAGAAGTTGGGATGGTCGCAACGCGTGTCGCCTATGGGGGGGATCGTGCGCAGCAAGGCGGTTACAGCAGATACGTGAATTGGAGCAATGCTCTGGTGGACGAAGAGGCGATCGCGTTGAACCGGTTTGTCGAATCGCCATTTGTGCATCCATCGGTAATGTTTCGCCGTTCCCTGATTGACACTTTAGGCGCGTATTCAACGAAAAATGAACCTGAGGACTATGAGCTTTGGTTGCGCTGGTATGCGCATGGAGTGCGTATGCTTAAGTTAGAACAGGTGTTGTATCTTTGGAACGATCCTCCGCAGCGGCTCTCGCGAGTGAGCGCGCACTATTCGACTGAAGCGTTTGCCAGGTGTAAAGCTCCCTACCTGGCGCGTTGGTTGAGGCAGACGCAAGCGAACCAGCGTGCTTTGTATGTTTGGGGTGCGGGAAGGGTTACGCGTAAGCGTGTAAAGTGGCTGATCGAGTCGGGGCTTGAGATCCAGGGATACGTCGATGTGGCTGCTAAAAAGATCGGCCAGACCATAGGCGGAGCACGGGTGATAGCGCCTATCGAATTACCGCCTCCGGGAGACGTGTTTGTGCTCAGTTACGTCGGCAGTTGGGGTGCTGGAAGTAAAGTGAAGGGTTTTCTTGTAAACCAACTGGGGTACATGGAGGGTGTCGACTTCTTAATGGTTGCCTGAAGGAAGGAGCGATTACGGGAAGAAGCGCTCAGTCGCTCCGATCGCATTGACGGGAAGACTGATGAAGTGTGTATTGGCAGAGGTGATGAAACGCTTTAATTTATGCATCGGAACTTCTATTTTATACACTGCGCTCTGGCCACCTCTGCCAGCACTTATATCAATTCGCTGAAACTCATTTATTTTAATAGAAGAAAATATTTTCAATTTAAATAAATCTGGCTTTAACTTAATATCAAAACGCGTGAATTCAGCCATTTTGTGTTCAACTTGGCTAGAGAGATCTTCCTCGTAATTTTTAACCCGTCGATAACCTTTTTTGACAAAACTCATATTTAAGTGTTCGGCGATTTCCATATAAGCATCTGTTTTGTTCGTGATGCGTTCGGGGGGCGGTGCGAACAGTTCGTTCATTAGCTGAAAGTTCTCTTCATCTTCGTAGAGCGTTGTAAAATCGAAGAAAGGTACGAACATATCGTCTTCAGGCTCTTGCTTAGCAACGGCTGTGTCGGTCCTGGGTGCGCTCTCGATAGACGTGTCAGGGTCTTGCCAATGGTCTGCCGGAATTTCGCAGTCTATTACCGTTTTAATGGAGAGCGGTTTAAGCTTTGTTCCCGTGTGATTACTATAGGTTTTTTGACTTAAATGTGTATCGCAATGACCTGTATATTGGACGAATAGAATGCTAATCCCAGCCGCAAAAATTGTAGCTGGCCTCTTCATAGATTAATATACATATAATCGACCGAGACTCAACCAAATGAAGAGGTTTTGACAATTTATTCGTCAAATACAGCGCTACTCGATTGTCGGAAATGCAGGCGATCTTGCTGAATCTCCTCAATGCCGGGAGGCTGAGGACGGGGTCGCTCAATGGTATCGTGTCACTCAGCATACATACCGGATTTTGAGGTTTAAGATTTAGCTGAGGGTTTCAGGAAGTGGGGCAGAATTTCCATTATTTTATCCACTTCGTAAGGTTTTTCCGTAATTGCGTTGATCCCGGCAGCACGACAATTTTTGTGCGTGGTTGGGGAGGTCATCGATGTCATTGATACGAGTGGTACGGGTTGTGCAAAAGGTTCGTCTTGCCGATAACGGCGTGCTACGTCAATGCCGCTGGTGCCATTGATATCGATATCTAAAAATATTAGATCGTAGCGTTTATTAAGCATTTTTGCAATTGCTGCTTCACTATCCTCGACGCACTCAGTTTGACATCCCAATATTGACAATATTTCTTTGGCGACGATCTGGTGGTATTTTTGATCTTCGACGACCAAAATATTGGCGCCAAATCTTGGTTTATTGGCAGTGTGTTTAACTGCGGCACTGGCAGGTGTGTAGATCGGATCAAATATCGTGTATCTGGGCTGAGCTTCTTCGGCATGCCCTAAAATGGGAGAGAGTATATTGCGCAAACGCAATGCATATATCTTTATTTGCTGAGCGTTTCGTTCCTGATCGTGACCCTGCAAATGGGTGTCCAATTCTTTACTCAATTGGACGAGGCCCTCAGTGATGGCCCGCAGATCTTCAGTGCAATTTGGCGACCTGTTTTCAAGCATAACCATAGCTCCGAATCAAATTTCAGAGCTGTGGTTATACAATCGTGAATAATCGCAGCAATTTTAGGAATATTTTTAGAAATGCTGCATCCGTTGTCGTGCACTTTCGGAAAATGAAGGGCTTACATCCCTGCTTTGCAGGACCTTAAGTCAAGGCCTGCAAGCGTTCGTAAATTTCATCCACACTCATTTTTGCCAGATCACTTGGGCTCAGTCGATTGCGAGGCACTTCAGGTAACGTGTCTATCTTTTCGCTCAGACAAAGCTCACGATTCGCATCGACTTCGTCGATGCGGGTGGTGGGTGTGAAATGAGGTGTTGAATTGAGTAAAGTCGGTCGTTCGCGAACGATACGGAGGATTGCTTTGATAGCTGCACTCAGACGATCGAGTTCCACCCGGGTGTAACTTTCGGTTGGCTCGATCATGAGACCAAGTGCTTCCGGCCAGGCAACAGTGGGAGCGTGAAAACCAAAATCCAAAAAAAGTTTTCCGAGTTTGGGGATCGCTTGTTGTTTGTTGATGCCATGTTTGGCTAAATGCGCAAAATCATTTTCGGACAAGGTCAAAATGAATTCATGCATGCGAGGTTGTTCCTGGCAGTTAGCAGGTAATGAATCGTAAACCTTGCCCAAATCAGCATATAGATACCGGGCCGAGAGCACCGCCATTGCGGACATGCGACGAACGCCTTCTTTGCCCAGACGCAACAAATAAGTGTAACAACGAATTTTGTGTGCAAAATTTCCCCAGTGTCGGTGAAACGAGCCGATCGATTTACGCGGCTTGACCGGAATAAATTGACCGTTCTGCCGCTCAATCTGAAACCCGGGGAGATAGTCCACCAAGCGATCACTTACAGCAACGATGGCGTCACCGGGTCCACCTCCACCGTGGGGGACCGTCCATGTTTTGTGCAAGTTGTTATGAACGGCATCAACGCCGAGTTTATCCAGATTTAGCCAGCCAGCAATTGCGTTCATATTGGCTCCATCCATATAAACCAGGCCTCCTATTGCATGGATCTTGCCGGCAATTTCACGGAAGCGTGACTCGAACAGACCGCTGGTGTTGGGATTGGTAATCATTACACCACTGATACGCTCACCATAAATTTTGACCTTGTCGTTAAAGTCATCCATATCAATTTGCCCGTCAGCTCCTGCTTTTAAATAAACGATACCGACATTCAGTCCGTCGACTTTTTTGCTCACATAACCCGCCATCACCGCTGTCGCGAAGTTTGTGCCGTGTGAGGAAGATGGAATGAGCATAACATCGCGCACGCTCTGACTGTGGTCGCGATGATAAGCCTGGAAGAGCTTCAGACCGACGAGCTCGCCTTGGGCTCCTGCTACGGGTTGTGTCGTAAGTCCAGCCAGCCCCGTAATTTTTTTAAACCACTCTTGCGTCTCAAACAGAACCTCGAGACAACCCTGTGCGTCAGCAAGGGGAGCCTGGGGGTGAAGCTGGGTAAATCCTCCGAGATTCGCAGCCCAGTCATTGATGTGTGGGTTGTATTTCATGGTACACGAACCCAGTGGGTAGCAGCCATCATCGGGGCTGACGTTGAGGTCGCCCAGTTGTTTGTAGTAGGCAATGATAGCTTCTCGCGATAACTCCGGTAATCCCACTTTTTCTTTCCGCAGTGCAGTTGGGGCGATTGCAGCTATATGCGTATCTGCCTGGTCACTCGCTGTAAAGTTTTGCGCGAAGAATGTTAACAATGGAGAGATGTCTGAGTGCTTATCAGAAAATGATATCTTTATAAGTTGACGGTTTCCTTGTACGCGATTGCTGACATTGACGCCCAAGTGAATTCCTGCTTTTCGAGCAGATTCAATCAAGTCATCAGCGGATTGTGGTAAACTCAATGTGATCTCATTGAAAAAAGATTTCTCCGGGTAAGCGATAGAGATGCCTTCATACGCGGTGAGTGCCTTGGCGGCTTGACGGGCAGCAGTTCTTGCAATCTGGATAGCTGATTCCATCCCTGAATCGCCGCGTTCTAAAATCGCAGCACCTGCGAGTGTGGCGAGGAAGGCTTGGTTGGAACAAATATTGGAAGTCGCTTTGTCTTTGCGAATATGTTGCTCGCGCGTTGACATTACAATGACGCGGCAATCACGGCCTTCGTCATCTTTGGCTTTGCCCACGAAACGACCAGGCGTCGAACGCACATGGTTTTTGACTTCGTTATTCAATCTCACAGCAAACATGCCCAGGCCGGGGCCGCCAAAATTAGGCGCTATGGCGAGGTGTTGTGCTTCGCCTACGGCGATGGTTGCCCCTTTTTGTCCAAATTCCGATGGCGGTTTGAGACCTCCGGTGGCGAGCAGCATCGGATCGATCACGGCTACGCTCATGACACCGAGTTCTACAGCCAGATCGGTGAGTGCATCGACGTCTTCCAGTAATCCCAGCGAGTTGATCTGGGGGAACACAATGGCAGAAACGCGATCCTTGTATTCAGCGGCTGCTCTGCGAAGCCCCTCAATGTTAATGGTGCCGGAATCTGAGTCGATCGGAAGGAATACAAGATGGATTTCCGTATTGGCAGCGAGTGTTTTGAGTACTTCGATGTCGCCAGGGTAGAGAACCTCGGGGATGAGAACGGTATCTGTCTTTTTGAGCAACCGCATAGACGCACAAATACCTTCAAAGATAGCTGTCGAGCGATCGTAAAGCGACGCATTCACAGCTTCGAACCCGGTTAACTGACTCATGCAGCATTGATAGATCCAGTGCGTCATCAAGGTTCCTTGGCTGCGCTCGGGTTGATAAGGGGTGTAGGCCGTGGTTAAATTACGAATACTTGCAATCTCAGGCACAACTGAAGATTGTTGAAAATCAGGCAATCCATCGCCAAGATAACTGATGGCTGTTTTATTTTTGTGCGAAATACCTTCCACTTTCGTTGAAAGGGCTTCATACGGAAGCTCCTCAGGTAGATCCGGTGCTGCGGAGAACAGCACATCCTCGGGAATGTGTGCATACAGTTCGGACAGGTCTTTTACGCCTGCAATGCTGAGCATCGCTTGAATGTCTTCGTCGGTCGCTGGAATGTAGTGGCGTGCAAGTTCGCGTTTTGAGTAAGCGGAATCAGTCATAATAGTTTGTTTTTTGGATTGCATGATTGTCTGACAATCCTACAATTCGACAATTATAGCATTTAGGCAAGAACAAGATGCGAAAATTGGTTAAAAATTTTAAACGAAAAAGAAGGCGTGAGTAGTTATGGGAGCGAAGACACCATTGTATGATTTTCACACGGCACAAGGGTGTCGGATCGTTGAATTTGGGGGCTGGGACATGCCTGTTTCCTACACGGGTATCATCGAGGAGCACATGGCAGTGCGAACAGCTGTGGGGTTGTTTGATGTGAGCCACATGGGTGAGTTCGTGGTGACGGGGGTAGAGGCCGAAGCATTTTTGGATAATTTGCTCACCAACCGCATTGCGGGATTGTCGGTGGGCAAAGCGGTGTATTCGCCGATGTGTGCTCCTGATGGGGGGGTTGTTGACGACCTCATTGTTTACCGAACGGGCGAGTCATCATTTTTGGTTTGCGTGAATGCAAGCAACATTGACAAAGATTTTGCTTGGTTCGAGGCGCACGTGCAGGGATTTGCAGTGGTGGTCGAGAATCACTCGGCGGAATATGCGCTGCTCGCTCTGCAGGGTCCCAGAGCGGAGGACTTGCTCGCCTCATGGGTCAGTGTTGAGTTGCCTGCGTTGAAGCGTTTCCACCATGTTGAAGCGACTCTCGACGAGATTCCCGTGCGTATTTGTCGAACGGGTTACACGGGAGAGGACGGCTTTGAAATCTATTGTAACGCGCAGGACGGAGTACGCCTAGCAACGACATTGTTGGAGGCAGGGCGTGCTTGCGGCCTCAAGCTTTGTGGCCTGGGAGCACGCGATAGTTTGCGTATGGAGGCAGGATATCCTTTGTATGGTCACGAGATCAGCGATGAGCTCAATCCACTCCAAGGGGGTATTGGTTGGACGGTTAAATTTGAAAAGGCCGCTTTTATCGGCAAGGATGCACTCGCGGCTTGTCAGCAAACAGGAGTGAATCCACGTGTCGTGCATTTCACTTTAGAGGGGCGTCGCATTGCGCGCGAAGGGAGTAAGGTTTTCGCCAATGGCAAAGAAGTGGGGTCTGTGGTATCCGGAACGATGTCTCCGGTATTGGGACGTCCTATCGGTGCAGCAGCGATTCATTTTGAAGATGTCGACACGAGTGAGCTGTATGTTGATTTGCGTGGTCACCAACTCGTCTTGAATGTTTGTCGACCGCCTTTGCACAAACTGGCGCATAGCACCTGAAAAGATTTGCCGTCATGAGTATCATTAAACCTGTTTCCCTTTCTGATCAGATATATTCCGAGTTAAAGCGGATGATTTTGACGTGTGAACTGGTGCCTGGGCAGCGATTGTTGGAGAAAACATTGTGCGAGGATTTTGGCGTTTCGCGAACTTCGTTACGCGAAGCTCTCAATCGTTTGACTCAAGAGCAACTGGTTACGCTCAAGCTGCACTGTGGGTTCAGCGTTACACCTATCACACGCGAGAATTTTAAACACATTTGTGAATTGAGAAGGGTAGTCGAGTCGCAAGTTGCTGGGATTGCGGCCAAGCGCGCAACGGATGAAGCTATTCAACGTATGCGCGAGGCAGCTGTCGTTGCCTGCAGGCTGGACGATGAGAATGCACATATGATTTATTGCGATTCGAATAAGGCGTTTCATCGATCCATTGTTGCAAGTATTGGCAACCATCTGCTGAGAGACATCGTCGTTTCAGCATTGGATAAGGATCACCAGCCGCTCTACTATGGTATCGATTTGGAGGTGTGCACGGACCCGGAAGAAGTCACACAAGAGCACTTAGCAATTGTCGAAGCGATAGCGAACAAGAAAGCACGGACTGCCGAAAAATTAATGGCTGAGCATATTGGTAAAAAAGAAGACCGCTTGCTTTTGGCATTACAGGATGTGTTGCAGTCGCAAGTATAAACCAAGCGGGAACTCCTGTGGATTCATTCCTGTTGTAGTTGCTGTTCCTGTATTTAGAATGTAGTTTAGATATACTTTTGATTGCGGCTATGCATTCCTGCAAAGCCGCCGCAATTTTTTGTGTAGTGGTTAGTTGGTTCAACTCAAGGTTGATTCAAAGTCTACCGTTCTTCAGTGTAGGCCCATAATCAGCACTCCCACCGTGGATGCCTTTTTCGCCGTCGGTCCAACGGATGGCGCGCATCCCCCTTTTTTTTGCCAAAGTCCGTAAATGTCTGATTAATGTTTAATAACAAATAAATGATTGTTACGTTATATTAATTAAAAATTTGTGGATTTTAAGCTGTAAGGTTCGTTTTTCCACACATGGTGTTTTTTTGAAAATGGTAACAGCGCAGCACTCTATTTTTCCAGAACCAGGGGTTGTTTCTGAAAAGATAAGGTATAGTGGATGTTTAATTGCAATATATTTAATTACTTAATATATTGCAATATTAATAATATAATTTATTTAAATATAAATATAAATATAAATATAAATAAAATATATCAACAAAAGTTTGTGTTTCGATTTACATTTGGCGTCCCACCTTTTCTTCATCATTTATTCAATCTGTGAGATCTTATGTTAACTTGACGAAAAAAATGCTGAGCTGCTGCGAAAAATGTAAAATGAGAGCGAGGGTTTAAATAAAAAATATTAAATTATAATATATTTATTTTTTTAATATATTAAAAAATATAAAATAAATTAAATACACAGCATATGTTGCATGTGGTCTAGTTATGGTGGGGTTGAATTGGATTTCGGCTGGGTTATGGTCTTTATATTTAGCCTACGAGAGGCATGTCGAAGGCTCAAGTGAACATGCTTTCAGTTCTCTCTCTATACGCAACGAGATACAATGCTATCGCTCTGGTAGTCACAGCGAGCGACACCTACAACGTTGAACAGTGAATCGGGCCATGGTGGGCGCGATTCGCTCATTTGAGCTGCTTTAGTCCCTGTTTATAAAAGATGCTGGCTAGACCTATGCGCTGATAGGGTGCAGCTTGGCCTGAGAATGGGAATCCTGTTCGAGCCAGCGTGATGCTGTATTTACATCAAAGAAATATTGGACCGATATATTGTCTTGCGTTAAACAAAACTCAAGAAGTTGAGCAATTTCTATTTGCTTGGAATGGCGACCAACGACGAATGCGTAGCGGTTGTTGCGGCACTTTTTCGCGCGAGTGATGCGGTTGACTACACGGCATACGTTTGCAAACGAGATCGTATGGTGACAAGCGGTCAAATCAATCAGAATTCCAGAACATTCAGCTTGTTGGCAACTTTCAATCGCTTCGTTGATGACTTTTAGTGAATCATTAAAATCATTGCTGGTTCTGAGTTCGGTTTGCACTAAGCGATGGGTGGGTTGAGTCATATTTCTTGTGCTCATGGTAAATTTTTTTTGGAAGTGTACAATAAATTAGTTAATAAAAAAAGGAATGCTCCTAACCATCCACGGCATCACCAAGCATAACCTCTGGTGGCGCGCTTAAAGGCTATTTGCAAATTATGAGTATATTTGAATAGAAGTGCTAGACAAATCTCAAGCATATACCCTAATTATGTGGAAAAAATTACAATTTTATAATGATTAAAATACGTTTTTTAGCTTATTGGGGTGATGCTGAATCGATCGTTGCTTATTTTGAGTCCCTGTTTCCGGGCAAATAGCTAATTATATTATATTTTCTAGGTAGTCCACGAATAGACGCATACGAAAATAGCTCACGATGCAAACTACTGGAAACAACCCTGCCCAGATTAAATCGGACAAACCCCCCAAATCTTTTTAATTAGGGGGTTGGGCAGCCTGTATAATGCGCTTATTTTGCTGCGATGATGTTTTGCGTAAATGCCTGCTGGTTCTCCGCTTTAAAAAAGGCAGTGCCAGCAACAAACGTTTCGACTCCAACAGATTTACACTGGGCAGCAGTTTCGAGATTCACTCCGCCATCCACCTCGATACGCCATTTAAAAGATCCCTCCTTGCGCCACTGATTGAGCGTTGCGAATTTGGTTAATACATCCTCTCGAAATGTTTGACCTCCGAAACCCGGTTGAACGGTCATGCATAGAATCAAATCGACTTCCTCTAGAAACGGTTCCAGTGCTTCGACTGGCGTATCGGGGTTGAGGCAGATGCCGCACTGGCAGCCGAGGTCTTTGATTTTTCGCAAAGTATCGCGTATCGGGTAGTCTGGCTCAACGTGAATGGTAATATTGTCTGAGCCTGCTTTAGCGAATGCTTCTACATATTTATGGGGGTGGGTGAGCATCAGGTGGGTGTCGAAATAGAGTTTGGACATAGAGCGCAGGTCTGCAACGGTTTTTGGGCCAAACGTTAAATTTGGCACAAAATGGCCATCCATGATATCGAGGTGCACCCAATCGATACCCTCTACATTTTCTGCTTCTCGTAAGCTGGCTGCAAGGTTTGCGTGATTCCCGGCAAGAATGGAAGGGGCCAATATCGGGCTGTTTACCATACCGAGATGACCGTATTCTTGATGTTATTCGCCAGACGTTCGAGAAGAACGGGCATTGACTGATATTCGGAGGGTTGAAAGCCTCCATCCACGTAGGTTTGTTGTTGGGAAGAATGCGCTCTATCTTTGAAGTAGGGGGTTCCTGTTTTATTATTGATCAACGTTGCATTGGCTTGCAGCTCCAGAGCAAAGGATTGCGCTAGGGCGGTATCTTCCCTTTGGGTGGCGGAAATTTCTTTATCGTATTGCGTTATCCTTATGTGTAAAGTCGCTTCGGCTGTATCTTTACCGGCTAACCGAATGCCTTCGCGCAAAAGAGCTGCGGATATCTGTTGAGTCAGGATCGCCTGGGCTTGGGGTGCAAAGCTGTCATTGTTAGCGGGTGCGACGTAGATGGTTTTGAAGGGCAGTTCTGCGGGGCTACCCAGCTGATAATGGCTGCATGCGGATGCGCACACAGCTATTAATACGAGGAACAGGTTATTAAAGATGGAAATGTGCATGAAGAGCGTGTTTTAAGCCGAGGCCTTGACTATTGGTCAGTGCTTGTTGTTTCATCAATAAACTCGGGTTGAAATGTCTCGAACGCTTCACTGGGAGCTTTCTCAACCGGCAGTTCATCACGGCTAACGGGTGATTGGTAGCGACCAAACATCCAATCGACGGGGGTCGACGGAGCTGGGACACCGTTATTGATTTTATCAATCATTTCCTGTGCCTTTTCAGCTGAAGCAGAGCGTGGATCTGTTGTGATTGCCTCATTATACAGGACGAGGGCAGCCCGATTATTATTTCTATATTTATAATAAAAATCCCCAAGAATTAATTTACTTTTGGCCAGCGTGTTTTGCATGCGTTGCAGTCCGGCTTCTGCTTCAACACTGGCAGGTGAATTCGGATACAGCGTTATAAAGTCTTCGAAATAACTGATGGCTTCTCGTGTTGCGCCCTGGTCGTAGTCGGCACCCTGAACCAGGTCTGCGTAGGTAGTTGCAAGGTTCAGGTAGGCGTCTTGTGCAAAGGTATTTTGTGGATAGTTGTTAATGAGGCGGTCAAGTGCATCAATGGCTTCTTCGGGGCGATTGCGTTTCTGTGCAATGATTGCAATATTCATCAGGGCGATCGGTGCATATTCGCTGTAGGGGGCTTTTTCAATAATGCCTTCGAGAATTTTACTGCCGAGTTCATAATTGCGAAACCCTGGGATGAGTCCCCAATAGTGGGGGCGCTCGCCTTGGACAATCTTTTCGCCAATTGTGTAGATGCGACCAATGACCTGGTTGAACTTCTCATAATCCGGATAACGGCGAATAATTTTGTCGAACTCTTTATTCGCTTTCTCGAACTGGTGGGTTTCTGTGTAAATAATGCCCCGTTGAAAATGCGCTTCTGGTGCGAGAATTGATTTTGGATATTTTTTGTAAACGGATTTGTAGGTCGAAAGAGCTGACCATTCTTTGTCGTTGTCATAAGCTTGTTTCGCATCGTTCATTAACTCAATGGCATTTGCTGCTTCGCCTTCTTCTATGCCAATTAAGGGCATTAGCGCACCGCCTTCAACACGCCATCCCGTGTCTTCTGTCCAAACTAGATCGGCTTGCAACCAATTCGTGAGTGTCAGGGTGATGATTCCGATAAAAAATAGAGCACGTACCATAATGTTAAAAGATTGATGCTACCGAGTAAGAGGAAATAAAAGCAAAGTAGCAATTAAGAAATGAAAATGGGTGGCATGTGCCCGGCACTTTGTTGGCGGCAACAGTCGGTCGGCTAGCGCACTGCTATTGACCACGGCTGGCTGTCTTTGTCCACTTGATGAGCGATGCTCCCCACGTGAGTCCGGCGCCAAATGCCACACAGAGTATGTAGTCGCCTTCAGTGAAACGTCTGTTGCGGTAGGCCTCATCGAGGGCGATTGGAATAGACGCAGCAGAGGTATTGCCAAAGCGGTCGACATTGATTAAAAATTTTTCTTTAGGTACATCTAACCTCGCGGCAATCGCGTCGATGATGCGAATGTTTGCCTGATGGGGAACGACCAGTGCGATATCTTTTGATTGGACCCCATTTTGTTGCATAACATCGAGTGTGGCTTGACCCATTACGCGAACGGCGTGTTTAAAAATTTCTTTGCCATTCATTTTTAGGTAATGGGCACGATTGACAATGGATTCGGTTGTCGGGCGTTGAACCGTGCCGCCGCCGGGCATGAAAAGGAGGTTGGGGTTGGAACCGTCGCCACCGAGAATATTTTGTAAGATACCCACATGCAATTGCTGGCTTTTCGACAACACACACGCGCCTGCGCCATCGCCGAACAATACGCAGGTGCCGCGATCTTCCCAGTCGACGATGGCAGACATTTTTTCGGCTCCAATGATCAATGCGTGCTTATACGGACCACTGCGCACCATGTTTGCACCGATTTCTTGGAGATAAATAAAGCCTGAGCATGCTGCAGTGATGTCAAAACTGGGGATGGTTCTCAGGCCGAGCTTGGCTTGCACCAGGCACGCAGTGGAGGGGAAGGGCAGATCGGGGCTCATGGTCGCGACAATCAACAAATCAATATCGCCGGGTTGCAAGCCAGCATTGTCGATAGCGCGTTTGCCAGCCTCTACAGCCATGTCCGAAGTGTGCACGTCTGCTGGTGCGATCCTGCGCTCGCGGATACCGGTTCGCGTGCGGATCCATTCGTCGGATGTATCCATCTGCTGTTCCAAGTCCTGGTTGGTAACCACGTTCTCTGGGGCGAACGAACCTATCCCTTGAATGATAACTGAAGGTGTGGGCAAACTCATGTGCTTTTCAAAACTTAACGGATTTCCACGCCAGGCATATCTACAATGGTTTATGAACGACTGGTTGGTCCGATTCAGAAGACGCTGTAGTTTTCATCATTGTGTTTGCCTTTTCAATGTCTTTTTCCATCTGACCACGAATGTCGCTGGTTAACGTTTCGACGGCTATACGAATGCAACTGCAGATGTAGGTTCGATTGCTGGATCCGTGGGTTTTTAGGACGACTCCATTCAGGCCGAGAAAGGGAGCACCTGCGAACCTGTCAGGTGCAAATGTTTTCGACATGTGGTCAAAAGCTCCTTTGGCCAAAGCATAGCCAGCCATACGCATGGGATTTTGTTTGAGCGCATCTGTAAGTGTACTTTTCAGCGTGCGCACACAGGATTGTAGGGATTTGAGCAGGATATTGCCGGTGAACCCATCGCACACCACCACGTCGGCGACGTTGCGAAATGTATCAAACCCCTCGATCAAGCCAACGTAATGGATGGTATCTTCGAGCTTTTTCAGGTGTTGATGGGTGTTGGCAATCATCTCAGTGCCCTTGCCCTCCTCGGTGCCAATGGTCATCAGACCGACCCTTGGGTGCTTTACGTTTAAAACCGCCTTGCAATACTGTGAACCCATTATGGCATTTTGCACCAGTCGCACTGCTGACGTTTCTGGTTCGGCACCCGCGTCGATCAGCACCCAGTGATGCTCGCGACTGGGAATGATGGTCGCCAGTGCGACCCGTTCGACACCCGGTATTTTTTTTAATCTCAAGGTTGAAGTAAATACTAAGCTACCCGTATTGCCACAACTGATGACAGCTCCCGCTTCCCCTTCTCTGACGAGCTCGATAGCTCGATACATCGAAGACGCCTTGTTTTTGAAGCTGTCTTTCGGTTTTTCATCCATGGTCACGACCGATGGAGCGTGTTGAATCTGGACGCGTTCATCGTTATCGAGCCCCTTGGCAGTCACCAGCGGCTCTAACACTGATGCTTGTCCGACCAAAATTAAGCGAATTGGATGTTTGATTTCCTGCAGCGCAAGCACGACCGCCTCAACGACTTCGGCTGGTCCCAGCTCAGCGCCCATGGCATCGATTGCAATTGTGGCGAATTCAGAAGCAGAACTCATGCTATTACGGTGTGGAGCGCGCTTGGCAGGTCAAGCGTGGAAAATACCCCCAGGCTCAGAATGTAGTTGATTTTTGGTTAGGTGCTGGCAACTGAACAACAAAAAAGGAGCCTTTGCTCCAGGCTCCTTGACAATAAGTTCAATTGCGCAATCGCAAAACTACAGATCCACCTCTACAACCTGGCGGCCACGATACATGCCGTTGGATGGGTTGACACGGTGGGGCATGAAGGGCGTGCCGTCTGTGTTGTCTTTAGACAAAGAAGGTGCTTTGAAACGATTCGCCCCACGGCGTTTGCCACTACGTTGTTTAGATTGCTTGCGTTTTGGTTGTGCCATAACTTCTAAATTTGAAATTTTCTTAGTGTGAACGGTTTTCCGGATTGGTCCCAGAAATTGAGGAAATAGTGTTGATTACAGCTCTTGATAGCATCCGTCAAGTTGTTTTTTACTAAATTCCGGGTGTGGATGTCATTCAGCGGGCAGGTTGAGGCTTGAGGTTCGCGCTACCAATTTTAGCAGCGATTGGATACGCTGGTTTTGCGGGTTTTTCTTCGATGCCCTGTGCAGATGCTGTGCCGCGTGGGTAGAATCCTGCCGCAGATAGAGGATTTCTGCCATGATCACATCGATTTCACTATACCAAGGCAGCTGTTCACTCGCGCGCGTAATTATATGTTGAGCTTCGGCATAATTGCCTGCACGTGCCTGGATACGGGCAAACTCAGCCCAGTTAGCTATATTATTGGCCGCAGACCCAAGGGCGCTTTCGATGCGGGTTGCTGGATCGTTGCGCTGTGACCACCGAATGCCCAGTTCGCCAACGACTCCGAGCAATAAGAGGCTGAGCAGGGTGTGGGTTGCTAGGAACAAGACTTTGCGCTCCAGGTGCTTGAAGCGCCGTGTCCAGGCCTGACCGGTCAGGCGCAGGATGCTGGCCACTGCGAGGGCCAAGCCCAATCCAGGAAACCATAAGTGGCGTTCACTCAATGGGGGGCCAGGGTAGGGCCAGATGCCACTAAACGGGATCAATGTAAGGAGAGCCCATAGAACGCCATAGAAAACATAAGGGTTTTTTTTGCGCGACCGGATTAAGTGCCGAACGATTAGGAGTAGAATGAGCCAGTAGAAAATATTGATTCTAAATAATTTATCCGGTTCAACTGGCCTGAGGATGACGTCCTGGCCAAAAGGCCAAAACCACAAGCGTAAGTGCTGGCATATGAGGTAGCCGGCGGAGAGTGCATCTGTCCCAGCCGATGCGGGAGCCCTGAGGGTACTGGGGTCAGCGTTCCAGGATAGGTAAACAAGCGTGTAGTATATGCAGTAGGTAAAGCTGGTGAGGGTAAAAATGTGTATCCAACGTTTGTGAGTAAACCAGGGGTTCCAAACAACAAAATAAAATACGGGCACAAGGAGCCACGTTAACAGGCCAGAGGCCCATGGTTCAAATTCAGGGTTGTTCCAAAGTGATTCCATCCAGATGAAGCCTATTGTATGTGAAAGTGCTCACAAATTTTATCCATATTTTGGATACGAAATGTGCCCGCTTGATTGAGTGCCTCTAATTCGCTTACAATTACAACGTCTCCCCGTTCGTATTGTTTTTGCAGGGCTTTGATCGCGTTCTTTTTGAGGCCACGGGTTGGTATGTCATAGGTGTATCGGTTGCCGTCAGTGGCAACGCCTGCGGCAATGAGTCTGCCTTTAATGGCACGCAAAGGTGAGACCAGCCGAAAGTGCCGCGGGGTGGCTGGGAGTGTTGGCGGAGCTGTGTGACTCAGGAGGCAATAACTATACTTCAGTTCCTCAATCGAGCGGAATAAGCGACGATTGGCGAAGGCGAGGCTTGCGGGAGGATTCCAGGTGCGTACTTCATGATTCCAGAATTTCCCTGTTTTTAGCAGTGGGCAGGGGGCCTGGCTGAGATAAGGCCCCCAAGAATAGAATTGCTTATTCGCCAGCAAATGGTCGCTAATTTTCTGTAAGTTCTCTGCCGTGTCGCGCAATGCAGGTTCGAGCATGCATAGCACGCCGCCGTGTGCGAGGTGGGTGGTGATACGTTCCAATAATGCGATTTGGCTTGCTTGGTCCATATTCGCCGCGAGCTCATTAAATGAAAATCCCAGGGTTATGAGGTCCCATTGATGAGCCTGGCGCTGACGGATGAATGCGTTTGCTTTTGCGTAATGCGTAGTCAACGAGCACTGTGGCCAAAGCTGCATGTGCGCCCGATGAAGACGGTTGAAATAATCTAAGCTTGTGCTTGAGTGATCCACAGCAGTCAGGGCGAATTCCTTGTGTGGATAAACAGTGCTCAAATAATGAGCGGTGGCCAGTCCGGTGGCCCCTAATCCGCAGCCAATATCCAATACTCTTATTGCATTGCGCTCGGCAAACCCCGGCCATTTTCGGTAAGCGATGAGTTCATGGAGGGGGAATTTAACCCGAATAAAGCTCTGCGGAAAAAAGAAAAGACCGTATGCCAGTAGAAGCCTCTCATTGTCGGTGTAGTCTGTAAAGATACTGGGTCTGGCTGCGGTGAATAAATCGCTCAGTTCCTGGATCTCAGGTTCTAATTCGCGGAGTGCAGTGTGCGGTTCAGCGTGATGGAATATACGACTCAGTTGTTGCACCCACCAAGCTTCAAGCTCCGGTGGATAGCTGCGCAAAGAGGGCGTGGATAAGTTGAGGGATGGTATCTTAGAATTCACTGTGCGTATGGATGAGGCGTGAGCACATATTGGACCTCCAGCAGAGTCGTCGGTAGTCGGTGGTCCGCCTCTGGAAATGAAAAAAGATCTTCGCAGCACATGTCTGGCGTTGGCAATGAAGTCACGAATGCATATTTTATCGACCTGATTGTCAACTGCTCAGCGCATCGGTGGTGGCTGGATACTGCCTTTACAATATTGGCCGCGTGCGTTTCACTCTGTACTTAGCTATGCGTGAAGCGAATTTTATAACGGCTTGGCAGTTTGCCTTTTTTCGAATAATTTTTGGGGTTTTTTTAACGAGCCAGTTCATATGTCTCGCGTTTACTCAAGTTGAGCCTGCGAACGCTCCGTTCGCGCATTTATTGACTCAGTGGGCGGGCCAAGAAGCAGGGGTCACCGGCATGCATGTTGGTCTCTGGATAGGGGGATTACTGGCGATTTTATACGTGCTCGGTTTTGCCCGACGGCTTGTGGCGGTAGGCTTGTTGTGTGTATGGTTGATGCTAATGGGCGATCAGATTGTCAGCGGTACTTTTTGTTCGCCATTTTATACAGGGTTGCTGCTTTTCTTGTCCATCTGTATTCCCAGTGGCGAGCCGTTGTGTGTGCACAGTGTTGAGAATGTGAATTGGCGACTCCCCCAGTGGATTTACTGGGGAGCGTGGGGTTTGCTAACCGGCGGATATCTGATCAATGGTTTACTGAATTTGTACAGCCACCCGTGGCTAAATGGTGCTGGTCTGCAGGAGGCGGGCGCACATGTTGTGGCGCAGCTGCTGTTGTTGTTGGGGGCGGTTGGGGGGGTGCTATTTGGCGTGTTGAGCTTTTGTAAGCGCTGTCGGGTTTGGCTGTGGTCGTGGATGCTGAGCATACAAATTTTATTGAATTTCAGTCAAGGGGTTGATTATGCGATCGCCGGTTTGGTTTTCACCCATATATTTGTATGGGATCCCCGCTGGTTGCAAAGTGTCAAAGATGGATGCTTGCGCATTGTGTTTTATGATGGCGAATGTGGACTGTGTAACCGCACTGTGCAGTTTTTAATGGCCATTGATGGTGACCGCGTTTTGCGGTTTGCGCCTTTACAGGGAGAAACTGCTGCAGTGTTATTGCCATCCGGATGTATCGACCTGCAACAATTGGATACCTTGGTCTACGCAGTCTGCGACAACGGCAAATTGGTGAGCATGCAAGAGCGGTCGAATGCAGTGTTGACTGCGCTCCATGTCGTCGGTGGTATCGGCCGATTTATAGCACTGCTCCAGTTCGTGCCGCGTCCAGTGCGTGACGCAGGGTATGGTGTCGTGGCTAAAAATCGCTGGCGACTGGGAAACAGAGTGAACTGTCGTCTACCGACCTCCGATGAGCGCCAGCGTTTGTTGCCCTAGCCCGAATAGCAGGCTCATGCGCAAAACGTTGATGGCTTGACTTAAGGTGCATGAAGGTGAAACTGCCTCCACCAATGAAATTCAAGCGAGATAACAATTGGATGCTTTTTGGTAAAAATTCGCACGAATTTACCTGGAAGGGCGTCAAATATTTGTTGTGGGTATATTTTGCGTCGCTACTGTTTGCTGCAGTGGTGACCGGACCTGTGTTTACTTTGTTTAAATGGGTGGCCGCAGAAACAAATTGGGAGTTGTTTGTATACCTGGTAGACGGTCGTAGTTTTGATGACTTTTTTGACCGTTTGAGGATGATACCGATTGTTGCGGGTTTACCGTGGTTATTGGTGGCTTGTGGCTTGTTTTCATTTGCTAATCTGGGCGTGAAATTTAACCGCGAGCAGCTTGTTCGATTTGCAATTTGGTTTGGAGTCGGGGTCGTTATTTTGACTGTCGTAATCGCAGCCCAATTTGCTTTTGGGAATGTTGGCATGCGGCAAAATGCCACCTTGTATCGTTGGTCGACAGTGCTTCTGGCAGCAACTGCGAGTGGTGTAGCAGTTGCATTGGTAGAGGAGATTGTGTTTCGAGGCCTGGTTTTCCGTATTTTCTACACTGCGGTCCGTCCCATCACAGCAATCGTATTGAGTTCACTGTTTTTTGCGTATGTGCATTTCAAGGTCCCCGACGTTGCGGCAGGTGTTCTGGAGCATTCAAGTGAGTGGTGGATGGGGTTGTATACAGCTTTTTGGATGTTGTTTGGGATTACCGTGAATTTCTCTTGGATGGCTTTCCTCAACCTGTTTGTTTTTGGTGTGTTGCTGTGTCTTATTTTTTTACGAACGCGTTCTTTGCTGGCTTGTATGGGGCTGCATGCTGGAGTCGTGTGGTTGCGATTGTCCTATATCAAACTTTTTGATGTATCGGGGCATCCAATGCAGCGTCTGTTGGGCAGCGGGAAAGTAATCGACGGATTGTTCCCCCTGATCGTATTAACCGGTGTTTGTGTATATTTGGTGGTGAGTAAGCCCAGGGCAGAGGAATGTGTGCATACGTCCTCGCGTAAATGCAAGACTCGTTGAGGGATGGCATCGCGATTGCACAGTATCCTATCGGGTTGTTTGGACGTATTGTTTCCACGCGATTGCATGCTGACCGGTGAGCCGGTGGCTGCGGCTTCGCCTTATTTGTATTTTAACCGCGTGTCGACTGCAGAGATGGGGATTGTTGCGGCTCCTCACTGTAATAGATGTGGCTTTCCATTCTTTGGAGATCTCGAATTTTTGCGAATGTGTCCGCATTGCATCGAATTGGAACCTGAATTTGGCGAGGGTCGGACATGCATGTTGATGCGCGGTGTGGGGCGGGAGGTGATTCACGAGCTCAAATACCACCGTGGTTGGCATTTGTTGCAGGATATTCGGCAAATTGTGCGAGCAACGCCCGGGTTTATCGATTTTTTGCAAGATGCCGTCATGGTGCCGGTGCCATTGCATCCGCGCAAGCAACGCGAACGGGGATTTAACCAAGCTGATTTACTGGCGAAGATCTTTGCGGATGAAGCTGTTGGAGCAAAATGCTGCAAGGCTTTACAACGGGTCAGATATACCAACTCGCAGACCCAGCTCAAGCGAGTGGCGCGGCAAAAAAATATGGCGGATGCTTTTACCGTGCGAGCTGGTTTCAAGCCGCAGGCGCATACGCGCTACATTGTGGTGGATGATGTCTTCACAACCGGGGCCACGGTCAATGCCTGCAGCCTGGCATTAAAAGAGGCCGGGGCCAATGTGGTCGATATTGCTACGCTAGGGCATGGTTAGCGCTTTTTTTTTCAGGATGGCGGGTAAAGCTAAACGGGTTTAAGATTTCGCTTGTCACGTCATTGGTTCAATCAGTAATTTTGAGGCATATCATCGATTATGGCACTGTTCAGCAAACCGAAATATTCCACCGTTCAAGTAAAAAAGAAGGACATACCGACGGGGCTATGGACCAAATGTCCTGTGTCTGGAGAAATTGTTTACAATAAGGAGCTTGAAGAAAAGTGGATGGTGGTGCCCAAAAGTGGGTATCATTTCCCGCTGAAAGCGCGGCGTCGGATAGAATTGGTGCTGGATACAGGGTCTTTCGTGGAGAAAGACGCAGCAATGGAGTCCAAAGATCCCCTTGTCTTCAAAGATACCAAGGGCTACCCCGACCGAGTGAAAGACTACCAGGTGCGAACGGGGGAGCTCGATTCAGTCATCAGTGGTACGGGACGCATTGACGGGCAGCGGGTGAGTATTGCGGTGATGGATTTTAGCTTTATGGGGGCGAGCCTGGGGTCGGTTGCTGGGGAAAAAATTACGCGGGCGATCGAGCGTGCAACAAGCCAGGAAATTCCGATCATTATTTTTTGTGCCTCCGGCGGAGCGAGGATGCAGGAAGGTATTTTAAGTTTAATGCAAATGGCGAAAACCAGCGCAGCGCTCGGCAGACACAGTGAGGCCAAGTTGCCGTTTATATCGGTCTTGACAAATCCTACGATGGCGGGAGTGATGGCGAGTTTCGCTTCATTGGGAGACGTGATCTTGGCTGAGCCTAAAGCCTTAATCGGGTTTGCAGGACGCCGGGTCATAAAAGAAACCACGAATCAGGATTTGCCTGAGGGATTTCAAACTGCGGAGTTTTTGTTGGAACACGGGCTGATTGATCAGATTGTGCACCGGCATGAATTGCGTTTGCGTTTGTCTACCTTGGTGCGTGCGTTCACGAGTTAGTTCGGGTAAAAGATAGGTGCCGAACAGGCATGGAGTTCAAATGCGATGGGGGATCTATCTAATTTTCAAGAGTGCCGGGAGTATCTGTATGCATTGCGTAATCGAGGGTCCCGTCTCGGCCTCGACCGTATGCGTCTATTTGTCGAAGCGTTGGATTATCCACAATTTGATTTTCCGGTTATTCATGTCGCCGGGACGAATGGCAAAGGATCGACCTGTGCAATTTTAGAATCTATTTTCAGGTATGCCGGTTACCGGACAGGCATGTTCACGTCACCGCATTTAGTTTTTTTAGGAGAGCGGATCCAATGTAACCGCATCCCGCTGACACCAGATCAGATGGTTGCTTACACACGGGAACTTCGCTCGGTAGCTGCAACCCTAGCGCAGAACTGTCAGGAACAACATCCTACGTTTTTCGAGTTGATGACGGCTATGGCATTTCTTCATTTCAGTCGCAGTAAAGTGGAGATTGGGATTTTTGAAACCGGACTTGGCGGGCGTTTGGATTCTACCAACGTGGTGGATCCGTTGGTGTCGATCATCACGAGTATTGGCATGGACCATATGCAGCAATTGGGCAATACCTTGGCGGCGATTGCCGGCGAAAAAGCTGGGATCATCAAGCCGGGTAAACCTGTTGTAATCGGCGACCTTCCCTCCGAGGCCGATGTGACGATTGCACGAATTGCAGAAGAGAGGGGGTGCAAATTGCTGCGACTTACAGATACATATGGATATGCCGAGGATAATTTGCCACATACGGCGCTCGGCGGGGTGTATCAGCGAAAAAATGCTGGTGTTGCCAGTATCGCTGTCGATTTGTTGCAAGGTGCGTTTCCAAAGTTAACCAAGCGCGCAGTTGATCATGGCCTACAGACGGTACGCTGGGCGGCGAGGTGGCAATCCATTGCATTGGCTTCTGGCCATTCTCTGATATTGGATGCCACGCATAACGCCGAAGGCGCTGCACAACTGCACATCAATTTACAGCAATTGCGCGAGCAGACTGGCTGTAAACCGATTGTTTTAGTTGGGGTAGTGGGGCAGGAACGAGCGGAATCGTTGCTGCCGGTTGTCGCTGAACATGCCGCAGAAATTATCGTGTTGGTTCCGAACCAGCCGCGAGCCTGCTCATTTCAAGAGGTGCGTGCGCAGATACCGACTTATTTTGCAGGGACCGTTAGACAGGGTTCTGTGGCAGCATTGTTTCCTGCAGTGGGAACCTGTAGTTTGAGCACGCCGGCGTACTTGGTGGCGACCGGTTCTATTTATTTGATGGGAGAAATTTTAGAACGGATCACGCAGGGCACACTCAGCACGGACGCTCTACAGGATCAAATTTAATCAGGAAGGTTGTTGTGTATCCAGTCACAGTCATTCGTCACCCTAAAGAGCGTATAAGTAAATGCAGCTTAAAAGCCCTTCACGACCGTGATTTCATTATGTTTTTGAAAGCTACCAAAGGTTTTGTGTTTGATGCTACGAATTACATTACGCTCAGTATGGGGGCGCCGACGCTTTCGCTGCAAGATGCCGGCAACCCTGTATTGTTACTGGACAGTACGTGGCGGTTACTTGAACCCTTGACCAAATGTATCACTGGCAAGCCCATTTACCGAACATTACCTTCTGAAATTGGTACTGCGTATCCACGTGTGAGTAAGATTTCAGAAGATCCCCTGGGCGGACTCGCTTCGATAGAGGCTCTATATATAGCGCTTAAAATATTGGGGGAAGACGATGTCAGCCTATTGCAAGACTACCATTGGCGAGACGAATTCTTAGCTAAAGTAGAGCGAGCCGGTTGGTGACGTTGGTCTTTAGTTAAGCTCAGGTGTTGTGTGTGGCAGCATTGTTTGCAAGTGCGCTTTCCATTTCGTTCAGCCGTCTTTCTCTAGCATTCAGTTCGTCCATCCTTTGCTCCAATTCGGCCTGCGCTTCTTGTTGTGCCATGGTTTTTTCAAACAGTACATTTTCGCTCTGCTCAAGAAATTTTTCCCGTTCTTTTAACAGCTCTCTTTGCTCTTTCATGCGCTTTTCTTGTTCATCGAGCTCACTTTTGAGTACTTCAAGAGCCTCTTTTTCTTTGGGAACCATCGGACCATCAAGCTTGGCAGCTTGTTGGGTGTGCGCTTCGTTAAGCTTCGATTCTAAGAGGTGTTCTTTCGCCTTGAGCAAAGCTTCCACTTCCCACAATTCTCGCTCCTTTTCAGTCAGCTTGATTTCAAGTTCTTCGATCGAACGTTCTCTTTCTACCAATTCGCGTTCGAGCTTACGCAGCGTTTTTTCAAGGGTGTCGACTTCCTTTGGTTGTAGTTTGACCGGCTCACCAAACGGATTTCGAGTCTTTTTAATAATTGCATCAATTGTTTTTTTTGATCGCTGCGAAACAGAACGGTTGGCCTGATCTTCGGGCCTGAGACTCAGCCTTCTTTTCCGTGGAATGGGGGGTCTAGCCATGTTGTGCGAATTTAAGGATCGAAAAATAGATGTGCAACGGCATGCATCGCACACCTCCCCAGCATCCTCATTTGCGCTTCGTTAGAGATTTCTAACGCTGGATGTGGGATATCGAAAAGTGAATCGAAGTTTTAAATGTATTGTATAATAATAGAACTACTCAGCACTTGAACTCTTTGCAAACGGGCAGGTTTCCAAGATTTATTTTCGGCCAAAAATGCGGGAAAAGAAACCGCGCTTTTTTTTAGTTTCGGACAATTTCGCTTCAGCATTAGACATAAATTTGTTCTCTTTCAAATACTGGGCCATTATATTCGTGGCGAGCAATTCATTTCCTGGTTCATTTAATACCATGAAATAGCGTTCCAAAGTGACACCTTCTTTGAGACTTTCGGATAATTCTTTAACCTGGTCTTTAAAATAGTTCGCCTGTTCGCCTACTTTGATTTTGACTAATTTTTCAAGCTCGTTGATTTGATCCTTCGTGAGCTTTATTTTATCGAGTTCTTCTTCAGGCAGCTTTTTGCCAAATCGTCGCAGCAATGCATTTTTTTCGTTCCCACTAAGCTCAGTCAGCACCAATTTGACCGCTTCCTGTAAGTGCAGACCCGTGTGCCTTTCGCGGAAAGGTAAATATTGTGCGATCACCTTCTCGTCTAAATGATTGAGGGCATTGAGCAGGGTCTTAAAGTCTCCTCCAAGAATGATGTTCTCTGCCATGTTCTGAGAAAATGCCACGAATGTATCAACATCGTTGATTTCTTCTGTTTTACAAAATGATTTGGTATCTTCAGAAAGCCGGGTCAGCTCTATAGGAAAGTCTTTGGGAATACCGACCTTCTCGAGATTCTTCCCCATGTTATCTTCCTTGCGAGTAGCAGCATCGACGGTGGCTACCATGTCTCCAAACGGGCTGTCAAACGCCATCGTCTCTCTGAGAATATCGATCAACAGATCAATACGCTCTGTTTTCTCGGCAATGCCCGGGAGCTCCATCAATTCATCGTAAGTGTAATCGATATATTTGGATGGGGTTTCGCTCTTACCGTCGATCGGCCACTCGGTAATCTCCAAATTTTGAGAAAGACTCAACAGTTTGGTATCGACCATCAAGGATGTTGAAAAACTGAGGCGAATTTCATCCCAATCATCAGGTGTGTATTTAGCTTTTGTTGATTCAGATTCGTTCATTAAAAACTCAATGTAATGGATTGATTTTGAGAAAGATCCATTGGGTTTATATCAAGTCAGCGTGACGGTCAAGTTCAGTTGCCAATCGATTGTAGTCGTCGACCACTGAATCTTCGTCTGATCCTTGTCCAACCAGGTTCACAGGTAAACCCAAGGTGACCGCGCGACGTACGACGGTAGCGTCTCTGATCTGGGATTCAAAAATCTTGGCCTGTGGAGACACTCGCTTTTGATTACGAAACTGATTGAGACGAAGTTGCATGCGCATTTTGGGCACTTCGATGTCCACGTTTGCCTTGATCGAATTAAAAATAATCCCTTTTACGGCTGCTGGTTTGCCCATACCGCTTGTGCGGAAACTGGCTGAACGCTTGTGGAACAACAACAGTTTTTCCACTAGCAGAGTGAACCCAATCAGACTGAGGGCGTCTGGATTAGAGGGCACGTAAATTTCGTTACTCGTGAAGACGCCACATTGGGAAGCGCGTAGAATATTAGGAGGGCAGTCAAACAAGATGTAGTCGTAGTTGTTCTCAATTTCTTGCAGCTGCTCATGCACAATCAAATAGGCTGGTCTTTTAGGATCCCCTTGATACTCGCTCTCCAGGTCCACCAGGTTAAAGGTGGTCGGAACGATGTCCAGACCAGGCAGGAGTTTTTCGCCTGTTTTGCTGACCACTACATCCTTCACTAAAATGTCTTTTATCGAGTCCTTTGCCGGATCAAAGATTGAATAAACGGAGCCATCCCCATTGATGTTGAGCTTGTTCCAGCGGTCCAGTCGCATCAACCAAATGCTGGCATTGGACTGTGTATCGAAGTCGAACAGAAGAACTCTCTTACCAGACTTGGCAAGGCAAGCCGCGGTGTTGACGATTAAAGAGGTTTTTCCTACGCCTCCCTTGTAGTTGATGAAACAGATTTTTCTTGGCATTAGGGTTTGGATTTATCTCTTACCAGTTTATTTACTCAAATGATTACAGGTTACTTAGAAAATTTCATTCTTCCAGTCAAAAATTTATGAATACAGTGATTTTCGACAGCCTAAAGTAACCACTAAAACTGAGATGTGGATTTCTTTTCAATTAAACAGGATGAATGTTCTCATTCTACTTTTTACTGGTGCCCCATCCGCTTCGAGTGAGTTCCAGATAGTGGTAAGTGTTAGTTGATTCATAAGTCAAGATACTGATAAATTTTGCGCGGATTGCAATATCTAGTTTCTTACAGAGTATCATGGTGTTATTGTTGGTTGAGAGCATCATCGGCAACCTGTTGGAAGTATCCATATGGATCACGGTTTTAGAGTAGATCGGAAGTTAATGCGGTGTCTTATGTATGATCGTTCAAAAAATTGTCTGACTAAGTGAAAAAAAACTTGATTATTAGGTTGAAATACCTACGGTGATGGGTGTTGTTCGTGAGATAAAATTTACCAGATCCTAGCAGGTTTATGCTTCAAGATGTTGCCAAATTGCTTATTATTGATGTTAAATTTAGTCTTAAAAGTCCATTATGAAAAAATTCAAAGTTATCACTCGCATCACTCAGTATATATCTGCTGAATCCCGAGAGGATGCGGAAAAGTTTCAAGAGTCGCTTATTCGTCAGGGCAAACTCAGTTTGGAAAAAGATGGCAAAACGGTTGTCCTGATGTCGAGGTCGAGTGATGTAAATTATTTACAGGCACCCGAAGACATATCGAAGACCCGTGATCCCATCGAGCAGCCGCGGACCTTAGATTGGATTGAAATATCACAGGATGGTATGTCTATGATTGCTCTGGTCACCAAGCTTTCGAAGCGACGTGTGTATTATTTTGAAGCATTGACCCGCAGCTACCGCTCTATGGAGAAAGATGCCTGGAGGAAGTGGGTTGAAAATCATACCATCCATCCTTCCTATGAACACTCGATTCCTCCGTTTATTATCAGCGAAGCGATACGCGAGCACGAAGAGAGAGGCCTTTTGGCTGGGATGTCATCCTCTCCAGACTCAGGTATCATTCTGAAAGTTTTGGAAAAGTATGGCTATGAGCCGACCGATTACGAGTTGCAGAATGGATACTGGGCTGAAAACGAGATGACGCGTGCTATATCGCAGCACATTTTAGACAACTCTTCGGATGTAGATGCTCCAAATGATGGACTGGGCACCATCGATGATTTTGATATTGCGATTTCAGATGACCTCCCGACCATTGACGAGGTGTCATTTTAATCGCTCCTGGGAAAATAAACATTTTACAGCTCAGCCCCAATTGGCTGAGTTCTTTTCAGCGCTTGCGACGATATTCAATTGCTGCGGCAATGAATGCTTTGAATAAGGGGTGGGCTTTGTTGGGCTTGCTTTTGAATTCAGGATGATACTGCACGCCGACCATCCAAGGGTGGTTCGCTATTTCAGCAATCTCGACTAAATTTCGCTCGGGGTTGATACCGCCGATACGCAGACCATTGGCCTTAAGCACGTCGAGGTATTGATTGTTGAATTCATAGCGGTGGCGATGGCGTTCCGCAATCTTATCGCTATTATAAGCCTCTCGCGCAATCGAACCTGGCTGTAGTTGGCATGGAAATGCTCCCAGACGCATAGTCGCTCCCTTTTGCGTGATATCCTTCTGATCGTCCATTAAATCAATCACCGGATGCTGTGTGTGCGGAGCAAATTCTGAACTGTTGGCGTCTTCGAGACCTGCAACCGAACGCGCAAATTCGATAACGAGCACTTGCATGCCCAAGCACAACCCCAAATAGGGCAATTGATGGGTGCGGGCATAATTGGCGGCGATGATTTTGCCCTCAATTCCCCGATCACCAAATCCACCGGGCACTAAAATGGCATCGAGATTCTTCAGATACTTTTCGGCCCCTTCGTCTTGTATCGCTTCCGAGTCCAGACGCACAATATTGATGCCACAGTCATTGGCGATGCCACCGTGAGTAATCGATTCGTAGACGGATTTATAGGCATCCTGCAATTCGATATATTTTCCTACAACACCGATATCGATGTTGTTTGCAGGGAATTTTAGGCGCCGCACCACATTTTGCCACTCCTCCATATTTGATTTGGCTCTACCAAGGTTGAGGTGCTCAACCACCAAATCATCCAGGTGTTCTTTAGCTAAGAGCAAAGGCAACTCATAAATCGATGTTTCTACATCCATCTCTTCAATCACCGCTTTCACCGGGATGTTGCAGTAAAGGCTGAGTTTTTGCCGAATTTCCAGATTGATTGGTTTTTCTGTTCTGCATATCAGGATGTCTGGTTGAATCCCGATTTCACGTAATTTTGCGACTGATTGCTGAGACGGTTTTGTCTTCAGTTCACCCGCCGCATTCAAGTAGGGGATGAGGGTGCAGTGAATGAACAATACATTTTCTCGACCTACTTCCAGAGCAAATTGACGCATGGCTTCCAGGAAGGGCAGGCCTTCAATATCTCCAGTCGTTCCGCCTATTTCAGTGATCAGGATATCGACATCGCCACCCGACTTGTAGATACGCGCCTTGATTTCATCGGTTACATGTGGAATCACCTGCACGGTTTTGCCCAAATATTCGCCAGCACGTTCTTTTTGAATGACACTTTCGTAGATTTGCCCGGACGTTAAATTGTTGAATTGATTCAAGCTGCCACTGGTGAAGCGCTCGTAGTGCCCCAAATCCAAATCCGTTTCTGCTCCATCATCCAGGACATATACTTCGCCGTGTTGAAACGGGCTCATGGTGCCTGGATCAACATTCAAATAGGGATCGAACTTTTGCAGTCGACATTGCAGTTGTCGTTGTTCCAGGAGGGCTCCGAGAGCCGCTGCGGTGAGTCCTTTTCCCAGTGAGGAAACGACTCCGCCAGTAACAAAAATATATTTCATTGAATCGGTTTCAGGAAGTAAGTCTTAGTTTGGGTTTAGTTGTTTTGCCCTATTTGAAAGCACTTAAGCTTTTAACGAAAGAACAGCGCCAGACCGGGGATTTACTAAAATTGAGTCCTGTTTGTGAAGGCAATCACTAATTTATTCTTTTTTTTTTGAGGGCATTGAAAAATTATATTTTTCGGCTGCGTTGATAGTTGTATCGTGTTTACTTCCAGAGAGTTCGTTCGTGTTTTCATGGTTTATTGCCGGGCTTGTGAAGGGAATTTATTACTCCATTCGGAAAACATACCGCAGGTGTTACGGAGAAATCCCGATTCTCATTTTGAGGGAAGTGTGGCATCTTTATGCATCGTTTACCTCAACTTTTATTAGACGTTTCTCATGGTATCTGTTGATTTACTGCAGTCAAATGTCGACACCCTCACCCACACAGAGGAATCGACTTATCCACTTATCCAGGAAAAATATTTTAAGGGCGAACCCACCGATATGGTTATCTTCCAGAACTTGATTCATCTCGTTCCAGAGGTTGTCGGCCAGTTGGGGCATTTGTTCGATGGCCCTCGGGAAAAGCGCGCGCGGATGATGAACCGTCTTTACCATTTGGGGTTTTTAGAATTGGTGACCATTTGCACGGCCGTAGTTGTCGACGATTTTGCTTCATTAAAAATGTATACCCGGAAGCGACTGGCCTCTATCCTCCTCGTTGAGGTGGATATGCTGTGAGAAAATATGTATTTCGTTTGAGAATAAAACAAGGTTAATGGACGGACAGTATGGTGACGTTCGCGATTCGGCGAATCGCGAACGTCCGCTTTTTTCCACTACAGCCATTACTGAAATATTAATTAATGCTTATAGTTTTCTTATGATTTATCGGAAAGGAATGGTTACTGGTGAGGACGTTGCCCCTTGTTATGCGCAGACGATCCTGCAGGTCTTACAAGATGGAGATTCCTGGACGCAACTTCTGGAGCGTGTTCAGGCGCAGTGCGGCCTGTCTAGCCAACGTGTTTACGAATTGGCGAATGTATGTCTATCGGGTGGTGAAATGTTTGCCAAACGCGAAACTGGGCGTGTCTGCTACTATCACCGTCGGCCTGCATACGTTCACCGTTGAAAGGGTGACGGGCTGATATCCTGACGCAGATATTTCCAACCGCCTGTCTTCAAGCTCTCGGCGGTATGATGTGGAGTGCTGCAAAATAATACACACTTATTCTTTATCTTGTTACCTTGCTGTTATCCCTAGCATCTCCGGCAATGAGGAGC
>Ga0102943_1000005_pt1 | contig 155927 bp, 134 predicted proteins | sample SalPonC_black_MG_FD_78174 | JGI IMG/M metagenome (GOLD analysis project Ga0102943, IMG submission 78174) | Salt pond soil microbial communities from South San Francisco under conditions of wetland restoration - Salt Pond MetaG... | ecosystem: Environmental > Aquatic > Marine > Intertidal zone...
CTCGTTATCGACATTTTCGAGAGCACTGAGAAAGAGACAGTCACTCTCCCCTTGTTGCCTTTCAAACCAGGCGCTTTCCCTGAATTACCTGAGGCACCACCCCAACCAAGCCCAACCATGGATGCCTTGGCGCTCGATTTTTCTGCCGTGGATCGATTGTCAAACTCAATTGCCGCGCAGATCAGTCAAAATTCACATATCGTCGGATTTTCTGACGTTCCGAAGGGACTTCGCAACGGCGAACATCAGGCGGTTGAACGGGATATCACTCGAGGTAATTCGATCAAAGGAATTGACCGGCTGTGCCAGTGGTCCGAAGCCCTTTGGTCTGTGATCGGCACAGAAACACCTGAGCTTACTGGTCAGACCAACGGTAGCAATTATGCCCGGTCAATCAATGACGGCGCAATGTCTGATAACAAAGCAATCACCAGGGAATTGGTCGTTCACCTCTTGTCAAACGGGCTATTGGAAGAGGCAAAAGCCACATTTCAACTTATCTCGGATTCCCCCGATGATGCCGCAGGCTTTTCCAAGTTTGTTTCTGCTATTTCCGATCCTGCGCCTTCAGTCTCAGGACGGTTCGGTGACTGTGGTCCCCTTTTTGATATTCTGCTCGCGACCGCAACCAGCGAAGCGGATATTCCGGGAAACATCAAGTTACAAATATTGCAGGATTTTCAACTTTTGTCACCCGGGCTTCAAATTCAGCTCTATCCAAGATTAAATTCAATACTCGGAGGTGATGAAAAATCCCTTTTCCCACAGCTTGTGACCCATGCAACATTGGAAGAGTCGCTGGCAAAAAGGAAGACAGGCCTTGCAGGCAAGGAGGGCGACAAGACAGGTGACCCCGACAGCTTGGCTGCTGTCACCACGGAGTTGCGTGGTACCGAAAGAGAGATGGAAAGCTGGGAAGCGGCATTTGATGCCTATCTTGATCACAACAGGTTTTTTGACGCCTTGGCCGCCTTGAAAAAGACCAGCTCGTTACCGCCACTGGTACAAGAGATTGCTGTTTCACAGCTTATAGAGGCGCTGGTTGATCATGCGGACAGCGCGACATTCGTGCAGGTCGCGCTGACGTCGTTACCTGATCTGGACCCAAGCATTGACGCGGCTGATGCCAGAAAAGTCGTTGATCGCCTGATTGAAGAGGGTTTCTCGGACGAAGCCCGTAGAACCGCGGATCTGCTCGAACCGGCGCCTGTTGCCGCAACAAATGATACAAGGTTCGATGCTGGGTCTTCGATGCGGATGGATGATGCGACGCTCCTGAATTCACAAGACGCCTTGGCCGGTTCTTCCGGGAGCCCAGAGCAATTGAGCGTTGCGATAGCACAGGATCAGTTGGATCAGAGTAGCCGGGCGCGAGAGGCGTTGGAGGAAAGATATGCGGATTAGGAGGATTGGCGAGCCACGAGAGTTTCATTCTTATCTTGCTGACTGTTGGTACGCGTAACGCGTCAACTCCGCCCACCGGGGCACAAAAGTTGTAAAATCTCGAACAACCTTAAAATTGACATGATCCTGTGAAAGACCCCTAGCACCCCTGAACGTAGCGTCGCTTCCAAGGAATGGCCGATTATGCCGCATCCGCCTCGCGGTCCCATGACTGAGCCCTTGCCTGTTCTCAGCATCCTGATCCCTGCCTCGAACGAAGAGGCATTGATCGGAGCATGCCTGAGCGCCGTTTTGCAAAGTGACTGGGTCCATGAAGGGGGTGTGGAAACAGTCGTGATTTCCAACGGCAGCCAAGACCGGACAGCGCAGACCGCATTGCGGCATCAGGAGGAATTCGCGCGCAAAAGCTGGTGTCTCCGTGTTCTGGAGCGCGAGGAAGGCAGCAAGCTTGGTGCATTGAACGCCGGCGATCGAGTCGCACGAGGTGCGATACGGGTCTACCTGGATGCAGATGTTGAAATATCTGAGCGCTTGCTCGGTAATTTGTACGAAGCACTCGATACGCCCAGACCGCGATATGCGAGTGGCCAGTTGAATCTGGTCGCACCGCGAACATGGGCGACACGTGCCTATGCCAGGATTTATGCGCAAGTGCCTTTCATGACGCAGGGCGTGCCGGGTGCCGGACTGTTCGCGGTGAACGCGGCGGGCCGAAGGCGATGGGGCGCCTTTCCTGACATCATCTCGGACGACACCTTCGTGCGGTTGAGTTTCCGCCCGGAAGAACGTGTGCGCGTGAATGCTCCGTACTCGTGGCCGTTGGTCGAAGGGTGGCGCAACCTGGTCCGCGTGCGCAGACGGCAAAACGCGGGTGTGGACGAGATCAAGACCAGGTATCCAGAATTGCTCGAAAATGATGACAAACCACCCTATCCGGCGATCGAAAAGGTGAAGCAAGCGTTTCGGGACCCGGTTGGATTTGCCGTCTACGCGAGCGTCGCGCTTGCTGTGCGCATCAAGGGAAGCGGTCGCTCGGGCTGGAGCCGGGGCCGGTGATCATGGCAATGTCGTCCCGGTTTCGCGGAGCATCGCTGAACGCGCGTTTCATGCGGAGTTCGGTCTTCACCCTCGCCGGATACGGTGCGGCGCAGACGTTGCGTCTTGCGTCGAACCTCATCCTGACACGCCTGCTCTTCCCGGAAGCCTTCGGTCTCATGGCGCTGGTTGCAGTGATCATGCAAGGGCTGGCCATGTTTTCCGATGTCGGGGTCAACCCCGCTATCATGCAATCGAAACGCGGCGATGATCAAAAATTCCTTGATACCGCTTGGACCATTCAGGTCATTCGCGGCGTGCTCTTGTGGCTTTTCGCATGCGCCATCGCGGTGCCTGTGGCGGCAATTTACGGTGAGCCATTGCTGGCATGGCTGCTGCCCTTTTCGGGGCTTTCCCTGCTGATCGCCGGATTCAATCCGACACGGATGGTGACAGCGAACAGGCACCTGTTGCTGGGCCGCCTGACCGCATTAAACCTTGGGTCACAGGTGATCGGCCTCGTGATCGCGATCGTAGTCGCATGGTACCTGCAGTCGGTCTGGGCGCTGGTGATCAGCGGCGTCTCGTCGGCGCTGGTGTTGCTGGTCTTCTACAATGTCTTCCTGCCCGGAGAACGCAACCGCTTCCACTGGGAACGCGCAGCGGCGGATGAGCTGATCAAATTCGGAAAGTGGATCTTCCTCAGCACGATCTGCGGGTTTCTTTATCTGCAAGGTGACAAGCTCATTCTGGGGACGTACCTGCCACTCGATCAATTCGGCATTTACAACATCGGCTTTTTCCTCGCCAGCTTCCCGATTCTCATGGGCGGAGAGATGACCCGCAAGGTCCTGATCCCCGTCTACAGGGAACGTCCCCCTGCCAAAAGCGCGGAGAATTTTCGAAAATTGCAGAAGATGCGCTTTTTGCTGACAGGCGCGTTGATTTGCCTGACCGGCACCGTGTCGGTTGCCGGGGTGCTTTTGATCGACCTGATGTACGATCCACGATATTTGATGGCTGGCGCGGTCGTTGTCCTGATCTCGGCAATGCAGATACCCCACATCATCGTCCTGACGTATGAACAGGCGGCGCTGGCCGCTGGTGATTCCCACCGCTTCTTTGTACTGTCAGCCGCGCGGGCGGTTCTGACATTGGGATTCCTGTTTGCGGGCCTGATGCAAGGCGGGCTGTTCGGTGCGCTTGTTGGACAGGGCTTGGCGGGGCTGGCCGCTTATCCCTTTGTTGTCTGGATGTCGCGCCATGTCGGGGCGTGGGACCCCAAACATGATGCGTTATACGCTGTCGTCGGCGCCTTGACGATCCTGCTCGCATTCTGGATCAATGCCGACGCGTTAACCAATCTGGCCGCGCTGTAAACGGCGGGTTCGACCGGTCGACCAAAGCGCCTGTGACAACGCTGACTGCCCTAGTTTCATCATATTCATGCGATAACCGTTCACGCGAGAGACCGAGGTACGCGCATGACGCATAGAAAAACCGATCCGATTTCTGTCCCGGACGGGGATGTTGCAATCGTCGGCATGTCCGCCCATTTGCCGGGCGCGGCATCGCTGTCGGAATATTGGCGGAACCTGCGGGACGGCGTATGCTCGATCCGCCAGCTGTTCGAGCAGGAGTTGACCGACGCAGGCGTATCGCCGGGCCTGTTGCGGCACCGGGATTACGTGCCCTACGCTGCCAATCTGGAAAACTTCGACCACTTCGATGCAGAGTTCTTTGGCCTGTCGCCCAAGGACGCGGCCATCATGGATCCACAGCATCGCCAGTTCCTTGAATGCGCGTGGGAGGCTCTGGAAAACGCGGGCCACATGCCAGAGAGGCATGACGGACGTATCGGTGTCTTCGGTGGCTGTGGCATGGGCAGCTATTTCTATTTCAACCTGTGTTCCAATCCCGATCTGGTCGATGGCACCGGGATGTTCCTGCTGCGCCATACCGGCAACGACAAGGATTTCCTGACCACCCGCGTTAGCCATATCTTCGATCTCGATGGCCCGTCCGTCAACGTGCAGACCGCCTGTTCCACCTCGTTGGTGGCAACGCATTACGCCTGTCAATCGCTGCTCAACGGCGAATGCGACATGGCGCTGGCGGGCGGCGTAACGATCGAACTGCCGCAGGGGCAAGGGTATCTCTACAAGGAGAACGAGATCCTGTCGCCGGATGGGCAATGCCATGCGTTTGACCACCGCGCACAGGGAACGGTGTTCGGATCGGGTGCCGGGATGGTCGTGTTGCGCCGCCTGTCCGATGCCTTGGCAGATGGCGATCATATCTGGGCCGTCATCAAGGGCAGCGCGGTCAACAACGATGGGGCGGCCAAAGCAGGCTATCTGGCCCCGTCCGTCGATGGACAAGCTGACGCGATTGCAGAGGCGCATGCCATGGCCGGCGTTTCGGCCGAAAGCATAGATTATGTCGAATGTCATGGCACCGGAACCTATCTCGGCGATCCGATCGAGGTTGCGGCACTGACGCAAGCCTTCGAGTGCACAAGCGACAAGACAGGCCATTGCCGGATCGGGTCGGTCAAGACCAATATCGGGCATCTCGATACCGCGGCGGGCGTGGCCAGCCTGATCAAGGCGTCGATGGCCCTGCACCATCACCAGATGCCGCCGAGCTTGGGATTCGAAGAGCCCAACCCAACCATCCAATTCAAAACCACGCCATTTTGCGTGAACGACCGGCTGACCGATTGGCCAAGGACCAGCCATCCCCGCCGCGCCGGGGTCAATTCGCTGGGCGTCGGGGGAACGAATGCCCATCTCGTGCTCGAGGAGGCGCCAACACCGGAACCGTCCGAAGACAGTGACTGGCCGTTCCAGATCCTGACGCTGTCGGCGCGGAATACCCCGGCGCTGGATGCCAACGCGGCCCGGCTTGCCACCCATCTTCGCGCGAACCCCGATCAACCGCTGGCGGATGTGGCCTGGACGCTGAACACTGGGCGCCGCGCCTTCGAAAAGCGCCGTGTCGTGGTCGCGACCGACCCTCTCGACGCGGCTCAACAGCTCGAACGCGGCGACCCGCGCCGCGTCCATACCCATGACGCGCTGTCTTTGCCGGACATCGCGTTCCTCTTCCCCGGCGGCGGCGCGCAATATGTCGGCATGGCCCGCGACCTCTACGAGACCGAACCGGTCTTTGCCGAATGGATGGACCGCGGACTGGCGCATCTCGAAACGCTGGAAAATCGGGACATTCGCGCGCTCTGGCTACCCCGGCACGGCGAAGAGGATCAAGCTGCCGAGACGTTGCGCAAGCCGTCGCTGCAACTGCCGCTCATCATGATCGTTGAATACGCGCTGGCGCAGCTCTGGATCAGCTGGGGTATCCAGCCAACCGCGCTGGCAGGCCATTCCATGGGCGAAAACACCGCCGCCTGCGTTGCGGGCGTGATGTCTTTTGACGATTGTATCGGCCTTGTTCACCTGCGTGGCACGCTGTTTGACACGGTTGATCCCGGCGGCATGATCTCGGTCGCCCTGCCGGCGGAAGAGCTGGAGCCGCTGCTGGGCAACCACCTCGATCTTGGGGCGGTGAACAGTCCGGGCCTCAGCGTGGCATCCGGGCCGACCGCGGCGCTGGAGGCGCTGGAGCAGACCCTGCAAGAACTGGAGATCGAGTTCCAGCGCATCCCGATCGACATCGCCGCCCATTCGCGCATGCTCGATCCGATCCTCGACCGGTTCCGTGCCTATCTCGAAGCGATACCGCTGCACCCACCGCAGATCCCGATCACATCGAATCGCACCGGAACCAGGATGACTGCCGACCAGGCGACCAGCCCGGAATACTGGGTGGCCCACCTGCGCGGAACGGTACAGTTTAACCAGGGCCTCCAAGCTCTGGCTGAACGGCCAAACCGAATCTTCCTCGAAGTCGGCCCCGGCAAGGCGCTGTCCGGGCTTGCCCGCCAAGCCCCCGGCATCGCCGCGAACCAGGTTCTGTCCAGTCTGCGCCACCCCGACGAAACCGTCGAGGATGACCGCCACATGCTCGAAGTTCTGGGCCGTATCTGGGCGCTTGGCGGTGATTTCGACTGGGATCAGATCTGGGGCGATGCCCGCCGCAACCGCGTGCCGCTGCCAACCTATGCCTTTCAGCGGTCCCGCTATTTCATCGCACCCGGAGAAGCGCAAACCCCGTCGGTATCGCATTTCCTGACGCGGATCGACGGTCTCGAACACTGGGGCTGGACGCCCATCTGGCGGCCACAATACGCCGCGACCGCCGTTGACGTGCGCGACGACCTGGCAAGCGCCGAGGTGCAAAGCTGGCTGATCTTCATGGATGATGCCGGTGTCGCCAGCGCCGCCGCCAAACGCTTGCGTGATGCAAACCACGCCATCATCGAGGTGTGGCCCGGCGACAGCTTTGCGCGCGTGGACGACACGACCTATGTTCTGGCCCCCGAACGCGGGCGCGAAGGGTATGACATGCTCTTTGCCGACATGCTTTCGCGCGGGCTGGTCCCCGGCCGCATCGCGCATTTCTGGGGTGTGACCAAGGATCAAAGCCATCGTCCCGGGTCCAGTTTTTTCCACAGGATGCAGGAACACGGGTTTTATTCGCTCATGTTCATCGCGCAGGCGATCGCGGACGACTCCCTGCCCAAACCGGCGCAGATGACCGTGTTCACGAATGGAGCGGCGGCGCTGGGTGCGGAAACCGTTGTCATGCCGGAAAAGGCCATTCTTGCAGGCCCGGTCCGTGTCATTCCACGCGAGGTTCAAGAGCTGAACGTCGCTTCTGTCGATCTGGCCCTGCCCGACCCCCCTGTCAGGCGGATCCTCGGCGGTCGGGGCGATCAGACTGTCCATGCACAGGCGTGGAAAACTCTCACGGATCAGGTTCTCGAGGACATGATCGCGACCCCGGCATCAACCGTTGCCGCCCTGCGCGCGGGACGGCGCTATGAACAAGACCTGCGCCAGACCGTGCTACAACCTGCGCAGGACACCCTGATAAAGCAGGGTCGGACCTATCTTGTCACGGGTGGATTTGGTGGTATCGGGCTGACCATCGCGAAATCGCTGGCGGCGCAGGGCTGCACGCTGGTCCTGACAGCCCGTGATGCCCTGCCCGACCGTGATCTTTGGACCCGTTACCTCGAGCGCCACGCGCCGCAGGACAAACTGGCCCGACGCATCCGCGCGGTGCAACAGCTTGAAGCGCTCGGCGCAACCGTTCACAGCCATGCGGCGGACGTGTGCAACCTGACCGACATGACGCGGGTCGTTGATGAAACAACCACCCGCGAGGGCCGAATCGACGGCGTGATCCACGCCGCAGGGGTCATGGACGACGCGCCATTGCTGGCGAAATCCACCGGGTCGGTCGAACAGGTTTTCTCGGCCAAGATCCACGGCACCAAGGTGTTGGATCAGCTTTTCCCTGATGGCAGCACCGATTTCATCGCGCTTTTCGCATCATCCTCGACCCGGACAGCCCCGGCAGGCCAGATCGACTATGTCGCAGCGAACGAATACCTGAATGCCTATGCCCATGCGCGCAAAAATGACAAGACGCGGGTCGTTGCCATAAATTGGGGCATCTGGTCCGAGGTTGGGATGGCTGCAAACGCCTTGTCAGACCGCCTTGGCGATTCCGGATCAGCCGCATTGACGGAGATCGCGCTGCCACTGCTCGACAAGACCGGCTTCGACCCGTCTGGCCACCGGATTTTCGAATCGCGCTACACCGCAGGGGACTGGTTCATTGACGAGCACAGGACCAAACAGGGTGACGCCCTGTTCCCCGGAGCGGGGTATCTGTCGCTGGCAGCCAAGGCGCTGCGCGCACAAGGGGAAACCGGGTGCTTTACCATCCGCAACATGACCTTCCTGCGCCCCTTGCATGTTCCCGACACGGGCCACCGCGACATCCGGCTCCGTCTGTCCCGCCGCGATCACGGGTACCATATGGATGTGCTTGGCAGCCACACGCTGGGCGGGCGCGCAGGGTTTGCCCCCACCGTGGCGGCCGATCTGGTGCTGAGCCCGGAGGCGCAGCCTAAACCGGTCGATATCATGGCGATCCGCGCCCGGTGTGGCGTGGCGCGAAGCGCTGGGGATCGCGGAAAGCTCCGCTCTGCGCAGGAAAACCATCTGTCCTTCGGACCACGGTGGAAGGTGCTGGACACTTGCGCCTACGGACAAGGGGAAGGCATCGCCGACCTATCCCTCGGCCCCGAAGGACAAAGCGATGAAGGCTGGCACTTCCACCCGGCGCTTCTCGATATCGCGACCGGCTGGGCGATGGAGCTGATAGACGGCTACAGCGCCGAAAATCTCTGGGTGCCGGTATCTTATGACAGCGTGAAGGTCTATCACCGCGTCTGCGGGCAGATTGTCAGCTGGGTTCGATCCAGCGGGCGCAACCGGAACGCGGATGACACTGCCTGTTTCGACATCATCCTGGCCAAGCCCGACGGCACCATTTGTATGGAGATCGAGGGCTTCTCGATCAAACGGATGGACGATACCGCCGCGTTGTCCGCCCCTATCAAGGTGAGCCAGAGCGAATTCGAACCAGCCGATTTCGGCAGGGCAACGCAACCCCTGTCGCCTGCCGAAGAACGGTTCCAGCACAACCTGTCCCAGGGCATCCCGCCCGAGGATGGGGCAGATGCCTTCCTGCGCGCCCTGGGACAGGGTGTGCCGCAACTCTACGTGTCCTCGCTCGACATGCCGGCACTGATAGAACAGGCGGGCATCACGTCTGAAACGACGGGCGAGGGCCAGAAATTCGACCGTCCACAGCTCGATGGTGACTACATCGCGCCCGAAACCGAGGTCGAGCGCACATTGGTCGGCATCTGGGAAGACCTTCTTGGCGTGCAGGACGTCGGGGTCGAAGACAGCTTCTTTGATATGGGCGGGCATTCGCTGATCGCGGTGCGTCTCTTTGCCAAGATACGCAAAACCTACAATGTCGATTTCCCGATCTCGGTCCTGTTCGAAGCCCCGACCATCCGCGCCTGTGCCGCGTTGATCCACGACCGTACCGGGATCAGCGACACCCCCGAAAGCGCGCCCGACAGACCCAAGCCCAAGACGCGCCGGTTCAAGCATGTCGTCGCCATGCATGACGGTGAGGGGGGCCCGACAACCCCGTTCTTCCTTGTCGCAGGCATGTTTGGCAATGTCCTGAATCTGCGCCACCTGGCCCAACTTCTGGGCGATGATCGCCCCTTCTATGGACTTCAGGCCAAGGGGCTTTACGGCGATGAAACACCGCACCGGTCGATCCGCGATACGGCACGCGATTACATCGCCGAAATGAAACAGGTTCAGTCTGAAGGTCCGTATTTCGTCGGGGGATTCTCGGGCGGCGGAATCACCGCCTATGAGATCGCGCATCAGCTCGAGGCAATGGGCGACGAGGCAGCCTTGGTTGTTCTGCTCGACACGCCACTGCCGCAGCGCCGCCCGCTGAGCCGCAAGGACCGCCTGCTGATACAATGGCAAGAGACGAAGCGCAAAGGCATCGCTTACCCGTTTGTCTGGCTGCGCAACCGTGTGCGCTGGGAACTCGAAAAGCGCACGCCAAGCGATGCAACGAAAACCTCGCACAGCTTCCACAATGCGGAGATAGAACAGGCGTTTCTCGATGCCGTGGCGACCTACCAGATGACCGGATGGGATGGCCGCATCGCCTTGTTCCGTCCGCCCTTGACAGGCACATGGACGGTCTCGAGCCGCCGCCTGGTCAACCATGAGCGGTCCTACCTGTTCGACGACAACGACTGGGGCCAATTCACGCCGCAGATCGACGTCTACGAAGTGCCCGGCGACCATGACAGCATGGTGCTTGAGCCCAATGTCCGTGTGCTTGCCAGCTATCTGCGCAAGCTGATCGAAACCACGGAAGCAGAGATTGGCGGCAAGGGCACGGTGCTGCCGTTCACATCCTCGGAGGCAGCAGAGTAAGCAGCATGATCAACATCGTCACGGTTGTCCTGAACTACAAAACGCCCGACTTGTCGGTCAAGGCCGCACAATCGGCGGCGGCGGCCATGGCTGATTTCGGCGGCGTGATCGTACTGGTTGACAACGCGTCCCCTGACGATTCATTCCACCAAATGCAGCAGGCCGTGCGCGCCGCCCGCTGGCCCGCGCATATAGACGTTCAAGTGCTGCAATCGGGTCGCAATGGCGGCTTCGGCGCGGGCAACAACTTCGGCATCCGTGCGGGGCTCGACATCTGTCCCGACGCCGAATTCGTCTACATCCTCAACCCCGATGCCTCGGTCGAAAAAGACGGCATCGCGGCGTTGGTCAGCTACCTTGAGGCCAATCCCAGGGCCGCCATTGCCGGGAGCAGGATCTCGGGCGAAGACGGGGCCGCCCATTGCAGCGCCTTTCGCTTTCCCGGCCTTGCGTCGGAATTCGAAGCCGCGGCGCGCTTGGGTCCGGTCACGCGCCTGCTGAAAGACTACGTCCTGCCGCTGCACGTGCCCGCAACGTCCAGCGCCGTGGGCTGGATCGTTGGTGCATCGATGCTGGCGCGGACCAGTGTGTTGAACAAGATCGGCCTCTTTGATGAAACATTCTTTCTGTATTTCGAGGAAACGGACCTCTGCCTGCGCGCCCGTCGCGCCGGGCACGAGGTGCATTTCGTCCGCGAAAGCCGAATCTGCCATATCGGCTCTGTGTCCACCGGGATGGGCTGCTGGACCCGCACGCCACCCTACTGGTTCCAAAGCCGCTGGTATTATTACAGCAAGAATTACAACCGTGCCTATGCCATCTCGGCCACCCTTCTGAACGCGGTTGGCACGGTATGCTGGCGCCTGCGCCGCTGGGCCGAGGGAAAACCGGACACGGATGCGGAACACTTTGTGCGCGATCTGCTGTCCCACGACCTGCGCGCGCTTTGCCAACCGACACCCGAAGCCTCGATCCGGGCGATCGGGATGCGCCCTGACACGCCTCTCCAGATCAGTGTGGACTGACCCATGACCCATTTCGACAGCATCATCATCGGTGACGAAAGCTTGACGCAGCACTGCGCGGAAACCTTGTTATCGCAAGGACATCGATTGACCGCCTTGGTCACCGACACGCCCGCGCTGGCGGATTGGGCCAACGCCCGCAACATCCGGGTCGAGGCGCATGGCCCGGACCTTGCCGATCGGTTGCAGGGTATATCTGCCGACTGGGTGCTGAGCATCGCCAACCTGAAGATCCTGCGCCCGGACGTGTTGGCGCAGGCACGCAAGGGCGCGGTGAACTTTCACGATGGCCTGCTGCCCAAACGCGCCGGGCTGAACGCGCCGATCTGGGCGCTGATCGATGGGGAGAAGACCCACGGAATTACCTGGCACCTGATCGATGATGGCGTGGACACCGGCGATATCCTCGTCCAGCGCAGCGTCGACATCGCGCCCGAGGACACCGCGCTCACACTCAACACCAAGTGTTACGAGGCCGGGCTGACCAGTTTTCCAGACCTGTTGTCGGAACTCGCGGCGGGGCTGCCCAATCGCCGCAGGCAGGACACGGACCGGCGCGGCTACCATGCGCTGAGCGACCGGCCAGAGGCACATGGCCTGCTGCGGTTCGACCAAACCGCCGACACCGCGCTGCGCCTTATCCGGGCCTTGGATCATGGATCCTATTGGAACCCGATGTGCCGACCCAAGCTGCATGTTGGCGACCGCCTCGTGCATATCGGCAGCGCCTCCAGGACAGAAAGCAGCGCCCCCGCCGGACGTGTGATCGGCGTGGACGACACATCCCTGACCATAGCTTTCGCCGATGCCGCGCTGCGCCTGACGGAGCTTGCGGATGAGACAGGCCGGCCCGTCGTACCGAAGACCCTCGTTTCATTGGGCGACGCGCTGACGTCCCTGTCGGATTCGGAGCGCGCAACCATAAGTGACACGATGCGCACCACCGCAAAGCGCGAGAACCATTGGCGGCGAAAGCTGTCGGAAACGGTCCCGCTGACCTTGCCGTTTCTCCGCTCCGAACCACGATCGCTAAGCACGCGAGAGACAGGCATCAACGCAGACCACCTTGGAAAGGCGCTGTCGATCCTCGCAAACCGGTTGTCTCCACAAAGGGAACCGGGACTGGCGCTCACCAATCCGGCGCTCGTCGAAGCGTCGAGCATCGGCTTTGTTTGCCCATGGGTGCCCGTTTCCGCCGACACGCTGGGCCGCGAAATTCCGAAGGTCGAGACCGGCTTTGCGCGCGACCTTCCCTTGCGCGACCCGGCCTTGGACGCTTTGCAAACCCCGGCACTTGGCCTGTCGCTCAATGCCGGGGCCGTGCCCCAGGCCGCGATCACCTTCGAACTGTCCTCAGGGGCCGTCAAAGCTCATATCGACGAAGGCCGCATCATCCCGGATTTTGCCCGGATCCTGATCCATCGACTCCGCTGGATCTCCGATCAACTGGCAGATGGCAAAGCAGCCGAGGCGGTTGATCCGCTTCCGCCCGGCGAACGCCGGGATGTGCTGGAGACCTACAACGCCACCGCCGTCGATACGGATGCCCCGACCACAATGCACGCCGCGTTCGAGGCGCAAGTGGCCCGCACCCCGGATGCCACCGCGCTGGTACATGAAAACACCACGGTCAGCTTCGCATCCCTCAATGACCGCGCGAACCGGATCGCACATACCCTGCGCCGGATGGGCGTGGCCCCCGACACGATGGTGGGACTGCACTGCAAACGTGATCCAGACCTTGTCGCGGGCGCGTTGGGTATCCTCAAGGCGGGCGGGGCATATGTGCCGCTCGATCCGGACTATCCACAAGACCGGATCGCGCATTACCTGTCCGACAGTTGCGCGCCGGTCGTCATTACCCAAAGCGACCTGCGCAGCGATTTGCCGGACAGCAGCGCCGATCTGCTTGTCATCGACCGTGACCCGCGCCTTGCCAATGCCCCGGCCACCAACCCGGACGCAAGCGCCACCGGTGAAAACCTCGCCTATGTCATCTACACTTCCGGCTCTACCGGATTGCCCAAGGGCGTGATGGTCGAACACCGCAACGTGCTCAACTTTTATGCCGGGATGGATTCTGTCATCCCCGACCGCGAAGCGGCCACATGGCTCGCCGTGACCAGCCTGAGCTTCGACATTTCCGTTCTCGAGCTGTTCTACACCATGGCGCGCGGCATCAAGGTGGTGCTGCCCAGCACCAGCCAACGTGGCACACTCTCGGGGGGGCCGGTGCGGCAACGCGGCAGCGGCATGGAATTCTCGATCTATTACTGGGGCAATGACGATGGCGCCGGGCGTGACAAGTATCGCCTGCTGCTCGAAGGCGCGAAATTCGCCGATCAAAACGGGTTCTGCGCAGTCTGGACGCCGGAACGCCATTTCCATGCATTTGGTGGGCCTTATCCGAATCCGTCGGTCACCGGTGCCGCCGTCGCGGGCGTCACCCAGAACATCGGCGTGCGCGCCGGAAGCTGTGTCGCACCGCTCCACCATCCCGCCCGCATCGCCGAGGAATGGGCAGTGATCGACAACCTGACCAACGGGCGCGCCGGCCTCGCGATCGCCAGCGGCTGGCAGCCGGATGATTTCGTCCTGCGCCCGGAAAACACACCGCCCGAAAACAAGACCGCGATGTTCGAGTCGATCGCGCAAGTGCGCAAACTCTGGCGCGGTGAAGCGGTGGCCTTTCCGCGCAAGGACGGCCAGATGCACGAGGTTGTCACACAGCCGCGCCCTGTCTCCAGGGAACTGCCGATCTGGGTCACGACCGCCGGCAATCCTGACACGTGGCGAGAGGCCGGGGCCAAGGGGGCCAATGTCCTCACCCATCTCCTGGGTCAATCCGTGGAGGAGGTTGCGGAAAAGATCGCGCTGTACCGTCAGGCCCTGCGCGATGCCGGACACGATCCGGAAGACTTCACCGTTACGCTGATGCTGCACACCTGCCTTGCCGAAACGCGCGACGCGGCACGCGAGATTGCACGCGAACCGATGAAGGACTACCTGCGCTCCGCCGCCGGTCTCATCAAGCAATACGCCTGGGCCTTCCCGGCTTTCAAACGGCCGGACGGTGTGAAAAACGCGTTCGAGTTGGACCTTGGCGACCTGAGCGAGGAAGACCTCGAAGGCATTCTCGATTTCGCGTTCGAGCGGTATTTCAACGACAGCGGCCTGTTTGGCACGATCGAGGACGCGCTGGCCCGTGTCGATCAGCTCAAGGCCATCGGCGTGTCCGAAATCGCCTGCCTGATCGACTATGGCATCGCGACGGATCAGGTCCTGGAGGGATTGAAACCGCTGGCCGAGGTGGTGCACCGATCGGCCCCCGAGACCGACCACGAGGAAACCGACTTTTCCATGGCAGCCATGCTGGCACGACACGGCGTGACCCACATGCAGTGTACGCCCTCGATGGCACAGATGATTGTCATGGACGATGACGCCCGGGCGCAGCTGCGCGGGCTCAAGCATGTTTTTCTTGGAGGAGAGGCGCTCCCCGGTGCATTGGTCGCGCAGCTCAACCGGGCAACGGATGCCACGATCACCAACATGTACGGACCGACAGAAACCACGATCTGGTCCGCAACCGAACCCGGCTCGGCGCATGAGGCGACAGTCAATATCGGCCGCCCTATCGCCAACACGCAGCTTTACGTGTTGGATGACGCGCTCGCTCCGATGGGCATCGGCGAAACCGGAGAACTCTGGATCGGCGGCGATGGCGTGACACGTGGCTACTGGCAGCGCGACGCGATGACAGCAGACAGGTTCCGCGCCAACCCGTTCGGGCAGGGCCGCGTTTACCGCACCGGCGATCTGGTCCGCCGTCGCGCCGATGGCCGGATCGATTTCCTGGGCCGCACCGATACACAGGTCAAGCTGCGCGGCTTCCGCATCGAGCTTGGCGAAATCGAAAGCGCCCTCCAGGAGACAGGCGGCATCACCAATGCGGTCGTCATGCCCCACGAGAAGACACCCGGTGACGTGCGGCTCGTGGCTTATTTCACGGCAAGCACGGCAATCGACACGAAAGCCCTGCGCGCCGATCTCGCCGCGCGCCTGCCGGATTACATGATCCCGGCCCATTTCGTGGCGCTCGACGCCTTTCCCGTCACTCCGAACCAGAAGATTGACCGAAACGCGCTGCCCGCCTTCTCAGCGGCCCCGGAGGCGCCCAAAAAACCGCAGGTTGCCGCGCCGCAACAGGGGGCCGGGCAGGCCGACGAGCCGCTGCGCCGCCGGGTCGCAGAAATCTGGACCGAGGTTCTGGGCGTTCAGTCGATTGCGCCAGACGACAATTTCTTCGACCTCGGAGGGCATTCGCTGCTTGCGGTGCAGACCCATCGCGCGCTCCGGGACAGGTTGGACTTGGCCAAACTCTCGATCACCGACATCTTCCAGTATCCGACCCTGGCAGGTCTGGCCGACCGCGTGGCCAAACTGGGTGGCGCCGCTCAAGGCACAGCATCAGCTTCAACGGATCCGGCAACCGTGACACCCATGACCAAACCGGCCGGCCGGGACCGTGCGCAAGCCCGCGCCGATGCGATGGCCCGCCGTCGCGCCATGCGCGCCAGGCGACAGGCGTAATGCGATGAAACCAACGATCATCCTGGTGGCAGCGCTTGCCGTGATCATCTGCGGCATCGCCGTCTGGACCTATCTCAAACCGCCAGAAGCCCTGTCGCCTGATGCACTCGCCGCGCGGTACGACACGCCACTTTCGCCCCCCAATGACCCGCTGACGGTGTATCATCTCGGCCATTCGCTTGTCGGTCGCGACATGCCCGCAATGCTGGCGCAAATGGCAGGGCACCTGCATGCGTCGCAGCTTGGATGGGGCACGCCGCTCAAGGCGCATTGGGAACCGAATACGCCGATCAATGGCTTTGATGCAGAAAACGCCCATGATCACTTCCGCGATGCCAAAAAGGCGCTGGCCAGCGGCGATTACGACGCCTTCATCCTGACCGAGATGGTAGAGATCGAGGCGGCGATCGACCATTTCGCATCCCCCCGATATGTCGCAAGGTGGGCCAGGGCGGCGCGCGACGGGAACCCGGGAATCCGCGTCTACCTTTACGAATCCTGGCACGAATTGACCGATCCCCAAGGCTGGCTCACCCGGCTCGATGCGGATCCCGCCCGATACTGGGAAGGCGTGCTTCTGGCGCGGGCGATGTCAACCGAGCCTGACGCACCGCCGATCTACGTGATCCCGGCCGGTCGCGTGATGGCGGAATTCACCCGCCGGATCGAAGCGGGCGATGGCGTGGATGGCGTGACTTCGCGCGAGGACCTCTTTGCCCGCAAGGAAGACGGATCGCTGGATCCCATTCACCTCAATGATCTGGGCGCCTATCTCGTGGCTCTGACCCATTACGCGGTTCTGTACCATGACTCGCCTGTCGGCCTTCCCGCGCAGCTGAACCGCGCCGATGGCACGCCAGCCAAGGCGCCGGGCCCGCAGTTGGCCGAACTGATGCAACAGACGGTCTGGGATGTCGTTTCGCGCGTGCCGGTCACCGGCATCTCGCAGGGCGCGAAATAACACCGCGTCTCGACGGCTCGCGGGAAACGCGTTGTTTCCAGACACGCGGGTCTTTGCGGTCGCAGTTGCGCCGTATTTTAGTTAGATTATGTCTTGTCCGAGGCGTGCGGTCACAATTCGACCGCAAGCTGGGCAAGGCGGGGGCCTTGGTTTTGGAGCCGAACACGTGGTGTACTTTCAATCGTTGGACGAGGTTTTCGCTGCGATCAAGCGGCGTCTGTGGCTGATCATCCTGATCACCTTGATCGGATGCGTCCTGTCGGTCCTGATCGCCCTGTCGCAAATCCCGGTGTACAAGGCGACCGCGGTCGTTCAGATCGAGGACGCGCAAGTCAGCAGCACCAACTCGTCACCCGGCACCCCGACCGAAGCCCGCGGTGGCCTTGATGCGCGCCGCACCGTGCGTCTGATCGAACAACGGGTCATGTCGCGTGGCTCTCTGGTCGACATCATGGACACCTATGGTCTTTTCAACGAAGACCCCAGCATGACAGTGACACAGCGTCTGGCCCGGATGCGCGAAGCCGCTTCGATCAATCCGATTCTCACCGGTGAGACATGGCAGACGAACAGGGCCGTCTCGGGCGTGGTGATCGAGGTCGACCTTGACGATCCCGAGACCGCCGCCGATGTGGCCAACGAAATCATGGCCCGCGTGCTCGACGAGGCTCGCGCGCGCAGCGTGGGCCGCGCCCAGGTCGAGCTTGAGTTCTTCAATGCCGAAGAGGCGCGCATTCGCGAAGAGATCGTTGCGGCTGAAGAGGCGATCGGCGTGTTCAAATCAGACAATGCCGAGGTGCTGCCCGGCAATGTCAGTGTGCTGCAAGGCGAACTGACAACACTGAACGGATCGCTTCTGACCCTGCGCCAGCAAATCCTGAGCCTGCAATCCAACACCTCGCGTGTCCGCCCCGAGACGCTGGCGCGGCAGGTGGACGGGCTGGAAGACCAGATCGCCCTGATCGAAGAGCGGATTGCCGAAATCAACGACCTGCTTACACGCGCACCAACGGTCGAGCGCGATCTGGCGGCGCTGGAGCGCGAACTTTCGCAGCTCAACGAACAATTTACCGTCATCTCGCGCCGGCAGGCCGATGCGCAAATGAGCCAGAGCCTCGAGCAGCAGCGCCAGCTCACCCGGTTCGAGGTTCTCGAACCCGCGATCCCGCCCAGCTACGCGATCTCGCGCAGCAAGCGGTCAATCGCGATGCTGGGCGGGATTGCAAGCGGCCTGTTCGCCTTGGGCGTGGCCTTTGTCCTGGAAATCCTCAACCCGCCATTGCGCACCAGCGGCCAGATGGAACGCGCCCTCGGTGTTCGCCCGGTTATTTCTGTTCCGATGCTCGGCACCGGGACGCAGAAATCAAAACCGGACAAGAAAAAGCGATCGAAGTTTGGTCTGGGCGTCCTTGTGGCGATGCTTGTGGGCCTGATTGCCTTGATCGCGAAACCGCTCGCCGGGTTGATCGGCTTCAATCTCAACCCGCGCACCGCCCCTTAGGGTCCAGACACTGGGGCAAAATGCTCGACAGGGCGTGAGGAACCGAATAACCCACGCGCATGAAAGGCTATTTTGTCGACACCCTCGGGGCGGTCGTGTTTTTCACGACCGTTGCTGGCTTCAGTGAACTGATAATCGCCGGGATGCACCCCGCTCAGGTCCTGATCGCGCGGCTCATCATGATACCGGTGATGATGCTGACCGGGCGACCTTATGGCATATGGCGAGACTTCGTCTTCAACATGCTGAGGCCGCAACGGCGACTTGCGGGTGTCATCTGTGATATCCTTGCATTCCTGACATTTCAGGTACCGGTCTACGTGACGACACTCGCAATTGCCGGTGCAACACTTGCCGAGATCGTTTCCGCCGTCGGGGCTGCTATCGTCTTCATGATCGTGCTGAGCCGTCCATACGGGCTGTTCCTCGATGCGCTGAGACAATGGGCGGGCACGTCCGTCCGGTGATACCTCGCAGCGGGTATCCCCACTCCAAGCCCGGCGATCGGGTTTCTGCACCACGAGACGCAAAGGGCTGCCACATGACGGCACATGATCGCCACACAAATCAAGGCCTGGACCCTAATAGGCGTATTCGCTGGACTCGTTCTGTTCAGCCTTGTTGAGCACAACGCCCAGAAGCGGTGTCGTTTCGCCCAGCCGGCGTTCCGTTTCCTTGATGTCATTCGCCTTGGTCAACCCGCCGGCGGCGACGATCAAAAGCGCATCAATATGCGGACGCATCGCGATCACATCGTCATTGAGCAACGCAGGCGGCAGATCGAACAGCATCACGTCGGGGTCAAGCTGTGTCTCGATATCGCGCAGCGCCCGGCTGGTCGACGGGTCCTGTAGCAATTCCGCCGCATATGGCTCCGTGATCCCGTTGAACCCCAACGCCACATGGCTTCCTGCCGAAATCGAATTGGGCGCAAAACCCTGCAAATGCCGCTCGACCGCGATTTGGCCGCGCAGCATGTCACCGATAGAGCCGGTATCGCGAACTCCGAAAATCTTGTGAAGGCTTGGGCTGCGCATATCCAGATCGAGCAGAACCGTGCGGCAATTCTCCTGTCGAGACAGGCTCACCGCGAGGTTTGCTGCGGTAAAGGTCTTGCCGCAGTTCTTTGTGGGCGAGGTGATCGCGACCCGCTTCCACCCGTTCTCCACCAAAGCCTGAAGCATCCGCGTGCGCAGAATGTCGAACCGCGTATGCGCCGGGTCCTCGCGCAGCGCGGTGACGATGTTCGACTTGGTGAGGCGCTTTACATCAATCTCGAACCGGTCCAGCCCGCGCCATGCCTCTTCGGGGTCATGTACGGGCTCCGGCCGGGTCTGCGCCACCGACGGGCTGGCCAGTACCAGCGGTGTCTTCGACGCGGCGGGCGCCTTGGAAATCCGCGGCTTTTGCGCCTCCAATTCGGTTGCGCGTTGACGCTCGGCCTCTTGGACCTGTTCCTCCTCAAGCTGTCCCAATCGGCGCAGCTCCGCCTCAAACTCCTCCGCACGGGCCTGTTCGGCCTTCCTGCCCGCATCGCGCTGACGCGACGCCTCCGCTTTTGCAAGTCGCTGCCGTTCGGCTTTCTGCTTGGCCGCGCGCTGCTGTTCCGCGGTGACATCCGTCTCGTGCCGGGCGCGCCTCGCATCTTCGGCGTCACGCTCGGCCTTGCGCTGTAACAACGCGTCTTTCTGGGCCAAGAGCGCTTCGGTGTCGGGATCAGGGCGCGCAATGTTCGGCGCGTCCACAGAGTTTCCCTGCCCACGCCGTTTCCGGCGTTGGAATTTCGGCTGGTCAGTCATGTTTCAGCCTCGTTACGCGGCATGGTCGCCTTTCGATCCATCTACTGGACATAATCACTCCCTGCCTGGGTGACAGGTCATTCTGTCAAGAATACGTCGGTTTTGAGGGCATTGTTGATCGGACATCCTGTTTCAGGACCCGAACGGGGTGGCCCGGCCCCGATCAGACCAACCCGTGTCTTGAAGGACGTCATTCGCCTCGATCTTTTACTTGTATTCAATGAGTCGCATCTGTCTGTGGCTCAGTCGCCGGAGGTGATAGCGGATCATGCCGAGGCAATTGGGAAACTTCGACACTGTCAGCAAGACCGAATGGGCCCGTGCCTCGTGACCCGGCAAGCCAGAGCGCTGCAAGCCGAACACCGTCTTGAGATAGGACAGCCCGTAAACCGCCAGGACAAGCAATGGCACAATCGGTGACACAAAAACCCCGAGCACTGCAATCATTGGCAAGATCAGCCCGTAAACCCATCCACGCAGCCGCTCCCGCACGAAATACTCCGGGTGCATACCGCCCACATGCGCAAACCCGTGCCCGGCGCGGACACCCCGCATCCACCATTGGCCGAACCGAAGCCGCCCGCCATCATGCAACGCCATGTCCGCCCCGATCCGCTCGAGCCGCCAGCCCGCCTTGCGCAGACGAGAGCAGAATTCATCATCCTCGGAAGAGATCACAGACGGATCGAACCCGCCAACGTTTTGGAAGGCCGACACGCGCACGACCATGTTGCCGCCACAGCTCTCGATCTCGCCCTCCGGACGCTTCCATTCGAAATCCAACATCTGGTTGAACACCGTTTGATCGCGATCCAGTTCGGCCTGACGACCGGTGACAAAGCCAAGATCCGGCGCCGCCCGCAGCCTGGCCTCGGCAGCATCGAGCCAGCCCGCCACCATCCGGCAATCGCCATCCAGGAATTGCACGAAGTCGGGCGGATCGTCATGCGCCATCAGCATAGTCAACCCCACATTGCGCGCCCGCGCAGCGCTGAAGGAAACCGACATGTCGAGGTGCATCACTTCCGCCCCGGCCTTTTGCGCGTTGGCCACGCTGTCATCCGTCGAGCCGCTGTCAACATAAACGACCCTGCGCGCCTGCGGGACAACGGTGGCCAGCGATTGAACCAACCGCTCTCCTTCGTTGCGTCCGATCAAAACAACATCAACACTCATCACTTGTCCTCCGGGTGCGGGCGCAGACCAAGGGTGGGTCCACCTGACGCGTAAGAGCAGACAAGGTCGGAAAGCCAGCGCGCTTCCCGTGCCGCGTCATACTCGGCCATGACCTTGGCCCGCCCGGCCGCGCCATAGCGCTTGCGCTGTTCGGGATCGGCGAGGAGCGCGTCCATCGCCCCGGCAAAGGCAACGCCGTCGCCGGGTGCCACCACGCGCCCGCTGACCCCGTCTTCAACCAATTCGGGAATGCCCGCGATCCGTGTTGTCAACACGGGCACCTGCGCGGCCATCGCTTCCATCAAGACCACCGGCACGCCCTCCGCAAAGCTGGGCAGGGCAAACACGTCCGTCTGTGCCAATTCCTCGGCCACTTCGGCCTGTGACCGGTAGCCAAGGAACACCACACGGTCCTGCAAGCCGCGCGCCTTGACCTCTGCCTCAAGTGCGGCGCGCTCCGGCCCGTCCCCGACCAGCCGCGCGGTCAGGTCAGGATAGCTGTCCACCAACCGCGCAACTGCATCGATCAGGATCGGCACGCCCTTGACCCCGGCAAGCCGGCCAACGAACAGCACCTGGGCTCCGGATCGGTCCGGCACGCGGGAATAACGCGACGGATCCACACCGCAATGCACGATATGCAGTTTGTTCCAGGTCTCCGGTCCGGCAAAACACATCAGCTGCGACCGGCAGAAATGGCTGATGCACGCCACGAACGACGCGCGCGCGGCCTTTTCATCAATGCGCCAGTGATGCGGTTCAAAGAATATATCGGGTCCGTGGATGGTAAAGCTCCAGCGGATTCCCGACATCGCACCAACCAGCATCGCAACGGTACAAGACGCCTTGGCAATATGATTGTGCAAATGGGTCACACCGTCATCGGTCAACCTGGCGGCCAGAACGCCCGCTTCGACAAAGTAGATCAGGTTGTAGAGCCGCCCCTTGATCCCCTTGGGTGCGGTGCGCCATGCAAGTCCCAGCGCCGAGACATAGCGCCCCGGCGACTGCATCCAGCGCCAATGCGCCTTGATTGTGGTGACCGGATCACGCACCGCTTTCAGAACTCCGAAGGTGCGCGCATGCTCCGCGCGCTGTTCCGGCCCGACCAGATGTTCGGCCCCGGTTGTGCGGATCGAACAGGTCAGAACCTCATGGCCCAGCGCACGCAAATTGGCCACTTCACGTTGGATGAACGTATCGCTGGCGCGGGGATATTCGCCGGTCAGATAGGCGATTTTTGGCAATGTCATTGCACGGCTCCCCACGGTGTTTTTTCCTCGGGCAGGGCGTTGGCCCAGTCGGGCCGCGTGAAATCGTATCGCATGGGCAACATCCGCTGGCGCAACACCTCCTCGCGCAGCAGCCCTGGCAGCTTGTTGCGCTGTTTCTGCAAGCGTTTGGCCAGGCTGGACACCGCGCGCCAAGGGACAGGCACCACCATCTTGGGCCAGCCGCCCCGGCGCAACGCGTCGATCACCTTGGCCCGTGTCGGCACAATGCGATCGATCACGGTGAATGCGCCATCCACCTGCCGCACTGTCGCCTGCACCAATGCCGCGGCACAATGATTCACATGGCACATCGGCAACGGATCATCGCCGCCACTCCTGAACAGCACCGGCCCAACACCCATTCCGAGATGCGCGTTCCAAAGGTGATCCGCGTCATGCACGATACCGGGGCGCAGGATCGCAAGCGTGTCCAGATCCGCCGCCTTTGCCAGGTTTTCCTGCGCCACCTTGGCGCCGGAATAGGCGTCCCGCGGCGCCTCGGGGGTCACCAGCGGGCAATCATCCGTCAGCGTCCCGCCGATCGGCACATGGCTGGTGTCGAACACCGCGATGGAACTGGCCAATGTCAGCCGCCGCGTCCCGGCCTCTGCCATCGCCCGCGTCAGCCGCGCGGTGCCACCGATGGTCAGCCGCGCATGCTCCTGCGCATCGCCGGACATGGCGGCGGCAAGGTGGATCACGGCATCGACGCGATCCAACGCGTCAACCAGCGCCGGAACCGCCGCATCGTCGCCCAGATCAATCGCCACAGATGCCACACCGGTGCCCAGCGCGACAGCAGAGCGTTGAACGGCCACCACCTCGAGCCCAGCCTTGACGGCAGCGGCAACGGTGGCGCGCCCGATAAAGCCGGACGCCCCGGTGATCGCGACCCGTGTCACATCGCCCATGGCATCGGCTCCATTCGGTCGCACGTCGTGGTCATGGCCTGTGCGCCCGCATGTTCCCCGGCGTTCTGGATCGCCAGCGCGACTTCGGTCATGTGCAGCGCAAAATCATTGGACAGGCGCGACGGCCGCCCTTCGCGGAGCGCGTCGAGCATCTCTGCCGGGCCAAGCATGAAATTCATCGCCGCCGCGCCCCAGCGGTTCACCTTGGGATGCGTCGGCCGTGACAGCTTCAGCCTTCTGGGAAAGGGCGATTCCATCAACCGGCGCCGCACCGTCATGCGCTTGGCAAATGTCACCTTGGCCGAATTGTCCCATGCCGCCTTGCACGACAACACGCCATGGTCGCCGATCACTCTGATCCGATGATCATGCGGTGCCACGATGGAGCAGGTCAGCCGCGTCACCGGCCCGTTGTCGAAGAACAGCGTCGCCACCGACAGGTCCGGCGCATGAGGACCGCGACCCTCCTTGTCCGGGATCGTCTCGGCCGAGGCCGCCACGACCGTGCGGACCGATCCAAACCACGAGATCAGCCAGCCAAGGTAATACCCTGCATGTTCAAGCGTGCAGCCCACCTTGAACTCGTCCTCGAACGGCCATGGCGCGCCCGAATCGGAAATCCATTTCTTGTAGGCAGCCTGCGGCACGAAACCGTCATCCAGCTCGGCATAGATGGCGCGCGGCGTGCCACACGTCCCGCGGCGCAGCGCATGACCCAATGTCTGAGCCGCCTCGCCCAGCACGCTGCACGGGGCAGACGCCAGCATCACCCCCGCCGCGTCGGCGCTCGCATGCAGGGTCTTGGCGTCTTCCAGCCGCAGTGCCAGCGGTTTTTCCGAATAGGTGTGACACCCAGCGGCGAGACAGGCCGAATTCACCTCGAAATGCGCAGAGGGGTTGGTCAGGTTGAGCACCACCCCATCCCGCGGATGCTGGTCGAGCAACGCCGCGCGCGACTCCGCCGCCGGCACGTTCCAGTGCGCGCAGAATTGCGCCAGACGCGTCGCGTCGTGGTCGTACACGCCGGCAACGGTAATCCCGTCCATGGCCTGCAAGGACGTCATGTAAAGGTCGGCCACGAACCCGCAGCCAATGATCGACAGAACACCGCTCACACCGAACCTCCAACTGGAAAACGGGCGGATACCATGGCTTGTGGAAGTCGAACGCGCTTGTCTGTCACACTCTGCTCTCTGGTCTTTTTATCGCCTTGGGCGTGCTTACACCAACCAATCATGGTCAGAATTCGACAAAAGCTCATTTTATTGATGAAGACTCAGGAATTCCTTTGGTTTGTCTTGATTTTGCACCGATCACCCGACGATGTGACGCCATGGCAAAAGATGACAAATCCATTCGAGCCGAACCCATGCGCTTCTGGGGCGCCGGCTATGACGTGCCGGTGACTGTTCCCAACTGGCCAGCCCTGCTTGATGAGCTGACGTCCCGGTTCACGGCAGATCAGGGCTTCTCCCTTGCCACGATCAATCTCGACCACCTTGTCAAACTGCGCTCTGATCCCCGCTTCCGCGAGGCATATGGCGCTCAGGACATGGTTGTCGCGGATGGCAACCCCATCGTCTGGCTGTCGAGGCTGGCCGGTCACGATGTCGATCTGATCCCCGGCTCGGACGCGATCCTGCCAATCACACGGCTGGCTGCGGATCATCGCCGGACCATCGCCCTCGTCGGCAGCACGGAGGAGGCGCTGACCGGCGCAAGAACCTATCTGGAACGCGAAGTCCCCGGCGCGCGCGTCGTGGCGACGATTGCCCCGTGCATGGGCTTTGATCCGACAGGAGCGTCGGCAGATGATGTGCTGGCCAGACTGGAGGGCGCAGGCGCCGATCTTGCCTATCTCGCGCTTGGCGCTCCGAAACAGGAACTCTTCGCGGCCTACGGACGGCGCAAACTGCCCTCGGTCGGGTTCGTGTCAATCGGCGCCGGTTTGGACTTTTTCGCCGGAACGCAGGTCCGTGCGCCCCGATGGGTGCGCGCCATCGCGATGGAATGGGTCTGGCGTGTCCTGCAGCACCCGCGCCGCATGGTCCCACGCTATGCAAAGTGCGGCCTGATCCTGCCCGCCGAAGCGGCGCATGCGCTCGCACTCCGCATCGGCTAGTGTCCGGGCGCCGCTAGTCCAACAGATGAACACGGCCCCCGGCCGCCTCGGCATCGGCGTGGTCATGGGTCACAAGCAGGACGGGCAACCCCTTTGCCCGCGCCTGGGCAAATACCAGGTCGCGGATCTTGTCGCGCCGCTCCGTATCCAGCCGTGAAAACGGCTCGTCCAGAAGCAGTGCTTTCGGTCCCGACAGCAGCATCCGCATCAGCGCAACACGCGCCTTTTGACCGCCCGAAAGCGTATCGGGATCCCGGTCGCCGTACCCGCCCAGCCCGATATCTTCCAGGGCCGCCGCAGTCCGGCGCGCCCGTTCCGCACGGCCACGGACCGTCGCACGCAGCCCGAAGGCAAGGTTGTCACCCACCGACAAATGGGGAAACAGCAATTCATCCTGGAATAGGATGCCCACGTGCCGCGCTTCGGGGGCCAGATCTGTGATGTCCTGACCGTTCAACCGCACCCGCCCCTGCGCGGCGAACCCCGACGCCAACGTGCCGATGACATATGACAATAGCGTTGATTTCCCGGACCCGCTGGGCCCCATCACGGTCAACACCTCCCCAGGTGCGACATGGTCCGAGATATCGACCAGCCTGCGCCCGTCGCGGCGGATCACCACGCCATCCAGTGTCAGTCCGGTCTCAGCCATGCCGCAACCCCCTGCGATTGCGCCAAACCACGGCGGGCACCAGCAGCGCCAGGGCAAACGGAAGCAGCGCCAGCGCGGTCTGGCTCAGCGCGTAGACAGCGATCACGCGACGGTCGCCGCCAGAGGCCAGCGCGACCGCCTCGGTGGTCAGCGTCTGCACCCGGCCCGCCCCGGCGAGAAGCGTCGGCAGGAACTGCCCGATCGACACTGCAAATCCCACCGCCGCCGCTGTCAGGATGGGCCGCAGCAGCATTGGCAGGCGCACGCGCCACAGAACTCCGTCGCATCCGGCCCCGAGGGCCCGCGCCACATGGCCATATCGGGCATCCCAGGCGCGGAACGGGTCGGCCAGCGACAGGAACACGTAAGGCAGGACGAAAATGATATGCACCGCAATGACGGCCATGCGGTTGCCATCCAGACCGGCGAAAATTGCCAGCGTCTGCAACCCGGTCAGGAATGCGATCTGCGGCACGATCAGCGGCACATAAAGCAGCCAGAGCGCCCGCGCGCCGGGCCGCAGGCCGTGCCGCTCCTCTGCCTCAAGGCACGCCAATGTCAGGAACAGCGCCACCAATGTCGCGCTTGCCGCGATCACCAGTGTCTCGGTCGCGACAGGCCATAGGCTCATTGCGTGGCGCATCCATGTCCTGGTGCTGAACCCGTCGGGCAAAAGAGCGGGAAAGCTCCAGAACCCGGCGAAGGACCAGACGACCAGGCCCAGAAGGCCGAACAGGATCGCACCGCCACTCAGCAGCGCCGCAACCAGCGACAGCGCGCGCACCGTTCGTGTCGCGCCGCCCCGCGCACCCGAGGCAACCCAGCGGCGCCCCAGACCTGCGACACCGACCTCGCACATCCGCCACAGAAGCAAGGCGGCGATCACGAGCCCCAATTGCCAGACCGCCGCGGCCGAGGCAAGAAACCGAAGCTTCAGGTCCGGGTCGTTCATCCAACGCAGGATCTGGACCGCCAGCGTCGGTGGCTTTGTCGGCCCGAGGATCAGCGACACGTCCACCACGGTCATGGAAAAGGCCAACACGGCGTAAACCGGCAGGCGGATTTGCGCATAGACGCGCGGAAACACGGTCTTGAACCATGCCGTGACCGGCGCATAACCAAGGGCCATTGCCGTATCCCGCGCTTGTGCCGTCCGGATTTGCGACATCGCGGCCAGCGTCATGAGCAACAGGAACGGGACTTCCTTGACGATCAGCCCAGCGGTGAGAGACAGGCCCAGCGGGTCCTGCAGGATCAGCACATCCGGCGGTCGATGCCAGCCGGTCAACCAGGGCGAGGCCGCCCGCGCGATCCACCCCGACGGTGCGATCAGGAACGCCAGCCCGAACGCCGCCGCCGCGTGCGGCACCGACAAGAGCGGTGACAGCAGCCGCTCGATCATCCGGAAAACGACCGATCCGCTCCAGGCCGCGCAGATCACAGCCACCAGCAAGAGCGAAAGCGCCGTCGCCGCGAGACCCGTTGTCACGCTCAGGACAGAGGCCGGGACAAGTCCGGGCCAGTCGAACAGCATGGCAAAGGCATCCAGTCCGATCTCGGTCCCCCCGAGCGCGGGCATGTACCCGAAGGCGGGGCCAAGCGTGCCCAGCACCCCGGCCGCCACCGGACCGAGCATGATGCCGAGCGTCAGCACCGGGGCCCAAGGCAGCACCCGGGCCCGGACCGATTGTGTCTCGCAGGTTGCCGCCACGCGCGCGCCCTTCTATCGCGCGACGCCGAACCGGTCCATCCAGTCCTCTTCAAGCCGCACCATCCAGCTTGGATGCGGCTCGGGAAGGGTTGATCCCAGCTCGTCGGGCGGCAATGTCGCGACACCAAGCTCCAGCGCCTCGAACCGGGCACGTTCGGCCGTGGTCAGGGTGTCGAGGTCCAGAACCGTGCCCAGCCCCCAGACCTCCGGGTCCTGCATCCTGGCCTGTGCCTCTGGCGACATGATATAATTCGCAACGACCATCGCGCCGGCCTTGGCATTGGCGTTGTACGGAATGGCGACAAAGCTGGCATTGCCGATCGACCCGGCATCCATCACGTAGGATCGCACGCTGTCCTGCAACTGGAAATTCGCGATCGCGTTGCTGGCCTCGTTCGGGTTGAAGCTGATCGCAAGGTCAATCTCGCCATCCGCCATCAACTGGATCTGCCGCGCCTCGTTCTGCGGATAGGCACGCCCCTGTCGCCAAAGGTTGGGCGCCAAGGCCTCCAGGAACGCCCAGAAGTCGGCGGTCACGGCGGCATAATCGGCCGCCTCGACAGGGCCCTGCAAAATCTCCGCGTCCGGCACGAACTCTGTCAGAGCCTGCTTGAGAAAGGTCGAGCCGAGGAAATTCGGCGGCTGCGGATAGGTGAACCGCCCCGGATGGGCCGCGGCATACTCCGCCAGCGCCGACATCGTCTTCGGCGGCTGCTCCAGGCGAGCGCTGTCATAATAGAACACCACCTGCGCCATGCCCCACGGCGCCTCGAGTCCGTCTGTCGGCACGGTGAAATCCGACACCACGGCCGGTTTGCCCGCGACATCCACATTGGCCCAGCTCGGCATCTGCTCAACCCACGGACCGAACAGCAAATCCTGCTGCTTCATGGCGGCGAAATTCTCGCCGTTGATCCAGACAAGATCCACCGCGCCGCCCGTATCCTTGCCCGCGGACCGCTCTGCCAGAACCCGGCTGACAGCCTCCGCAGTGTCCGACAGCTTCACATGCTCCAGCGTCACCCCGTACTCATCGGCCACCCGGTCGCCGATCCACGCGATAAACCCGTTGATCGTGTCCGACCCGCCCCAGGCGTTCCAATAGACCGTCTGACCCCGTGCGTCGTCAGTCACCGCACCCCAATCCGATGGATCCGGCTCGGCCCTGACGGCAACCGTGGAAAAGGCAGCCAGTGCGGCCGCGACAATGAATCTGCGCATGGTCATAATATCTCTGTCCTTCGGGCAACAGTTCTGTCCGCGCTGTAAACCAGCGGGGCCGGGTTGCGGTCAAATGACAAACCGGTGTGCAAGATTTCAATGGCCCGCTTGGCCAGGCGGCGATATGGCGTGGCTGACCGTTTCGAAAGGCCAGACCATGCTCGACGCCGCGCTCGTGCCGCTTGTCAAACGCAGCCTAGACCGCCCGGCCCATGCGCTGGCGGCACGTGGTGTCAGCGCCGACCAGGTTACCCTGGCGGGCTTTGCCATCGGTCTCATGGCGGTGCTGGCGATCTGGGCGGGCCTCTTCTGGCTGGCGCTGCTGGGACTGGCCCTCAACCGTCTGGCAGACGGTCTCGATGGTGCGGTGGCGCGGCTCACCCAGCCCACCGATCGCGGCGCGTTCCTCGATATCGCGCTCGATTTCATGGTCTATGGCCTGTTTCCACTTGGCTTCGCGCTGCATGACCCGGCCGTCAACGCCTTGCCCGCCGCGGTGCTGATCTGCAGCTTCATCGGCACCGGATCAAGCTTTCTCGCCTTCTCGATCATCGCCGAAAAACGCGGGCTGACCTCGCAAGACTACCCGACCAAGGGTATCTATTATCTTGGTGGCCTGACCGAAGGCACCGAAACCATCGCGCTGTTCGTTGCCATGTGCCTGTTGCCGGCAGCCTTTCCCTGGCTGGCCTATACCTTCGCAGCGCTTTGCACGATCACCACGCTGAGCCGGTGGCTGGCCGGGTGGCGGATGTTCGGCTAGGGCCTCGACCGCGCAAGCCGTTCGATCAAACGGACCAAGCGCCCCCTTCCCCATCCCGCCTCACCTCTGCTACACCGCGTGACGATACCGGGCCGAGCAGAGGACACCGCATGATCACCCGCAAACCTGTTGTTCTGACCATCCTCGACGGCTGGGGCCTGCGCGATGACGCGACAGCAAATGCCCCGAAACTGGCGCATACCCCGACGATGGACCACCTTCTGGCGACCTGCCCGCACGCCACATTGGTCACACACGGTCCCGATGTCGGCCTGCCCAGGGGCCAGATGGGCAATTCCGAAGTCGGACACACCAATATCGGCGCGGGCCGCGTCGTGGCGATGGACCTGGGCCAGATCGACCTTGCCATCGAAGATGGCAGCTTTTTCGAAAACACCGCGATTCTCGATTTCGCCAAGGCGGTGAAATCGGCCGGCGGGCGCGCGCATCTCATGGGTGTCGTGTCAGACGGCGGGGTGCATGGGCATATCAGCCACATCAAGGCCGCGGTGAAAATGCTCACAGAGCTGGGCGTCGATGTCGTGCTGCACGCGATCACCGACGGGCGCGACGTCGCGCCGACTTCGGCCAAGGGGTTCATCGCCGACCTGGGCAAGAGCCTGCCGAAGGATGCCGCCATCGGCACCGTGATCGGGCGCTACTACGCGATGGACCGCGACACGCGTTGGGACCGGGTCGAACGCGCCTACAAAGCCATGATCCTGGGACAAGGAGCCCGCGCCGACAGCGCGCTTGCGGCGATCGAAGACGCCTATGCCAAGGACCAGTCCGACGAATTCATCGAACCGCGCGTGATCGGCGATTATCAGGGGTTGGCCAGCGGCGACGGGGTCTTTTGCCTCAACTTCCGCGCTGATCGGGCGCGCGAAATCCTCGCCGCCATCGGAGCGCCGGATTTCGACGGGTTCGACCGCGACAGGCCCGACCTCTCCGGGCTTCTGGGCATGGTGGATTACTCCACCGACCATAACGCCTACATGACAACGGCCTACCCCAAGCAGGATATCCGCAACACGCTGGGCGAATGGATCGCCAAACAGGGGCGCACACAGTTCCGCCTTGCCGAGACCGAAAAATATCCGCATGTCACCTTCTTTCTCAATGGCGGGCAGGAAACGCCACAGCACGGCGAAGACCGTGCCATGCCCAAAAGCCCGAAGGTGGCCACCTATGATTTGCAGCCCGAAATGTCTGCGGCCGAGGTGACCGAAAAATTCGTCGCCGCGGTGAACGCAGGCTACGACCTGATCGTGACCAACTACGCCAATCCCGACATGGTCGGCCATACCGGCGATCTGGATGCCGCGATCACGGCCTGCGAAGCGGTCGATGCCGGGCTGGGACGCGTTCTCGAAGCTGTCGACGCGGCTGGCGGTGCGATAATCGTCACCGCCGATCACGGCAATTGTGAAACCATGGTTGATCCCGTCACCGGCGGCCCGCACACCGCACATACCACAAACCTCGTGCCGGTGGTGCTCTTTGGGGGGCCGGAGGACGCGCGCCTGGCCGATGGCCGCCTTGCCGACCTCGCCCCGACGCTTCTGGCGCTGATGGGCCTGCCGCAGCCCGCGGAAATGACGGGCCAAAGCCTGATTCGCCCGTGACGCGTCTGGCGCTGATTCTCTGTTTGCTTGGCATGCCGGTGCAGGCGCAAACCCCGGCCGAGGCGGCGCGTACCGCCATATCCCAGCTGGAAGCGGCGACCCGCAAGCTTGACGCTGCCGAAAGCGCGCGCAACCGTGTCCGCGCCCTGACAGAGGCCGTCCGCGCCTTCGAAACCGGGCTGGCCGCGATGCGCGACGGCCTGCGCGCCGCCTCGATCCGCGAAACCGAATTGCGCCGCGTGCTCGATGCGCGCGATGGCGAGGTCACGCGGCTGCTCGCCGCGCTCTCGGCGCTGGGAACAGATGCCGGACCACAGAGTTTCGTGCATCCCGATGGCCCCATCGGGGCGGCCCGCGCGGGGCTTTTGATGGCGGCGGTCACACCCGCGTTGTCCGATGCCGCCGCCGGTCTGCGCGCCGATGTCGAAGAGGCGACCGCCCTGCGCCAGTTGCAACAGGACGCGGCCAACACCCTGCAATCCGGGCTGGCCGATCTTCAGACCGCGCGCACCGCGCTGTCCCAGGCAATCGCCGACCGCACCGACCTGCCGCGCAAGTTCACCGAGGATCCCGTGCGCACCGCGATCCTGATCGGAGCGAGCGAAACGCTCGATGGCTTTGCCGCCGGTCTCAGCCAGATCACCGAAAACGAAACGGGTCTCGATCTGCCTGCGGCGCGCGCCCGCAAGGGCAGACTGCCGCTGCCGGTGTCGGGCGAAGTGCTGCGCCGCGCCGGAGAAACCGACGCCGCCGGCGTGACCCGCCCCGGCGTCCTGATCGCCACGCGGCCCCGCGCCCTGGTGACAACACCCACCGCCGCCACCATCCGCTACCGGGGGCCCCTTCTGGATTATGGTCTGGTCACGATCCTTGAACCTGAACCCGATATCCTGTTTGTGTTGGCCGGGCTTGATACGGTGTTTGGCGAAATCGGACAGGTCCTGCCAGAGGCAAGCCCGGTGGGCCTGATGGGTGGACCGGCAGGGCAAAGCGACGATATTCAATCACCATCCGGTGAAAGGACTGGCGAAGCGCTGTCCGAAACGCTCTATATTGAAGTCAGATCGGGCGACACGCCAGAGGACCCCCTTGGGTGGTTCACAGCAGATAAGGGAACAACCGAATGAACAAGATTTTGATGGCGGCCTTCGGCGGGACATTGGCGGGCATCCTTGCCACGACCCAGTTGGTTGGCCCCCTGGTCGCACAGGAAACCGAGCGTTCATCCAGCGTCTATGAACAGCTCGACCTTTTTGGCGATATCTTCGAACGCATTCGCTCGCAATATGTCGAGGACGTCAATGAAAGCGACTTGATCGAAGCCGCGATCGACGGGATGCTCACCTCGCTCGATCCGCACTCCAGCTACCTTTCGCCCGAGGATGCGGCCGACATGCGCGTCCAGACGCGCGGCGAATTCGGCGGTCTCGGGATCGAGGTCACGCAAGAGGACGGGTTCGTCAAGGTGGTTTCGCCCATCGACGGCACCCCGGCCGATGACGCCGGGATCGAGGCGGGCGACTTCATCACCCATGTCGACGGTGAGTCGGTCCTTGGCCTGACTCTCGACGAAGCGGTCGACATGATGCGCGGCCCGGTCGGATCTGAAATCATCATCACCGTGGTGCGCGAGGGCGAAGCCGAACCCTTCGACGTGTCGATCATCCGCGACACGATCACGCTCACCGCCGTGCGCAGCCGCTTGCAGGGCGACACGGTTGTGCTGCGTGTGACCACCTTCAACGACCAGACCTTCTCGAACCTCGAAGAGGGTCTTTCCGAACAGGTCGAAGCCGCCGGCGGCATGGACGCGATCGAAGGCATCGTGCTTGACCTGCGCAACAATCCCGGCGGTCTGCTCAACCAGGCGATCCGCGTCAGCGATGCGTTCCTCGAAAAAGGTGAAATCGTCAGCACCCGCGGCCGACAGCCCGAGGACGGCGACCGCTACAACGCCACCCCGGGGGATCTTGCCGAAGGCAAACCGATCGTCGTGCTGATCAATGGCGGCTCCGCCTCGGCCTCCGAGATCGTCGCGGGCGCGCTTCAGGACCACCGCCGCGCCATTGTCGTCGGCACCAAGAGCTTTGGCAAAGGCTCGGTCCAGACCGTCATGCCCCTGCGCGGCGACGGCGCCATGCGCCTGACCACGGCACGCTACTACACCCCGTCCGGCCGCTCGATCCAGTCGCTTGGGGTATCGCCCGACATCGTTGTGGCCCAACCCCGCCGCCCGGTGGCCGGAGAAGAGGAAGAAGAGCAGACAAGCCCCTTCAGCCGCTCCGAAGCCGATCTGCGCGGCAGCCTCGGCAATGACAGCCTGAGCGAAGACGAAATCCAGCAGATCGAGGAGGACCGCGCCAAGGCCGAAGCGGCTGCCGAGCTGCGCGAAGAGGATTACCAGCTGGCCTATGCCATCGACATCCTCAAGGGTCTGACGGCGCTGCAACCCTCCGACGACTAGGGCGCGCTGCGATCCGGTCCCTGACACGCTCGAACCCGGAGGCCTGGCAGCCTCCGGGTTTGGTGCTGAACCGATCAAGGCAAAGGGTGGCCAAGCCGTCACCGCCCGTCTTGGCATTTGAAATCGCCGCGCGTTTATGTATCGAACCCTGGTGCGGCACGGCGGTCCTGTGGAGCCTGACCAGGGCCACGGCCGCTGCGCAAGAGTGAAACGGGAACCCCCAACGATGAGCCCCGAAGAGATCGCCCGCCTGCCCTATCGCCCCTGTGTCGGCGTCATGCTCGTGAACCACGAGGGCCATGTCTTCGTCGGCCAGCGCATCGACAACCCCGGCCCGGCCTGGCAAATGCCCCAGGGTGGCGTGGACAAGGGAGAAGCCGCGCGCGATGCCGCCCTGCGCGAGCTGTGGGAGGAAACCGGCGTCACCTCCGACCTCGTGCGGATCGAAGCGGAAACCAAGGACTGGATTCCCTATGACCTTCCACCTGACCTGGTCGGAAAGCTCTGGAAGGGGCGCTATCGCGGGCAGGAGCAAAAATGGTTCCTGATGCGCTTTGCCGGATCAGACGACCAGGTCAACATCGCGACCGAACATCAGGAATTCAGCCGCTGGAAATGGATGGCGCCAGAGCAGCTCATCAACCATATCGTCCCGTTCAAGCGCCACGTCTACGAACGCGTGCTTGCCGCGTTTACAGAGCACCTGTGATACGCGTATCAGTCCTCGGTCGGGATGACCCGAAGGCCCAGCTCCATCAGCTGATCGCTTGACGGGTCGGACGGGGCATCCATCATGAGGTCTTCGGCCCGCTGGTTCATCGGGAACATGATGACCTCGCGAATATTCGCCGTGTCGGCCAGAAGCATCACCATCCGGTCGATGCCCGCCGCACAGCCACCATGCGGCGGCGCGCCAAAACGGAACGCGTTGACCATGCCGCCAAAGCGCTTGCGCACCTCGTCCGCGCCATAGCCGGCAAGCTCGAACGCCTTGAACATGATCTCGGGCTTGTGGTTCCGAATCGCGCCCGACACCAGCTCGTAGCCGTTGCAGGCAAGGTCATACTGGTAGCCCAGCACATCCAGCGGATTGCCATCCAACGCGTCCATCCCGCCCTGCGGCATGGAGAACGGGTTGTGGCTGAAATCCACGACGCCGGTTTCCTCGTCCGCCTCGTACATCGGGAAATCCACGACCCAGGCAAAGGCGAACCGGTCCGTTTCGGTCAGGCCAAGCTCGTCGCCGATGACGACGCGCGCCTTGCCGGCCACGGTCTCGAAGCTCGATGGCTTACCACCAAGGAAAAACGCCGCATCCCCGACGCCAAGGCCAAGCTGTTGGCGGATTGCCTCGGTGCGCTCCGGCCCGATATTCTTGGCCAGCGGGCCGGCGGCTTCCAGCCCATCGCCCTGATCGCGCCAGAAGATATAGCCCATGCCGGGCAGACCCTCTTTCTGGGCAAAGGCGTTCATCCGGTCACAGAACTTGCGGCTGCCGCCACCCGGCGCGGGAATCGCGCGGATCTCGGTGCCGTCCTGCTCCAGCAGCTTGGCGAAGATGGCAAAGCCCGAACCGCGGAAATGCTCGGACACGACCTGCATCTTGATCGGGTTGCGCAGGTCGGGCTTGTCGGTGCCATACCACAGCGCCGCATCGCGGTACGAGATTTGCGGCCAGTGGGTATCGACCGCGCGGCCGCCACCATATTCTTCGAACACGCCCTGCATCACCGGCTGGATCGTGTCGAAAACGTCCTGCTGGCTGACAAAGGACATTTCCATGTCAAGCTGGTAGAAATCCGTCGGCGACCGGTCGGCGCGCGGATCCTCGTCGCGGAAACAGGGCGCGATCTGGAAATACTTGTCGAATCCGCTGACCATGATCAGCTGCTTGAATTGCTGCGGCGCCTGCGGCAGCGCATAAAACTTGCCCGGGTGCAGACGGCTGGGAACAAGAAAATCGCGCGCGCCTTCGGGGCTCGACGCGGTGATGATCGGCGTCTGGTATTCACGGAACCCCTGGTCCCACATCCGCTTGCGGATCGACGTGACAACATCCGCCCGCAGCGTCATGTTGCGCTGCATCGCCTCGCGCCGCAGGTCAAGGAACCGGTAGCGCAGGCGCGTTTCCTCCGGATATTCCTGATCGCCAAAGACGATCAGCGGCAATTCCTCCGCCGCGCCCAGAACCTCGATATCGCGGATGAACACTTCGATTTCACCGGTGGGGAGCTTTGGATTCACAAGGCTTGCATCACGCGCCTTCACCTCGCCATCGATGCGAATGCACCATTCCGACCGCACCTTGTCCACCGCGGCGAAGACCGGGCTGTCGGGATCGCAGAGCAGCTGCGTGATCCCGTAATGGTCGCGCAGATCGACGAAAAGCACACCACCGTGATCGCGGATGCGATGCACCCAGCCGGACAGCCGAACGGTGTCGCCGACATTTGCCGCTGTCAGATCTGCGCAAGTATGGGTGCGAAAGGCGTGCATGGTCATGCCCCTTGAAAAACGTGTACGTGAATTACGGGCCGATACACCTGCGAACAGCGGGGAAGTCAAGGGACGCGCCAAGGGATTTGGCAGGAAAGCGTTTTCGCGATAGGCTTGGCACCGGCAAACACGCACCCAGTCCCGTTCCATGATCAAAAAGGAGGTGGCGATGTGGGATAAAGCTCTCGACGCAATGCTGGCCCGCCTGATCACTTGTGGTGAGCTGAACGTCACGTATCCGGATGGCACAACCCGGCAATATGGAAAAGACGAAAGCCAGGACGGACCGGTCTGCATCCAACTCACCGACCCGGCCCTGACCCGCGAGCTTTGCTTGCGCCCGGTGGTTGCACTCGGCGAAGGGTACATGAACGGCACGCTGATCATCGACCAGCACCGGCTGTTCGATTTTCTCACCCTTCTCGTGCGCAACCAGAACGCGGGCAATATGCCCGCCTTCCACCGCGGGCTGACACGGGTGCGTGCCGGCTTACGCAAATGGATGCAACGCAACGATCCCCGCCGGGCGCATCGCAATGTCGCGCATCACTACGACATCTCCGACACGCTCTACACGCAGTTTCTCGACCCGGACATGCAGTATAGCTGCGCCTATTTCGCGGATCCCGACATGACACTGCAAGAGGCGCAGGCCGCCAAGAAGGCGCATATCGCTGCCAAGCTCTGCCTGTCGCCTGGGCAAAGGGTTCTCGACATCGGCTGCGGCTGGGGCGGAATGGCCCTGACCCTCGCCCGCGACCACGGCGTTCACGTGACCGGGCTCACCCTGTCGCAGAACCAGCACGCAACCGCCCAGCGCCGGGCGCAAGAGGCTGGCCTGCAAAACCGGACCGAGTTTCGCCTGCAGGACTACAGGCAAGTGACCGACCGATTCGACAGGATCGTCAGCGTCGGCATGCTCGAACATGTCGGACTGCCGCAATACCCCACCTATTTCGGCAAGATACATGACCTGCTCGACCCGGACGGCATCGCGCTGGTCCACACCATCGGCCGCGTCGCCCCGCCGCTGCCAACCTCGCCCTGGCTGGAGAAATACATCTTCCCCGGCGGCTATGTCCCGTCCCTGTCCGACCTCGCCGCGCCGATGGAACGGGCCGATTTCTGGCTCGCCGATATCGAGGTGCTGCGCGGCCATTACGGCCCGACGCTGAACCGCTGGCGCCAACACTTCGAGGCCAATCTCGACACGGTCCGCCAGATGTACGACGAACGGTTCATCCGCATGTGGCGCTTTTACCTTGTCGCCTGCGAAATGGCCTTCGAGGAACAGCATCAGGCGGTGTTCCAGATCCAGCTGAGCCACCGCCAGCATGTCGTGCCGGCCACGCGCGACTACCTTTACCGTCCGCAACAGCACAGCGCATCGCACGCCGCGCAATAGCCACATCAACGCCCCGCCCGACCGCGGGCCGCAAACGGCATTCGCCCCTTGCACACAGGTTCGGCATGCCTATAACCCGCAACAATTTGCGGAGCAGCTGTCCCTGCCGTGCCGCGCCTGAAACGAGGTCAACCATGCCCAAACGCACCGATATCACGTCCATCATGATCATCGGAGCCGGACCAATCGTCATCGGCCAGGCCTGCGAATTCGACTACTCCGGGGCCCAGGCCTGCAAGGCGCTGCGCGAGGAAGGCTACCGTGTCATCCTCGTCAACTCGAATCCCGCCACGATCATGACGGACCCGGGATTGGCCGACGCCACCTATATCGAGCCGATCACACCGGACATCGTCGCCAAGATCATCGAAAAGGAACGCCCCGACGCGCTTTTGCCCACCATGGGCGGCCAGACGGGCCTCAACACCTCCCTTGCGCTCGAGGAAATGGGCGTGCTTGCGAAATACGGCGTCGAGATGATCGGCGCGCGCCGCGAGGCCATCGAGATGGCCGAGGACCGCAAGCTCTTCCGCGAGGCGATGGACCGCATCGGGCTGGAAAACCCCAAGGCCACGATCGTCACCGCGCCGAAGGATGAAAACGGCACTGTTGATCTCGAATCCGGTGTCGCCAAGGCGCTGGAAACGCTGGATTATGTCGGCCTGCCGGCCATTATACGGCCCGCCTATACGCTCGGTGGGACAGGCGGCGGCGTTGCCTACAACCGCGAGGACTATATCCATTATTGCCGCTCGGGCATGGATGCCTCTCCCGTGGGCCAGATCCTCGTCGACGAATCCCTTCTCGGCTGGAAGGAATTCGAAATGGAGGTCGTGCGCGACCGCGCCGACAATGCGATCATCGTCTGCGCCATCGAAAACGTCGATCCGATGGGCGTGCACACCGGCGATTCCATCACCGTCGCCCCGGCGCTCACCCTGACGGACAAGGAATACCAGATCATGCGCAACGGCTCGATCGCCGTGCTGCGCGAGATTGGGGTCGAAACCGGCGGGTCCAACGTGCAATGGGCAATCAACCCCGAAGACGGGCGTATGGTGGTCATCGAAATGAACCCGCGTGTGTCGCGCTCTTCGGCGCTGGCCTCCAAGGCGACGGGCTTTCCCATCGCCAAGATCGCCGCCAAGCTGGCGGTGGGCTACACGCTCGACGAGCTTGACAACGATATCACCAAGGTCACACCGGCCAGCTTCGAACCGACGATCGACTATGTCGTGACCAAGATTCCGAAATTCGCCTTCGAGAAATTCCCCGGATCCGAGCCGCACCTGACGACAGCGATGAAATCCGTGGGCGAGGCCATGGCCATTGGCCGCACCATCCACGAATCACTGCAAAAGGCGCTGGCGTCGATGGAATCGGGCCTCTCCGGCTTCGATGAGGTCGATATCGAAGGCGCGCCGGAAAAATCCGCCGTGATCAAGGCGATCAGCCAGCAAACGCCGGACCGGATGCGCACCATTGCGCAGGCCATGCGCCACGGGTTGAGCGACGACGAGATCCACGCAACGACCATGTTCGATCCGTGGTTCCTCGCCCGTATCCGTGAAATCATCGACACCGAGGAAGACATCCGCGCAAAAGGGATGCCGCAGGACGAATCCGGCATGCGCGGGCTCAAGATGATGGGGTTCACCGATGCGCGGCTCGCCGCGCTTACCGGCGAGACGGAAAAGGCCGTGCGCAGCAAGCGCCTTGGCCTCGGCGTCAAAGCCAGCTTCAAGCGTATCGACACCTGCGCCGCCGAATTCGAAGCGCAGACGCCCTATATGTATTCGACCTACGAAGCGCCCATGATGGGCGAGGTGGAATGCGAGGCTCGCCCCTCGGATCGCAAGAAGGTCGTGATCCTTGGCGGCGGTCCCAACCGGATCGGCCAGGGCATCGAATTCGACTATTGCTGCTGCCACGCCTGTTTCGCGCTCACCGATGCGGGCTACGAGACCATCATGGTCAACTGCAATCCCGAAACCGTATCCACGGATTACGACACCTCGGATCGCCTTTATTTCGAACCGCTCACCTTTGAAAACGTGATGGAAATCCTGCGGGTCGAACAGGACAACGGCACCCTGCATGGCGTCATCGTGCAATTCGGCGGCCAAACCCCGCTGAAGCTCGCCAATGCGCTCGAAGCCGCAGGAATCCCGATTCTCGGCACAACCCCCGACGCGATCGACCTCGCCGAAGACCGTGAACGCTTTCAGGCGCTTGTGAAAAAGCTGAACCTGAAACAACCGCGCAATGGCATCGCGTCTTCCGACGCGCAGGCGCTGTCCATCGCCGATGCCATCGGCTTCCCGCTGGTGATCCGCCCGTCCTACGTTCTGGGTGGCCGCGCCATGGAAATCGTGCGCGACATGGCGCATCTGGAACGCTACATCACCGACGCCGTGGTGGTTTCTGGCGACAGCCCCGTGCTGCTCGACAGCTACCTCTCCGGCGCGGTGGAACTGGATGTCGATGCGATTTGCGATGGCACGCGCGTGCATGTCGCCGGCATCATGCAACATATCGAAGAGGCCGGGGTCCATTCCGGCGACAGCGCCTGTTCTCTGCCGCCCTATTCGATCTCCGACTCGCTCATGGCCGAAATCAAGCGCCAGACCGAGGAGCTGGCCCTTTCGCTCAATGTTGTCGGCCTGATGAACGTGCAATTCGCGATCAAGGACAACGAGGTCTACCTCATCGAGGTCAACCCTCGCGCCTCGCGCACCGTGCCCTTCGTGGCCAAGGCAACGGATTCGGCCATTGCCTCCATCGCCGCGCGCGTCATGGCCGGCGAAACATTGGACAGCTTCCCGATGCGCGATGCCTATCCGGAAAACGCGGATTACGACACCGTGCTGCCATTGGCCGATCCCATGACGCTGGCCGATCCCATGATGCCCTGGTTCTCGGTCAAGGAAGCAGTGCTGCCCTTTGCGCGCTTTCCCGGTGTCGACACGATCCTCGGCCCTGAAATGCGCTCAACCGGCGAAGTGATGGGCTGGGACCGCTCCTTTCCGCGCGCCTTCCTCAAGGCGCAGATGGGGGCGGGCAACCACCTGCCCCGCACCGGCACCGTGTTCTTTTCGATCAAGACCGAGGACAAGACAGATCAACTTGTCGAAACCGCCCGCGTTCTGACCGATCTGGGCTTTTCCATCATCGCCACCGCCGGCACCGCGGCCTTCCTGTCCGAGCATGATATCGCCTGCGAAACGACGAAAAAAGTCTATGAAGGCCGGCCCAATATCGTCGACTTGATGAAGGATGGCGGCATTGATCTGGTGATGAACACCACCGAGGATACCGCCGCTGTCGAAGACAGCAGGGACATCCGCTCCGTCGCGCTCTACGACAAGATTCCCTATTTCACCACCGCCGCAGGCGCCCACGCCGCCGCAATGGCGATCAAGGCCCGTGAAGAAGGCGAACTGGTGGTCAAGCCGCTCCAGGCATAAGCGCGCCGGTCCGTTTGCGCCTGTCGACGAGACATATGCGCCACACCTGCTGCCCTGCGGACCGGTTTTGCTTCATCCGACGGTCAGAGCACCTCGTCCAAATCCAAGTGACCGCGACACGCTCTGGCCAGACAAAAGGCCGGCCCTCGCTGTCCTGCAAGCCAAGCAAAGGTTAAAAATCGGTTAAACTGCCCGTGCAAGCCTTTGATTTCATTAGCGGCAAAACTGTCCCACGCATGGGACGGCTCATCGAAGCTTCGAAACACCGCTTTCCGGAATCACGCTTCCATCTGCCAGCAGCAATTCCACCTCATCCCCGGAAAATCGAACTTCCTCCACAACAGCCGAGGTCGCCACCGGGTTTTCCAACGCCTCCCCATCGGATATCCGCCGCAGCTCTGCCTCGTAAATACCAGGCATCACGGACAGTCCATCCGACGCAGTCCCATCCCAGGTGACACGCTCTTGCCCGGCCCCCAGCGCCAGCTCCGCAACCGGACCACCGTCATCATCCAGAACAGCCAGGATCGCATTTTCCGGCGCCCCTCCTGTTCCCTCGATCTCAAACTCCACCGCCGCTCCCGAGAACCGAACTGCCCCGGCGTGCACAGCTTCGCGCCCAACCAACCCGGAGTATCCAGCCAACCCACCGCTCGAAAGCCCCTGCAACACGGCCTCAAGTTTCTGATTTGTCAACGTCTGCTGCTCAACCATCGAAAACGATGCCAACTGGCTCGCAAACTTTTCCGCCTCCATCGGGCTCAACGGATCCTGATTTTGAATTTGCGTCGTCAACATCCGAAGAAATGTCTCAAAATCACTCGTCGTCGCACCAACATTCCCAGAATCTACTTTCTCGGATGTCTGACCAATCGATGTTACGTCCACCGTCATCTCCTAAATCAAAATATCCAAACCGTCCACCAAAGCAGTCGAATAGGCAACTTCTGATGCCTTGGTAGTCTCCGGAGAAACCGTACCGTCTTCGGTCGCTCCCGTTGCTAATCCGTACTTTTTACCCGAAAAGCCTTGATCGTTACTGAAAGAAAGAGAAAAATTCTCCACTCCAATTTTTTTGAGTGAAAACTTCAAGTCCGCCTGGTTTTTGGTCAATAGCTCAGTTATTTCAAAGTTTTCTGAAACAATCTGAATCTCTGAAAATTCCAAATTTCTATGCACATGCACACCTATAGTTGGCTTACGTTTTGGCAAATCCACAATATGCGCTTTGGTAAATTCAACCTGCGGAATTGATTTCGTTTGGGGCGTGGACACAATATTACTTTCAAGCTTGTAAAGCTGGCCCTCGAACCGTTCAGCCGCAAAAACCTTAGGCTCGCGCGACCAAGGCATCTGAGCATTTTGCTCTCGAGTTTCTTGATGACCTTTCATTTTTTGCTCAGCAAAAGTATCGATCTGAATGCTTGAGGTTCTCTGATTCGCATTTGCCAAAACATCCACATCTGCCTCTGCAACCCAACCACGGCTTATCTCATTATGTTGATGATACCAATTGCCAGAAGCTGCGATGGCAAATTTTCGCTCTCCCTCATTCCCAGGCTTAGTATTTTCATGACCACCTCGAAAATCAATACTGGACGACACAGTCAACTTTAATGGTGAAATGCTTTTTGGAATCTTATGGGATGGTTTGCCCCTCAGATAGTTTGTTGCATATGAATTTGACTCAATTGAATTATCTGATTCTAGATTACCCACATGGCGTGAATTCGGCAACGAATTACTGAAAGGATTAACCCCATTCATCCCAAACTGAGCGACAGGCTGCTCCCTGATAAATTCTACTGCTTGTGAACTATCCTTCGCTCCCAACTTGCCAAGTGAATAATAGTTTTTTTCTCGATTTTCAATCGAACCGAAATTCAGGTCTTTCTGGTACTGGGGCTCAATCAGGGAAATATCCTCCGTCTGCCTCTGGATTCCCCCCCAGGTCGCTTCTTCATGTTGAAAAACGAGCTTAAGGCCATCGCTCTCCAAAATTACCCTATGTTTGTTCAAATCGTGAGTAATTTTAACTTCACTCCAATCCATCTCATCAATATCGCCAACTCTGGCTTGTACCTGGCTTCCAATAGATTTCGGGGACATTCCAAATTGGAAGCTTCCTCTCACCTCATATTTTAAATCTTTGTTTTCATCTTCATACTCATATTTTTTAGATAAAAGATAATCGTCTTTCAGAGGCACTGATGATCCTTCAAATGCAAGATCACTTGCCTCCCCCAGGGAAAATTGTAACCGACGATTATCCAAATTTGGCTCTTTTTCTACGGGATCTAACCGCCCAGGATCGCGGGGCTTGTGAACCTCGCCAGAACTGGCACCTGTAATCTTTATCGAACTATTTGAAATTGTGGTGGATGCCATGTACCACTCCCAGACCATAGTGATTATGATAGGTTGAAATTTTACAGACGCAGTCTTCTACTCTAAGGACAGATTATATAATGAGATACTTCTAACATGCTAACTCAGATAGAGTTTTTCTTAAACTTTTACATGCCTAAAAGAGCACATCCGCCTCACGTTTATAAATTGTTCATCTTTATCTTTCAGCTTTGCCTTGCACACCACAAGTGGCGCGAGATCTTCATCTCTGTATGAGTCAGAACGACCTTAATATCCATGTTCCAAACTACGGATACATGGAAATCATATGTGCAAAGCACGGTTGAAAGGAACACAATGTCCAGCATTCTGACAAATAATGGCGCGATGGTTGCGCTACAAACTCTCAAGTCGATCAACACAAAATTGACCGACACACAAAACGAGATTTCTACAGGTAAAACGGTTGCAACGGCAAAAGACAATGCAGCTGTTTGGGCGATTTCGAAAGTTATGGAATCCGACGTAAAAGGATTTCAGGGAATCTCTGACAGCCTCAACCTCGGCGAATCTACGGTCGCTGTCGCGAGGAACGGCGCTGAAACAGTGACCGATCTTCTAACGGAGATGAAGGGCAAGATTGTCGCATCACAGGAGCAAAACGTCGATCGTGCCAAGATCCAGACCGACATCGTCGCCTTGCGCGATCAGATCAATGCGGTGGTCGGGGCAGCACAATTCAATGGGCTGAATTTGCTCTCGAACCGGGAAACAGACGCCGGATCAGGCACTGTCAAGGTCCTGGCATCACTTGACCGTTCAGACAGCGGTGTTTCGGCAAGTGACATCTCCGTCAACAAGAAGGACCTCAGCACAGCCGCCAGCGCGGTTACGGGAGGGACAGTCGCAAACCTGACCAGCGCAGAAACGCTTGACGCTACACAAACCGGAACTCTCGCTGTTACAGATCCAACAGGTGCAGGGCAAATTTTCAGCCTCGGGATCACCGGAGTTGATACCGATGGCAGCAACTTCAATCCAGCCGATTACACCACTGGAACGACGGACACGGATGCTCAAAAAATCATGTACATTGCACGTGATGGTGACACCGCAGGCGATGTCGCAAAAGGCCTGGAACAGGCCTATGCAATTTATGCGTCTGAGGAGGGTATGGATACCGATGTCTTCAATGTCACGGCTTCCGGCGGTAATCTGAACATCAGTTCAACGGTAACTGATGCTACCGATACAGTTGAGGCCCGCATCGATACGTTGACATCTCCAACAGAAGTGACGATCGGTGGCGGCCTGGAAAAACTGAACGATATCGACGTAACCACGGATAGTGGGGCTGACGCTGCGCTGGTTTCTGTGGAATTCATGATCCAGAATGCTATCGATTCAGGAGCGTCTTTCGGCTCTGCTCAAGGGCGGATCGAAACGCAGGCCGAATTCATTTCTAGTCTTACAGACTCTCTAAAATCCGGTATTGGAACGATGGTGGACGCGGATATGGAGGAAGCCTCCGCCCGCTTGCAGGCCCTGCAAGTACAACAACAATTGGGCACCCAGGCACTGTCGATCGCAAACCAAGCACCTCAGTCCTTGCTATCATTGTTCCGCTAAATTTGATTTTGGGCCGTCTTGGCGGCCCATATCACCTTCAAAACGTCGGCTAGACAGAGGTTAGGATTTTGCGTACATCCGTTCAAGCGTATCAGAATTATGCGTCATCATCAACAAAATCCCAGAAGGATACAGAAATTGAGATTATTCTTGAAACGACGCGTCAACTGAAAACGGCTGCTTACAAACGCATATCACATTTTGCCGAATTCACATCCTGCTTACATAGAAACAGAAAGCTCTGGACGATTTTGGCAGCGGATGTTGCAAATTCTGAAAATCCGCTGCCAGGCAGCCTTCGGGCGCAAATATTCTATCTTTCCGAATTTGTTCAGAATTACACTCAAAAAGTTCTCAAGGATGATCTGAGCATTGAACCACTACTAGACGTAAATATTGCAATTCTTCGTGGGTTGGGCGGGAAAGGAACACAGAAATGAGCGGGCTTGTCCTGAAACTTGGACCGAAGGAGCGGGTTCTGATAAATGGGGCGGTTGTTGAAAACGGAGATCGTAGATCCCGCATCACAGTTTTGACATCGCGCGCGAATATTCTTCGATTAAAAGATGCCATCCATCCTGATGAAGCAAATACACCTGTCCGGCGTGCCTGTTATCTGGCGCAACTGCTTCTCAGCGGTGAAGTAGATGCTTCTACACTTCTGGTCCGTCTTGAAGGTCAAATCGGGTCCCTTGCCGACATTCTCCGCGATCCACAAAGTACCGAGATTCTCGGACGTGCATCCCAAGCGGTGGCTGAACAAAACGCGTATTCCTGCCTGAAGCTACTAAGACAGCTCCTCCCACTGGAAGAACGCCTTCTTTTTCGGAAACAACAATGAGCTTCCAGCCGTTCACTCTCGGGTCCGGGCTGGCAGGATGGTCTCTCTTGAAGACAACTTTGTCAGTCCAAAAAGCGGCGTACAAAGCAAACTATGCAACGCAGTCAGACACGACATATTTCAAGGAAAAATTTTCCCAGCTCAATACACCAGAGGACATCGTTTCAGATCGCCGAATTTTGCGCGTCGTACTTGGCGCCTATGGGCTGTCCGATGATATCGACAACCGGCACTTCATAAAAACGATCATGGCAGAGGGTGTAACTGACAGATCCGCACTTGCCAACAAGCTCTCTGATCAGCGGTATAAAGCTCTCGCTCAAGATTATGATTTTTCAGAAATTGGGCTGGGGCCATCCTCAAGTCCGGGTTTGGCGGGGCGAACAATTTCAAATTACCTTGCCCAATCATTTGAAGTTGCAATTGGAGAGAGCGACACTGATATGCGGTTGGCACTTGGCTTCACAAGATCGCTGAAAGAGACAATCGCGTCTTCAAATTCAAACTCGACCGCCTGGTTTCAGATTCTTGCGACACCACCGCTGCGGGAGGTAATACAAACCGCCATTGGGTTACCGTCCGAATTTTCACAGCTTGACATCGATGATCAGCATACACGTATTCAGGAGAAAGTGAGCCGGGTCTTTGGGACCAAAGACCTTTCAGAGCTGGCGGATCCATCTAAGATTGAAGAGATGACACGTCGCTTCCTTGTGATGCGAGAAGCAAGTTCTATGAATTCGAACAATTCGCTTCAGACCGCCCTGGTCTTATTGAGTTCGGCATCTTACAAAGCTCCGCTCTAAAAGGGGATGGATTTTGCAGAGTGGGAATAACTCAGTCTGTAAGCGCTCCACTTCTTCGCAATGTCAATCGCAATCGTTCGAAACTTGCCCCGATTCCATCACGTGTTTGCCCGGCGCGGAAGTCTTTGAACAGCGGGTGGAACGCGATTGCCTGATCCAAAGCCACATCCGCACCTTCTGTATACAGCCCTGACCTGACCAGTGCAGACGACTCGTTGTATTTCGAAACGAGGCTGCGTGCCTTGGCCAGCATACTGTTTTCGGTTGGAGTCGCGGCAGCAGGCAATGCGCGGGATACAGATTTGAGAATGTCGACAGCCGGAAATTGTCCTTGATCTGCCAATTGGCGGTCCAACACGACATGTCCGTCCAATACACCGCGCAGCAGGTCCGCCACGGGTTCATCCATATCCGATGCTGCGACAAGAACACTGAACACCGCTGTAATATCGCCGCTTCCCTTGGCGCCAGGACCAGCGCGCTCCGCAAGCTTCGTGATTCTTGACGGCAGGGATGGAGGAAAGCCCCGGAGGCTGGGAAACTCGCCAGCAGAGATGGCGACCTCTCGTTGAGCTTCCGCAAAGCGCGTGATCGAATCGACAAACAGCAAGACGTGTTGTCCCTGGTCTCGAAAATACTCTGCGACACGCATCGCTGTCATCGGGCAGCGCATGCGTGCGGTGGCGGCGGTGGCAGCGCTGGCAGCGACCACCACCGTGCGCGACAGCCCGGCTTCGCCCAAGATATTTTGCGTAAAATCGTTGATTTCTCGTCCACGCTCTCCGACGAGGGCCACAACAACAACGTCGGCATCCATGGCCTTGAGCAGATCGGCCAGCAAACGGGACTTCCCGACCCCCGAACCTGCGAAAATGCCAACACGCTGACCGCGGACAATCGGCAAAATCGTATTGAATAGGTGGAATCCAGTGTCCAGTCGTTCACCCAGCCCTTTTCGTATAACTGCGGCAGGAGGTTCATTCTGAATATCGAATTCTGCTCCGCCCTTTTTCAAGAACCGGCCGTTCAAAGCATGTCCATAGGGATCAATGACTTGACCGAGCCAGGATTGATCCGGAGCGATCCGTACCGCCCCCTGCGCGACAACGCGGTCGCCCAGCGCAACGCGTGCAGGCGGATCATCGGGGAGCATGATGGCACCATCGGCCCCGAGACAAAGCACATCGCCCATGAGGAAGCTGCCATCTTCGCGCAGCAAACGAAGCCGGTCCCCCAGTTTCACCTCTTCCTCGAGTCCTGACACACGGAGCGTATGGCCATCGGCCGACACAACGCGGCCAACAGTTCGCGTTCGCGAAATATCGGCGAGCTTGCTTTTGAGGTCCAACAGTGCGGCGTTCTGCATCGTACGCTCCATTTGTGTTCTGAAAACCCTTTCTAAAGGAATCAGGGTTAAGCCTTCGTTGAACCAAACGAGGGAGAAGCCCTGCCATGTTCCAGAATTTGGATTTGTTCAAAACCGCCATGACAATGGCGCGGCATGCCGGTACCCAACAGGCGCTGACGTCACAGAACATCGCCAACGCCGACACACCTGGCTATCGCGCTCAATCGGTCCGCCCTTTTGCCGATCTCGTGCCACCAAACACGGATGGCTTTGCCTTGCGCATGACGCGCGCAAATCACCTTGCCGCCACGACCGATGCATCCACCGCAACCGTGACGCATCGCGAAAACAGTGAGCCGAACGGCAACAGCGTGGTACTGGAAAACGAAATCCTGAATTCAGTCGACGCAAAACGCCAGCACGATCGCGCCTTGGCCGTGTATCGCGCGTCGCTTGGCATGCTGCGCAGCGCGCTCAGCAAGCAATAGGAGGGACAGATGTCTGCATTTTCAAACGCGCTTGGCGCATCAGCCAGTGGTCTCAAGGCACAGTCACATCGGCTCCGCATTGTGGCAGAAAACATCGCCAACACAGACACGCCCGGGTATCGCCGCAAGACCGTTTCCTTTTCCGAACAGGCCGAGATGTCGGGCATTGCCAAGGTAGCGCTAGACAGGGTCTCGCTCGACCGGCGCGAGGGAGAAAAGATTTACGATCCCGGCCATCCAATGGCCGATGCGAGCGGGCACTATACCGGCTCGAACGTGGATATCGTTGTCGAAATCGCCGACGCCCGCGAAGCGCAACGCAGCTACGAGGCAAATCTCAAGATGTTCGATCAGACCCGGCAGATGTCGTCCGGCCTGATGGAACTTTTGCGCAAATAACCCTTTCCAGAATGGAGACTACCGATGGACGTGAAATCGCTTTTTGCCTCGCAGCAATATGCCGCCCTGAAGCCGGCGACCGAACCCGACCCACGAGAATCGGTTGCCGAGAGCTTTTCCAAGATTACCGAGGATTTCGCGCAAACCCTGAAATCGACCGAGGAAACAGCCATGGGGTCGATGTATGGCGATGCCGACCCACATGCTCTTGTTGAAGCCTTGTCGCAATCACAACTTGCCGTCGAAACGGCTGTGACTGTGCGCAACCGTGTGGTCGAGGCGTATCAGGAAATCCTGCGGATGCCGGTCTGACCGGATGCTGACCGAAGGCTACATCTATGATGTTCTGCGAGAAGCACTGCGGATTGCCGTCACCATTTCGGCCCCGGTACTGATCGCGGCGCTGGTGACAGGTGTGTCGATCGGTCTCTTCCAGGCGCTCACATCCATTCAGGAAATGACGCTGACATTCGTGCCCAAACTGGTGGCGATGCTCGCCGTCTTCTGGATGTCGATGAACTTCATGACACAAAGCCTGATCGACTTCTTCCAGTCGACGATCATCACATCCATCGCAGGAGGTTGACTTGGAAAACACCGGCTATGTCACATTAACCCGCCAAAGCGGATTGATGCGAGAAATGGAAATTATCGCGCACAATATCGCCAATGCGGCGACCACCGGATTTCGCCAGCAGGGGCTTGTTTTTTCCGAATACGTCCAGGCCGTCGAGGGTGGTGAAAGCCTGTCTATGGCCGCGGCAAGGGTAAAGAAAACATCCTCTGCGCAGGGTATCCTGACCCAAACAGGCAGCGCGCTGGACCTGGCAATCGAAGGCAGCGGGTATTTTCAACTAGAGACGCCAAACGGCCTCCGGCTGACACGCTCCGGTGCGTTCAAGGTCGATCCTCTGGGCGATCTTGTCTCTGCCGATGGTCACCGCGTCTTGGACATTGGCGGCGCGCCGATCAATGTCCCCCCCGGCGAAGCGGATGCCAAGATCGCAGCAGATGGAACGATCAGCGTAGGAGATCGGCTCTTGGGCCGGATCGGCGTGGTCGCACCGGAACCGGGCGCCGATTTGGAACGGGAATCCGGTGTTTTATTCAAAACCGACGCCGCTCTGGCCCCGTCCGAAGATGGGCTGGTCCTGCAAGGCCACCTCGAAGGGTCCAACGTGAACGCGATTTCACAACTGACCCGCATGATCGAAGTCCAGCGCGCCTACGAGATGGGGCAAAAGCTTCTGGATATGGATCACGAACGGACCAAAACCGCTCTTCAAACCCTTATAAAATAAAGGAAGCGACATGCGCGCCCTGAAAATTGCGGCAACGGGAATGACAGCTCAGCAAATGCGCGTTGAGACAATTTCCAACAATTTGTCGAACATGAACACGACCGGCTACAACGCGCGGCGGGCCGAATTCTCGGACTTGCACTATCAGCAAATCGCCAGGGCCGGAACTGTGAACGCTGCCGATGGCACGGTTCTTCCCACCGGTGTTCAGGTCGGGCTTGGCGTTCGGCCCGCAGCCGTTTCGGTCCACTTGGCCCAGGGTTCACTCAGCCAGACAAATTCCGATCTGGACATCGCAATCGATGGAAACGGCTACCTTGAAATCGCGATGCCCACCGGCCAGACCGCCTACACCCGCGACGGGTCGCTCAAACGAGACGCTGAAGGGCTTATCGTGACCTCTGAAGGGTTCCCCGTCGCACCCGAGATCGTCATTCCACAAGACGCACGCAGCATCTCGATCAATCCCGAAGGCGAAGTCTACGCCTATTTCGCGGACACTGCGGAACCGCAGCTATTGGGACAAATGAACCTGGTGGGATTTGCCAACGCCAAGGGTCTTGAGGCGTTGGGCGGCAATCTCTTTGCCGAAACCGAGGCATCGGGCGGACCGCTGGCCGCAACGCCCGGAGAGGACGGGCTTGGCACCTTGCGCCAAGGCTATCTCGAGGACAGCTCGGTCGATCCGGTGCGCGAACTGACAGAGCTGATCGAGGCGCAACGCGGGTATGAATTGAACGCCAAGGTGATATCCGCTGTCGACCAGATGCTTGGCGCAACCACGCAGGTGCGCTGATGCGGCATTTGATGATATTGGCTCTGGTGACGCTGCCGGCACCCGCCTTCACGGACTCGGTGGTCGCCACCCAGACCCTGCGCCCGAAAGAGGTTATCACCGCGCAATCGGTGCAGCTTCAACAGGCCGACATAGCTGGCGCCGCGCAAGGGATTGATGACGTGATCGGCGCGGAAGTTAAGCGTGCGGTCTATTCCGGGCAGCCCGTGCTGACATCAAATCTCACGCGGGCCGCGCTGGTTGAACGCAACCAGATCGTCGCTGCCACATTCACACTGAACGGATTGACCATAGCCACCGAAGCCCGCGCGATGGAGCGCGGGGCGGCTGGTGACGTGATCCGCGCCATGAACCTGACATCGCGTGCGCCGATCCGGGCCGAAGTGATGGACGATGGCCGATTGAAGGTACTCCCCTGACATGAAAACTCCCGTGCTCGTTTCCCTCTTCGCCCTGCTTGTGCTTCCGAATTGCGCCCGCATGGACCACATGGGCAAGCCGCCCACGCTGTCTCCGCAGGACGAGGGCGTGGAACGCAGCGCCATGGTCTACTCCGGTCTGCCCGGCACCACGGCCGATACTTCGACCTATCGGCAAGCCTCGCTCTGGAGCGGACATCAGACATCGCTGTTCGGCGATCGACGTGCCCATACCACGGGCGATATCCTCACCGTGATGATCGAGATCGACGATCGGGCCGAGATCTCCAACACTTCGTCCCGCGGGCGGTCGTCGCGAGAAAGCCTGGCGATGCCTCAGTTGTTCGGCCTTCCACAAAGAGGCAACGCAGACCTGCCCGATGGCGCCACCCTCGACAACGCGGTTGAGCTTGATTCCGCCAGCCAGAGTGAGGGCAACGGATCGGTGCGCCGAAACGAAAAACTCACGCTCCGGATTGCGGCCACCGTCGTGGAGGTCTTGCCGAATGAACTTCTTAGAATTGAAGGCACCCAGGAAGTTCGCGTCAACTTTGAATTGCGGGAACTCTTCGTATCGGGCTTTGTCCGACGCGCCGACATAACCCGCCAGAACGAGATCACATACGACAAGATGGCGTCAGCCCGGATTTCCTATGGTGGCCGCGGGCAGATCAGCGACGTGCAACAACCACGCATCGGCCAGCAGATGCTGGATGCAATCCTGCCGTTCTGATCACGAAAGAACACGAAAATGATCAAGAAACTCTTCCCCGTTGTGGCGCTGCTTCTCGGTTTGGCCGGCGGCGGTGGCGCTGCAATGCTTCTGGCTCCACCCGAAGCAGAACAAGGCATGGACGATTCAGCAGCCAGTGCCGAGACATCTGTCGCGCCTTCGGAAAAGCCCGGTGATGGGGCTGACGGCGACACGGAAATCGTGAAGCTGCCCAACCAATTCGTGGTCCCGGTGATCCTGAACAACCGGGTCCGGGCCATGGTCATTCTAGCTGTTGCGCTAGAGGTGGAGACCGGGACGGGCGACAAGGTCCGCACTCTTGAGCCAAAACTGCGCGACACGTTCTTGGCCGAATTGTTCAGCCTCGCCGCGATGGGCGGGTTCGAGGATGAACTGATCTCGCGGAAAACGTTGACGCTGGTGAAACGCGCGTTGACAGAGCGATCCAAGGAGGTCCTCGGGATGGATAACGCGACCGTGCTGATCACGGACATGGCACGCCAGGACGCGTTTTAACGACGCTTTTGCATTTCGAACAAGAAATGCTGACGCTCCTGCTCGGTCTCAAAGACCTTTTTTGTTTCGCTCATCTTCTTGATCTGGAGTTGCAGTCCAAGCCTTTGCCGCAAGAGCGACCTCAATACATCCTGCACGTTCCGCCGCTGGATCGCAGCCTTGGCCAAGGACGGTTGCAGCTGGCGCTGATCCTCGGACAGCTTTGCAATCCTCAATTCATGGAACCGGAAAGACGCTGGATCCGACGCCGCCATTTCATTCAATGAACCGGCCAAAGCACGTTCCTGATGTGTGATCGCGGTCTGGCGTGCGCGCAGCTCGTCCCGCAGATGCAATTCGCGCGCCATCAGGGTTTCGATCGCCTGCACCCGCGCATCAAGCACCTCGAGCGCCTGGCGGAGGCCGGTGACATCGTTCATCGCTTTGCCATGTTCTGGATCCGGCGCGCATAGCCGATTGCCGCCGCAACCGCCTTGTAGTGGTCCTCGTCGATGATGGTGCCCACTTTGACCTCGGCATAGAGCGCCCGCGCAGTCGGGGGATCGTTATAGAGCGGCACACCAGAACTGATCGCGACTTCCCGGATTTTGCGCGCTGTTTCGTCGGTCCCACGCGCAACGCATTTTGGAACCGTGTTGTCTTCGCCTGACCATTGCAAGGCAACCGCGAAATGCGTGGGGTTGGTGATCACAACCGCCGATTTCGGAACATCAAGCAGCATTCGGTTTGTCGCGATGTCCTCAGCTTTGGCGCGCCGCTGCTGTCGGATATTTTCGTCACCCTCTTCGGTTTTGTGTTCGTCTTTCATCTCTTTGTGGGACATGCGGTTTTTCTTGGCGTGTTCGTGCATCTGCCAGAGCACATCCAACCCCGCAAACGCGATATAGGCGACAAGCGTGAACCAGAGCCACCGGACAGCCACTTCGTACAGGTTGGCCAATGCCATATGTTCACCGCGCAACACGGCAACCTGGAACAGGCGGTAGCTATCGAATGCAAAAAGCGCCAATATCCCGGCAAACACTGCAAATTTCAGAAAGTTCTTGGCAAACTCGAACAGACCCGACCATCCGTATTTCTTCTTCGCGTTCGCGATCAGGGAAATCCGGTTCAGCTTGGGTTTCAGTTTGTCGCCGGTGAACAAGAGCTGTTTCGTGCCGAGCAACCCGGACAGTACGACGACAAATGGAAGGACAAAAATGATGCCAATCAGCGGAAGGAGCCAGCCAAGCACGACAGTTAGCGTCCCCGCGCCATCCAGAGGTGAGCGCGCGGCAATCGCATTTTCCAGAAACCTCATGATGTCCAGAATAATCCCCGACATGACCCCGCTGAACATGGCGTAGACCGCGATCAGGAACATCACCAGAACCACGAGGTTCACAACGTCCTGGGAACGGACGATTTCGCCCTTCCGGCGCGCCTCTTCAAGCTTTCGACGGGTGGCTTCGTAGGGCTTGTCTGCCTGGTTTTCTTCCGTTTCGCTCATTGCAGTGACTCGAAGGGCATCTTCAGGATCGTCAGCGCCTTTTCCTGCCAGACGGTGAGCATGAGTTCCGCATGTTCATGCAGGAAGTAGATCGAGAAGAGCGCGACGAAGGGGATGCCGATGAACGAGACCATGAATTGCGGCATCGCCTTGTTGATGAAGCCGATGCACAGGTAATAAACGAACATCAAGCTGGCGAAACCGGCTGCAAGGACCACACCCTCGTTGAAGATATAGTTGCCCAGCGCGGAAACTTTGGCCCCCAAATATCCCGTGAGGTCCGCCAAACCGGGGATGTCGACAAAGTAGCTCGCCACAAAGCCATAAATGATCTGGTCGCTCAGCGACGTGGCAAATATGATGGCAAGCCCGGCAGTTGTGATGATATGGCTGATCACCGGCATGGGTTCGGTTGCATTTCCCAGCATCTGGGCAAGCGACACGTATTGGCTGATCACCGCGCCAGCCATTTCGAGCAAAAAGATGATGCTTCGAGCCACCAGCCCAAGGAAGAACCCGATGACAGTTTCCTTCAGGACAAAGGCCAGAATGTCTGCCGGGTTCGGCGCTTCTGAAGGGAGGTACGGTTCCAGGATCGGAGCAACCGCAACCGACAGGAGCAGCGTGACGACCAATCGGACACGCGCCGAAACGAATGATTCCCCATATCCGGGCGCGAGGGAGATGGCCGGCAGCAGCCTCAGGAACACAGCCGCGACCAGCCAGAACTGCGCTGCAATCTCGGAGTAGACCCCCTCGATCATGGCTAGACCGCCACGGTGCCAACCAAGGCGGGTTTGGCATCCAGCCCGATCTCTTCAAACGCCATCACCGGGTTACTGATGCCCTTCGCCGACAGCAAGCTTCGCAGAAAACGTCGGCGTCGGCCCGGCGTGACCAGCGCAGGGAACACGCCCTTTTGGCCAGCGCGATTCAATTCCTCGGCAATCCGTTTTGCCAGGTCTTCAAAATCCTTAGGCGGCAGGGCCACATCCGGTGCGCCGCGGTCATTGGACACTTCACATTCTTCAAACCGCCGTTCCCAATCGGACGCCAGATGAACTAGGGGAATCGTCCCGTCCTCTCGGCGCATGGCCGCGACAAGCTGAAACCCGAGCCGTTGGCGAACATGCTCGCAGATCGTCTCGGCCGAATATCCCTGACCGCGCATCTCCGCGATGGCTTCGAGGATGAGCTGAAAGTTCCGGATCGACACCTGCTCATCGAGCAACAGCTTCAAGACCTGCAGCAGAGTGTCCATCGGCACTTTGTCCGGCACCGTTTGATCGATGAGCGCACGGTTCGCCTCGGCGCGACCCGGATTGGAGAGTGTCCCCAGTTCGTCCAGAAGACGCTTGAGCGATTTCATCGTCATCAGGCGCCCAAGGTGGCGCTTGATGATCTCGAGCAGATGTGTGGCCAGAACCTCGCTCGGTGAAACAACGGTCAGACCACCAAGCTGGGCGTCTTCACGCTCTGCATCCTGGATCCAACGGGCGGGCGCGCCATAGACAGGTTCTTCCACGTCCGTTCCATTGGGCAGCGCGGCAGCGCCTTCGGGGATCAATGCAAGCATCATGTCTGGATGCAGCACGCCGCGCGCCACTTCGACTCCATGGAGTCGCACGACATAGGTGCCGTCGACCAGCGTCGCATCATCCGTCAGGCGCACTTCGGGCATGATCGTGCCAAAGCTTTTGGCGACATGTGTGCGCATGTTGGAGATCCGCGAATCCAATCCGCTGGCGGGATCAAGCACCATGTCCACAAGATCTGGCGCGAATTCGACATGGATGTCGTCAAGGTCAAGCACATCCCCGATCGGACGGTCCTTGACCGGCAGCGGCTCCTCTTCGGCTGCACTCTCGTCCTGTGGATCCTCGGCATTGCAATGAACCCAGTAGGCCAGCCCCGCAAGGATCAGACCACCGGTCAGGAAGGGGACAAACGGCAGGCCCGGCACCAGCGCAAACACAACCATGAGCACGGCAACCGTGGCCAAGGCGGCCGGATGGCGACCCAGTTGCGAGGTGATGGCAAGATCGGTCGCGCCGGTCGCCCCGCCCCGCGCAAGCAGAAGCGCAGCCGCGATGGAAATGATGACAGCCGGAATCTGGGTTACAAGCCCATCGCCGACCGTCAGAATGGCATAGGTTTCGAACGCCGCGCCGATCTGCATCCCGTGGACAACCGTGCCCATGATCAGGCCAACCACGATGTTGAGAAGCGTGATCAAAAGCCCGGCAATGGCGTCACCTTTGACGAATTTCGAGGCCCCATCGAGGGATCCGAAAAATGTGGTCTCCTGCAACTCCCGGTCGCGCCGCGCGCGCGCTTCGGAATGTGTGATGGCGCCCGCGGCCATGTCGCTGTCGATGGCCAATTGCTTTCCCGGCATCCCGTCCAACGCAAAGCGCGCCCCGACTTCGGCCATGCGCGCGGCCCCCTTGGTGATCACCATGAAGTTGACGATGAGCAGAACGCAAAAGACGACCAATCCCAGAAAAACGCTGCCGCCCATGACGAAATCTGCAAACCCCTGAATGACATTTCCCGCGGCGTTCGTTCCGGTATGCCCCTGCCCGATGATGAGCTTCGTCGAACTGATGTTCAGCGACAGGCGCAGCATCAAGGACGCCAGCAGAATCGTCGGAAAGGCGGAAAAATCCAAAGGCCGTTCCACGAAAAGCGTCACCGTGAAGATCAGGATCGCCAGCGCGAACGAGGTCGCCAACCCGATATCTAGAACGAAAGCCGGCACTGGCAGGATCATCATCACGATGACCGCCATGAGCGCGACGGCGAGAGCCACCGTCGGCTTGGAAAAGACGGAGCGCGTCGGGTCCGGCATCAGTTGGTCCTGTTGAACTGGATAAAGGGCTGGGTAAGCGTTGCATCGCTCATGAAGACCGATCCGGGGCGGGCACGGCCTTGCCGTCCAAAGAGGGATTGATCTGCAGGTTTCGCCTCAGTCGGGGCAGGAGGCTCCAGCTTTGCGACATCCCCGCGCAGATCGTGGAACTTTGACAGGTAGCGGTCGGCGTATTTTGACGTGCGGCTGTGATAGGCGCCAACCGCCTCGGTCCAGTCACCGAATTCGCGGTATAGCTCTGACAGGAATCGCGCCGCGTAAAGTGCGTTCATTTCCGGGTTGAACATGTCGTCAAGGGAGCGGAACTCGTCGGCGTGCCAGCGATAGTTTATCTGGAAACAACCGATATCAATGTTGGTTATGCCGCGTTTCACCCTAGAAAAGACGTAGGACCGTGCGTCGTCCTCGGACGAAAACCACGACCCGTCGCCCGCGTTGTTGACAGCCCAGGGCCATGGCTCGGCCGGTGAGCCGCGCCCGGTCTCCAGCCGCGTTATGGTCAGCATCACATCGACCGGCACGCCGGTTTCGGCTGCTGCATGGCGCGCAGCCGAATCGCAGATGTTCGCGTTTGCTCCGGACACGGCCATGGCCGCGATGACCACGCCAAAAACAATCGATTTCACCGACATCCCGGTCACGCAACGGCCCTCGCATTCTGCGGTTTGGCAGATGCTAAACGGCAGAGCGTTAGGATTCGGTTACGACAAGGCGGTTCGCCTACAAAAGTGCTTCGACCAGCGCGACCAGCGCGCCACCGACCACCGCCCCGAGAAGAGACCAGAGAGCAGCGGTCTTGAACCGGTTCGGAGGCGGCTCTGGGGTATCGCGGCCCTGGGCAATCAGGACCTGTTCCATCAGCCCCGGAAGGCGGGGACCAAAACGGGCCAGCACAAGAGCGGTTTTTCCCAGGTCCTTGGCAAAGGCACGGGGTCCGATGCTTGTCTTTATGTAATCCTCGACAATCGGCTTCGCGACATCCCAGATGTTCATCTTGGGGTTCAATGACCGCGCAACGCCTTCGACAACCACCATGGTGCGTTGCAACAGAATCAATTCGGTCCGGGTTTCCATACCGAACCGCTCGGTTACCTCGAACAGGTAGCTGAGCAACCGCCCCATGGAGATCCGGGTGGCATCCATGCCGAAAATCGGCTCTCCCACCGCGCGTAAAGCGCGGGCAAATTCGTCAACATCGCGGTCAGCGGGGACATATCCCGCCTCGAAATGCACCTCGGCCACGCGTTTGTAATCGCGCCGGATAAAGCCATAGAGGATCTCGGCATAGACGCGGCGCGTGTATTCGTCGATATGGCCCATGATCCCGAAATCAAGCGCGATGATATTGCCATTGGGTGCTACCTTCAGGTTGCCCTGATGCATGTCGGCGTGAAAGAACCCGTCGCGCAGCGCGTGTTGCAGGAAAAGTTGAAGCACTCGCTCGCTCAGCGCGACCCGGTCATGTCCGGCGGCGTCCAGCGCGTCATTATCCCCCAATGGCAGCCCTTCGGCCCAGCCAAGCGTCATGACGCGCCGCCCCGAGAGTTCCCACTTCACCTCGGGCAGTTCAAAGCCCGGATCGTTGGCGGTGTTCGCGGCAAATTCGGAGGCCGAGGCGGATTCCAGTCGCAGGTCCAATTCGCCCATCACGACGCCTTCGAAATGGGTGATCACGTCCATGGGCCGCAAGCGCCGGGAAGACGGGGACAGCCCCTCGATCAAGCCGGCCGCAAAGTAGAATGCGTCGATATCCTTTCGGAAATCCTTTTCGATATTCGGGCGCAGCACCTTGACGGCCACTGTCTCGCCGGTCTTGGCCAACTTGGCCTTGTGCACTTGCGCAATCGAAGCGGCGGCGACGGGTTCGCTGAATTCAGAAAACACGGTATCGACCGGCACGCTCAATTCGGATTCGACCATCGCCTTGGCTTCGGCAACCGAGAAAGGGGGCAGCTTGTCCTGCAGCACGCGCAATTCTCTGGCCATCTTGTCGCCAACGACATCGGGCCGGGTGCTGAGGACTTGGCCGAACTTGATATAGGCCGGACCCAACGCCGTCAGCGCTCTGGGAGCGGGTGGAACCGACGGATCACCATTGTAGCCAAGCCATTTGAAAGGCCAGCCCAACAGCCTTGCGGCAACACGCAACGGTTTGGGCGCGTCAAAAGCATCCAGAACGACTCCCATCGCCTCCGTACGTTCCAGCGTCGCGCCCGTACGGACCAGGCGCAGGATGTTGTGGGGGCCCCTCACGTCAAATCTTCCAGCCCGAGTGCAGACACGCGATGCCCATGCTCAGGTTGCGGTACTTGGCGTTCTCGAACCCGGCTTGGCGCACCATGCCCAGGAACATGTCCTGATCTGGAAACTTGCGAATGGATTCGACAAGGTACTGATAGCTGTCGCGATCGCGCGCGATTGCCTGCCCCATGCGCGGGATGATGTTGAACGAATAGAGATCATAGACCCTTTGCATCAGGTCATTCGGGATCTGGCTGAACTCGAGCACCATCAACCGGCCACCGGGGCGCAACACGCGAAACGCCTCGTTCAACGCCTCTTGCGGGCGCGTCACATTCCGAATGCCGAAGGAAATCGTGTAAACATCGAAACTGTTGTCCTCAAACGGCAACTGCATCGCGTCGCCCACGACCCAATCGAGGCTGCCGCCCATCGCGCTCGCCTCGGCGCGCTTGCGACCCTCGACCAGCATTGGCTCGGTCAGGTCCAAAACGGTGGCGTGGCCCTGACCTGCGCGTTTCAGAAACCGAAAGGAGATATCCCCGGTGCCGCCCGCCACATCCAGCAGTTTCTGACCGGCACGCGGCGCGAGCCAGTCCATCATCGCGTCTTTCCAAATGCGGTGGACGCCAAAGGACATGGCATCGTTCATGGCGTCGTACTTCGACGCGACAGAGCTGAACACGCCCTGCACGCGGCCTGCCTTTTCAGCTTCGGGCACATCCTGAAAACCGAAATGAGTGGTTGATTGGGAGTCGTCTGTCATAAGCCTTGTCGTTTCCCCTGCCAAGCTTTCTTATAGAGCGCCCACCCGACGTTACAATGCGACGACACGAGACAGGACCCCCAAATGCCAGAATTGCCAGAAGTTGAGACGGTAAGACGCGGGCTGGCGCCCGCGATGGAGGGGGACGTGATCGCCAGGGCAGAGGTGAACCGCCCCGATTTGCGCTGGCCGTTTCCCGCGAACATGGCGGATCGGCTGACAGGAAAACGCGTTCTGCGGCTGCGGCGCCGGTCGAAATACATACTGGCCGATCTCGACAGCGGCGAAACTGCCTTGATCCATCTTGGCATGTCGGGCCGGATGCTGGTCTCTGGCGACCCTTTGGGCCAATTCGTGCACGACCATCCCGCGGCGCAGAAACACGATCACGTTGTACTGCACATGGAGAACGGTGCGCGGATCACCTTCAACGATCCGCGCCGGTTCGGAGCGATGGACCTGTTCGCGACCGATCAAGCCGAAGCGCATCCGCTGCTGGCGACCATCGGGCCCGAACCCTTCGGGAACAGTTTTGATGAGCCGTACCTTGTCGCAGCGTTGACCGGCCGCAAAACACCGATGAAAACTGTGTTGCTGGATCAGAAAACAATCGCCGGATTGGGCAATATCTATGTTTGCGAAGCCCTGTTTCGATCACAAATTCATCCAACGCGCCCTGCCTGCCGGGTATCGAAAGACCGTATTTCGCGGCTCGTACCGATTATCCGAACCGTGCTGTCCGATGCGATCGAGGCGGGCGGTTCGTCGTTGCGCGATTTTCGCCAAGCTGATGGCGAACTTGGATATTTCCAGCATAGCTTTGATGTCTACGGCCGCGAGGGGGCGCCATGCCGGACGCCCGGCTGCACGTCGACGATTCGCCGGATCGTTCAATCCGGCCGGTCAACCTTCTACTGTCCAAGCTGTCAAAGATAGCTTGAACGCTGCAATGCACATGCGTAAGGCTTCACTCCTGAGATCACCGAACGGAGCCCTCACCCATGGCTTATGAGACGATCATCGTCGAAATCGAAGATCACGTTGCCACCATAAAATTGAATCGGCCCGACGCGCTCAATGCGCTCAACAGCCAGTTGCTTTCAGAACTGGCATCGGCTCTTGGAGAAGCAGATTCCAACGAGAAAGTTCGCTGCATTATTCTCACCGGATCACAAAAAGCCTTTGCTGCCGGCGCCGACATCAAGGAAATGTCGCAAAAGAGCTTTGTCGAGATGTTCATGTCGGACTTCTTCGGGAAAGAGTCACTTGCAGTCTGCAAGACACGCAAGCCGGTCATCGCAGCCGTGTCTGGCTACGCGCTGGGCGGTGGATGTGAATTGGCGATGATGTGCGACTTCATCATCGCGTCGGACACCGCCAAGTTCGGCCAGCCCGAGATCAACCTTGGCGTTGTTGCGGGAATCGGCGGCACACAGCGGCTCACGCGGTTTGTCGGCAAATCGAAATCCATGGATATGCACCTCACGGGCCGTTTCATGGATGCAGAGGAGGCCGAACGTTCCGGGCTGGTCAGCCGCGTGGTGCCCGCGAAATCCCTGATGGAAGAAGCGCAAACCGCCGCTGCCAAGATCGCAGAGAAATCCATGCTGGCGACCTTTGCTGTCAAGGAAGCCGTCAACCGCTCCTACGAGACAACGCTCAGCGAGGGGCTGCTGGCCGAACGCCGCCTGTTCCATTCACTTTTTGCGACCGAGGACCAGAAAGAAGGCATGGATGCCTTTCTGGAGAAACGCACAGCCCAATTCCGCGACAGGTAAACCCGAAATAGGGACTTTCCATCATCGAAAGCTGACGCTATACGCATGGCTACATGCGTGTGATGCCCGCCCAGGCAAGATTCGATCCGGTCAATGGTTCCGGGCGTGCTGTCATTTGCAACCCGACTTGAACCAGAACGAACCAGGATAGATCACATGGCAAATTCGCCCCAGGCCAAGAAGCGCGCAATTCGCAACGAAAAGCGTTTCGCCATCAACAAGGCGCGTCGCTCGCGCATCCGCACCTATCTTCGCAAGGTCGAAGAAGCCATCGCATCCGGCGACAAGGACGCGGCTAAAACCGCCCTGCGCATCGCACAACCGGAAGTGATGCGCGGCGTGACGAAGGGTGTTTTCCACAAGAACACGGCGTCCCGTAAAATTTCCCGCCTCGCGTCGCGCGTCAAAGCGCTCGGCTGAGAATCGCAGTCGATCCAACTCGACTGATAAAATCAAGTCGCCGCTCCATCCGGGGCGGCGTTTTTTGTTGCGTCCGCGCACCCGCGCACCAGTTTGGGATTCTTTTCGAACATTCCCCGAGTCAACTGCGAAGTTCAGTTGATGGTCTTCCCCCCACCCTTATAAATCAGTCCTGCGAGTCACATCGCGTTTTGGGGGGCCAGGCGCTGCTGCTTCGAAATTGAACATGTGTGTTGTTGTTCGGTCCGAAGTCGTCGGTAAAATTGGTAAAAGTTCAACCGCCTCGTCCATATTGTTGCCAAGGGCTGTTGCGTGCTCCTAGTTGCCTGGGGCGCGACGTCCGTGTTTTTTGGTCGTCCAGAAACCGCTGGTGCGTCCGCAAGACAGGTATCTCCCATGATGTGCCGCCATCGCGACAAGAGCATGTCGCGCAAGATAGAGACAGCATGTGGCTCAGCATGCAAATGATGGAACGGGGACACATGACGCAGGACCAGTGGGGGACTATTCGTGATGAATTACATCAGACCATGGGTGCCAACTGCTTTCAAAGCTGGATCGAACCCCTGACATACTTGGGCTCGGAACACGGCATCGCACACTTTGCAGTTCCGACCAATTTCATGGGCAACTATGTATCGCAAAACTACGGCGATATACTCTTGTCCAAGATCAATCGGATCGACCCATCCGTCCGGCGCGTCGTGTTCGATACGGTCACGGAAACCCAAAACGCCCCGAAACCTGCTCCGCAGTCAGCTCCGGCGCCTGTCACGCAGGCCAAGTCACACCAGATGTCCGACAGCCTGAATGGGTCACCGCTCGACAAACGGTTCACCTTTGACGCCTTCGTGGTCGGCAAACCCAACGAACTGGCCCATGCCGCGGCTCGGCGCGTTGCGGAAGGCGGCCCTGTCACCTTCAATCCGCTCTTTCTATATGGCGGTGTCGGACTGGGCAAAACGCACCTGATGCACGCAATCGCGTGGGAATTGCGCACCCGCCACCCGCATCTGAACGTCCTGAACCTGTCAGCCGAACAATTCATGTATCGCTTTGTGCAGGCGTTGCGCGACCGCAAGATGATGGATTTCAAGGAATTGTTTCGCTCTGTGGATGTCCTGATGGTCGATGACGTGCAATTCATCGCCGGCAAGGACAGCACGCAAGAAGAGTTCTTCCATACGTTCAACGCGCTCGTCGACCAGAACAAGCAGATCATCATCTCGGCCGATCGCGCCCCGGACGAGATCAAGGCGCTCGAGAACCGGATCCGCTCGCGCCTTCAAAGCGGTCTGGTTGTTGATCTGCACCCGACCGATTATGAGCTGCGGCTCGGTATTCTTCAGGCCAAGTCCGAGATGTATTCCCGGATGTATCCCGGACTCGAAGTCGAACACGGCATCCTGGAATTCCTCGCGGCGCGTATCGTCAGCAATGTGCGTATCCTCGAAGGCGCCTTGACCCGCCTGTTCGCATTCGCATCGCTCGTGGACAAACCGATTTCGATGGACCTGACACAGGAATGCCTGACCGACATTCTGCGTGTGTCCGAACGCAAGGTGTCAATCGAGGAAATTCAACGCAAGGTCGCGGATCATTACCTGATCCGTCATTCGGATCTTGTCGGACCCAAGCGGGTGCGCACCTTTGCCCGGCCGCGGCAGATCGCGATGTATCTGTGCAAGCAATTGACCACACGCTCCCTGCCCGAGATCGGTCGTCATTTTGGCGGACGGGATCACACCACGGTGATGCATGGTGTGCGCCGGATCGAAGAGTTGAGGAAGCAGGATGCCCAGATCGCGGACGACGTCGATCTGCTTCGTCGGTCGCTGGAAGCCTGAGACCCGGAGACAACAAAAAGGGCTGTTGCGTGTCTTACTGGACTCCTGCCCTTGACCCCGGCTGGAATCCAGCCAAGAAATTGGAAAACAAGGGCTTGGAGAGCAACCCTGATGCGGGTTACTGTCAACGTCCGGCCAGTCGGGGGATGAACGCATGAAATTCAGCATGGAACGCGGAACACTGCTCAAGGCGGTGTCACAGGCGCAATCCGTTGTCGAACGGCGCAACACCATTCCAATCCTTGCGAATGTTTTGATCGAAGCCGATGGCGAAACCGTGCAGTTTCGCGCAACCGACCTTGATATCGAGGTCGTTGACCGCGCCGTGGCACAGGTGGAACGCGCTGGAGCCACAACCGTCTCTGCCGTGACGTTGCATGAAATCGTTCGCAAACTGCCGGATGGCGCGTTGGTGTCTGTTTCCGAGGACAGCGCCTCGGGCCGTCTGACGGTCGAGGCTGGGCGCTCGAATTTTTCTTTGGCGACACTGCCGAAAGAAGACTTCCCCGTCATGGCCTCGTCGGAATACAGCGCCAATTTTTCGGCTCCGGCCCCGGTCTTGCGCCGCCTGTTCGATAAATCGAAATTCGCGATCTCGACCGAGGAAACGCGCTATTACCTGAACGGCGTCTACATGCATGTCTCGGATTCGGAAGACGGCAAGGTGCTGCGCTGCGTGGCGACAGACGGGCACCGCCTCGCCCGGATCGACGCGCCGCTGCCCGATGGCGCGGCGGACATGCCCGGAGTGATTGTGCCACGCAAAACCGTGGGCGAGATGCGCAAGCTTCTGGACGATGATGATATGGAAATCGCCGTATCGGTTTCGGAAACCAAGGTGCGGTTTGCGACCCCGAACATCACCCTGACGTCCAAGGTCATTGATGGCACATTCCCCGATTACACGCGTGTGATCCCGCAAGGAAACACCCGCCGCCTCGAAGTGGACGCGGCAGAGTTTGCAAAGGCGGTAGATCGTGTGGCCACGGTGTCGTCTGAACGGTCCCGCGCTGTGAAACTGTCCCTGGACGAGGACCGCCTTGTCCTTTCGGTCAACGCGCCGGACAGCGGCGCCGCCGAGGAAGAGCTTGCCGTGGCCTATGGAGATGAACGGCTGGAAATTGGCTTCAACGCCAAGTATCTGCTCGAAATCGCAAGCCAGGTGGATCGCGAAAATGCAGTGTTCATGTTCAACTCTGCCGGTGATCCCACGCTGATGCGTGAAGGCAATGACACAAGCGCGGTCTACGTCGTCATGCCCATGCGGGTTTGACCTACCTGCGCCTTTGAACGGGGGCGCCGTTGCCGCTTCATCTCAACCGCCTCACACTATCGCATTTCCGCTCACACCTGCAGGTCTCGCTGTCACCCGATGCGCGGCCGGTGGTGCTGTATGGACCCAATGGCGCTGGCAAGACCAACCTGATCGAAGCGGTGTCGCTGTTCTCCCCCGGTCGCGGGATGCGTCGCGCCTCGGCGCAGGACATGACACGCCGGCCAGAAGCGCTCGGCTGGAAGGTAAGCGGCGTTGTGCAAAGCCCCGGGGGGGTGCAGGACATCGCGTTCCAGTCCGAACGGGGCGCGCCGCGTCAGGTCAGGATCAATGACAAACCCGCGCCACAGTCCCGCCTTGGCGAACTGGTGCGCTTGTTGTGGCTGCTGCCATCGATGGACCGGCTCTGGATCGAAGGGGCCGAAGGGCGTCGCCGTTTCCTGGACCGCATGACGCTCAGCTTTTTTCCGGCTCATGGCGAACTGTCACTGACCTATGAAAAGGCGATGCGCGAACGCAATCGCTTGCTCAAGGAGCAGATACGCGACCCGATGTGGTACAGGGCGCTGGAATCCCAGATGGCGGTCTCCGGCGCGCAAATACACGCCAACCGGCATCGCGCGCTGGACCGGATCGCCAGCGCGCAGGATCAGGCCAGCACGCAATTCCCCGCCGCGCAGCTCGACCTTGTGCAAACCGAGGGCGAAATGCCCGAAACCGAAAACGATCTGCGCGATGCGTTCGAAGAAAGCCGATATCGAGATCTGGCCGCCGGGCGAACTTTGGTGGGGCCGCATCGCGCCGATCTTTATGGTGTATTCGCCGCCAAGGGCGTGCCTGCCGCAGACAGCTCTACCGGAGAACAGAAAGCCCTTTTGATCTCTCTCGTCCTGTCAAACGCGCGCGCTCTGGTGGATGAATTTGGTGCGCCGCCGATTGTTCTGCTGGACGAGGTGGCAGCGCATCTCGATTCAGGCCGCCGCGCAGCCCTCTACGACGAGATATCGGCCCTTGGCGCACAGGCATGGATGACCGGGACCGAACCGGACCTGTTCATCGAACTGCAAGATCGGGCCCAGTATTACGAGGTGACGGAGACCGATACCGGTACAGTGCTCACCCCTCGGGACACGGTCTGACAACCCATCGCCAAGGCAATTCCACGGACCCCCAAATCTTGTGTCAGTTGCGTGACAAGCCTTTGGGTTTCGGGTATAAAATAAGCAAATTAACAAAGGGCACGTTCATGTCAGACCCCGCACAGGCACGCGAAGATTACGGTGCAGATTCCATTAAGGTTCTCAAGGGCTTGGAAGCTGTCCGCAAGCGTCCGGGCATGTATATAGGTGACACCGACGACGGTTCGGGCCTGCACCACATGGTGTACGAGGTTGTCGACAACGGCATTGACGAGGCATTGGCCGGTCATGCTGACTTCGTGCGCGTGAAAATCCATGCCGACAGCAGCGTTTCGGTGCGCGACAACGGGCGCGGCATTCCAGTCGATATCCATGAGGAAGAGGGCGTCTCGGCGGCCGAAGTCATCATGACCCAGCTTCATGCGGGCGGCAAATTCGATCAGAACTCCTACAAGGTGTCCGGCGGTCTGCACGGCGTCGGCGTGTCCGTCGTGAATGCGCTGTCCGACTGGCTGGAACTGCGGGTCTGGCGCAAAGGCAAGGAACACGTCGCACGGTTCGAACGCGGCGACACCACAAAGCATCTTGAAGTTGTCGGAGACGCGAACGGCGAACAGGGCACAGAGGTGCGCTTTTTCGCGTCTACCACAACCTTTTCAAACCTCGATTACGATTTTCACACGCTTGAAAAGCGGCTGCGCGAACTGGCTTTTCTGAATTCCGGTGTCCGCATCATCCTCGAAGACCAACGCCCGGCAGAACCGCTCAAGTCCGAATTGTTCTACGAAGGCGGGGTGCGGGAATTCGTGAAATACCTGGACCGCTCCAAATCCTCGATCATGAGCGACCCGGTGTTCATGACCGGGGAAAAGGACGGCATCGGAGTCGAGGTCGCGATGTGGTGGAACGACAGCTATCACGAGACTGTCCTGCCCTTTACGAACAATATCCCGCAGCGCGATGGTGGCACCCATATGGCCGGGTTTCGTGGCGCGCTGACCCGGACGATCAATGCCTATGCGCAATCATCCGGAATCGCGAAGAAAGAAAAAGTGAACTTCACCGGCGACGACGCCCGCGAAGGGCTGACCTGCGTTCTGTCCGTGAAAGTGCCGGACCCGAAATTCTCCAGCCAGACGAAAGACAAGCTGGTCTCTTCCGAAGTGCGTCCGGCGGTGGAAAGTCTCGTGAGCGAAAAGCTGTCGGAATGGTTCGAGGAAAACCCGAACGAGGCCAAGGTGATCGTCGGCAAGATCATCGAGGCCGCGCTGGCCCGCGAAGCCGCCCGCAAGGCCCGCGATCTGACCCGGCGCAAGACGGCGATGGATGTGAATTTCCTGGCGGGCAAGCTCAAGGATTGTTCCGAAAAAGACCCTTCCAAGACCGAGTTGTTCATCGTCGAGGGGGACAGCGCGGGCGGCTCTGCGCAGACCGGGCGTGATCGTGGCACCCAGGCGATCCTGCCGCTCAAGGGTAAAATCCTGAACGTGGAGCGCGCCCGGTTTGACCGGATGCTCAGCAGTCAGGAAATCGGCAACCTTGTCATGGCGTTGGGAACGGGGATCGGCCGCGACGAGTTCAATATCGAGAAGCTGCGCTATCACAAGATCATCCTGATGACGGATGCCGACGTGGACGGCGCGCATATTCGGACGTTGTTGCTGACCTTCTTCTACCGCCAGATGCCCGAACTCATCGAAGGCGGGTATCTCTATATCGCGCAACCGCCGCTCTACAAGGTCGCGCGGGGCAAATCCGAGGTTTACCTCAAGGACCAGGGCGCGCTGGACGATTACCTGATCCAGCAAGGGGTGGACGGCGCGCACCTCGTGCAGGGCAATGGCGAAGTGATCATCGGGCAGGACCTGACCCGTATCGTGGACGAGGCGCGTCAGCTCAAGCGTGTCCTCGAAGCCTTTCCGACCCATTACCCGCGACACATCCTCGAACAGGCCGCGATTGCCGGCGCCTTCGTGCAGGGCGCGGTGGATGCGGATCTGCAAGGTGTGGCCGACCGGGTGGCGCAACGGCTTGACCTGATCGCGCTCGAATACGAACGCGGCTGGCAGGGCCGGATCACGCAGGATCGCGGTGTGCGGCTCGCCCGTATCCTGCGCGGCGTGGAAGAGGTGCGCACGCTGGACGGGCCGATGATGCGCTCTGGCGAGGCGCGCAAGACCGGCAGCTTCACACACAGCCTTCAGGCGGTCTACAACACCCCGGCCACGCTGGAGCGCAAGGATCGGCGACAGTTGATCCACGGCCCGCTCGATCTCTTGCAGGCGATCCTCGAGGAAGGCGAAAAGGGGCTCACGCTGCAACGCTACAAGGGTCTGGGCGAAATGAACCCGGATCAGCTTTGGGAAACCACGCTGGACCCGGATGCGAGGACGCTCTTGCAGGTCAAGGTCGATGACATTGCCGAGGCCGATGACCTGTTCACCAAGCTGATGGGCGACGTGGTTGAACCGCGCCGGGATTTCATCCAGCAGAACGCGCTGAGTGTCGAGAACCTGGATTTTTGATCCCGGGTTTCGAATTGGCTGCGCCAATCCGACAGGTGCGAGGGGCCAGCCCCTCGCGCTCCCCGGGATATTTTTAAAACAAAGAAGATTGAACGGGATCTGGTTGTTCCCGAAAACTCATCCTACCATGCGACAAACATGCGGCGGGGAGGATCAGAATGGATTTAGGGCTGTCAGATCGCGTATCGGCGTTGGTCGATCAGGTGCGCGACATGGTCGAGAACGAGATCACACCGCTTGATGCGGAGTATCACGCAGAGATTGGCACGCACCCGTCTGGCGATCGATTTCAACTGACCGTCCGGCAGATTGCGATCCTTGATGAGCTCAAGGGCAAAGCCAAGGAGCGTGGTCTCTGGAATTTCTGGCTGACCGACAGCGCCAAGGGCCACGGGCTGACCACGGTTGACTACGCCTATCTCGCCGAGGAAATGGGCAAGGTCCATCTGGCGGCGGAGGTGTTCAATTGCAATGCGCCCGATACCGGCAACATGGAAGTCCTGGAACGCCATGGCACCGACTGGATGAAGGACCGGTGGCTGGTGCGGCTCCTGGAGGGGGAGATTCGCTCCGCCTATGTGATGACAGAGCCGGATGTCGCGTCATCGGATGCTGCGCAACTGGCGTTCGACGCCAGGAAAGACGGCGATGCATATATCCTGAACGGCGAAAAATACTGGATTTCTGGCGCTGGTGATCCGCGCTGTGCCCTTTACATCCTGATGGCGTGCACCGATCCCGATGCGCCCAAGCACAACCGTCACACGATGTTCGTGATGGACGCCGACACACCCGGTATCGATATCCTGCGCCCGATGCATGTCTTCGGACAGGACGACGCCCCCCATGGGCATATGCACCTGAAATTTACAGATGTGCGCGTTCCGTCAAAAAACATCGTGCTGGGGGAAGGGCGCGGGTTCGAGGTGGCGCAAGGGCGGCTTGGGCCGGGCCGCATCCACCACTGCATGCGGTCCATCGGGTTGGCGGAAAAAGCGCTGGAACTGCTGTGTCGACGAGGTCTGGATCGCGCGGCGTTCGGCAAACCTCTGGTCGAGTTGGGCGCGAATTATGACATCATCGCCAACGCGCGCATGGACATCGAACAGGCGCGCCTTTTGTGTCTCAAGGCGGCCTGGGTGATGGACACGCAGGGCACACGCGCCGCGCAACCTTGGATCAGCCAGATCAAGGTTGTAGCACCTCTGATGGCACTCAGTGTCGTGGATGAGGCGATGCAAGTTTTCGGTGGGACGGGGATCAGCCAGGACACACCGCTGTGGCGGATGTGGACCCATCTGCGCACCTTGCGGTTTGCCGATGGTCCGGACGCGGTCCACCGCCGGCAGGTCGCGCGCACGGAACTGCGCAAATACACCAACGCATGACCACAGCAGCCTTTGATCCCACCGCTGTCGAAGCATGGATGGGCGCGAATGTACCGGGGTTCCGCGGCCCGATCACGGTCGAGAAATTTGCGACCGGGCAATCCAACCCGACGTTTCGGCTGAAGGCCGGGTCCGGAGACTATGTCCTGCGGCGCAAACCGGCTGGTCAGTTGCTCAAATCTGCGCATGCCGTGGATCGTGAATTCCGGGTCCAGCGGGCATTGGCCTCGACGGATGTTCCGGTCGCGCGGATGCACGCGCTCTGCGAAGATGACAGCATCATCGGGTCGATGTTTTACGTCATGGATTACGTGCCGGGCCGGAATTTTCTTGATCCGCGCCTGCCGGGGTTGTCTGCCGACCGTAGAGCTGCGCTGATCGATGACATGAACCGCGGTCTGACGGCGATCCATTCGGTCGATCTGGTGGCAACCGGCCTGTCCGATTATGGCCCCCACGGGAATTACTATGAACGGCAAGTCGGCCGCTGGACCAAGCAGTATCACGCAAGCGAAACCGAAACGATCCCGGAGATGGACGCTCTCATCGACTGGCTCGATGCCAACATGCCGCCGGATGATGGGTGGGTGACCCTTGTCCACGGAGACTACCGGATCGACAATCTGCTCGTTGCGGAAAACGATCCGCGGTGTGTTGCTGTTCTGGATTGGGAATTATCCACGCTGGGCCATCCGTTCGCCGACCTCGCGGCGGTGATCATGCAATGGTCCCTGCCCCCCGGTGAGGCCGGCCGGGGATTGCAGGGCGTCGACCGGCGCGCACTCGGGATCCCCGAAGATGACGCGTTCCTGGATGCCTATTGCGCGCGCATGGGTCTGCCCGGTATCACGCAGTTCGGTTTTTATCTTGCCTTCAGTTTTTTCCGGATGGCCGCGATTCTGCAGGGGGTCAAGCGCCGTGCGCTTGACGGCACAGCGTCGAACCCGGAGAAGGCGCTGGCGCTTGGGGCTTATGTTCCCGTGTTCGCCTCCAGAGGCGTGGCCGCCGCCGAAACGGAGTGATCCACGTCCCGCAACCGTCGTGATGCGCAATCTGGGTGAAGCCTCAGACCCGCTCGGGTCAAATTTTTGAAATTGGTCGGGCTGAGAGGATTCGAACCTCCGACCCCCTGCTCCCGAAGCAGGTGCGCTACCAGGCTGCGCTACAGCCCGACCGTGCACGGGGACCTACTTCTCGTCAGACGATTTGACAAGCCTTCATTTGCCGAAAGTCGGTATGCCCGCGATCAGGACGGCTCTTGTAGCGCCTTTATCTTGTCGCGAAAGCGGCCCGAGGTCATCAATCCGCTCAGGCGGAGGGTCGATGGTGTTCCGATCCGGCTGCGCGTCCGCAGAACCGGCGTGGTCTTGGACCCCCCTCCCCGGCTTTCGCGGAACACGATAAAAAGGCCTGAGGCAATGATGATTGCCGCGCCGATGGCCGTGTAGGGATCCGTTGTCTCGCCGAAAAAGATCAGGCCATAGCCGGTCGCCCAGATAATCTGTGAATACTGCATCGGGGCGACGATGGCCGCCTCACCAGTCTGGTAGGCCGCGATGATGACACGCCCCGCAGTCCAGGCCATCAGCGATATGACCGCCAGAAGCCCGAGATGCTCGATCGGCATCGGCTTGTAGACAAAGGCCAGCGCCGCACCCATGACCACGAAATTCGCGACCATCGGGTAGAGCAGCATCACCACGGTGCGTTCCTCGGCCCCGATCTTGCGTACGACGATGGAGGCGAACGCGCCGCCAATGGCCGCAAGAATTGCCGCGACATGGCCCAGAGACAGTCCGGTTGTGCCGGGCCGCAGGACAACCATCACACCCACGAACCCGACGAGCACCGCCATCCACCTGGGCAGGCGAACGGTTTCCCCCAAAATCGGGATCGACAGCACCGTGATCAGGAGCGGCGTCGCGAAAAGGATCGCATAGGTTTGTGTCAGCGGAAGATTGGAGAAGGCATAGAATGCCGAAACACCGGTCACAACCGCACCGATGGTCCGCACAGCCATCCACCATGGGTGCACAGGCAACAGGGTGCCGGGTTTTCCGTCGCGCATCAGCATGAGCGTCGCCAGCGGAAAGCTGAGCAGAACGCTGAAGAACACGATCTGGATCGGCGAATAGATGGCGCCCAGAGTCTTGATAAAGACGTCATGGGTGGCAAACAGACCAAAGGCGACCAGGGCCAGCATCGCGCCTTTGACATTCGAAGACATTGCTGGCCCTTTCCGGTGGTTTACAAGCTGGCGTCGAGGGCCGCCACAATCGCATCGCCCATTTTGGCGGTCGACATAGGCGTGCCGCCATCCGGTCCCATCAGGTCGGCAGTCCGCGCGCCATCGGCGAGAACGGTTTCGACGGCGGCCTCGAGACGTGTGGCCTCTTCTCCCTGATCAAAGCTGTAGCGCAGCGCCATGGCAAAGCTGAGAATACAGGCAATCGGGTTTGCCTTGCCCTGACCGGCAATATCCGGGGCCGAGCCGTGCACTGGTTCATAAAGCGCTTTCGGGCGGCCGTTGGACATGGGTGCGCCAAGGCTGGCCGACGGAAGCATCCCTAGGCTGCCGGTCAGCATCGCAGCGGCATCCGACAAAAGGTCTCCGAACAGGTTGTCTGTCACGATGACGTCGAACTGCTTGGGCCAGCGGCAGAGCTGCATCGCACCGGCGTCCGCATACATATGCGACAGCTCGACATCCGGGTAATCCTCGTCATGTACCCGTTGCACCACTTCGCGCCAGAGGATGCCGGATTCCATGACATTCGCCTTTTCCATCGAACAGACCTTGTTGCCCCGCTTGCGGGCCAGGTCGAACGCAGAGCGCGCGACGCGGTCGATCTCGCTCTCGGTGTAGCGCTGTGTATTGATGCCGACGCGCTCATTCCCCTCTTCGATGATGCCGCGCGGTTCTCCGAAATAGATACCAGACGTCAGTTCGCGCACGATCATGATGTCGAGGCCCGCGACCACGTCCTTTTTCAGGGATGAAAAATCGGCCAAGGCATCGAAGCATTGGGCCGGTCGCAAATTGGCGAACAGGTCCATTTCCTTGCGCAAGCGCAAAAGGCCCCGTTCGGGTTTCACGCTGAAATCGAGCACGTCGTATTTCGGTCCCCCCACGGCTCCCAGCAGGACAGCATCCACCTCTTGCGCCTTGGCCATCGTATCATCATGCAGCGGCGTGCCGTGCGTGTCATAGGCTGCGCCGCCGACAAGGTCTTCGCTGACATCGAAGGTCAGGCCGCGCTTGGGACCATACCAATCGATGACCTTGCGCACCTCTGTCATCACCTCGGGGCCGATCCCGTCACCGGGCAATATCAAAAGCGAAGCGTTGGTCATCATCAGGGTCCTTTGATCAATTGGGTTATGCTTCGCTACTGCCACAGCCCTCTAGGGTCAAGGTGAGGGCCGGTTGGGAAGAGTGATGTCCAGAGTAATCAGCCGATGCTGCTCCTCGGGCAGCGAAGGCCAGACGGCGGCGGCGCGGACGCCCACATCGGAGGACGGCAAAAGATAGGACACCCGCATAGGCCCGGGCCTGTCCCATTCAGCCGTGATTTGGCCAGGTAACGGATCCTGGACGCGGGGATCAGCCAGGAATTCCGCCATGGCAGAGCGGTTGCCCTCGCCTCGCTCGGGATCGAGGTTGGTGTTGGCCATGAAAGCGAAAGGTGGCTCGGGCGCTGGCCCCTGCGCACCGTGCATGATTTGTTGCCACAGCCGCAGCTCATCAAGATTGCGGCGCCCGTTTCGGTCTTCCGGCCCGTCGAACACCGGCGGTCCGGCGTGGCCGATCAACAGGGTCAACACCCGGTCACCACCGGCATTTGTCGGGACCCGAACGGGAACGACCCAATGTCCGCCACTCGACAGACGCTGCACGCCCAGCCCGCTATCCACTTGCTCAGCATGGCTGCCGGGAATGTCGCGCCAAAGAAGTTCATTGAAGGACCGAATTTCGCTTCGCAAAAGGGAAAACCGCGACAACACGGCAAGGGCTTCCTGCCCCGGAAACCAACCGAATGCCTGGGTATCTTCTGGTTCTCCCAAACGTCCATCGCCGTCCAGGTCCAGTCCGGTCGGAAGGCCCGCATTGGACCGCAATGGCAGGACGTCGGTATACCCCCCATCCACCATTTTCGAAAGTTCGGTCACGGCCGCGCCGGTTGCGTCATAATCCATCTTTGTCAGGACAATGATATCCGCATCCGCTGACCGGAGCGCCTGCGCAATGGCCATAAGCGAAGGCTCTTTCCGTTGCAGATCACGCAGCAGAAGCCCAGGACCTTTGCGCGACAGCGGGACATGCCACAAGGCCAGCCGCAGGTCTTGTGCCGCCACCGAGTTCGCGAAAACGGACAGAGCCAATAGCCCTGCCGTCACACCATTTGCAAATCGTCGTCCTGGGCATAGGCGCGGCGGCGTTTTTCTTCGATCAGCGCCGCCACCCGGAAAAGAGCGACCCCGCGCATCATCAGTGTAAGTGGCAAAAACGCCCAAGCGCACAACACCCAGATCAAGGTTTCCGAGGTGGCCAGAAGCGATGCATCGAATGTCTTGATCCAGAAGCGCAACAAGGCCGGGATCAGGAATGGCAGCAAAAATCCTAAGGCAAGGTTAAAATGTGCGTCTCTTTTGAGCCGATAGAGCACATCGCGCCCCGATGTCGGATCGAAAAGCGGCAGGTTGATCCAGAAATTGAACGCCCGCTTACGGATCGGCCAAAAAATAAAGCGCGCATGTATCCAGAACAGCAAGAACGCAATCATGGTCACCGTCAACAGCAGGCTGGCGATCCGGGTTGCACCCACAGGGTCAAACCATCCCGGCGCTTCGGCGAGCGCGATCGACATCAGCCGCACGGGGGAAAACGGGACGTCGAGCACGGCGTGTGCTCCGGTGGCAAGGCGTTCAAGCAAAATGGGCGGCAGATCCGCATGGCGGGTTTCCGAGGCAACCAGGATCGAAGCGAACAGGAGACAAAAGAACAGCGCCAGGAACCGCAAACGGTTGAACGGCGGCGCGTTGCGAAATTCAAGAAAGGTGGGATATTCGCTGAAATATTCAGAGAAGGTGACCACTGCCGCGACCAGCGCAACAAGTGCGGCCAATTGCGCGGCATCGCTGGACGTATCCGGCAATACGAGCGACGGTATCGCCATCATAATCGCCATCAACAGGGCGCGCACAGCTGATCCCATGATCCGCTTGACCACTCTGGTTTCCCTTCAAACCGGACGGACCCGATACGATGCCGCGACCTTGTTCCGTATTTGCGCCGTCGGGAGATGACGGCCTGCCTCATTATTGCCTCAGTTTTGCCCAAGTTCGGACCGCCACTCAACTGTGGTTCTGCCTTATCCCAGTGAAATCATTGGATTGGCGGAAACACTGGTGCGCGATTACATCAGGCAGCGTGCATAAATGAGGCAGCGCAAAACCGCACCACAACATTTGGTAGGGTAAAATCTAAACACACCAAGGATGAAAAAGGCCACCCCGACGGATGGCCTTTATCACTCGCTGGTCAAAGGACTCAAACCCAGGGACGGGCCTGCGTTGCCTTCGCCTCGAAACTGTCGATCGACGCCGCTTTTTCCAAAGTCAGTCCGATATCGTCCAGACCGTTCATCAGGCAATGCTTGCGAAAGCTGTCGACCTCGAAGGAAAACTCTTCCCCATCAGAGCTGGTCACGACCTGGTTTTCCAGATCGATGGTCATCCGCGCGTTCGATCCCTTTTCGGCATCCTTCATCAGGACATCCACCGCCTCTTGCGGCAGAACTATGGGCAGGATGCCGTTCTTGAAGCAGTTGTTGTAGAAAATATCGGCGAACGAGGTCGAAACCACCGCGCGTATACCGAAATCCTTGAGCGCCCAGGGCGCGTGTTCCCGAGACGATCCGCAACCGAAGTTTTCGCCTGCGATCAGGATCTCGGCGTCGCGATATTGCGGTTTGTTCAAAACGAAATCCGGAATCTCGTTTCCGTTGTCGTCATACCGCATTTCATCAAAGAGATTCACGCCCAACCCGGACCGCTTGATCGTTTTCAGAAACTGCTTCGGAATGATCATATCCGTGTCGATATTCACAAGCGGCATGGGGGCCGCGATCCCGGTGACTTTCTCGAATTTTTCCATGTTCATGTTCCTTCGTGGCGTCAGCGCGCGCCCATATGTCCCTTGCCGTTGGGCAAGGTTGCTTCACACGAAACGACCCCCGGACAACGGGGGCCGTGTTTCATTTTCTTGATGTTGGGGTGCCGACGCAAACGGTCGTATGCGTTCAGGCCGATTGCTCTGCAGGGGGAGTATCGCCCGTGGACGACACCCTGTCCGAACGCGGTTTCAAGAGCAACAACGCCACGCCGGTGGAGATCAGTTCGACGGCGAGAACGATGCCCGGGACCGTTACCGAGGCGGTAAAGAGGTTGAACGCGATCACGAGCGCCAGGGCCACCGAAACGATGCCGGACAGGCCAAGCATCCATACAGAATCCATCGAGCGCCGCTTCCAGGCAAGATAAAGCTGCATGAGACCATACGCCAAGAAGGCCGCGCCCAGAACAATCGTCAGCGATATCATGCCGCCAAGCGGATTGAAGATGAACGACGCCCCCAGCAGCAATCCCAGCAGGCCGAACCCCGCGTTCCACCACCTGTCTTCGCCGGACCGAAAGGCCTGGACGATGTGCAACAGCCCAGCGAAGACAAATGTCCAGCCGACGATGAGCGTTGCCGTCAGCGACGCCAGAACAGGGGCCAGCAACGCGAACACACCTCCGGTGATGAGGATGATGCCGGAAATTATCATCAGAATCCGATTGGCCATGCCAAAGCTCCTTTTGCAAACAGGGTTTGCAAGAGAAACGCGCGCCGCCGGTGTCCGGTTGCATCGGCATCGCTACATCATGTCCCGCACATCGGTCAGCTTTCCGGTCACCGCCGCCGCCGCCGCCATCGCCGGCGACATCAGGTGCGTGCGGCCACCCCGACCCTGACGCCCTTCGAAATTGCGGTTCGACGTGGCGGCACAGCGTTCACCGGGCGCAAGCTGATCGGGGTTCATGGCAAGGCACATGGAACATCCCGCAAGGCGCCATTCAAATCCCGCTTGAGTGAAGATATCTGCCAGACCTTCTTCCTCAGCCTGCGCCCTTACGAGTCCGGAGCCCGGCACGACCATCGCCCGTTTCACGGCGATCTTCTTGCCCTTGAGCACTTCGGCCGCGGCGCGCAAATCCTCTATCCGGCCGTTGGTGCAGGAACCGATAAAGACGGTGTCGATCTCGATATCCGACAATTTCTGACCCGGTGTCAGGTCCATGTACTCCAGGGCCCTTTGGGCTGCCCCGACCTTGCCGCCATCAAAGCTGTCAGCGGCAGGCACGTCAGCGGTAATCGGCAAAACATCTTCGGGTGACGTTCCCCATGTCACGACAGGGGCGATATCCTCACCTTTGATCGTGATCACCTTGTCCCAATGCGCGTCCTCGTCCGAGTGGAGGGTTTTCCACCACGCCATCGCGGCCTCCCACTGCGCAGCTTTCGGAGCATGCGGGCGGCCCTGGACATATGCGAAGGTCTTCTCGTCCGGTGCGATCAAACCGGCGCGGGCTCCGCCTTCGATGGCCATGTTACAGACCGTCATGCGCCCTTCCATCGACAAATCGCGGATCGCCTCACCGCAATACTCGATCACATAGCCGGTGCCACCGGCGGTCCCGGTTTCGCCGATTACTGACAACGTGATGTCCTTGGCAGTCACACCGGGAGCAAGCTTGCCGGTGATCTCCACCTTCATGTTCTTCGACTTCTTCTGGATCAGCGTCTGCGTCGCCAGAACGTGTTCCACCTCGGATGTTCCGATTCCATGCGCCAGCGCACCAAAGGCACCATGGGTTGCGGTGTGGCTGTCACCGCAGACCACGGTCATGCCCGGCAGCGTCCAGCCCTGTTCCGGGCCAACGATATGCACGATACCCTGACGGACATCCGAAACCGGGTAATAGTGGATTCCGAAATCCTTGGCATTCTTGTCCAGCGCCGCCACCTGTATGGCGCTGTCTTCGGTCATGTTCTTGGGGTCCTCGCGACCGGGCGTCGTCGGAACGTTGTGGTCGGGCACCGCGATGGTCTTGTCTGGCGCGCGCACTGTTCTTTTGGCCAAGCGCAGCCCTTCGAACGCCTGTGGGCTGGTCACTTCGTGAACGAGGTGACGGTCAATATACAAAAGGCAGGTGCCGTCCTCGGCTTCGTGGGCAAGATGGGCGTCCCAGATCTTGTCATAGAGCGTTTTGGGGGACATATGTCCTCTCCCTGAACTGTGGTGATGTAATGGTGGTGACGGTCGGGCTCAGGCGCACCGGTTTAGCCGCGCGAGCACGGTGTGTGTCACGCCGAAAAAACGTTCCCGCAAGCGGGCGCGGTCATCGAGATCAAAAACCATTTCCATCCGGTTATCATACATCATCGATTGGCCCCGTCGCAAGGCCAACGCGTCCCGGCGAAACACCATGTGATCCACCCACGATCTGGCGCAAGGCGGGAAACCCGGGAAAAATCGTTCGGGTGTGGATATGATCACTTCTCTGTTCGACGGCATGATCGAGCCCGTTTCGGGGGCTGATGCCCGAAGGGGGCTGGCGCAAGTGGTCCTGCCTTTCACCGGTTCGCAAGCGGTTGCACTGGCAGCGGCGGGATGTAACGCTGACTTAAAACACCCGGTTGGACGCAAGATGGATCCAGAAGTCGTTTCTCCCGAAGCCGTGGCACAGGTCGCCGACAGTTTTCTGGTTTGGGCGCAAGCCTTTCTCGACACCCTGATACGGCCATGGAATGTCTATCAGGTCCTGATCGCTTTGGGCCTTTTTATCATCGCACACCTGCTTGCGGTGATCGTCAAACCACGCATGCACAACTGGATGCACTCCCGAAAAGGGTGGGTGAAATGGCGGATGCGCGTGCTGGTGATGCTGCACCGCCGGTTGCGCCTGGTGCTGTATGTCGGGCTGATCTGGACCGTTGTCATCGTGATGGAAGAGGTGACATGGCCATCCCGGTCCTACCTGCTGTCGATCATCGCAAACCTTGCCACCGCATGGCTGCTGATCGCCTTCGTCACGCGGCTGATCCAGAACACGCTGCTGCGCGGCATCGTGCGATACGGCGCCTGGATCTGGGTCACGCTGTCGATCACGGGGCTGGCAGAACAGAGTCGACTGCTTCTCGACAGTGTCGCCATCACCATCGGAGAAACGCGCCTGTCGCTTTGGCTTTTGATCCAGGCCGTCGTGATCGTCGCGGTGCTGCTGACCATTGCACGGCTGATCACCGCCACGACGGCCGCCACCATCCGCCAGAACAAAAACATCTCGCCCTCGATGCAGGTGTTGGCGATCAAGTTCCTGCAAGTCACTCTTTTCGGAACGGCCTTCTTTCTCGGGTTGCGCCTTGTCGGTGTGGACCTGACAGGGCTGGCCGTTCTGTCCGGCGCCATCGGCGTTGGCCTTGGGTTCGGGCTGCAAAAAGTGGTGTCGAACCTCGTATCCGGGATCATAATCCTGCTCGACAAATCGATCAAACCCGGCGACGTGATCTCTCTGGGCGACACGTTCGGATGGATCAATTCGCTGGGCGCGCGCTATGTCAGCGTCGTCACACGCGACGGGAAAGAATACCTGATCCCGAATGAAGACCTGATCACCGGACAGGTGGTGAACTGGTCCCATTCCAACGAATTCGTACGGCTCGATATCTATTTCGGCACCGCTTATGGCGATGATCCGCACAAGGTCCGAAAAATCGCCATAGACGCGGCATCATCGGTAGACCGCGTACTCAGCTTCAAGGAGCCCGTGTGCCATATCGTCGGCTTCGGCGACAGCTCGGTCGACTATGTCCTCCGCTTCTGGATTCGCGACCCTTCCGGCGGTCTCACGAATATCCGGGGCAATGTGTATCTCGCCTTGTGGGACGCGTTTCAGGACAACGGAATCTCGATCCCGTTTCCGCAGCGCGAGGTCAAACTTCTCGAAGGGTCGAAACTGTCGACGAACTGGCCCGCCGACTGATGACAGGTTGCGGCTGACAACGCGGGTTCGGTCACGCATACTGCGGACACTACAGTAAAGGGAATCCCACATGGCAGACGACATAGTCCTTCTTGGCGGTGCGCGCACCGCAATCGGCACATTCGGCGGATCGCTTGCCGCGACACCGCCCATAGACCTCGGCACAGAGGTTGCCAAGGCGGCGCTGGAGCGTTCGGGCGTGGAGGGCGGGCAGATCGGCCATGTCGTCTTTGGCCATGTCATCAACACGGAACCACGCGATATGTACCTGTCGCGCGTCGCCGCGATTCAGGCCGGGATCCCGGACACAGCGCCCGCGATGAATGTGAATCGCCTCTGCGGATCGGGCGCGCAGGCCATCGTGTCAGCGATCCAGTCCCTGATGCTGGGCGATGCCGAATACGCCCTGGCCGGCGGCGCCGAATCCATGAGCCGCTCGCCCTTTATCGTCCCGGATCAACGCTGGGGCGCCAAGATGGGCGATGTCCGCACGCTGGACATGATGCTGGGCGCGCTGACTTGCCCTTTCGGCACCGGGCACATGGGTGTGACCGCGGAAAACGTCGCGACCGAGCATGAGATCAGCCGCGATGCGCAGGATACCTTCGCGCTGGAAAGCCAGACCCGCGCCGCCAATGCTATCGAAGAGGGGCGTTTCAAAAGCCAGATTGTGCCGATCGAGGTCCGGAAAAAGCGCGACATGGTCGCGTTCGACACCGATGAACATGCAAAGGCAACAACGATAGAGACGCTGGGCGGCCTGAAAACGGTGTTCCAGAAGGACGGCACCGTCACCGCAGGCAACGCATCCGGCATCAATGACGGGGCTGCGGCCATGGTGCTGTCGACGGCCTCGGCCGCCCAGAAGGCCGGATTGAAGCCGAAGGCGCGTATCCTGGGCTATGCCCATTCTGGCGTCCGCCCCCAAGTCATGGGGATCGGCCCGGTTCCAGCGGTCGAAAAACTGCTTGACCGGACCGGTCTGTCGATCGGCGATTTCGACGTGATCGAATCCAACGAGGCCTTCGCGGCACAGGCTCTTGCCGTGAACAAGGGTCTTGGTCTCGACCCGGTCAAGGTCAACCCGAACGGCGGCGCCATCGCGCTGGGCCATCCGGTTGGCGCAACCGGGGCCATCATCACGATCAAGGCGCTCTACGAGCTTGAGCGGATCGGCGGATCCAAGGCGCTGATTACCATGTGCATCGGCGGCGGTCAGGGCATCGCATTGGCAATCGAACGACTCTGACGCACAACGAAACCCGGCCAGGCTTGCATGGCCGGGTTAATCCCTTTTTCACCATGGTCATCGACAGTCCCCGTCACGAACGACGGAGGTCTGGATGAGTTTCGCCAACAAGATGGCCGAGGAACGTCGCGCGCGGCTGGCGGCGGAGCGTCTGCTGGAACTCAAGAAGGCAGAACTGTTTGCCGCCAATCGCAAACTGGGCACACATGCCCAGCAACTCAGCAATGAAATCGTTGAAACCCGTGCCGAGGTGGCAATGGTACGGGGTGAAAACCAGCGGGTGAAAACCGAACTGGGTGTTGCCAACGAAAAGATCCAGATTGCCGAACGCCGCCTGTGGCACTCCATCGAAACGATACAGGACGGCTTCGCCTTTTTCGACAGCGACAACCGCATGATCGTGGCAAACCGGGCCTATCTGGCCGTGTTCGACGACCTCGAAGAAGTGCAGCCAGGCATCACCTATCCCCGCATCCTGCAACTTCTGACAGAAGAAGGCATCGTCGATATCGGCTCCGAAGCCCCGGCAAAATGGCGCGCGCGGATGCAGGACCGTTGGCAGCAGGATCACCCCGAACCGGTCGAGATCGCGCTCTGGAACGGCCAACATATCCGCATCATCGACAGGCGTGGCCCGTCCGGCGACGTGGTCAGCCTTGCGCTGAACATCACCGAAAGCGTGCGCTACGCGGAGAAACTGCAAGATGCCCGGGAACGCGCCGAGGCGGCGAACCGCGCCAAATCCGCCTTTCTTGCCAACATGAGTCACGAAATCCGAACGCCGATGAACGGCGTGGTCGGCATGGCCGAACTGTTGACCGAAACCGAATTGGACAGCGAACAGCGACTGTTTGTCGAGACTATCAAACATTCCGGCGAGGCGCTTCTGGTGATCATCAACGACGTTCTGGATTATTCGAAGATCGACGCGGACAAGCTGGTCCTGCAACCCGAACCGTTCGACCTTGAGAAATCCCTGCACGAGGTGGTGCTGCTCTTGCAACCCACCGCGCGCGCCAAAGGGCTGGCACTGCGGATCGACTACGACATTCTACAGCCTACCCGTTTCGTGGCGGACCCTGGCCGGATCCGCCAGATCGTGACGAACCTGATGGGAAACGCGGTCAAGTTCACACTGGAGGGGCAGGTCCTCCTGCGCGTGCTCGGGACCGAGATAGACAAGGACAACGTCAGACTGAGAATCACGGTCGAAGACACCGGGATCGGCATCGCGGCGGACAAGGTCGATCACGTGTTCGGCGAGTTCAACCAGGTCGAGGATGACCGCAACCGCCAGTTCGAGGGAACCGGCCTGGGCCTTGCCATCACCAAGCGGCTGGTCGAGATGATGGATGGCACTGTCTGGGTCGACTCCGAAGAAGGCGTCGGAAGCTGTTTCGGCTTTACCATCACCTTGCCTGTGGATCGAACCGAGACCGAGGCGGCACCAAGGCTCGATCCCGAGCTTCAGCATGTGCTTGTGATCGACACCTGCGATACGTCCGACATCATACAGCTCCGCAACCAGATCAGCGCGCTTGGCGGCAAACCGGTGCTCTGCACGGATCCATCCACCCTCACCTCTGAACAGGCCGCGTCCTACAACCTGATCGTCCTGGGTCCCGAACCCGGCAGCCCCTTGTTCGATTTGGCGACGAGCGCCTTGAAATCGATTGCGCCATCCGCGCCAGTGTTGTCCCTGTCCCACGATCCAGGCCGCATCGCCAAATCGGGGCTGGCCAATCTCCACACGGCGCAACGCCCGTTTACGCGCTCCGCGCTGCATGAGGCGATCACCACAACCGCCATCCGGCGCGCGGCGCGCAATCCGGCCGCACCGGCGCAAAGGTCAACTTCACCAAAGATCCTTCTGGCCGAGGATAATCGCACCAACCAGCTCGTGTTTCGCAAGATGGTCGGAAAACTCGATATCGATCTGCGCGTCGCCAATGACGGGCTCGAAGCGGTGGAAGCCTTCGAGGCGGATCGCCCCGATGTGATTTTCATGGATATTTCCATGCCCGGAATGGACGGCAAAGAAGCCACCGCGCGCATCCGGGCAATGGAAACCCAGGGACCGCCGGTTCCCATCATCGCCGTCACGGCGCACGCGATGGATGGCGATCGCGATACGATCCTGCACGCCGGGTTGACAGATTACCTTACCAAGCCATTGCGCAAGGACGCGTTGCTGGAAAAGCTGGAGCTCTATTGCCCGCGCTGTCAGTTGGCGTCGTAGGACCGCACGAACACGGGTTTCTGTGGCTCCGACAGGTCTTCACGATAGGCGTATCCCCCCAGATCGAATTCCACGATCCCCTCCGGGTCGGTCAACCGCTTCTGTACCACGAACCGGGCCATGGCGCCGCGTGCCTTCTTGGCGTAGAAGCTGACGATCTTTGGTCCCTTGCCGTCGCCCTTGTCCTCCATGAAGACCGGGGTGACAATCCGCAGGCACAGCGCCTTTGGCGGCACCGCGCCGAAATATTCCTGGCTGGCGCAGTTGACCAGGGTGTCGGTGTTCACCGCATCGGCTTGATCGCGCAATGCCCTGGCGATCTGGTCGCGCCAGTAATCATAGAGGGTCACGCCGCGGCGCGTCTTCAGCCGGCTGCCCATCTCCAGCCGATACGGCTGGATCCCGTCCAGCGGCCGCAGCACACCGTAAAGTCCGGACAGTATGCGCAGATGGTCCTGGGCCCAGCGCATCTCGTCCGCATCCAGCGTTTCGGCTTCGAGCCCCTGGTAGGTGTCCCCCGCAAAGGCCAGCGCGGCCGGGCGCAGATCATCCTCGCCGGGCGTATCGTCAAAGTCGCGGAACCTGTCGCGGTTCAGCTTGGCAAGATCGTCGCTGAGACCCATCAAAGCCTTGAGATCGCCGAGCGTCAGGTTGCGCGCGGTCGTGGCCAGACGGTTGGCCTCGTCCTGGAAGACCGGTTGCGTCATCGTCACATCGCGCTCTGACCAGTCCAGACGTTTGGCCGGGGAAATCACGACAAGCATGGCAGCACCTTTGGTAATTGGCGGTGATGTTGATTTAGTCCGCCCTGCTCAAAACGTCCAGAAACCTCTCGGCGAACCGTTCGGCCCGGCGGTCGCCAATGATCCGCGCAATCCCGGTTTCGTCGTTCGGTCTGGTCTGGGCCAGTTTTGCCAATTGCCCCGCCTCGCAGGACATCGGTTTGAGCGTTCCGCAATTCCCGCGCACCAAGTCCGCCTGCGACGCCAAAAGCGCATCGTAAAGCCCGCCCGACTGACCAGTGGCCAGTTTGCGCCGCGCAGGGTGCGTGTCGGGCATATCCCCCGAGATGACTTCAAGAAAGGCGCGGCCATAGCGTTCGAGCTTCTTGGCCCCCACTCCGTTAACGCGTGCAAGATCATCCAGTGTCTTGGGCCGCGTTTCGGCCATCTCGATCAGCGTGCGATCCGGGAAAATGACGTAGGCGGGAACCGATTGCTCCTCCGCCAATGCGCGCCGCTTCGCCTTCAGCGCCGACATGAGTGGTGCATCCTCGTCATTGACCAGGGCGCGGACTTTCGGACGCCGCTCTCCGGCCGCCTCGATACTATCGCGGCGCAGAGATATCTTCGCCTCACCCCGCAGGATGGGCCGCGCCGCTTCGGTCATCACCAGCGCGCCATGCCGTTCGGCATCGGGACGCAAGAGATCGAAGCCCATCATCTGGCGAAACACCGCCTGCCACTCACCGCGCTTCAGGTCTTTGCCCACACCGAAGGTCGGCAGGGAATCGTGGCTGCGTTGCAGGACTTTTTCGGTTTTCGTGCCCAGCAGAACGTCGATCAGATGCCCGGCGCCAAAGCTCTCGCCGGTGCGCAGCGCGGCCGAAAGCGCCTTGCGGACCGCCTCAGTGCCGTCAAAGACCTTTGCCGGAGTGTCGCACAGATCGCAATTGCCGCATGTGGTGTCGGACTCTCCGAAATAGCCAAGCAGCGTCCTGCGCCGGCACTCCTGCGCCTCGGCCAGACCGAGTAGCGCATTCAGGCGTCCATGATCCGCCTGCCTGCGTTCCGGCGGGGCCAGACCTTCGTCGATCTGGGTTCGGCGCAGGCGGATGTCGTCCGGTCCATAGAGCGTCAGCGTTTCGGCCGGTGCACCATCGCGCCCGGCGCGGCCGATTTCCTGGTAGTAGGCTTCGATGGATTTGGGCAGATCCGCATGGGCCACCCAACGGATATCGGGCTTGTCCACCCCCATGCCAAAGGCGACGGTCGCCACCACGATGAGCCCATCTTCCGTCGCGAAGCGGGATTCGACGTCGCGGCGCGCTTCGGCCTCCATGCCGCCGTGATAGAAACAAGTTGTATGTCCTTCACCATTGAGCGCGCGGGACAGCGTTTCCGTCTTGGCTCGGGTGCCGCAATAGACGATCCCGGACTGGCCCTTGCGCGACGCGGCAAACTGCATGATCTGGTCGCGCGGTTTGTTCTTGGGTGCGAACATAAGGTGGATGTTGGGCCGGTCGAACCCCCGCAAGAATGCGCGCGGCGGGGCGCCATCGAACAGCCGCGTGACGATTTCCTCCTGCGTTTCGGCATCCGCCGTCGCGGTAAAGGCAGCCAGGGGCACATCCAGCGCGCGCCGCAGTTCACCGATGCGCAGATAATCGGGGCGGAAATCATGGCCCCACTGGCTGACGCAATGCGCCTCGTCCACGGCGATGAGCGACACGCCCGCCTGCTGCAGCATCCGCTGCGTGCCCCCAGAGGCAAGCCGTTCCGGCGCGAGGTACAAAAGCTTCAGTTCGCCGGAATGGAGCATGTCCCAGACCGCGTCGTTCTCTGCTTCGGTATTGGCCGAAGTCAGGGCCCCCGCAGCCACACCCGCTTCGCGCAAACCGCGCACCTGATCCCGCATGAGGGCGATGAGCGGCGATATCACCACCGTCACACCATGACGCACCAGCGCCGGGAGCTGGAAACACAGCGATTTGCCGCCACCTGTCGGCATGATCGCCAACACGTTTTCACCCTGCGCCACGGCCTCCACGATCTCGGACTGGCCGGGGCGGAAACTGTCGAATCCAAAGACATCGCGCAGGATCGTGTCTGCGTCGGTCATATCGCGCGGCATGAGAACCCTGTCAGGTTTTTAACTATATCTGCTCTTGGCCTGACAGTCTCATACTAAGGATGCGTGAACAAGATTGTATTGGCCCTTCGGCGACACAGATAGCGCATATGTGCCGCGTCAAGGACACGACACATCAGAAGCCGTAAAAGAACCCGGCGTTGTTCGACAGGATGATGCGCAGGATATACACGCCGATCAGCGCCACCAGCGGCGCAAGGTCGATCCCCGACATCGGCGGAATGATCCGGCGCAACTGCGAATACAACGGCTCAAGGATCCGGTTCAGCCCGTCCCATATCTGTGACACCAGAGGTTGCCGCAGATTGAGCACCTGGAAATTGATCAACCAGCTCATGATGACGTGGGCAATGATAAAGAACCATACCACGTCGAGAAGCAGCATGAGGATCTGGTAGAGCGATTGCATCGGCAGGACTTTCCAATTTCGTTTCCCGCAAAGACCTAGGCGCTCTTGCGCCCAAGAACAAGGTGCTGCGCCTTCCGCGAGGTCGCGGTTGACGCAAGAACCTCGCAGGTCAACCTTGCCGCATGAAGGAGAGACGTGATGTACCCTTTTTTCCGAATGGGCCTTGGGCTGTGGAAAGCCCGTTCTGCCCCGAAGCTTGGACCGTTCGACACCTTCGTGACCCGGCACCGGTGCTGGCCGTGGGACATCGACATCTGGATGGAGCTGAACAACGGACGCACCCTGACGCTCTACGATCTGGGGCGCATCCCCCTGGCGCAGGTCAACGGCATGCTTGCCATGATCCGGAAAGAACGCTGGGGCCTGACAATGGCGGGGGTTGTTGTACGGTACAGGCGCCGCATCCGTACGTTCGAGCCCTTCGAGATGCGCAGCAGGCTGATTTGCTGGGACGACAGGTTCCTTTATATCGAACAGTCGATGTGGAAGCAGTCAGGAGACTGTGCCAATCACGCGGTCTATCGGTCGGCTGTCACCGACAAGACCGGGATTGTGCCCACAGAAAAGGTGATCGCCGCGATGGGGATGGACGACAGGTCGTCGCCCGAAATGCCCGAATGGGTGGCACTCTGGCTCGAGGCCGAGACCGCGCGCCCATGGCCGCCCATGCAGGATGACATCTAGCAGGTCGACTGCTTGCCACCGGGCCGCTTTGACGGTCTTATCGCGCCGACGGTTGCAGGGGGCATCATGGCGGACAGCACATTGCGCAAGCGCATATGGGGATGGTTCTTTTTCGACTGGGCCAGCCAACCCTACAACACGCTGCTGATCACCTTCATCTTTGCGCCATATGTCAAGGAGCTGTTGGGTGACGGCACGGCGGCGCAAACCGCTTGGGGGTTCGGGATTGGCGCGGCCGGAGTCGTTATCGCGCTCCTGGCGCCTGTCCTGGGGGCGCTGGCGGATACAGGCGGCAATCGTCTGCGATGGATATGGCTATTTTCCCTGATGTACGTGGTGGGAGCGGCCGGGCTTTGGTTCGCCGTGCCCGGCGACTTCAACCTGATCGTGATCCTGACCTTCTTTGCCATCGGGATGATCGGAATGGAGTTCGCAACAACCTTTACCAATTCCATGCTCCCGGATCTCGGGACCCATGACGAGATCGGCCGCATTTCCGGCAACGGGTGGGCCTTTGGCTATGCCGGCGGTCTCGTTGCCCTGGTGATCATGCTGATCGTCTTTGCAGACAACGCTGACACCGGGCGCACTCTTGCCGGGCTGAAGCCCGCTTTCGGCCTGCTTGATGCCGAGGCGCGGGAAGGCACCCGCTTTGTCGGGCCGCTGACCGCGATCTGGTATGCGCTATTCATGGTGCCGTTCTTTCTGTTCGTGCGGGATCCCAAAGCGCAAAAGACCCCGAAAGGCGCTGTCACGCTTGCCCTGATCGGGCTCAAAACCACACTGCGCCACCTGCCAGACGACCGGTCGCTCTTTGCCTATCTTGGCTCTGCGATGTTCTACCGCGACGCGCTCAACGGCATGTATGCCTTTGGCGGCATCTACGCGGCGGGCGTTCTTGGGTGGGATGTGCAAAATGTCGGCATTTTCGGCATCATTGCAATAATCGCAGGGGCCGTGGCGGCGTGGTTCGGCGGGATGGCAGATTCGCGGTTCGGGTCAAAGCCCGTGATCGTGACCTGTATCGGTGTTCTGACCCTTGTTGGTGTCTCGATCGTCCTGATCTCGCGCGAGACGATGTTCGGGGTGCCATTGGCGCCGGATTCGGCCCTGCCGGATATTGCGTTCTATCTGATTGGTGCGCTGATCGGTGCGGCGGGCGGTGTTCTGCAATCGGCCAGCCGGACCATGATGGTGCGTCAGGCCAATCCCGCCCGCATGACCGAAGCCTTCGGTCTTTATGCGTTGTCGGGCAAGGCGACGAGTTTCCTCGCTCCTTTGCTCATCGGGGTGACGACCTACCTGACCGGCTCACAGCAACTGGGGGTAAGCCCTGTTATTGGCCTTTTCCTGATCGGCCTTGTGTTGTTACTCTGGGTCAAACCAAACGGACAGCGGGCAGCGGTATGAAGCGGTTTTCTCTGGGCATGGCGGTCGCGCTTTTCTTGGGTGCGTGCAGCGGGGCTGAAGGCCCGGGCAACAGCAACTCCGCGGCGACCAGCCCGCGTGTGACAGGGATCCTGAGCACAAAACAGGCAAAACAGCTCTTTGGTGCCTTGGAGGCCGGATCGCGCCAATCCCCGTCGGCCTATGGTGGGTATGCCAAGGGGTGTGCCGCTGGGTCTGTGCAACTGGAGGAAACAGGTCCGACATGGCAGGCGATGCGCCTGTCCCGAAACAGCAACTGGGCCCTGCCGGTCACAATCGATTACCTCAAGGACCTGTCGCGCGCTGCGGCGCGCGAGCCGGATTGGGACGGCATCTACATCGGCGATCTGAGCCAACCACGCGGCGGGCCCATGCTGACCGGGCACCGCAGTCATCAAAACGGTCTGGATGCCGATATCTGGATGCGCCCCGCAGATCGGCTGAACCTGACCCGCACCGAACGCGAGACCATGTCTTCGACGTCGATGCGCCGGTCCAAAGGCGCGTTCGTAAACAGCAAGTGGACCCAAGCCCACCGCAATATCCTGAAGGCGGCAGCAAGTGACCCCCGGGTGGCCCGCATCTTTGTCTTTCCCGGGGCAAAAGTGGATATGTGCAACGCCGAGACCGGAGATCGAAGCTACTTGCGCAAAATTCGGCCGTGGTGGGGACACCACTATCATTTCCATGTGCGTCTGACCTGCCCGGACGGGATGCGCGGATGCGTCAATCAGGATCCCGTACCGCGCGGAGATGGGTGTGACGATGCACAGGCCTGGGTGAACAACATCCTTGACCCGCCACCGCCCGATCCGAACGCGCCACCGCCGACGCCGCGGTCCGAGTTGACGATGGGTGATCTTCCGGCACAATGCGCCGCTGTGCTGTCATCGAATTGATTCGGCTTGAGCACTGATCGCGACGTGGTCCCGACGGCAACAGCCACCCGGTTCCTGTCCTCTTACCACTGGACAAGCGACAGGGACGGGTTTGGCGGCTATTCCGCCATTCTCCTGTCGCCGGAAGGGGCCGGCTTTGTGATGATGAGTGATCGGACCCATCTGGTCGAGGGGACCATCCACCGCCACGAGGGGCGCATCATCGGCATACGGAGCGGCGAGATTCAGCCCATCCGCATTCCGGACGCACTGCTTGGCCGACAATCGCACGGCGATACAGAAGGGCTGGCCCGAGACCGGGATGGGCGGATATACATTTCGCTGGAATCCGACAACCGGATCATTTCCCGAACGAAAGACGGCGACTGGTCGATCCTTCCGCCCTTTCCCGCCATAGACGCTCTGCCACCGAACAAGGGGCTCGAAGCGCTCGCCATCGCTCCGGACAAAACGATCTATGCTCTTCCCGAATCGTCGGACGGGTTGCTGGATCCCTTTCCTGTGTTTCGCTACCGGTCGGATGCGGGCTGGGACCAACCGATGTCGATCACACGCACCCAGGGTCACGTGCCGGTCGGCGCCGATGTGGGGCCTGATGGACGGCTTTATGTGCTTGAACGCGGATTTGCCGGCTTCGGGTTCTATAGCCGGGTCAGGCGATTTGATCTGACAGGCAAGGGTGCCGTGACGGGTGAGACCCTTCTGAGAACCGAAATCCTGCGGCATGACAACCTCGAAGGGATCTCGGTTTGGCAGGCCAACGACGGGACATTGCGCCTGACCATGGTGTCAGACGACAATTTCCTCTTTTTTCAGCGCACCGAGATCGTGGAGTACGCGGTGGGCATTTGACTTGCCTGTTTCCGGGCCGCGCTATATCCGTCGCGCCATTCCCAACAATCGGGAATCAAGTCCCCGCAACCTTGGCAAAACGGGAGTCTTTATGACCCGCGCACATATTCCTGGCATTATTGCCATGGCCATCATTGTTTTGGCCTCCAACATCCTCGTCCAGTTCCTGTTCGGCAATTGGCTGACCTGGGGGGCGTTCACCTATCCGTTCGCGTTCCTTGTAACCGACCTCATGAACAGGCTCTATGGCCCCGGCCCAGCGCGAAAAGTCGTTTTCGCCGGCTTCATCGTGGGCGTGATCTGCTCCCTGATCGGCACGCAGATCCAGGGTGACTTCGGCCCGCTTGTCACGCTCCGCATTGCAATGGCCTCGGGTACGGCGTTTCTTGTGGCACAGCTTCTTGACGTGGCGATCTTTGACAAGCTGCGCGATGGTCGTTGGTGGCGCGCACCGCTGGCCTCGACATTGATCGGGGCCTCGGTGGACACGGCACTTTTCTTCACCATCGCATTTTCCGGCGCGCTGACCTTTCTTGAGCCCGGAAACGACGTGTCCTGGGCCGGCGAGATGCTGCCACTTCTGGGCGCGGGGCCGATATCGCCGCTTTGGGTCTCGCTGGCCGTGGCCGATTGGATGGTCAAGATCACGCTGGCCTTGATCGCATTGGTTCCCTTCCGACTCATCGTGCTGCGATTTCGCGAAAAAGCAGCGGTGACGTAAGAAAAGAGTTGCCTCCTGCGCTCAGCGTGTCACGCTGACGGTGCGTTTTTAACAGCTGAAAGGAGGTGATCCAGTGTCGAGAGAGGTATTGGAGAGAGGTGTCGGAACAGTTCGAGAGGCGCGCATCTAGGGCAGTCCCTGGGTGATGAACCCATCGAATTGGTGTGGAACCTAACCGGACCCCACCTCCGTAAGTCTCGAAGGGTCGCCCATGAGGCGACCCTTTTTGTATTCGGACTGCGGCGCTATCGTGCAGGGTATGATCAAGATCTCGGATAGCATCACAATCGAGGACTGGGAGCTGACAGAACAGTTCATCCGCGCCTCAGGTCCTGGCGGGCAGAACGTCAACAAGGTGTCTTCGGCCGTGGAACTTCGGTTCGAGGCGGATCGCTCGCCCAACCTGCCCGATCCGGTCAAGTCCCGCCTTCGAAAGATCGCGGGGCGGAAATGGACAAAGGATGGTGCGGTTGTCCTGCAGGTGGACGAAACGCGGTCACAAGCCCGCAACCGCGATATCGCGCAGGACAGACTGAAAGCGTTGATCGTTCAGGCGCTGTCGCCGCGCAAACGCCGTGTCGCGACAAAGCCGACGCTTGGGTCCAAGAAGCGCCGCCTGAAGGCCAAGAAGGTCCGTGGCGAGGTGAAATCGCTCCGCGGGAAAGTCGATCCTGAAACCTGACAGGGACGCTGCGCGTGGATTTGGGCAGCGCCTCCCTGTTTCGTCCGATCAGAATCGATCCAGCAAGCGTTCGAGGTATTCCAGCTCGTCTTCGGGGCGTTCACCCTCGCCCGAGCGACGCCGTATCTCATCCAGCAGCTCGCGCGCGCGGCGGTATACATCTTCGCCCTGCAACAGGTTCTCGTTCGACCCGATCTGACCATTGGATCCAGCGCTGCGGCCCAAGGGATCACGTTGCTGACCGGGATCGGCGCCTTCGGCCATACCTTGCTGCCCTTGGCCTTCTTGCTGCTGCTGCGCCATCGCCTCACCAAGGTTGCGCATGCCTTCCCGAAGGGCCTCCATTGCCTCTGACTGGTTATCGATCGCCCCCGCCAGATCGTCCTCGCGCAGCGCCTGTTCGGCCCCTTCCATCGCGTCTTCTGCACGGTCCAATGAATCACGAGCCGCGTCTCCGCCCTCGGTTCCGGCACCAGGCAGGTTCTGTGACTGCCGGTTCAATTCCTGCCGCAACGCGCGCTGGCGATCCGCAAGACTGTCCTCAAGGTTCTGCCCTTGCCCATCCTGGCCCTGACCCGGCTGCTGGCCTTGTCCTTGCTGTTGGCCTTGCCCTTGCTGCTGGCCCTGACCTTGTTGGCCCGGTTGCTGACCGGGCTGCTGGCCTTGCTGGCCCTGTTGCCCGGGATTGAACTGTTCCTGCAAGTCACGGAACGCCTGATCCGAAAGACCCTGCTGGTCGCGCAAGGTTTCGGCCAGCCCCTCCATCGCCTGTTCACCGGGCGATTGGCCCTGCTGGCCCTGCCCTTCGGTCACCTGCATGTTTTCCATCATCTGGCGCAGTTGTTCCAAGGCCTCCTCCGCCTCGGCCATGCGGCCCTCTTCCATCAACTCCTGGATTCGGTCCATCATCTGTTGAAGATCGTTCTGGCTCATCTCCATCGTGTTCTGGTTCTGGCTCATCTGCTGATCCGGGTTCTGCTCCGACTCCTGCTGCGCCTGGCGGGACAGCTGGCGCAGGTAGTCGTCTGTCGCCTCGCGCAACTCCTGCATCAACTCCGCGATCTCCTGGTCCGACGCGCCGTTGCGCATTGCCTCGGACAAACGGTCCTGCGCCCGTTGCAACCTTTCACGGGCGTCGTCCAGGTCGCCTTCTTCGAACCGGAGTGCGAGATCCCACATGGCTTGCGCAATCTCGGCCTGTTGGTCATCGGTCATTGTCACCTGGGACAACGCTTCGATCCGCCGCATGATGGTGCGTATGCGCAGGTAATCGGTACTGGACCGGAACACGTCATCCGGCCGATGCGAGACCGCACGCAACAAAAGCGCGATGTCTGCGGCATTCTCCCTGTTCCACAACAGCGACCGGCGCAGATCGATCAGGGCAGACGCCATTGGGTCAAAGAACCGCCGACCGGGAAGATTGATACTTTCAACTGGCGCTTGAGCCGTCTGGTCCGCCGCATCCGTTACGGAAAGACGGATGGTGACCGGCAAATTGGCCCATGGATGCTGTGAGAAATTGTCGATCAGTGTTTCGGTAAATTCAGCCCGGTCGCCCGCAATCGGCATGGGCAAAGGGAGTTCGATCGCCGGGCGCGGTTCAGGCTCCATCCGAAGCCCGTAGCGCCGATCCACTTCATCCACATCGAGACTGAGTCTCGCTGTGCCGCTTTCCACGCCGTAATCGTCCTGGGCCTCGAAGGGAATCTGCGCTTCCCCGTCATAGCTCACGTCGATCTCACCGTCTCGCGCCACCTCTGGCGCGCGATCCGGTGTCGCAACGATGTCCCATGCACGGCCGCCCGGACCGTCGATTTCCAACCGCCCCGATTGCCGGACAACGAATTCCTGCGCCGTGCTCGTCGATACCGCGACAAGATCCTCCGGCTCATCCTCCAAGGGCGCGGCGCCCGAGACAGTTTCTGTCGCACCCAAGGCCCCGACCTCGCCGTAAAACCGCAGAGTAACCCGGCTGCCCTCGGGCGCTTCGAGACGCGCGCTCTTGATGTCGTTGAGATATATGGCCGGAAGCCCCGTGTAATACGGCGGCTCGAGCCATCCTTCCCATGCCGGCCCAGAAGCAAGGTCCGACCCGCCCGGTCCCATTGCCGATACCGTCTGGACCCGCAGGACCGATCCGAACACAACAGCGACAAGCAGGGCAAGAACAGCAACATATCGGAGTGCAAAGGGGTCCGCGCGCGACACCCGCAAGTCAGGCTCAGCCGCCTTGGCCTCTTTCAACCGCGCCACCATCCGCGCTTGGTGCGCGGCCCATACCGCAGAGGAAGCTTCATCGCCGGCCCCGGTGGCTTGCCGGTCCATCGACGCCATAATCGGACTGCCAGGCAGCGTCGCATCAAGCCGTGCAAGCGCGCCGGTCCGGGTGGGCCATGAAAACAGCCGTCTTCCGCGGAAAAGCGCCCAAAGGCCGCCAGAAATGGCAACGACACCAACTGCCCAGACGACTTCGATGCGCAAAAGATCGTGCAGCCCGAGCATCAAGAACGCCAGACTCGCAAAAACAATCGACCAAAGCGGCCAGAACGCACGCACCGTTGTCTCTGCAGCCATGCCCAAACGGGTCAGCAACAGCGGCCAGCGCAGCGCAGTGTCGATTTCTTGGGGCAGGTCATCCCGTGCGGTCATTCCAGTCTCCCGGTTGTCTGACCGCAAGGAGACGCCCTACAGCCATGGAGGGATGGTATCTCGGTTTATGATTTCGTCAAAGTCGGGTCGGCGGCGGATGACAGCGAATTGATCGCCCTTTGCCAAAACTTCGGGCACCAAAGGGCGGGTGTTGTATTCGCTGGCCATGACAGCGCCATACGCCCCGGCCGATCGGAACGCCACAAGTTCACCCGACTCGACCGGCGGCATCATGCGCGCCCTGGCAAAGGTGTCACCCGATTCGCAGACCGGCCCGACAACATCAAATTGCTGCTGCTCGGCGCCGGCGTCAGGTTCGATCACTGGCACGATGTCGTGATACGCATCATACATCGCTGGACGGATCAGGTCGTTCATCGCCGCATCAAGGATCAGGAATTGCCGGCCCTCGCCTTGTTTCACATAGATCACCCGGCTCACCAGAAGACCCGCGTTGCCCGCGATCAAGCGCCCCGGCTCGATTTCAATCTCGCACCCCAGATGCCCCACGGTACGCTTTATCAGCGCGCCATACTCCGACGGCAGCGGCGGCGCTTCGTTGGACGGTGCATAGGGAATGCCCAGACCGCCACCCAGATCAAGCCGAGAGATGCTGTGCCCGTCCGCGCGCAATTGCTCGGTCAATTCCGCGACTTTGCGATAGGCCGTCTCGTAGGGTTCCAGATCGGTCAGCTGCGATCCGATATGCACATCGATCCCGATCACCTTGATCCCCGGCAAGGCCGCCGCCTCTGCGTACACCTCGCGCGCCTTGCCAATCGGGATGCCGAACTTGTTCTCTGCCTTGCCTGTGGCGATCTTGACATGGGTCTTGGCGTCCACGTCCGGGTTCACCCGGACCGTGATCGGCGCCACGGTGCCAAGCGACGTCGCCATCTCCGAAATTACCCGCAATTCCGGCTCGCTCTCGACGTTGAACTGCCGAATCCCGCCCTCAAGGGCCATTCGGATTTCGGCGCGGGTTTTGCCGACACCGGCAAACACGATCCGCTCGCCCGGCACGCCCGCAGCCTTGGCCCGCGCGTATTCTCCACCAGACACGACATCCATGCCAGCGCCCAGATCTGCCAGCGTTTTCAGGATCGCCTGGTTCGACGCGGCCTTCATCGCATAGCAGACCAGGTGATCCATACCCTCGAGCGCCTCGTCGAACAGCTGGAAATGCCGCGTCAGGGTCGCTGTGGAATACAGGTAAAATGGCGTGCCGACCGAGGCCGCGATCTCTGCAACCGGCACGTCCTCGGCATAAAGTGCGCCATCACGATACAAAAAATGGTCCAAGACAGCCTCCAAACCAGACCGCGCCGCAGTAGCGCAGCATCAGGGTATGTGCCACCCCCCGGCTTCTTCTCTTTAAAAATATGCCACGCCATGCCGTCGCGCTGCGCGCTCCCCCCCCCGATACACGGACCGCACCCGCCCAATGATCCCTCGCGAGGCGCAGCCGAGATATCCGGCGTGGGCGACACGCCCACTCCGCTTGGTCAGGTAATCGGTTTGGACCGCAGGAACAGGTAAAGCGGCAAACCGCAGCTGACTCCAATGCAGTAGGTGGCCGGAATGGCAATCAGCGCGTGCCAATTGCGTCGCACGAAAACCTCGGCAAGAATCCAGATCGTCAGCGAAACCGCCGCGATGGTCAGATCCCAGGTCAGGCCCGTGGTCGCATCGTTCACGTACCACGCATCGATCATCGCACCCAGGTTCCAGCCGTTTTCCTGAAACCACGACACGAAATAATACATCGGATGGACAGCACCCCAGACCGCGAGGGCAAGGTAAATCCAGCGCATGACCGACATCAGAACCTCGCTCCGACCGTTACGGGACCGGTGCTGACCGAAACACCGGTCGAGCTATGCAAACCATCCGCGCCGACCGAAACGGAACTGTTGAGCGACGGCGTGACGGGCGGTCCGTCCGCGCCGCATCCCGCCAGCGTGAACAGTCCCAGGATCACAACGAAACGCTTCATCCGATAACCTTTTTCCAACGAGCGACCTGTTCGCGCACACACTGCGGAGCCGTTCCTCCATAGCTTGTCCGGCTGGCCACCGAGTTGTGCACGCCGAGCACCTCGAACACGTCCTCGGTGATCTCCGCGTGCACCGTTTGCATGTCTTCCAGGCTCAGGTCCGGCAAATCGCATTTCTTCTCTTCTGCCAAGGCCACCAGTGACCCCGTCACGTGATGCGCGTCCCGGAAAGGTAGGTCGAGCGTCCGCACAAGCCAGTCCGCCAGGTCGGTTGCGGTCGAAAACCCGGCGGAGGCCGCAGCCTCCAGGTTTTCGCTGTTCGCCGTCATGTCCTTGACCATTCCCTCCATTGCCGCGAGTGCGAGGATCCAGTTGTCGGCCGCATCGAAGACCTGTTCCTTGTCCTCCTGCATGTCCTTGGAGTAGGCCAGAGGCAGCCCTTTCATGACCATCATAAGCGCGACTTGTGCCCCGAAGATCCGCCCGATCTTTGCGCGGATCAGCTCCGCGGCATCGGGGTTTTTCTTCTGCGGCATGATGCTCGACCCGGTCGAGAACCGGTCCGACAGCGTGACAAAGCGGAACTGCGCTGAAGACCATATCACCAGCTCTTCAGCCATCCGCGACAGGTGCATCGCGCTGATGCTCGCAGCGCCCAGGAATTCCAGCGCGAAATCCCGATCGCTCACCGCATCCAGACTATTCGCCATCGGTCGGTCAAAGCCCAGCGCCTCTGCCGTCATCTCCCGGTCGATCGGGAAGGACGTGCCTGCCAGCGCCGCCGCCCCCAGGGGCGATTCGTTCATGCGCTTGCGCGCGTCTTCGACCCGGCTCAGATCGCGGGCGAACATTTCGACATAGGCCATCGTGTGGTGGCCCCATGTGACCGGCTGTGCCGTTTGCAGATGGGTAAAGCCCGGCATGACCCAATCCGCGCCCGCCTCGGCTTGGGTAAGAAGCGCCCGAATGAGAGCCGTGAGACCCGAAGACGCTGCGTCCAACTGATCCCTGACCCAAAGGCGAAAATCCGTGGCAACCTGATCGTTACGCGACCGGCCCGTGTGCAAACGCCCGGCCGGCTCTCCGATCACCTCTTTCAGACGCGCCTCCACGTTCATGTGGATGTCTTCCAACTCGGTCGAAAACGTGAATTCGCCTGTTTCAATCTCTGACAATACGGTGAGCAAGCCTTCCCGCATCGCCTCGGCATCGCTAGGTGTAACAATGCCTTGCGCGGCCAGCATCGCGGCGTGGGCCCTCGAACCGGCGATATCCTGTGCCGCCATGCGTTTGTCGAACCCGATCGAGGCATTGATCGCCTCCATGATCGAATCGGGTCCGGCAGCAAAGCGGCCACCCCACATCTGGTTCGAGGATTTGTCGGACATGGTCTTAGCCCTTCGGAGGGAAAATGAAGAATATACTCGCCGCCATCCTCTATACGGGCCTCGTTGCGCTTGCAAACCCGGCCTTTGCCGATCTCGCCAAAGCCGAGGCGATGCGCGACGGGGATATGAAAAAGCTGACGTTCCACAGCGAGCCGAAACCCGCCGGCACAACGGAATTCATCACGTTCGACGGCGAGCCGCTGTCGCTTGGTGAATACGAGGGCAAATGGGTGCTGTTGAATTTCTGGGCCACATGGTGCGCCCCCTGTCGCAAGGAAATGCCCATGCTGTCCGAGTTGCAGGCGGAATTTGGCGGTCCGGAGTTTGACGTGGTCACTGTTGCTGCCGGTCGGAACCCGCCACCCGCGATGGAAACCTTCTTCGACGAGATCGGCGTCGACAACCTGCCGCTCCACCGCGACCCGACATCGGGGCTTGCGCGGGAAATGGGTGTGCTGGGCCTGCCGATCACCGTGATACTCAACCCGCAGGGCGATGAATTGGCCCGGATGCGCGGCGATGCGGACTGGGCCTCGGATAATGCCAAGGCCATTCTGCGCACGATCCTTGCACAGGACACCGCCGGCTGAGGCCGGCCTCAGGGCCCATCTCAGGGTACATACCCACGGCAGGCAGGAGGTTCGAACGCGCCCCCCGACGCTCACACGGCACTCAGGGCTTCACCTCTTGGATTGGTTGTAGCTGCCAATCGACGCCGAAACGCATGCCGGAATGTGACTAGGTTCGAAGCTCCTGCGCTGCAAGGGTGCGGTCGCCATGCATCTTGACCCCGCAAGACGCGGTGCCCGTGAGCAAGCAGCGAGACTGACAGTGTCGAAGACCTGACGCATGGGCGCACCTGTGATCGAGCCCCCGCCCGACTGCTTCGGGTTTGGCAGAAATGTGGCGGCACACCAATCTTTTTGCCATTTTTCCACAATATGACGGCATTTCGCGAACAATCTGCGCGATGGCCGGGGATTCTGCGGCAATCGCCGTCCAATTCTTGCCGCATTCCCGCCACAAACGCGTGGCCCCCGCGCCGCGATGACAGAATCAGGAGTACCCGTTTCGCCCAACGCTTTCATAGGCGACGAAACCCGCGTCGCGCACTGAATCGGCGTTGTAGATGTTGCGTAAATCCGCCATGGCAGCGCGCGCCATGCTGTCTGCGATCTGTGACAGGTCCAGCGCGCGGAATTCGTTCCATTCTGTCAGCAACACCAAAAGGTCAGCGTCCCTGACTGTAGCATACGGATCTTCCTGCCATTCAACGCCGGGCAGCAACGCCTCGCCTTCGTGGCGCCCCTGAGGATCGCAAACACGCACCTTGGCCCCGCCGCCGACAAGCGCGGGCACAATTGTCAGGGAGGGCGCATCGCGCATGTCATCCGTGTTGGGTTTGAACGTAACACCCAGAATAGCCACGGTCTTTCCGTTGAAGGAGCCATCGCACAGGTCAAGCAGCTTGTTGACCATGCGCCGCTTGATGTCTTCGTTCACCGCAATCACGGCTTCGGTGATGTGCATGGGACTGGCATGTTCCTGCCCAATCCGTGCCAGCGCCTTTGTGTCCTTGGGAAAACACGACCCCCCGTATCCCGGCCCGGCATGCAGGAACTTGTTCCCGATCCGGTTGTCCATACCCATGCCCTTGGACACCTGCTTCACATCCGCGCCAACCTTTTCGCACAGCGCCGCGATTTCGTTGATGAACGTGATCTTTGTCGCCAGGAATGCATTGGCAGCATATTTGATCATCTCGGCGGATTCGAGGTCGGTTGTGACAACCGGAAAATCTCGAAGATAGAGGGGGCGATATATGTCGGACATCACCGCTGCGGCCCGCTCAGTCTCTACCCCGACAATGACGCGGTCGGGTTTCATGAAATCGTCGATCGCTGCGCCTTCGCGTAGAAACTCAGGGTTCGACGAAACGTCAAAATCCAAATCCGGATTCGCCGCTGCCACCACCTCCCATACTTTTCGATTGGTCCCGACGGGCACGGTCGATTTGGTCACGATGACGACGTAATCCTTGCACGCCTTCGCGATTCCTTCGGCGGCAGCCATCACATACGTCAGATCGGCATGGCCATCGCCCCGACGCGTCGGTGTGCCCACGGCGATGAACACCGCCTCGGCCCCTTCAATAGCCGCCTGCAAATCACGGGTGAACTCGAGCCGGCCGGCCTCGACATTCTTTGACATCAGAACATCAAGTCCCGGTTCGAAAATGGGGACCTCGCCACGTTCCAGCATATCGATCTTGCGCTGGTCCTTGTCGACGCACACGACGTGGTGGCCGAAGTCGGAAAAACACACGCCAGACACAAGACCCACATACCCGGTCCCGATCATTGCAATCTTCATAATACTGCCCCTTCGGCTATGCTGATCTTTTGCGTGAGCGAACAGGGGCGGTCAACTCTTCAGCCTGGAGCCCTCAAAAGAAAAGAGCGCGCTGTGACAGCGCGCCCCTTCAATGTCTGGTGATTGCCGTCTTCGGCGATCAGGAGTCCGCTTCTGACTCGTCCATATTCGCCTCGGCATCCGGGCTGACTGTCAGGAGATAGGCATAGACGTCTTCCATGCCATTGCGCAGGCGATACGACATCTTGGATCGCGCGCCGCTGTCATCCAGATACTCGGCCAGAAATCCCTTTGGATCCTGAACATATGCGACAAAGGATTCTTCGTCCCAGACCAGGCCAGCTTCACCGGCCTCGACCAGGCTATCGCCATAACGAAAATCTTCGACGGACCCGGCTTGACGGCCGATGATGTTGTAGAGGTTCGGACCCGTGCGGCCGCCCCGGACAATCGTCGTGTCGTCATCAGCCACGATCATGTGGCAGGATTTACACTTGTTGAATTCTCTTTCACCGGCTTCGGCATCACCGTCGCTTTGCGCCAGCGCAGCGCCGCCGAGGGTGAGTGCCGTGGCCGCGGTTGCGAACATCAACTTCATTGCTGAACTCCTCTATCGTGTTCATCAAAACACTGTCTTGTCTCTGAAAGGCGAACCCATCAACAGACCATGTGGTTTTAGCGGAACGTAACGGCGTTTGCCTTCAAGTCAAGCGACCTGATGGGCAATGGCACATTGTTTCCAGAGGGTCGCAAGTGCTTGAACAAGATGTTCGATATCACCATCGGAATGAAACGGCCCCGGCGTAAAGCGCAGGCGCTCCGTTCCCTTGGGCACCGTCGGATAGTTGATGGGCTGCACGTAAATTCCGTAATCCTGCATCAGAATATCCGCGAGCATCCGGCATTTGACCGGGTCCTTTATCATCACCGGGATGATATGGCTGGGATTCTCCAGATGCGGAATCCCGAAATCATCCAGCCGCTTGCGCAGCCGCTCTACCTGGATTTTCTGGTTTGCACGCTCCTGGTCACTTTGCTTGAGATGCGCGACCGAGGTCCGCGCCGCCGCCGCAACCGCAGGGGGCAACGCAGTGGTGAAGATGAATCCGCTGGAAAACGACCGGATAAAATCGCACATCGGTTCGGATCCGGTGATGTAGCCACCCATCACCCCGAAGGCCTTGCCCAGCGTGCCCTCGATCAGGGTGATGCGATCGGCCAGCCCCTCGCGTTCCGACACGCCGCCACCGCGCGGACCGTACATACCAACGGCATGAACCTCGTCCAGATAAGTCATGGCGCCGTGCTTTTCGGCCACCTCCACGATTTCCTGCATCGGACAGATATCGCCGTCCATCGAGTAGACCGATTCGAAGGCTACGATCTTGGTCGCATTCGATGGCAAAGCGGCCAGCTTGCGGTCCAGGTCCTCGGGATCGTTGTGCTTCCAGATCACCTTGTTGCAGCGCGCATGGCGGATGCCCTCGATCATCGAGGCATGGTTCAACTCGTCAGACAGGATCACCGCATCGGGCAGGCGCGATCCCAGCGTCGACAAGGCAGCCCAGTTCGACACGTAGCCAGAGGTGAACAGCAGCGCACTTTCCTTGCCATGCAAGTCGGCGAGCTCGGCTTCGAGCAGCTTGTGCTGGTGGTTGGTCCCGGAAATATTCCGCGTCCCACCTGCACCACAGCCGTTTTCGGCCACCGCATCCTGCATGGACTTGATCACCTTGGGGTGCTGGCCCATGCCAAGATAGTCGTTTGAGCACCAGACGGTGACCTCTTCGGGGCAGTCCTCATCGTGGCTTTTGGCCTTCGGAAACGCGCCACACTTGCGTTCCAACTCGGCAAAAATACGATAATTACCCTCGTCTTTCAGGGTATCGAGCTGGGCATTGAACAAGCTGTCAAAGTCCATGGGCGTCCTCCGTTCGTATCGTCTTGTCTTGTTTTTCTGGTTTGGGCGCTGGCAACATCCAGCGCCAGAGTTTTTCATCGGGCAGTGGCAGAACCATGAACCAATGCTCCAGAAGCGCAAGGGCCGTCATGGCAGCCAGCAAGGCAAATCCCACAAGCTCACCTGGTGAACCAGCGGCGTAAATCCGCTCCAGCCAGCACGCGACGGCAAAGGTCAGCGCCGTGACCGACACCGGGAACAGCCAGTTCATCTTGGCGATGCGAAAATGACTTGGCAGATGCGAAAGCGGACGCGGCAGGAATTCCGTATTGATCTTCGGAACACCCAAAAACAGGTTCAGCTTGGCCGAGACACGGGCAAAGAAAAGGATGGCAAAGGTCCAGAACCCGAACATGTTCTCTGCCCCGAACGTATACATCCAGATCCCGACCAGCGTTCCTGCCAAGAGTATCTCGTGATAGGCGATCGTGCCCCAGGCGCGGAGAAACCGCTCCCATTCCGGAATGTCCTCACGACAGACGAGCCGGTTCGGGCCGGTGATCGTCCCGGTCAGAAACGCCAGTTCGATCCAGCCCCATAGGGCCAGCGCCGCAAGAAACGCGAAATACGCGGACCGGACATCCGTACCGCCCGCGCTGGCCCAGATGCCATACGCCCCCACAAGGAAAACCGGAAACGTCGCCAGCGTCAGGATTTGCCCGCACCGCAGTCCGCGACGGTCCGCGTGTTTCACGACCATGAGGATAACCCCGGTGGAAAACCACCAGAGAAAAAGCGCCACAAGGGAAGCGATCCAAGGGTCATTCAACACGCGGGGTTTGTCCTTCTTCTGGTTGCAATTCATCAACGCTGCCTGGGGGGTTGGCCCCCCAAACGGGCACCATCCCTAGTACGACGGCACCAGACGGGTGACGGCGGGGACCTCGTGCTTTTTTACCGGGATCGTGTAAAGCGACGCAAAACACAGCGCCGCCTTGGCGCTCCCGGCCCACTCCTTCAACTTGCCGCCAATCCCGCCCTCGGCCTTGGCATCGGCGATCTCGACATTGGCACGCTGCAGGCGCTCCAGCGTCGATTGCCAGCGCGGGTGATCGATATCCAGCGTGATCGGGAAGATCTGCTTGGTCAGCTCGGACGTCTTGGTAAAGACCTCATGCGCGTACCAGTCTGGATCAACACCCAGCGCCTTGTGAAAGGCGGGGCGCTGGTGGTCGCGGACATACATCGTCGCAAAAACGGCCGTCAGGAAGAACTTGATCCAGTAGACGTTCTTGCCGGATGTCAGCTTCGGGTCGGTCTTCATCAGCAGAGCGAACGCCTCACCATGGCTGAATTCGTCGTTGCACCATTCGTGAAACCATTTGAAAATCGGGTGAAAGCGGTGTTCCGGATGCGCCTCCAGGTGACGGAAGATCGTGATATAGCGCGCATAGCCGATCTTTTCGGACAGATACGTGGCGTAGTAGATGAACTTGGGGCGGAAGTAAGTGTATTTCTTCTTCTGCGTCAGGAACCCAAGGTTCACCGCCACACCCGCTTCGCGCAGCGCATCATTGATGAACCCGGCATGACGCGCCTCGTCGCGCGCCATCAGCTGGAACAGCTGGGTGATGTCCTTGTTGTTGCCGCGCCGTTTCATCTCCTTGTAAAGCACGCAGCCGGAGAATTCGGCAGTACAGCTCGAAATCAGGAAGTCGATGAATTCCTTCTTCAGCTCCGGGTCCATGTTCTCCCAATCGACATGATCCCAGTCTTCGTTCTTCTTGAAATGGCCCTTGTTGGGGTCGGCAACCATCTGGTCGATCAGCTGGTCCCATTCCTCGCGAATGCCGTCGACATTGATCGCATCAAGTTCGTCGAAATCCGTGGTGTAAAATCGCGGCGTCAGAAGTGTGTTCTGCATCGCCAGGTCGGTCGCGGCCTTGCTATCGAACTTTGCCTGCTCCTCTTGGATGGCAAAGCTCTCCTCTGCGGTGGTCGCGTCGGCGGTGTGTTTGGACTGAACGTTCATAGCGTCACCTCCTCGGAGAACGAGAACTCACACAGCTCCATCACCTCGAAATCCCCTGTCATGCGGGTCCAGATCTGTTCGAGCTTGGATGCGCGCACGATCACGGCCTCGCGGTCTTCGGTGACAATCTCTCCGAACGGGGCCATTATCTCGGGCCCTTCAACCTTTACTTCGTCACCGGGATAGATCACCGCGCCGTTGTTGAAGCGCACATGCGCGTGCAGGCTCTCGAAACAATGACTGATCTCCACCGTGCAAGGCGCCCTTTCGATATCCTTGGTCAACAAACCCATAGTCCGATTCCCTCTCGGTTATTTCAGCAGCTTGGCGAAAGCTGCCGAGTTGTCGGCGCCGAACCCCATGAGGTCGGCCCCCCATCCCGTGCTGGGATCAAAGATCTCAAAACGGTTGTTTTCACGTGCGCGGATGATCACCGGACCATCCAGATCAACACGTGCCTTGGTGCGTTCCCGTTGCAGGACGCGCCACATACCGGAGAGGAACCCACCCTCTTCCGGTGTGTATTCAGCGATCAGCGCATGATCCGCGTCATAGACCGAGGCCGCGCCGCTCATTGCGCCTTCGAGGAAAAGCGTCCGCTCTATGACAACAGGTGAGTCAGGGGCGGTGTATTGCACCGGGCCATCCATCCAGCGATAGGCGCTGACCATCGCAAGGCAAATCATCACCATGCCGAACATGGCCCGCACAAAGATGCGCGGCACCAGTTCGCGTTCGGTGGCATGGATGCGCGCCTTGTCTGCGGTTTGCATTTGCATCTCGACCCCTCCCTATTCCGCGGCGACAGCCGTGGGCGCGGCGCCTTGGCGTTCGACCTGTGGCATGGACACACGCGCTTCGGCGGCATCCGAAATCATTGCCGCGATCTTTTCAGCTTCCGGGATACAGCGCAACGCCGGTTGCGTCGGCGAGATTTTCCAGGGACGCACATGTGGCCAGCAAACAAGATAGCTGATCCGCGTGTCCCCGAGCAGGCCAAATGCGATTGTCCCGGTGCCGCCCTTGCGCAGATCGAGGTTGGCAGACCCGATCTGAGTGTAGGGCAGGTTGAGCGTTACCGTCAGCGCCGCACCGATTCGCATCGCGACACGGCGGTTGGTAACCGTGTAGACGGTGTAATGCGCCTGCGCCCAGGCAATCGCCACGAGAAGAAGACACACGATGGCACCAAGGAACAGGAACGGCACCGAGGCCCAGATGGCCTGTCCCAAGGGCATCAGGTCCACCACGGCCACGAAGCGCCAACCGGCGAGGAAAACGAAATACCCCGCGACCCAAAGCAGGTTCAGCGATTCCTTCGACAAGGCCCACCAATCCGGCTTCCCTTGCCAGAGGATCTGTTCTCCGTCTGGCGGCGTCTCTGGCAATCCCTTGACCGGCTCTACCTGAAAATCGTCATGTGGCATCGTGGTTCCCCTTATCGGTCTGGCTGGTCGAATCAGATCTGCGGCTCCAGACGGGCCTGGCTCGCATAGAGCGTTCCGCCGCCGTAATAGGCACTGATCTTGTCTTCCTCGAGCTTGGTGATCTGCTGCGCCGCCGCGAGCTTTGGCACACCGGCGAAATGTTCACCAAAGATCGACCGAACCTTTACCCGGTTGCCCCAAATGCGTGTGAAGGTGATCGGGACAAGCCGGGATCCACCACCGTATTCCGCGTCCAGCTCGATCTCGAGATACCGGACAAGCTGTTCCGGCTCGTCGACCCACATATCGGTGATCTTGCCAACGATCGCGCCATCGCCGGCAACGACAGGCAAACCGCGGGGGTCGCGCCCGGCAGAGACGCGAAAGCTTTCGCTGCCCGACATCGGGATGATCTTGGGATGACCGTGCCCGTCCAGCTCCGGCTCATCGCGGCGCGGAGCCCAGCTTGCCGGTCCGACACCGTCAGCCAGCGGATCACCTTTCGGATCGAACGGGAAGCCGCCCGAGTCGAACTCCTTGGTCAGCTTGCCATCGATATCTGTGCGTTCAGCCGTCTGGCCCGACGGCACGGTATAGTCGCCCCGCCCATGCGGCAGCTTGAACGTCTTGTCCGACGGGTTCGGGAACACGCTGCCGGCATCCGCCTGGCTGCCGTCCTCGTCCACGAGCGGATAGCCTTCACGCTGGTTCTCGCGCTGGATCCAGATCACGAGACCTACGAAAAAGATGAAAAACAACCAAAGCGAAATGCTCGCCAGGTCTAGGTTTCCAAGGATATAGTCTTCGGTCATCTTTAGTTCTCCTTGATGGGCCTTGGTCAGGTCGGGAAATCGGCAAGGCCCAGCCCTGTCGGTTTCTGGTTAAGTGTTGGTGCGCTCCGGCTTTGGCTGACGAGACGGCCCAAGACGATGAGCGTCGCGAACAAAAGCGCGATTTCGAGATGGTAAACAACGGAATACCCGGTGGTGGGCGTCTGCAAGGCTTCACCCCACGCACCGGACATGGCGATCATATTGACGCTGTCGCGTGTTGCGCCGCCGATCAGCGTGGACAGACCCGCCGCGGTGGCTTGTGCCGCACCCCACGCGCCCAGCGCAAGGCCGCGACCGGCAAGCCCTTCGGCAGGTAATGTCATCGCGGCAGTCAGCGTCGATATGGCGAAATAGCCGCCGCCGAACCCGATCATACCCGCCCCCGCGAAGAAAAGCGCGGTGCTGTTCATCGGCGCTGCAAAGATCACGATGCAGAACGCTGCGATCCCGGCCAGAAGACCAACGGACGCCATGCGATAGGTGTTGCCGCCGTTGGCCAAGACGCGCGCGGCAATAGCAAATCCGATCAGAGCGCCGGCGGCCCAAGTCGCGGTCAACAGCGTCGTGACCGACACGCTGAGCCCGAGGATCTCGCCCCCGTAAGGCTCCAGCAGTATATCCTGCATGTTGAACGCCATCGTGCCGAGAAACACGACGGCAAGCAGCCGACCCGCGGTCCCGCCCTTGGTCAGGTCCGCCCAGGCGTCCTTGAACGACGGTTGCGAGGCATCGTGATCCTTGTTGGATTGCGGCTTCACCTGTTCTTGCTTCCACAACGCGACGGTGTTCAGAACGATGGTGACAACCGCCGTGCCCTGCACCACCTGGATAAGAAGCAGCGGCGTGAAATCGCGCAGGAGCCAGCCAATCACGATTGCCGACAGCCCGATACCAATCAGGAACATCACGTAAAGCAGCGCCACGACACGAGGGCGCGTTTCGTCAGTAGCACGATCGGCAGCCAGCGCCAGACCCGCTGTCTGGGTCATGTGCATGCCGAGACCGGTCATGATGAATGCGAGGGCGGCCAGAACCTCTCCGGCGAACGGAACCTCATGCGTGACATCACCTCCCAGCACCAGAAGGCAAGCGGGCATGATGGCCAAACCACCGAACTGCCACAGCGTACCGAACCAGAGATAGGGGATGCGCTTCCATCCGATCGCAGAGCGGTAATTGTCGGATTTGAAGCCAAGGAACGCGCGGAACGGCGCGATGAGAACCGGCAGTGCGACCATGATCGCGACCAGCGTGGCCGGCACGCTGAGTTCAACGATCATCACGCGGTTCAGCGTGCCCAGAAGCATGACGCCCGCCATGCCCACCGACACCTGGAACAGCGCCAGTCGAAGCAATTGGCCCAAAGGCAAGTCATCCGATGCGGCATCCGAGAACGGAAGCAGCCGCGTGCCGAGAGACTTGACCTGAGAGCGCGTCACGATCATGGACGGAACTCCAGTGCCTGGCTGATGTAGAAGCCCGAATTCACACGTCCCAAATCGGTCAGTCGCCCTATATCAGAAACCGTTTTTGACAAGCGCGACGGCCCATGCGGGATCATCGTGGGCGATCGGTCCGACTTCGGAAACGCTTTGCCCGCGTACCACATGCCCATGAGCATCGGTGTCCGGGGGGCAACGGTGAAAACCACCGAACCATCGGTGCGCCCGGAAAAGTTTTCCAGCGCGCGGCGGATGTCGGACTCGGTGTAGTAGATCAGGCTGTCCATTGCGATCACGTGGTCGAACGCGCCGAGGTCTGCTGACAACATGTCGCCACTGGCAAAGGTAACGCGCGAATGCAGCGCGCTCGGCAAACGGTCTTCCGCAATCTGCACAAGCGATGGCGAAATATCGACAGCCACCACATCCGCGCCACGCTGGGCCAGTTCTTGCGTCATCTGACCCGCGCCGCAGCCTGCATCGAGAATGCGCGCGCCCCTCAAATCTGTCGGCAGAGCCGACAACAGAGTGTCCCGCATCCTGTCCCGGCCCTTGCGCACGGTTTCACGAATACGGCTCACCGGCGCGTCAGAGGTCAGCCGCTCCCAAACCTTGGTGGCGGTGCGGTCGAAATAATGTTCGACCCGGTCGCGGGTGAGTTCGTAGGTCACTTAATCAAACCCTAGGAGTTCAAAGATATCACGGTCTTCCAGCGGCTTCGGCGTCATAGCCTCGGTTCCGTTGAACATTGCCTCGGCCAAGCGGACATATTCCTTCCGCGCCATGACGATGTCTTCTTCGTCCGGCATCTCGAACAGTGTCTTTTTCTTGAGCCGGGACCGGCGGATGGCGTCGTAATCGGGCATATGCGCGATCCGCTTGAACCCAACCTCATCACAGAAGCGATCAACCTCGTCGGTGTCCTTGGACCGGTTCGCAACACATCCGGCCAGACGCACCTTGTAGTTGGCCGACTTGGCCTGAACGGCGGCGATGATGCGATTCATTGCATAGATGCTGTCGAAATCATTGGCGGTCACGATCACTGCGCGATCTGCGTGTTGCAACGGCGCGGCAAACCCGCCGCAGACCACGTCGCCCAGCACGTCGAACAGAACGACATCGGTATCTTCGAGCAGATGATGCTGCTTGAGCAGTTTCACCGTCTGACCAACCACGTAGCCGCCGCAGCCGGTCCCGGCGGGGGGGCCGCCGGCTTCGATACATTTCACGCCATTGAACCCTTCGGCCACGAAATCCTCGGGGCGCAGTTCCTCGGCGTGGAAATCGACATCCTTGAGAATATCGATGACCGTCGGTTGAAGCTGCCCTGTCAGGGTGAATGTACTGTCGTGCTTCGGGTCGCAGCCGATCTGCAACACGCGCTTGCCCAGCTTGGAAAACGCGGCGGACAGGTTGGACGAGGTGGTCGATTTCCCGATACCGCCTTTGCCGTATACAGCGAATACCTTGGCTCCCTCGATTTTCATCGAATTGTCCTGATGCACCTGCACCGAGCCTTCGCCGTCCTGTCCTTTCAGAACGGGCGGCGCGCCGAGGCCTCGTTTTTCCAGTCCAGCTGCTTCACGCAAAGATGCGCGGGCGGCGGGTGGGCTTTTTGCGTCCAGTGGGCTCATGTCAGGCTCCAATCCATGTGTTGCGCGCTCATTCGGCTGCGATCCCCTCAAGGCGATCTTCGAGCGTGTCCGCCGCGTCTTGCAACGCGGCCAGAGTGTCTTCGTCGGGCTGCCAGTAGTTACGATCGTGTGCTTCCAGGAGGCGGTTTGCCATACGGCTGGACGCGGTCGGGTTCAGGTCTGCAAGGCGGGCGCGCATGTCGTCATCGAGGACGAAGGTTTCGCTCAGGCGCTGGTAGACCCACGGTTCAACTTTGCCGGTCGTCGCGGACCATCCCATCGTGTTGGTCACTTGGGCTTCGATCTGGCGCACACCTTCGGCACCATGCTTGAGCATGCCTTCGAACCACTTGGGGTTCAGGCTGCGCGACCGGGTTTCAAGCGCGACCTGGTCCTGCAAGCTGCGGATCTTGCCGTTACCGCGCGTGGTGTCGGAGATGTAGATCGCCGCCTCTTGGCCACCGCGGGCGCGTTTCACCGCGCGCGAGATCCCGCCCAGCGTATCAAAGTAGTGATCGACCGTTGTGACACCCAACTCGACAGATTCGAGGTTCTGATAGGCAATGTCGACGGTCTTGAGCGTCTCTTGCAGCAGTTCGTGGTTCGCGGACGCCTTGCCATTCACGCCATAGGCAAAGGACTTGCGCGTCTCGTAGGCATCGGCGAGTTCGTCTTCGTCCCCGAAAGCAGAGCTATCGACCAACGCATTGACGTTCGACCCATACGCCCCCTCGGCGTTGGAGAAGACACGCAGTGCAGCGGTTTCGAGATCGACGCCGTTTTCCTGCGCATAGACCCAGGCATGGGCGCGGATGTAGTTGAGCTCCAACGGCTCATCCGCCTCGGCGGCTTTCTTCGCCGCTTCGGCCAGCATGCGGGTCTGCAGCGGCAGGAGATCGCGGAAAATGCCCGAGAGCGTCATCACAACATCCACACGCGGACGGCCCAATTGCTCGAGCGGGATCAGATCCGCGCCGGAAATCCGGCCGAAGCTGTCAAAGCGTGGTTTCGCGCCGATCAGGGCCAAAGCCTGCGCCAGCGGCGCACCGTCTGATTTGATGTTGTCGGATCCCCACAGGACCAACGCAACGGTGCGCGGCAGTGTGTCATGCGTGGCCAGCAGCAGGTCGGCCTGTTTCGCACCATCGCGGCAGGCGTATTCGGTCGGCATCCGGAACGGATCGAACGCGTGGATATTCCGTCCTGTCGGCAAAACGTCGGTCGAGCGGATCAAGTCACCACCCGGCACCGGCGCGGTGTAGCGGCCTTGCAACGCCCGCATCAGCCCGTCCAACTCAGTCTCTTGCTGCAAGAGCGCATCGACCTTGGCGCGGGTTTCGTCATCCGCGTCCTCGATGAGGTTGAGGTAGTCGGCGCGTGCATCATCGCTGAACGTCTTGCCGACGATATGCAAGCCATCGGGGATCAGCGCATCTTCGGTCTCAAGCAGCTTGAGCCAGAGCGCGTCGGGCGGGTGTCCACCCATGTCCACAGCCTCGGCCTGTTCTGCGATAAGCGTCTCCAACTCGGCGCGTTTGTCGCTTTGCGGATCAAGGGTCCGCCAGCGCGTGAGGCTGTCTTTCAGCTCTTGCAGACCCTTGTAGAGACCCGATTGCGCGAGCGGCGGCGTCAAATGCGTGACCGTCACTGCACCGGAGCGGCGCTTGGCCAGCGTCGCTTCGGACGGGTTGTTGGACGCATAGAGATAGACGTTCGGCATCTCGCCAATAAGGCGGTCCGGCCAATCTCGGGCGCCCAGACCAGCCTGTTTGCCCGGCATGAATTCGAGCGCGCCGTGCATGCCGAAATGCAACACAACATCGGCTTTGAACATGTTGCGCATCCAAAGGTAGAAGGTCGAGAACGCGTGGGTCGGCGCAAAGCCTTTCTCGAACAAGAGCCGCATCGGGTCGCCTTCGTAGCCAAAGGTGGGCTGCACGCCGACAAAGACCTTGCCGAACTGCGCACCGAGCACGAAGACACCGCGGCCGTCGGATTGAATTTTGCCGGGGGCCGGCCCCCAAACCGCCTCGATTGCCTTTAGAGGCGGTGTGTTGCGCACGATTTCGTCGGCGCTCACATGGGCCGCGACATTGGCCTCTTGGCCGTATTGCTTGGCATTACCCTCAAGAACGGCGGTGCGGAGGGCATCGACGGTCTCGGGTGGCTCGAGGTCGTACCCGTCCGCCTTCATCTGGTGCAATGTGTTGAACAGCGACTCAAAGACGTTCAGGTACGCTGCCGTACCGACCGCACCCGCATTGGGCGGGAAGCCGAACAGGACGATCCCGACTTTCTTGTCCGCGTTTTCCGTCCGCCGCAGGGTCGCTTGCCGGAGGGTTTTTTCAGCCAGGCTATCGATCCGCTCCCGGCACGGGGACATCGCCTTGGTTTGCGTGTCACACGGGCATTGGTGCTGGCATCCGTTGCACCCTTCAGGTCCATGGCGACCGCCAAACACGGTCGGGCAGGTCGCGCCATCCAGCTCCGGCAACGCGATGAGCATGGTGGTTTCGATCGGTCCAAGACCCTGATCGCCATTGGCCCACTGGCCCAGGGTCTGAAATTCAAGCGGATGGGCGGCAATGTAAGGCACATCTAGGTCTTGCAAGACACGAACGGCCGCATCGCTGTCGTTATAGGCAGGACCCCCAACAAGGCTGAAACCGGTCAGGGAGACCATGGCATCAATGGTCGTACCATCGTTTTCACGAAAGAACGCGTCGATCGCGGGACGACCATCAAGACCGCCGGCAAACGCGGGACGGACCGCCAGACCCTTGGCCTCGAAAGCACGGATTACGGCATCATAATGCGCCGTGTCATTAGCAAGGACATAGGATCGCATCATCAACAGGCCTACGGTGGCCTTTGCTTCTTGCGGGCGCGGCATATCCGAGATGTCGGTCGTGATGCGCCGGGGCAGGTCAGGATGATACAAAGCTACATCCGGGTACTCTATGGGCGCTTGCGCCTCGGCCCCCAGCCATTCCTCGCGGCCCTTGGCGTACTTGCCCAAGAGGTAACGCACCATCTGTTCGATGTTGTCATCGGACCCGCCCAACCAGTACTGCATGACAAGGAACCACGACCGCAGGTCCTGGGCCTTGCCCGGCACCATCTTGAGCAACTTGGGCAGACGGCGCAGTTGCTGCATCCGCTTTTCGCCCTTCTCGACCTCGGAGTCGTCGGACTTCGGCTTGAGCGACTTGAGAATCTTCATCAAGCCCGACGCGGGCTTCGACATGTCGAGCTTGCCCAGCTTGGTCAGCTTGATGATCTCGGCATCGGCGATAACCCCGATCATTCCGTCAACCCGATCGCGGGCGGCGCGCAGGTCGTCCATAACCGGCTGGATATGCTCTTCAAGGAACAGCAGGTTTGCCACGATCATGTCCGCATCGGCAATCGCCTGTTTCGCCTCGACAAGCGATTCGGGTGTTTCGGCCCATTCAGCAGCGGCGTGGACCGTCACCTTGAGACCCGGAAAATCCTTGGCCAGGTTCAGCGAGGCCCGCGCGACCGGACCGGCCGCATGGCTGTCCAGGGTGATGATGGCGATGTTATACGCCCGGGTTTCATCGAAATTATCGCGCATAATGTGCCTTCGCTTCGTAAAGCGTATCGACGCTTATTTCAGAGACACCCCGTTCGGATGCAAAGGTTTCGGTGTTGCGCTTGGCCTTGCCGCGCACGAAAAACGGGATTTTCTTGAGCTCCTTTTCCGCAGCGGGCAGCCAGACGATCTCGATCGGTCCAGTCCCGGTCTGCACAGTGTCCGGCGCAGGGGTTTCTGTTTTGGACCGATCGTCCTGGCGCAGCTTGGCCTTGTGGCCGTGATGGCTGGCACCGGCATCGTCGTGGAATTCGAAATCCTCGCGGAACATGGTCAAAAGATGCTCTTCCAGGCCCATGACCAGCGGATGCACCCATGTGTCGAAGATCACGTTCGCGCCTTCGATACCCATCTGCGGGCTGTAGCGGGCCGGGAAATCCTGGACATGCACGGGCGCGGAAATCACCGCGCAGGGAATGCCCAGACGCTTGCCGATATGCCGCTCCATCTGGGTGCCGAGGATCATCTCGGGGGCCAGTTCCTCGATCCGGCGTTCGACCTCCAGGTAATCGTCGGTAATCAGTGCCTCGACGCCGTATTCCTTGGCGACTCCGCGCAGCATACGCGCCTGTTCGCGGTTGTAGCAGCCCAGACCGACCACCTCGAACCCCATCTCGTCGCGGGCGATACGGGCGCAGGCAGCAACATGCGTGCCATCGCCAAACAGGAAGACGCGCTTGCCGGTCAGGTAGGTGCTGTCGACGCTGGCCGAATACCAGGGAAGCCGCAGGCGGCTGTCGTCCAGAACGGGCGCTATCCCGGCGATCTCGGCCACTTCGTTGACGAAATCACGCGTTGCCCCGACACCTATGGGAACGGTTTTCGTATAGGGCTGGTCAAACTCGCGCTCCATGTAGCGCGCGGCGGTCTCTGCAGTTTCGGGATACATCAGAACGTTGAAATGCGCCTGCCCCATTTTCGCGATATCAGACGGAGACGCGGGCATCGGAGCCACGACATTCACCTCGATCCCCATCTCCATCAGAAGACCGCTGACCTCGACGATGTCATCGCGATGCCGGAATCCAAGCCCGGTGGGGCCGATCAGGTTCGCGGTCACACGCGCGGTCTTTTCCATCGGCTTGGCCAAAGCCCGCACGATCTGGAAAAAGGTCTCGTCCGCACCGAAGTTTTCCTTGCGCTGATAACTGGGCAGCTCCAGCGGAATCGCCGGAACAGGCAGGCCCAGCGTTTCGGCAAGACCTGCGGGGTCATCCTGGATCAACTCTGCCGTGCAGGACGCGCCAACGATCATCGCTTCCGGCTTGAACCGCTCGTAGGCGGCCATCGCAGCGTCCTTGAACAAATACGCGGTGTCTGCGCCCAGGTCGCGGGCCTGGAACGTGGTGTAGGTCACCGGCGGGCGATGATTGCGCCGCTCGATCATGGTAAACAACAGGTCCGCGTAGGTGTCACCTTGTGGCGCGTGCAGCACGTAGTGCAAATCCGTCATTCCAGTCGCGACACGCATCGCGCCGACATGCGGCGGGCCTTCGTATGTCCAGACTGTGAGCTTCATTCCGCTGCCTCCAGCTTCAGGAGGTCGCGGCGGCGCACGGGCCGCGAGAACAGCCCGGCCAGATCGCCCGCCTGTTCGTAGAAATGCACGGGAGTGAAGACCAGTTCGATGGCCCATTTGGTCGTCATGCCTTCTGCCTCGAGCGGGTTGGCAAGGCCCAGGCCACAGACTGTCAGGTCCGGGCGCGCGGCGCGGCAGCGGTCCAGTTGCTTGTCGACGTCCTGTCCTTCCGCGATGGTCGGGCCCTCTGCCAAGAGGTTCAGGTCCGGCGACATAACGGCTTTGTGGATGAACGGTGCGCCGACTTCGATCGCGTCCATGCCGCATTCACGGGTCAGGAAACGCGCGAGCGGAATTTCCAATTGGCTGTCGGGGAAGAAGAATACCGATTTGTCGCGCAGCGCCTCGGACGCTTGTGCAACCGCCTTCCGCGCGCGGGCGCGAGGCGCCTCGGTGACGTCGGCGAATGTTGTATCCGACACGCCAAACTGGTCAGCGACCGCACGCAACCATTGTGTAGTGCCCTCTTCGCCAAGCGGGAATGGGGCGGCAATATGATTGGCGCCGCGCCGTTGCAGCGCTTCGTGGGTGTCGCTCAGGAAGGGTTGGGTCAGGGCATACTGGGTGTTTGGCCCGATGCCATACTCGTCACTGACGCGCGACGCTGGCAATATGCGAATCGGCCCGATGCCCATCGCCTCCAACAAGCCGACGGCCTGCTCCTCTACCACGTCGGGCAGCGCGCCAACCAAAAGAAGTTCGCGCGCATCTGTCTGTGGAAGCACCGGCACCATCGCGGCGAGACAGGCATCCTCCCCCTGGGTGAATGTCGTTTCGATCCCGGAGCCGGAATAGCTGAGCACGCGGACGTTCGGCGCAAATTGCGCGCTCATCCGTTCGGCAGCGGTCGCGAGATCCAGCTTGATGACTTCGGACGGGCAGGACCCGACAAGGAAGAGCTGCTTGATATCCGGGCGGCGGGTGAGCAGTTCGCTGACCACGCGATCCAGCTCCTGCTGCGCGTCGGCCATGCCCGCCAGATCGGTTTCCTCAAGGATCGCGGTCGCAAAACGTGGTTCGGCGAAGATCATGACGCCGGCTGCCGATTGCAGAAGATGGGCACAGGTGCGGCTGCCCACGACAAGAAAGAATGCATCCTGCATCTTGCGATGCAGCCAGATGATCCCGGTCAGCCCGCAGAACACCTCGTGCTGTCCGCGCTCCTTCAGGACAGGTGTCTTGGAGCACCCATGCGCGGGCGGCGGAGCGAACCGTTCGGTCATGCCGGCACCTCATCGACCATCGAAGACGTCGCTGATTGCAGCCGCGCGGCGCGCAGCTTCCAGATGAACTGCCCGGCGTTCACGACATAGGCAGCATAAGCCGCAAGAGCGAGCCACATTTCCTGCACCGGGGTCAGCGCACCGGTCCAAAGCGTCCAGACATAGGCAAGATGAAGTGCGATCACGAGAAAAGAGAACACGTCCTCCCAGAAGAACGCGGGCGCAAACAGGTATTGTCCGAACACAACCTTTTCCCAGATCGCGCCTGTCACCATGATGGCAAGCAAGAACAGGGTCTTGATCAGGATCGACAGCGTCGCCGCGTCATATCCAACCCCGGTCCAGAGATACCGCAGCACAAGACCCAGCGAGACGAGAAACACAAGAAACTGCAACGGCGCCAGCACGCCTTGAATGAACGTCCAGATACTGGTGTCCCGGCGCGCGCGCTGTTCCTCTGTATAAAGAAACACGGGCGTCTTGGGGGCGTGCTGCGTCTTTGCCATGTCCACGATTCCGTTGGTTGCTGGTAAAAAAATAGACGCTGCCCGGGCGAAGTGTCAACTAAAACTTACACTTTCAAACTGACAATTGGCACGCACCGGCAAAGCTCCATGATTCTCGTGAATCCTCGGGAAATGCCTGTTTCCTTTGGACTTGTCCTGCTCTAGCCTGTTGAAAGGAAAGCTGAACAGTGGCTACTGTCAATTATCTTTGACAATAAGCGCTAAGAATCGGACACTAAGGTTGTCTGATATGTCTGACATCTGTCGGTCGGAATCGGAAGTGAGGGTACGATATGGCGAATGACCTTACAAAGGACCGAATTTTAACCGAAAGGGGACGCCCGGAAGTATCGGTCCTGGCGTCGACGGTTTTGTCGTTTCTCAGCGACAAGGGAGATGAGGGCGCGCAGACGATCCGCACCAGTGTGGTCCAGAAGCTCGTCGAGGCTGTCCTGAAGCCCGGTACGTTCGACCCGGAAGCGCTGTTGGACAGTCTCCGCGACCGACGTATCAATTCCGAACAGGTGGTCGACATCTATATCCCCCAAGCTGCAAGCGATCTGGGTCAGATGTGGGTCGACGATACGATAAGCTTTGCCAGTGTCACGATCGCCAGCGCGCGGCTACAAGGCCTGCTGACCTTTCTGGTTCCACCTTGGTCCGCAACTCTATCGGATGTTTCTTACGGTCCAAATGTGCTACTCGTCCTGCAAGGGAATGACAGCCACACCTTGGGTCCACATGTCGCCACGGCACAGTTGCGCAGGGCCGGTGCATCGGTTCGGATCCTCTTCGGCGCCCGCGACGAGACGATCCTGAAAGCGGTGGCGGAAGACGATTACGACATGGTGTTGTTTTCAGGGTCACGTCCGGATGCGCTTGCATCCATCGCAAAATTGGTCATACGCATTCGGGAAGGTATCTCAACACCACCCTCCCTCGTTCTCGGGGGGATCGTTCTCGAGCTTGAAGACCACGTCAAGGAAAAGACCGATGTCGACCTGGTGACAAACGATGTGAAGATTGCACTCAAGCTGTGCGAAAAGGGCAAGTCAAAAGGCAGGTCATCGGCAACGTAATGAACAGCAGTGGTTCCAGTTTCTGGAGCAGTGGCTCCGTTCCGATTATCGACGCTGAAGTTCTGTCGAGCATCATCGCGGTTGCCTCGGATATTGCCTTGGTCGTGTCACGGCAAGGCAAGGTGCTTTCCGTTCTCGTGAACCCGAATGAAACCTCCTTTGGCAAGTTGGACCATTGGGAGGGCCGGCCTCTCATGGACTTCCTGACGCGCGAAAGCTGTCCGAAGATCGAGGCGGCGATGGCCACGATGGCACAGGGCGATCTGCCGAAACGATCCATCGAGCTGAACCATTCCGACAATGCGGTCTGGGAATTTCCCGTTCGCTACAGCTTGCACCCGTTTGGCCTGGACGGGTCTTTCCTGATGCTGGGGCGCGATCTGCGCCCCGTTGCCGAAACCCAACAGCAGCTGGTTCAGGCGCAAATGTCGCTCGAACAGGGATACGAGGCGCGTCGTGAATTCGATGCACGCTATCGCCTGCTTTTGCGCACAGTGCGCGACTCGGTCGTTTTCATTTCGGTGAGCGATGGCAAGATCAAGGATCTGAACGATCCCGCGGCCGCCTTGCTGCATTCGTCCCGAGAGGACCTGATCGGGGCATCTTTCGCACAGGAGTTCCGCGAAAAGCGCCGCGATGAATTCATAGAGGCCATGATCAACGCCGCGATTTCGGAAAACAACACCGGCGTAGAGGTCCAACCCCGCCGCGCGCGCCAGCGCATCATGATCTATCCGCAAGTGTTCCGCGCAGGCGGTGAGCGGATCCTGATCTGCCGCATGACCTCTGCCGAGGACAGCACGGCCCATGGCGACACTCTCAGCCACAACCTCGCATCAATGTTTGAACGTGGGTCCGACGCGATCGTTTTCACGTCGGTCACCGGTGTGATCGAGGTTTGCAACGATGCGTTCCTTGACCTGGTCGATGCGGCCCACACGGTTGACGTGCGCGGGCGCGGCCTTTCGGATTTTCTGGGTCGGGGCCAGATTGACATGAGCGTGCTGGTCGAAAACGCGCGCCGCACTGGACAGATGCGCATGTATTCGACCAAGCTGCTGAACGATTACGGGGCCAAGACCCCGGTGGAGATGTCGGCCACCTTCCTGGACGATCAAAGCGAGCCGACAATGGGGTTTGTGATCCGCGACATCAGCCGTGCCGACGCCATGCGCAAAGCACCGGTTCAGGCAACCGAGGACTCGACCCGCAATGTGATGGAGCTTGTCGGATCCGCCACGCTCAAGGAGATCGTCGCGGAAACCACGGATGTGGTCGAAAAGATGTGTATCGAAACCGCGGTGGATCTGACCCGGAACAACCGCGTTGCAGCCGCCGAGATGCTGGGACTGTCGCGACAGAGCCTTTACGTCAAGCTTCGCAAATACGGGCTTCTCAGCAAGGACAACGATACCGATTGAGCCGCTCTGCCATGATCGGACGCCCTGCGCGACAATGCCACTCGGCCCTACCTCTTTCACTTGATAAGACGCGAGTTGTCGTGTTTAGTTGACACATGACTGTCAGCGCAAGTTTACACACTAACCGTTATCCCGCCCCTTCGGCCATGCTGGAGCTGATCAAGCCCGTGACATGGTTTCCGCCAATGTGGGCCTATGCCTGCGGCGCTGTCGCGTCGGGTGTGGCGATCAATGAACATCTCGGGCTTCTGATTGTCGGTATGATTCTTGCCGGGCCGGTGGTCTGCGGCATGAGCCAGGCGGCCAATGACTGGTGTGACCGCCATGTGGACGCGATCAACGAACCAAACCGCCCGATCCCGTCGGGGCGCATCCCGGGCAAATGGGGATTGTGGATCGCGCTGGCCATGTCGGTCCTGTCACTTGGACTTGGCGCCCTGCTGGGCCTGTGGGGGTTCATTGCGACGGTCATCGGCGTGATTGCCGCTTGGGCCTATTCGGTCGAGCCGATTCGCCTTAAACGGTCAGGCTGGCTTGGTCCGGGCCTTGTCGGTCTTTCATATGAATCGCTGCCATGGTTCACCGGGGCCGCTGTTCTGAGCCAGACAATGCCCTCCGGACCCATCGTCCTGGTTGCGGTGCTCTATGGAATTGGCGCGCACGGGATCATGACGCTCAACGATTTCAAGGCGCTCGAAGGCGATGCCCAGATGGGAGTGAACTCACTGCCTGTCACGCTTGGCCCCGAGAGGGCGGCCAGGGTGGCCTGTATCGTGATGATCGTGCCCCAGATATTCGTCCTGCTTGCCTTGGCGCACTGGGGTCAACCGACCCACGCCGCCCTTATCCTTGCATTGGTTTTGGGACAGATTTGGGCGATGTCCGTCTTGTTGCGCGACCCCAAGGCCAAGGCCCCCTGGTACAACGCCACGGGTGTCCTGATGTACGTCTCCGGCATGATGGTGTCGGCCTTTGCACTCCGTTCCATAGAGGTGTTCTGATGGGACTCAGCTGGCTTTCCATTGTCCGTCTCGGACTGGTCCAGATGGCACTTGGCGCGATCATTGTGCTGACGACGTCCACGCTGAACCGTCTTATGGTCGTCGAACTTTCACTGCCAGCAATTCTGCCCGGCCTTCTGGTCGGACTGCATTACGGAATTCAGATCACGCGCCCAAACTGGGGGTTCCTGTCCGACAAGGGCGGAAACCGCACGCGCTGGATCCTGCGTGGGATGGTGATCCTAGCCGTCGGTGGCGTGCTGGCCGCTCTTGGCGTGGTCCAGCTCGCAACAAGCTATTGGCTCGGCCTGCTCATGTCTGTCGCGGCCTATGCGCTGATCGGCGGTGGCGCGGGCGCGGCGGGAACCTCTGTCCTCGCGCTGCTGGCGACGGCAACGGCCCCGCATCGCAGAGCAGCTGCGGCAACAATCACCTGGCTGATGATGATCTTCGGCATCGCCATGACAGCTGGTGTCGTGGGACAACTCCTAGATCCCTATACACCGGCGGTTCTGATCCGGGTCGTGTCAGGCGTCGCTCTGGCGGCACTGGCGATCACGGCTCTGGCCACCTGGCGCATTGAACGTGGCGTCGAGGCCGCACCGGAACCCGATCCTGTTCCATTTCGCGAAGGTCTGGCCGAAGTATGGGCTGAACCCAAGGCACGGATGTTCACCATATTCGTCTTCCTGTCGATGACCGCCTATTTCATGCAGGAACTGATCCTCGAGCCTTATGCAGGTCTCGTCTTTGGTTACACCCCGGGCGAAAGCACCACGCTGTCGGGCATCCAGAATGGCGGCGTATTCCTTGGCATGCTGACCGTTGGCATCGCCGCAACCGCGCTGCGGTTCGGCAGTTTGCGCAATTGGGTGATCGGCGGGTGCCTTGGCTCTGCGGCCAGCCTTTGCATGATCGCCATGCTGGGCGGTGCCGCCCTGCCGCAGACGTTGTTGCCTGCCGTGTTCGCTCTTGGCTTTTTCAACGGCACATTCGCGGTGGCGGCTATCGGCTCGATGATGGCGTTGGCCGGGGATGGGCGGGAAAAACGGGAAGGCACGAGAATGGGCCTCTGGGGCGCTGCCCAGGCGATTGCCGCCGGGTTCGGCGGGCTGACCGGCGCAGCTGCCGTGGATATCATGCGCAGCCTGGCCGCCGACGCACCCGCTTTCGGGGCCGTGTTCATCTTTGAAGCCGGGCTCTTCCTCTGTGCCGCCTACATGGCGTTGCGAATCATGGAAGGCCGGACACCGCGCCATGCGCAACTGATCGCAGGAGAATAACCATGTATGATGTCGTTATTGTGGGCGGTGGCCCATCCGGTGCAACCGCTGCCGAGGATCTGGCCCGCTCCGGCCATACTGTGGCACTGCTGGATCGCGAAGGTCGGATCAAACCCTGCGGCGGAGCCATCCCGCCCCGTCTGATGCAGGATTTCGACATTGGTGACGACCAGCTTGTCGCCAAGGTCAACACCGCGCGGATGATCTCTCCGACTGGACGCCATGTCGATATTCCGATCGAAAACGGCTTTGTCGGCATGGTGGATCGCAAGGATTTCGACCCGTTCCTGCGCAACCGGGCCGAGGCAGCCGGGGCTGATCGCTTCACCGGCACCTATGTCCGGATCGACCGCGACAAGAAAGCCAGAACGCGGTCAGTGATCTACCGAGACAAGGAAACCGGCGAAGAACGCGCGCTGCCCACCAAGCTGGTCATCGGTGCGGACGGTGCCAATTCCCGCGTGGCCCGCGACGAGATCCCAGGCGGCGACAAGGTGCCGTTGGTTTTCGCCTATCACGAGATCATCGCCGCGCCGGAAAAAACGGATGATTATGACCCGATGCGCTGCGACGTGATCTATGACGGCGCCATTAGCCCGGATTTCTATGGGTGGGTGTTTCCGCATGGTGGCACGACATCCGTTGGGATGGGCACGTATATCCAAAGCGTGAACCTGAAAGAGGCGACAGCCGCGCTGCGTCAGGCGTCCGGCCTTGGAGAGTGTGAAACCCTTCGCCGCGAAGGCGCGCCGATCCCGCTGAAACCGCTGCGCTTCTGGGACAATGCGCGTGACGTCGTTCTGGCCGGCGATGCCGCGGGTGTTGTTGCGCCGTCCAGCGGAGAAGGCATCTACTATGCGATGATCTGCGGTCGTTTTGCTGCGATGGCCTGTGCAGCGACGCTCAAAACCGGACGGATCACCGATTTGGCGCTCGCGCGGCGGCTCTTCATGCGCGAACACAAGACAGTTTTCCGCGTTCTCGGCCAGATGCAAGACGCCTATTACAAAAGCGATTCCCGGCGCGAACGATTCGTCTCCCTGTGTCACGATGTCGATGTTCAAAAACTCACCTTCGAAGCGTATATGAGCAAGAAGCTCGTCAAGGCTCGGCCCATGGCGCATATGAAGATCGGCTTCAAAAACGCGCGCCACCTTCTTGGCCTGGTAAGGGAGACGCATGTATGACCGAAACTCTTATCCCCGCATGGCGTGGTGACAGGCTCGAGCCGGTCGAAAAACTCGAGGCGCACCTACGCGGCTTGAAGCATAAGGCGATTTCGGTCTTCGTCTTGCGCGGGGATGACGTTCTTGTCCAGCAGCGCGCAATGGGAAAATACCACACGCCGGGGCTTTGGGCGAACACCTGCTGCACGCATCCGAACTGGGGCGAGGCCAGTCTCGACTGCGCAGAACGACGGTTGAACGAGGAACTGGGACTCACCGGGCTTGCTCTCGATTACCGGGACCGTGTGGAATACAGAGCGAATGTCGGTGGCGGGCTGATCGAACACGAGGTGGTCGACATCTTCGTGTCGAATGTCGACCAGACACCGGAGATGACTTTGAACCCGGACGAGGTGATGGCAACCCGATGGGTGCGATTTGGCGATTTGGTCAAAGAAGTCGAAAACGAATCAACCCGCTTTACCCCGTGGCTGCGTATCTACCTTGACACCTACGCGCCCCAAATTTTCGGCGCCCTGGCACGGTCCTGAACCGCTTGCTGGCGCTAATTAGCTAAATTTAGACACAATCACTCCTGTATCTTGCCCCAGTTCCCTCCTAGTTTCGATTTGGGGCTCGAACTGGGGAGTTTGAGATGTCTGCTGCCACCGCCAGTAATCTGGAACGGTACATGTTGGACCTTGTGAACGAAGAGCGTACAAGCCGCGGCTTGGATGGTCTGGTACTCGACAAGGTGTTGAATGCATCTGCCGATGCGCATTCGGATTGGATGCTGAAATCCAATGTCTTCAGCCATACAGGGGTGGACGGATCCACGCCGACAGAACGTATGAAAGCCGAAGGGTTTGACCTTTCCGGGTCTTGGCGCACTGCGGAAAACATCGCCGCCCAGAGCGAGCGGGGCGACCAAGGTTTCTTTGACGACGTGTATGAACTGCACGTCGCACTGATGAACAGCGATGGCCACCGGGAAAACATCCTGAGGCCGGACCTGGAGGTCGTGGGGATCGGCATCCAGACGGGCACCTTTGCCTATGATTCCGGCACGTATTTTTCCGTCATGGTCACGCAAAATTTTGCGATGACCGGCGGTCGGACAACACCGGATGTGCCAGGCCAACAAGATCGCGCGCCGGAGACCATCGCGGGACAGACGGACGCGCCCGCGCTTTTGGTGGGAACAGCAACAGCAGAGAACCTTATCGGAACGATGGGGGATGATACGATAACCGGTTCTGGCGGGAATGACATCATTTCCGGCGGCGACGGCATCGATACCGCCGTCTACATGAACGAGATGTCGAATTATGGCCTGACCATCGGCGATGGCTCCATAACGATCGAGGACCGCAGCGGCGACCATGGAATTGACACGCTGAACAGTATTGAAAACCTCGAATTCAGCGGATCCTTGTTCGAGCTGCACAGATTCGTCAACGTCAGCACGTTGACCGAATCCGACATGCTGGCGTTTTGCGAATTATACGTCGCGTATTTCAACCGCGCGCCTGATGCCACAGGCCTTCTGTTCTGGGGGTCCCAGCTGGCCGATGGCATGTCCATGATCGACATCGCCCGCCAGTTCTACACCTCGTCGGAAACCAATTTGCTTTATGATGGTATCGAAAATACCGGGGATTTCGTCACCGCCGTCTACTCGAATGTTCTGGGTCGCGACCCGGATACAGACGGGTTGGAATATTGGGTCAACGCGCTGGACTCCGAGACGGTGGATCAAGCATCGTTCATCCTATCCATGATCGATGGAGCAAAGGCCGCGACAGGCAGCGAAGCCGATGCACAACACCTTGAAACCAAGGCAGAGATCGGTGCGTATTACGCAGTGGTTCATGGCCTGAACAACGGATCGATGGCCAAAACCGCGATGCAGACATACAACGGTACATTGGACTCGGTCGTTGAGACCAAACAGATCATCGACGATCACGTTGAGATGGTGACCACGGCTGGCGACATGGAATTCACGATCAGCGTGACTGGGCTTGCCGACACCGCACTGGACTGGGTGTAACCCTCACGCGCCTCGCGTCAGGGGCACAACCTTTCCCGCGGCGGAGGTGAGGGACACCGCCAACTTGTAAAGATCAAAGCGGGTCATCCCCGCGTCGGCATACATCTCGTCGGGGGATGCCTGATCTATGAAACGATCCGGCAATGTCACTGCACGTACCTTCACACCGCCATCGAGCGCGCCATGGTCAGCCAATTCGTGTAGAACCATGGAGCCGAACCCGCCGCGCGCTCCCTGTTCGACAGTGATCAGCGCGTCATGATCGCGCGCCAGCTTCAGGATAAGGTCAATGTCCAGCGGCTTCGCAAAACGTGCGTCGGCGACAGTGACGCTGATCCCGTCTTTTTCGAGCAGGCGTGCCGCAGCCTCTACCTCGGCCAGATGCGCCCCGAAGCTCAACAACGCAACATCATTGCCCTCTTGCAGGACACGGCCCTTGCCAATCTCCAAGACCTCACCGCGTTCCGGCATCTGCACACCGTTGCCGGAGCCCCGTGGATACCGGAAGGCGATCGGCCCTTTGTCATGCGAAACTGCGGTGGCCACCATATGCATCAATTCAGCCTCATCCGCAGCCGCCATCACGGTCATGTTCGGCAACGCGGCAAGGTATCCGACATCGAACGCGCCCGCATGGGTCGCCCCATCGGCCCCGACAAGCCCGGCCCGGTCGATGGCAAAGCGCACTGGCAGATTTTGAAGCGCCACGTCATGCACGACCTGATCGTAGCCGCGTTGCAGGAATGTCGAATAGATCGCGCAAAACGGCTTGAGACCCGATGCCGCCATACCTGCGGCAAAGGTCACGGCATGTTGTTCGGCAATACCAACGTCAAACACACGGGACGGAAAGCGTTTTGCCAGAATGTCGATCCCGGTGCCGCCGGGCATCGCGGCGGTTACGCCAACGATATTGGGATCGCGAGCTGCTTCTGCCGTCAGCGTTTCACCGAACACCTTGGTATAGCTCGGTGCGTTGGGTTTCGATTTGGCCTGTGCGCCCGATTCCACGTCAAACTTCGACACGCCATGGTATTTGTCTGAACTGTTTTCGGCATGGGAATACCCCTTGCCCTTCACCGTGCAGCAATGGATCAGGACCGGCCCGGTCGCCCGCGCACGTGCGGCACGCAGGACCGGCAAAAGCTGTGCCATGTCATGGCCGTTGATCGGGCCGATATACTCGAAGCCCAATTCTTCGAACAAGGTGCCGGATCCTTGCAGGTTTCCGGTCACCAACTGGCGCGCGCGTTTTGCGCCTTCGCGCATCGGCGTTGGGAGCGCGGATTCAAACCCTTCGGCGAGGGACGCCATCTTGGCCAACGGCTCGTTGGCGTACATCCGGCTCAAGTAAGAGGACATGGCCCCAACGGGTGGCGCGATGCTCATTTCGTTGTCATTCAGGATCACGAACAGGCGGCGGCCTTCATGGCCTGCGTTGTTCATCGCTTCATACGCCATGCCGGCACTGATTGCGCCGTCGCCGATCACGGCAATCGAATCGCCAGTCGGACGGCCCATGTCACGACCCACGGCAAAGCCCAGAGCCGCGCTGATCGAAGTCGAGGAATGCGCCGCGCCGAAGGGGTCATACTCGGACTCGCTGCGCTTGGTGAAGCCTGAAAGCCCGTCCTTTTGGCGGAGCGTCGACATGCCCTCACGACGGCCCGTCAAAATCTTGTGCGGATAACATTGATGGCCCACGTCCCAAACGAGTTTGTCCATCGGAGTGTTGAAAACCGCGTGGAGTGCGACCGCCAATTCGACCACCCCGAGGCTGGATCCCAAATGGCCCCCCGTTTTCGATACGGCGCTTATCACCTCGGTTCGGACGTCACCGGCAAGGCGGGTCAGCGTGTCGTCGTCCATCGATCTCAGATCCGCCGGTCCGGCGACGCGATCAAGGTAGGGCGTTGTGGAATGTCTCATGTGGCCGTCTCCTCGGAACCAGAGGTAAGAGAGGCGCCACGCAAGCAAGAGGTCTTGATAACGTGGCGCCAGTTCCTGTAGCCAACAGGAAGGGAACCGGGGTTTTGGACCCCGTATCCGGCTTCTCGCTTTGGGAACCTGAGAGCAACCGGATCTGGCGACCCGAGCAGAGGCATTCCGCTCGGGCTATTCTTCAAAGGTCAGTCAGACTCTACCAAGGCGAGTTCGGGCCATTCGCCGATGACATTCAGGCCCTGAAGCGGTTGCTGATAGCCTTTGTGGCAGGTCTTGCACGCCGCTTTCGGCGCATCGGCAAAAACCGGACCAAGACGTTCGGGCGGATACAGGCCTTCGAGCGGAACCAGCCAATCGTTGTTGATTTCCTGAACCATCGAAATGCCAAGCATTTCTGTTGCCCATTGCGGTGTCACTTGGGCCGGATCATAAAATGCCCGGCTGTTGTGACAGAACACGCAGTTCACGCCCAGCGAGTTGGACACATAGTTCATCAGGCTGTAGGTCCGCTCGGCGTCTTGCCAGGTCTGGATCCCCTCGGACGGATATTCCGCAACATGGCTTTCAAGGTCATGCACCCCGATCTGGCCATAGTTCAGCAGATACTCTTCGAGAGCATCGGATGGCAGAGACGTGTACTGCGATTGCGTCGTGACGCGATTCTGCACCGCTGCCCAACCTTCGGCCGCTTCGTTGACCGGGCCAAGCCGGAACCAGATTTCGCTTGGCACAGGCTGGCCCCGGTGACAGGTGTAACAGGTCACCCCCACTTCGGCGTTGGACTGCACATGTCCGATCCAGTTTTCGTTCACGCTCTGGGTCATGCCGACCATCGTGTAGGCGATCTGTGTCTGGTAGTTGTCCGGGTCTTCCATGAGATCCGGGATTCCCGTCCAGGCACGCATCGCAACGACCAGCTCGGCATATTGCTCGTCAGAGATATCGCCGAGCCCAGGCGGCAAGTTTTGCAGAGCTTCATCGCTGATGGATGCAATCGCGTCATCCGAGATCTGGGCGCGGGTCAGGTAGCCGGCAATGGTCGGGTCCGCCTCGCTCAGGTCGCTTTCGAACTCCGGCACCGACATGCCCGTTCCGCGTGGACCTGTCTGAAGGCTGTCGGTCGCGTAGGGCTGACCGACCACCACCACGAAGGCGGCTACTGTGACGGCCAGACCTGCGGCCCCGACGAGGATAGCCGGACCGTAGATGTTGGTCGGGTTATCCCTGTTCCATGTATTGAACCACTTGGGAAGCATCAGTTCGACTCCTGTCCAATGAACTCTTGATAGGTCGTGCCGTAGGCCTCGTACCCATAAGAGCCGTCATACATCGGAGCGAAGTGATGCTCCTGTGCCCAGATGAACCAGTTGTCCACGACAGTGCCTGTCAGAAGAATGCCGATGCCACCTGTTATCGGGGTCAGAACCGCAAACCACCATGCCCAGCGGTGAATGCCTTCCATCGTGGCGTTGAAGCCCATGGTCCAGCGCCAGAAGAGAGCGGCCCGCTCGGTTGCCGTGCCACGGTCGACAATCTGTTCCAGTTCGCGGTCGCCGCCGTAGCGGGTGACGGCAAGAATGGTCGCGCCGTGCATCGCAAAAAGCAGGACCGAGCCATAAAGAAACACGATCGAAAGCGCGTGGAACGGATTGTAGTAGAGATTGCCATAGCGGATCGAGAACGCGGTGGTCCAGTCAAGATGCGGGAAGATCCCGTAAGGCACCGCTTCCGACCAGGACCCCATGAGGATCGGACGGAACAAACCCAGCACGAGGAACAACCAGATGGCAGATCCAAACGCCCAGAAGACGTGTTTGCCCATCTTGTGTTCCATGGCGAGGATATATGTCCGCGCCCACCAGCTCATCACCGACACAAGAAGGAAAAAGCTGGCGATGATATACCAGCCGCCATCCTGCAGCGGCGGGATGGAGAGACCATATTCCGGGCTTGGCGGCTCAAGCGCGAGCCAAAACAGCTGCCGGATGAACTCCGGGATCGACCAGCCGACCTGCGCCAGCATGTTGAACCCGATGATGTTGAGCGCCAGAATACCCGTCGCAAGCGACACCATCCCGGTCCAGCCCAGCCAAACCGGGCCAAGCTGCGCGTTGCCCATCCAACCGATCAGGGTTGAAAAACCCGGCTTGCCGATCCGTTCGCGGCCAGAGTTCTCGGTTTCAAGACCCCATTCCGGGGTGCCCTGCACCTGGACCTGTGTGAAAATGTTTTGATACTCAGCCATTGTTACATCCCCACATTGGCGCCCCAGATGGGCAGTTCGAGCCACCAGTTCCACCATTCAGGCCAGCCCTTGGTCCAGACCGGGCCGGAGATGATGATACAGATCGCAGACCAGAAACCGGCATTCAGCGCCAGCAGCAGACCCACGCGGTGAATGCCGAGCGTGCCAACCGAGTAACCGATGAAATCCCGAAAGAACGTGTCTTCGTGATCCGGCGTCTTCATTTCCTCTCCCTTTTCAGGGTTGGCTGCCGACAGGATCAGACCGCCATGCAACGCCAGGGCCAGCGTGGTGGTAAAGAAGAACGTCACAGCCAGCATATGCGCCGGGTTATAATGGAAGTGCAGATAGGCATAGCCCGTGTTCGACACCCAGTCGAGGTGACTGAAGATTCCGTATGGAAAGCCATGTCCCCACGCACCCATCAGGAGCGGGCGGAATATGACCAGCGTCACATAGGCGAAAATCGCGACACCGAAGGCGAACGGGACATGATACCCGATGCCCAGCTTGCGGCAGATTTCCACTTCGCGCAGCGCCCAGCTGAGGAATGCGCCCGTGGCACAGATCGTGATGATCTGCCACAAACCCCCTTCCATCAGCGGTGCCATGCCCAGACCGTAACTCAGGTCGGGCGGCGCGATGTTTATGAGCCATGGATTGAATGTGCCTTGGTCGGCCGCTCCCCATAGAATGAGGATCGTGCCGAGCAGAGCGAAAAAGGCGGTCGTGACCCCGAAGAAGCCTACGTAAAAAGGCCCAACCCAGAAGTCGAACAGATCGCCGCCGATCAGCGTCCCTCCGCGGACGCGATACTTTTTTTCGAAGCTGAGCAGCGCCATCTTCTTGATCTCCGCGTTTGTCGGCATGTCCCATAAAGGGCGACGCCGTCATGTTTCGTTTGGTTTTGCCGCGGGCGGGACACGAAGACCCGCGCCGCCCGCAGCGATGTCATATGCTCATCCGAGCCGGGCGGCGGTTAACCGCCACCGCCGGCTGCGGCTGCGGTTTCGAACCAGTTGATGCCGTTGGACAGCACCACCAGGTGAATCATTGCAGCCAGCAGGAAGAGGAAGACACCCTGCGCGACAAACACGCGACGGGGATCAAAGATGAGCCAGATCTTGTAGAACTTTGCCATTGTATTGATCCTTCCTTAGAACCAGGGGCGCCAGATGAAGGTTGCCAGGTGTGCAACCACTGCAACCGCCGAGAACAGCCAAAGGCCGCTCATGTAGACGGAATGCAGCTCCTGGGCCTGCTCGTCAGTAAGACCTGTGAATGACAGGTCGGTATTATCAGCCATGAACTTTCCTCCGGAATGTTATGCTGACGCCGCATTCCCTGCGGCCGGGTCCATCGGGGCTTGTGCCCCTCAGGTCCTGTCCGCCCCGCCGGGCAGACAGTCTCGCTCTCCGTGCCCTTTCAGGCCGAGAATATCAGGGGTGTGATCCGATCTGCCTCGCACCACGCGCGGGCCAATGGGCCGGGCATGTTGAGCGTTTGCTTCTGGAAAATTTCCAGCATCCAGATCACGAGCGCGAACGGGATCGCCACGATGAAGATTATGCTGAAATACACCAGAAACTCGGTTCCCCGTTTCGTGTGACCGTGCCTCGATGTGCGCGTGTCAGAAGAGGTGAAATCCGTCATGTGTTCGGTCCTCCTTGGGTTTTGACCAGAGCCTGAACGGTTTCTTTGACCACACGTTCAGCGCCTTGTTTCAATGCTGCCGCCTCTGCGGCATCGCGCAGGTTCTTGGCGGCAGAAATTCGGGTAAGTACGGGATGCTGGGCGACGATCCGGTCCAGCTCGGCCTGCGCATCGGCATCCCAAGGGAAGTCGCGGCGCAGCGGAGTCAACGTGGCATCCGCTTCGTCCATTTCGGTGCCCAGCGGCAGGATGTGGAACAGCGCATCGAACAGACCGTTGCACACCTCCTGCAACAGATATGTTGCCCCGGCGTATCCCATCATGGGGGTCCCGGTATGGCGCCGGATCGCAGCACCGGGGAACGAAGCGGGTATGAATGTCGGCTGCGGGCCATGCCCGGCCTTCATCTCGGCCAGGTACATCTTTTCGTTGATCGATCCCATCAGGACAAGCGGTCGCTTGTTGTGCACGAAGGAGCGGACTTCTTCGTTGTTGGTCTTCGACCCGGCAACGCGCGCCACGGCAAAGGCGCATGGCAAGCCCAAATCACCTTCGAGATAGTTGCGGATGCCACGTGCATAGGTTTCGTTGGCGACGATCCCGAAAGACGCTGTTGCAAAGAAATCCTGCGTCACGGAGCGCCACAAATCCCAGACAGGCTTCAACGTCGAATGCTTTTCCTGTTCGATGAACGGTTCCGGGTCCAGGCCCAAAAGTTCGCCCAGTTTGCGCAGGAACTTGGTCGTCGATTCCATTCCGATCGGCGCTTGGAGGTATGGTTTGCCCAGCACTTCGCACAATCCGCGGCCAAACTCGCGATACATGCAGATGTTCACATCCGCATTCACGAGGTTCCGCATCTCGGCAAGATGCGCACCGAGGGGCATGACCATGTTGACCTCGGCCCCCATGCCTTCGACCAGGCGTCGGATCTCGGCCAGGTCGGACGGCATGTTGAAGGTGCCATACATTGGCCCGAGGATGTTCACGCGCGGTTTGGAATCCTCCTCGCGCTTCTTCTCGGGTGGCATACGACCCTTGGTCATGCCGAACTCGGTGAAGATCCACGTCATCGCGCGATCCGCGCTTTCCCACTGATCTTCATCGATGGTGCGCGGCAGGAAACGCTGGATGTTGGTGCCCTGTGGCGTGACACCGCCACCGATCATCTCGGCGATCGACCCTGTCACGACAACCGCTGGCAGCGCGGGATCGAGCACTTTCCACGCCCGTTCCATCGCCTCTTCGGTGCCCTTGCCCATCTCGTCCTCACCGAGGCCCGTTACCACGATAGGGAGTTCATGCGGCGGCAGCGCATCGGTGTAGTGCAGAACCGACGTGACCGGCAGGTTTTCGCAGCCGACAGGCCCATCGATAACAACTTGCAAGCCTTTCACGGCGGTAAAGGCATACACGGCGCCCCAATACCCGCCTGCGCGATCATGATCCTGGATCAGCATCAGATCATCTCCTGCGCTTTGGCGGCGCGCGCCTGCTTGTCGAGCTTTTTCTGATGTTGCGCGCGGAAATCCGGACGCAGGTTTGGTGACCCTTCCCAAACACCCGCAGTATCCCCCTGCCCGACACCCTCGAAGAAGGCTTTCATGTCGTCCATGCGCGACTTGCCGGCGATGGCGGCATTGACAACTTCGGCAAGGGACCCGGCCCCGGCTGGACCCATCAAGGGTCGCGCGGAAATCAGGTTGGTGTAATACAGTCCCGGAACCCCCATTTCCTTGGCCTTTTGCACAACAGGTGTCGTGCCAATGGCCAGGTCAGGATTGATCGCCGCCATCGCCGCGCAATCGTCTTCAAGCGAAGCACGATAGGTGACCTTGATTCCCTTGGATTCGAGCCACTCGCGATCCGGATCGGACCACGCAGTTTGCGGGCACGCCGTTCCGACATAGCGCAGATCCGCACCGCTTTCGACCAGCAGACGCGCGACCAGAAGCTCGGAGCCTTCATAGCCCGAAAGCGTGATCGTTCCATTGATCGGCGCGGCGGCCAAAGCCTCCTTGATGGAGGGCAGGAACGCGTTTTGCGCCGCAGCAATCTGATCTTTCGGGATATCAAAAGCCTCGCCAATATTGGCAAGCCACGCGGCGGTGCCATCATGGCCAACGGGGGCAGAGCCAACAATCGGACGTCCCGCCGCTTCGAATTCACGGATTGCCGCCGTATAGAAGGGATGGATGGCCGCGACCACGCCGCAATCGAGCGCGGCATAAAGCTCGCGCCATTCACGGCAGGGCACCACGGGTCCGGCAGCCAGCCCCATCGGGGCCAGCATGGCGCCGATCGTCATTGGATCGGCGGGGAACATCTCACCCAGAAGGGCGACAGACGGACGATCCGCCTTGCCGTTTTCAGGCGCTTGCACCGGACCGGCCTTGACCTCTTCGCGGGCATAATTCAGCATCGCGCCAGCCAGAACATCCTTGGCCTCGGCATGGGTCGGAATCCCGAAACCCGGCACGTCGATACCGACGATCCGCACGCCATTGATTTCCTTTGGCAAGAGCCGCAACGGCACGCCGGAGGCGGTCGGCACACACAGATTGGTCACGACGATCGCATCGAACCGATCCGGATCGGCCATCTCGTGCACGCTGTCACGGATGTCTTCATAGAGCTTGCCCGTCACCAGCGATTCGGAATTGAACGGCACATAGCCGACAGACCGCCGCGCACCGTAAAAATGCGACACGAATGTAAGCCCGTAAACGCAGCACGCAGAACCAGAGAGGATCGTCGCCGTGCGCTTCATCCGCAAACCGACGCGAAGTGACCCGAATGCGGGACACATGCTTTGTGGTTGGTCATGTGGGCCCGTGGGATAATCCTTTGCGAACTGGTCCAGCATTTCGGAATTGCCCGCCATGCGTGCGGCCTTTTCCATTTCGGACCCCGAATGGCACCCCAGCCCATCGGCAATCACAGGCGCGGCCGTGTCGTTGGGTTCACCCCGAACAACCTCGACCTCGGCTGTGTCATCATATGTGGTTTCCTTGGTCATACTTCGTCGTAAACCACTTCGAGAGACTCTAGCGGCGCCGCGTTCTTGCCGCGCATGTCGATGTCTGTCGCGGGCTCCAGCACCACGTCGGCGCCGGTTTCCGATCCATCGAACAAGTCAAGCAATCCATCCTGGGTCAGGGGTGTCGGTCGCACCGGGGGCGCGACGGCGACATTCATGCCCAGCTCTGCAAAGAGCGACCCCCACTGAGAGGCATCGGTGCCGACGATCTGGTAATTCGCCGATTTCTTGCGCAGGTCGTCATCCTGCGGGATAGACGCGAGGATCGGGATATCGACCGCCTTGGCAAAGGCCTGAGCCTCACCGGACTGGTCATCCTTGTTCACCACAAGGCCGGCAACACCGACATTTCCGCCGAGCCTGCGGAAGTATTCGACCGCTGAACAGACATTGTTGGCGACATAAAGGCTTTGAAGATCGTTGGAGGCTACAAGGATCACCTTCTGCGCCATGTCGCGTGCGATCGGCAGACCGAAGCCGCCACAGACCACGTCGCCCAGGAAATCGAGTAGAACGTAATCGAAATCCCAATCATGGAAGCCCAGCTTTTCAAGCAGCTCGAAGCCGTGGATGATACCCCGACCGCCACAGCCGCGGCCCACTTCAGGGCCGCCCAGTTCCATGGCAAACACGCCGCCCCGCTTGAAGCAGACGTCGCCGATCTTGACTTCTTCGCCGGCCAGTTTCTTCTTCGTCGAGGTTTCGATGATCGTCGGGCAAGCCTTGCCTCCGAACAGCAGGCTGGTCGTGTCGGATTTCGGGTCACACCCGATCAACAAAACCCGTTTGCCCTGCTCGGCCATCATGTGGCTCAGGTTGGCCAGCGTAAAGGATTTGCCGATCCCGCCTTTGCCATAAATGGCGATGATCTGGGTTTTCTTGGTCGCCTCATCCGGGATGACATCGGCCAAATCCTCATTGGCCTCGTCCCGCAAACGCTTGTCGAAGTCTTTCAAATTTGGAACGTCGTCTTTCACGAAGCAGTCTCCCAGTTGAGGATCATTTTCAGGCAGCTCGAATCTTCGAACGCCCTGCGATAGGCATTCGGTGCGTCCGTAGCTGGCGCTTTATGCGTGATGAGCCCATCAAGGCTCAGCGCGCCGTTCTCGACGAGGGTCCGCGTGGCTGCCAGGTCGTCGCGCGCCCATTCGGCGGCGACGCGGAACCGCGCCTCTTTCATGAATGCAGGCGGGAAGGCGAATTGCAGCGGCTGGGTGTAAAACCCCGCCAAGACGATCTCGCCACCCCTCGCGATACGCCCCACAAGATCGTTCAGAAGGTCACCGTTGCCGCTGGCGTCATAGATCGACTGATAATCACGACGATCATCGCTGTCGGGATGCACCACCTCGTACCCGTCTGCGCCCGATGTCCGGTCCGGGTTGATTTCCCAAACCGTTGGCGCCGGTGCTCCGGCGGCGATTGTCAGGCGCGCCAAAAGGCGGCCCAGAACGCCATGCCCCACGATCAGATCGGGAACGGTCTTGTCCAGGCCGGCCATCGCGTGCCGGGCCGTTGCCGCCAAGGCGAGCAATGCGCCTTGCGCGCCGAGCATCCGGTCGATCCGGGTCACGCGATCCTGCGCAGTTACCAACCGGTGGGTCGCCCCCCCGAACAGGCCAAATACACCATCATAACAATTGGCACCGGGAACGAACACGTGATCCCCGGGCTTGTAGCTCGTGTTTGAGCCGGCCTCGACCACCTCTCCGGACGCCTCGTAGCCCGGTATCAGCGGATAGCCCATGCCGGGAAACGGCGGCATGTCGCCGGTCCAGAACAGCTTTTCGGTTCCGGTCGAAATTCCCGAATGGGTGATGTCGACAACCAAATCGTCCGCACCGGGATCGGAAAGCTGCACGGTCTCCAGGCCAAGGGTCTTCGGCGCGTTCAGCACGACGGCGTTCGTTTGCATCCTGACCTCCCATGGCTTGGTGACATCGCCCCCGGGAATCGAATCCCATGTGTCACGCTTTGGCTAATCTCAGTGTCAGTTTATTCTTACACATATATCTGTCAACTAAAATGGACACATTGACGTGTAAACTTGCAAAGTCACGTCACTTTTTTGGTTTAACCGCTGTCAGAGCGGTCGTGACAAAGGGGCGCCGCGATGGAAAATCGGCAATCTTGACGAATCCGGCCGCCTGGCACAGGTCCTTGATGCGCGCAGGGCCGCGTACCGTGCCGGTTTTCATCGCGAGACAGTAGAAACTGAAATAGACATCGCCGGCGATTTCAGGCCGGTTTCCACCTGACATCGGCTCCGAGATAACCAGCCGTCCTCCCTCGGGCAAAACGTCAAACACCTGCCGCAAAAGGTCAGTGACGGTGTTGTCCTCGTGATCATAGAGAACGCGGATCAGGGAAATCATGTCCGCGCCATCGGGCAGGGGATCATCCCGAAACGACCCTGGCACAAAGTCCAGACGGTCACTGGCCTTGGAGACGCCCATTCTCTCTCGCGCCTGTGCTTGAACTGCTGGAAGATCGAACACCGTGGCGTGCAAGTCGGGGTGTTTCAGCGCCGCCGCTTCGGCAAAGACGCCATAGCCCCCTCCGACATCCAGAAGATGCGTCGTATCGCGCAAGTTCACCGCCGAGAGCGTATCCGCGGCAACCATTTCTTGCGACCGCGCCATCAGGTCGGAATACCGGTTTGATGTTTCCACATCCTCGGCCTGATCCGCACCAAACACGTAGGGCCAGAACGCCGCCAGCTCGGTATCGACCTCGTCCCGCAAAAGAGCGACCGGATCCGACAGGTCACGGTAAAACGCGGCGTGGTGGCGAATCATGTCCTCCAGCCCCGGTACTCCAATCAATGCAGCGCCCTTGCGGGCCAGGCTGTAGCGTCCCTTGCGGTCCAGCCTTGTCAGCTTCATCGCGGTTGCCGCCCTCAGCAATCGGTCCATTCGGTCAACGGACACATCGGACACAACCGCGAGGGTCTCCACGGTTTGCGGTCCCTCCATCAGCCGGTGCAGAACCCGCAGCTCGACCAACGCAAAAAGAACCTGTGATTTGACAAAGCCCTGAACGATATCGAAAAGTTCGGCCCCGTCTTTGGCTGCCATTCTACGGGTCAGCGCAAATGCGGAGGCCCAACGCTGAAATCCGGGTCGGGCGATCAGGCGCATGAAACGCGTGCGTAGATTGAAAGACGGACGGGGCCGAACCGGCGTATCCGAGGCCAGGGCCATTTTACCCTGCTTGGGCTGCGCTGTGGGCCGGAACCGGTGTCAGGCGTTCAGCCTGGAGCCGCACCATTTCGGCCAGTTGCGCTTCGCCGGGGCAGGATGGAATGGATGAAATCGCCCCTGACAGAACATCCCGCAGGCGCGATTGCGCCCCGTCAACGCCAAGAACCGCAACCGCATTGGGTCTGCCATGCAGGTCATCCTGTCCAACGGGCTTGCCCAGCGCAGCGCTGTCATAAAGAGCATCCCGCAAATCATCAGCGACCTGGAAAGCCTCGCCAATGCGAGCGCCCAGTTCGAACCAGGGTTCCTCGTCCTGGCCAGCCGCAATCGCCCCCATCTGCGTCGCTGCGATGAACAGCGCGCCGGTTTTGGATCGGTGATAGGCCGACAGGTCGATCTTGCTTTCGCTTTCCCACCCCTGGCCGGCGCAAATGCCATGCGGCATTCCGGACTGACGAGTCAGCGTGCGGATCAAACGCACGGCCCGGTCCGGCGCATCCCCGGCCGCCATGGCCAGGACCTCGAACGCCAGGATGATGAGTGAATCGCCCGCCAGGACCGCAAGAGGCTCGGAATAGGCCCGATGTACGGACGGTTTGCCCCGACGGATTTCCGCATCGTCGAAACAGGGAAGATCATCATGCACAAGGCTTGCGCAATGGATCAATTCGAGCGCGGCAGCAGCCGCATCCGTCACTTTGGGATTGTCATCCCCACAAGCCATTGCAACCGACATCAGGATCGTTGGGCGGATCCGCGCGCCGCCGGGTGTGCAGGCATAATATAACGCGTCCGACAGTTGTTCGGGAGGTGTTCCATCCTGTCCGATGCGAATAGCCGCTTCGACTGCGGCATTGATGCGGGTCTGTAGGTTCATCGAACACTCCCAAAAACAGTGTATTGTCATCTTAAACTTACACATTAGTGTAAACCATACTGGACACCTGACCAAAGCGAGTCAACAATTCGATGATGAAAAAGCCAGATCACAGCTCTGACCGCGTTATTGTCATTGGCGCTGGGATCGGTGGATTGGCGGCGGCCCTGCCGCTTGTTCATCGCGGGTTCGATGTAACGCTGCTGGAACAGCACGGCGCGCCGGGCGGCAAGATGCGACAGGTGAACGGCGTGGATGCCGGGCCAACCGTCCTGACCATGCTTGATGTTTTCGAAGCAGTGTTCGACGAAGTTGGCGAGGCGCTCCAAGACCATGTGAGCCTGATCCCGCAGCCGATCCTCGCCCGCCATTGGTGGCCCGACAGCGGCCCGCTGGACCTCTTCCCGAACCAGACCCAAAGCGCCGATGCGATCGAGGCGTTTGCGGGGCCAACGGCACGCACGGAGTTTACAAACTTCGCGCAACGCGCCGCGCGGTTGTTCGATGGGTTCCGCGACCCCATGATGCTGCGCCCGGAACCCAGGCTGAGCGCCTTGACCCTGCATGTCTTGCGGAATCCGAGGCTGATCCAGGATATGGGAGTGGGGCAAACGCTCGGACATCTCCTGAAAAACAGCTTTACCGATCCGCGCTTGCGGCAGCTCTTCGGACGTTACGCCACCTATGTCGGTGGGTCGCCGGATCGGTCGCCAGCGCTGCTTTCACTGATCTGGGACGCCGAAGCCCGCGGCGTCTGGTGCGTCAAAGGCGGGATGAGCGCGCTTGCCCGCGCCATGTCCGATTTGATCACGGCGCGGGGCGGTACCCTGCGAACGAATGTAAAAGTTCAAAGGATCGACGCCGCGTCCGGTGCTGTGTCCGGCGTCACGCTGGCATCGGGCGAAACGCTTTCTGCCGATCATGTCGTCTTCAATGGAGATCCGCGCGCGCTTGCGACAGGGCTTCTGGGCACCGACACGCGTCATACAGCCCAGATCACCACCAAACGCGCGCGCAGCCTTTCCGCAAATGTCTGGAGCTTTCATGCGGCCCCGTCCGACATCGATCTTTCCCATCACAACGTGGTCTTCTGTGACCCGTCCAGGACCGAGTTCGCGAAGATCGAAAAGGGGCAAATCCCGTCCGATCCCAGCCTCTACATTTGCGCCGAGGATCGCGGCCAGAACACAGCACTGCCCGATATCGAACGGTTCGAGATCATCATGAACACCCCGCCGCTTACCCAGCGCGCGGCAACACCCGAGGATTACGAGATATGTCACAGTCGGACCTTCCCACGTCTGCGCAACTTCGGGCTGAGCTTCTCACCGGAGCCGGGGCCAGAGGCGCTGACCACGGCCAGGCGGTTCGACACGCTGTTTCCCGGCAGCAGCGGCTCCCTCTACGGGCAGACCCCACATGGAATGACCGCAGCGCTGGAACGGCCGACGGCGCGGACGCGGATCACGGGTCTATACCTCGCGGGGGGAGGGACACATCCGGGGGCAGGCGTTCCAATGGCAGCGCTCTCCGGCAGGCACGCGGCCGCGGCGATCGTTGCGGACCGAACTTCAACCTCGCGGTCCCGAAAAACGGATACGCATGGTGGTATGTCGACGGGATCAGCAACGACGGCACGCGGGCTGTCTCGGTCATCGGGTTCATAGGGTCGGTCTTTTCACCGTGGTACAGATGGTCTGGCCGCAAGAACCCCGAGGACCACGTCTGCATCAATGTCGCGACCTATGGACCCGGTGGACGCTTTACGATGACGGATCGCGGGACCCCTGCCCTGCAGCAATCTGAAACCACGCTGACCGTCGGACCCTCTTCGATGACGTGGGAAAACGACAAACTGGTGATCGACGTGGACGAGGTGTCTGGTCCGCCGATCATCAGCCGCGTGCGCGGCACAATCACCGTCACGCCAAGCGCTATCACCGATGTCGAGCTTGCCCTGACCGACGACGGCGCGCATATCTGGCGGCCATTCGGTCCAGTCTCGGGGATTTCGGTTGGTCTGGAGGCCCCGGGATGGACATGGGAAGGGCACGGATATTTCGACGCGAATTTCGGCACACGCGCGCTCGAGGAGGATTTCACCTATTGGACCTGGGGCCGTTACCCGGCACAGCGCGGAAGCACCTGTTTCTACGACGCGACACGGTTGGATGGATCGACGCTTGGCGCCGGCTTTCACTTTGACAGCGACGGCGCCGCCTCTGAACCCGATTTGCCACCGAAGACAAAGTTCAAACGATCACTTTGGGCGGTGAAACGGGAAACGCGCAGCGATCCGGGGTATCAGCCACGACAGGTGATGAACATGCTCGACGCGCCGTTCTATTCCCGGTCGATGGTAGAAACCAGACTGGATGGTGAAGCAACAGTCGGGGTACATGAAGCGCTGGACCTGAAACGGTTCCGCTCTCCGTTGCTGAAACCTATGCTCGCGATGCGCGTCCCGCGCCGCCGAAACTGGAGTTTCGATTAGCGCGTTGCGTGAACACACGTTACCGCGACAGGTTTTGGCCTCACACCCTAAGACGCAGCCGTTCCACCTTCTTTGGCCTCGTCGGGGTTGAGTCGCCAGACGCTGGCATTCAATGCCCCGGCAATCGTGACCCAGACCAAATACGGGATGAACAAAAATCCCGCGATCAGATCGACCTGGAACAGCGCCCAGATGGTCGCCGCCACCGACAGCCACAGCGCGGACAGGACGATCATTCCCAGTTTGATCCGCTTCAATCCGAAAAAAACCGGTGTCCAAAGGCCGTTAAGCGCAATCTGTAACGCCCAGAACGCCATCGCCAGGCCATTGTCCGGCAAAAGTGCGACCCGCGCACCCGCCACTGCCATGCACAGGTAAAGCGTCGTCCACGTCACGGGAAAGGCCCAGTCGGGTGGTGTCCATGAGGGTTTGTTCAGGTTGCGGTACCAAGATCCGGGCGAAAACAGGGCCCCGGTGGACCCCGCAGCAAGGCAGGCAACAAGAAAAATGAGGAACAGGACCCAGAACATTCGGTTTACGTAAACCGACCCTCGGCACCTTGCAAGGCATCGCGCTGATCTCTTTCCCGCTGGGCCACTTGGGACAGCGCCTCGAAAACCGCGTCGGACCTTGATCGACGCTCGGTGCCCTGCCCTGCTGCATGCACGAGAAACTCGGTCTCGGGCAAGCTACGGGCATAAAGAACGGCGGATCGCGGCATCACCATGGTTGTCGCCGCCTTCGCGGCGGAGGCCGCAACCCAACCGAGCTTCTGCGCTTTCGACGTGTGTGCGCGTGCCGAGATCGAATCGTACCCGCCGCGCTGCACCTGCCCGCCAATACCGGCATAGATAAATCGCGCCGCGTAGATGCCGGTGCGCGAGGACAGCGGGAGCGCCGCGACCCCGGCCTCGGAGCGCATGTAAAGACGGTTCGCCTGCATCACGAGCCGTCGTGTCATCTGGCGGATCGCCTTTGTCGGTTTCGGGTCGGCAAGAAACGCATCCACATCAATTCCCGCTTCGCCAAGCCACTCCAACGGCAGGTAAATCCGCCCCTCGAGGGCGTCTTCGCCGATGTCGCGCGCTATATTGGTCAGCTGCATCGCCACACCCAGATCGGCGGCGCGGGCCAGGGCGTTCGGATCGCGGACGCGCATCAGAACGCACATCATCACACCGACGGCAGATGCCACACGCGCCGAATAATCGAAAAGGTCGGACAGTGTGTCGTAACGCCGGCCCATCGCGTCCCACGCCAATCCCTCGAGAAGCGCATCCGGCAAGGCGCGCGGCATCTCGAAGTCTTCGACCACGCGCGCAAAAGCCCGGTCTGGCGCGGCGTTGTCAGGGCAGCCGTTATAAATCCGTTCCAGACGGTCCTGAAGTCGCAGAACCGCCGCGGCCTTATGTTGTTGCAGATCAACCGCGTCATCCGCCAATCTGCAGAAGGCATAAAGCGCAAGGGATGGATCGCGTACATTATCCGGCAACAGGCGCGAGGCCATGTGAAAGGACAGCGATCCATGGCGGATCGCCTCGCGGCAGGCGTCGATATCGCTCTGCGCAGAGCTCATCCCCGCACCAGGGCGGGATCGGGAACCAATTGCGCCAGAACCTCGGCCGAGGAAATCACACCTGGCAGCCCTGCACCCGGATGGGTGCCTGCCCCGGTCAGGAACAGCCCCTCCAGTTCCTCGCTCACATTGTGCGGCCGGAACCACGCGCTTTGCAGAATACGGGGTTCGATGGAAAAGCCCGTGCCATGCGGCGACATGTACCTGTCCTTGAAGGTCTCCGGGGTGAACACCTCGCTTGCGGTGACACGGCTTGCGAAGCCGGGAAGCAATTGATCCTCCAATGTCTTGGTCAGGCGAACACGATATTCGCGCTCCAGCTCCTCCCAATTGGCGGCGTCCTCGTGACCCAGATGCGGAACCGGGCTGAGGATATAGAACGTGTCGTCCCCCTCCGGCGCCGCGCTGGGGTCGGTCACCGTGGGACGGTGAACATAAAGGGAATAATCCTCGGGCACAGCGCCCTTCTTGAATATGTCTTGGACAAGACCGCGATAGCGTGGCCCGTTCAGGATTGTGTGGTGGCCCACATCCTTCCACATGTCGCGGGTGCCCTTGGTGCCGAAATACCAGACATAAAGCCCCATCGACCAGCGCCGCGACTTGAGCTTCTTCGGGGTCCAGCGTTTGCGTTTTTGGTTGCGCAGCAGGTGGTCATAAGTAAACCCGGCATCTGCGTTCGAGACAACGATATCGGCGGTCAGGACCTCCCCCGACGCCAGTTTGACACCCCGTGCCCGCCGGTTCTTGACAAGGATCTCGTCGACCTCGGTCTCCATCCGCAGGCTGCCGCCCTGGTCGGTGATGATCTCGGCCATGTTTTCGGCAATCGCAGCAACACCGCCCATCGCGTAATGGACCCCGAATTCCTTTTCGAGATGCGAAACAAGAATATACATCGAGGTCACGTTGAACGGATCGCCGCCGATGAACAGCGGATGGAACGACAGCGCCATCCGCAGCCGCTCATCCTTTACGCGTTTTGCGGCATGGGCATAGACCGACCGATCCGCGCGCAGCATCGCAAAACGCGGCAAGACACGAATCAGATCGATCAGCTTGTGCATCGAGCGCCGGCCCAGATCTTCGAACCCGAACCAATAGCGTTCCTCGCTGTCGCGCAAGAACCGGTCATACCCATCGACATCGTCAGGGGACAAGCGCCGCACCTCTTCGCGCATTGCAGCGGTGTTCTGTCGCGCGGTGAATTTCGATCCATCCGGCCACCGGATTTCATAGAAGGGGTCCAACGGGCGGAGGTCCACTTCCTTGTGGAAATCACGCCCACAAGCGGCCCATAACTCCTTGAAAATCTGCGGAACGGTGACGATCGTCGGCCCCAGATCAAAGCGATGGCCATCCTTCCAGATGCACGATCCGCGGCCCCCCGGCACGTCCAGTTTGTCAATCACTGTCACGCGGTAACCAAGCGCGCCCAATCGCATGGCCGAGGCAAGGCCCCCCAAACCGGCGCCAATCACGATGGCATGGGCCGATGTCAGCTTGTCAGAATGAGCCGCGAGGGCGGTATCGAGTTTTGTCATCATAGGTCCATGATATACTGTCAACTTTACTTTACAATAATAGCCAGCAAAATGTATCAAAAAATTATGATCTTCCCTCATTCTGTGAAATGTGTCAGATTAAGTTTACACTATGGGAACCGAAATGCAGACCGTAAGCCTGAGCTTTTACCGCTTTGCCGCACCGTTATCGCGGATGTGGGCGCTCGGTATGATGGGCGCAGCCCGTCTGTCCTTGCCGCGAATCGACGGACTCCAATTCTGGAAGTTGTGCGGGTCCGGCACCGGAGAAGGGTTCACACCCATTCCCAATACCGCCGTTTACGCGATCCTCACGGTGTGGCCCGATCTTGCCCGCGCGCGCGACGCGATCGTCAACGAACCCCTGTTCACCCGCTACCGCGCAAGGGCCGATGAGCATTGGACCGTGTTTCTCACACCCTATTCGGCCCGCGGTGCGTGGTCCGGACAAACCCCGTTTATCGAGGAATCACCCGCGCCAACCGGCCCCATCGCTGCGTTGACCCGTGCAACCGTGCGTCCCGGCGTTGCCGCGCAGTTCTGGAAGCGCGTGCCGGATATCAGCGGCGTGATCGGATCGGATCCCAACGTCCTGTTCAAGATCGGCATCGGCGAGATACCACTTCTGCAACAGATCACCTTTTCCATCTGGCCGGATTCCCGCTCCATGGCGCAATTCGCCCGCGACAACGGCCCCCATGCCAACGCCATTCGCGCCGTGCGAGATGGCAAATGGTTCCGCGAAGAGCTTTATGCCCGCTTCCGAGTCACCGATGAGCTTGGCAGCTGGGACGGCCAATCTCCCCGCATTCTCAAGGACATCGCTGCATGAGACATTCCTTCCCCTTCTCGGCCATCGTTGGACAGGACCAGATGAAGCTGGCCATGATCCTCACCGCCATCGACCCCGGCATCGGCGGTGTTCTGGTATTTGGCGACCGGGGCACCGGCAAATCCACCGCGGTGCGCGGGCTCGCGGCGCTGCTTCCGCCGATCACCAAGCTGGAAGGCAGCGTCACCAATGCCGAAACGCAGGACGACATGCCCGCCTGGGCAGAGCCTGTTTCCGGCGCCTCGATCAGCGCACCGACGCCGGTGGTCGACCTGCCCCTGGGCACAACCGAGGATCGCCTTGTCGGCGCGCTGGATATCGAACGCGCGCTCAGCCGGGGGGAAAAGGCGTTTGAACCCGGTCTGCTGGCCAAGGCCAATCGTGGCTATCTTTATATCGACGAGGTGAACCTCCTGGAGGATCACCTCGTCGATTTGCTGCTGGACGTCGCACAATCGGGCGAGAACGTGATCGAACGCGAAGGTCTGTCCGTGCGCCACGACGCGCGCTTCGTGCTGGTGGGCTCTGGCAACCCTGAAGAGGGCGAATTGCGTCCGCAACTCTTGGACCGGTTTGGCCTTTCGGTCGAGGTCCGGTCGCCTGACGACATTGATGAACGGGTCGAAGTGATCCGCCGCCGTGCCGCGTTCGACACCAACCCGGATGCCTTTGTCGAAAAATGGTCCGTCGAAGATACCAGGATCCGCGATGCGATCCTGGCCGCCCGCGCCGTGTTGGCTTCAACCGACGCGCCGGACGCCACGTTGCGCGATTGCGCCGGCCTGTGTGTTGCCATCGGTTCCGACGGCTTGCGCGGCGAGCTCACGCTGCTGCGCGCCGCCCGTGCGCTGGCCGCGTATCAAGGAAGCGACAAGGTCACGCGAGATCATCTTCGCGCAGTCGCCTCCATGGCCCTCAGCCACCGCTTGCGGCGCGATCCGCTCGACGATGCCGGCTCATCCACCCGCGTCGACCGCACGGTCGAGGAAGTCTTTGCATGAAGCAAGACCCGGCTGCCATCCAGGTGCAGGGCCAGTTGGCGCTGACACTCTTGGCGGTTGATCCGGCCGGGTTGGGCGGACTTCATCTGCGCGCGAGGGCAGGGCCGGTCCGGGACCGGTTTTGTGCACCGATCAAGATATTTTTTCCCAATTCGCGCCGTATCTCACCGTCGATCTCCGATCTTCAGCTCTTTGGCGGTGTCGATATCGGCGAAACCCTGACGCGGGGCAGGCTCGTGCATGCCAAGGGTCTGCTCGACGCGCCGACACCGCTCGTCTTCACGATGGCGGAACGCTGCGAACCTGGGCTTGCAGCGCGGCTGGCGCAGGGGCTCGATTCCGGCGTCGGTCATGCGCTGATCCTGCTGGACGAAGGGGCGGAGGATGATGAAATCGCCCCAACCACGCTAACCGAGCGGCTGGCCTTTCGCGTCGATCTTGATGGTTTGCGGCATGCAGACCTGCCCAGCCTCGTGATCCCCGATGCCGATGTGGACCGGGCCCGCGAGGCTCTGACCGATGTGAATATTCCCCAGGATGTGCCAACGGCGCTTGCCGTGACGGCAGTCCGCTTCGGCATCGGGTCCCTGCGCGCGCCCCTTCTGGCGCTTGCGGCCGCGCGGGCGAATGCCGCCTTGAACAACCGGGACGCGGTCAATCAGGACGATCTTCAGATCGCGGTTCAACTGGTTTTCGCCCATCGCGCCACGCAACTGCCAGCCGAGGAGGAGGAAGACGACCCACAGGATGACAGTCAACCGGACGACACGCCGGACGATCAAGCACCTGATGATCAGGACGACACTGATCTGGCTCTACCCGACGAGCTCTTGATCGAGGCGGTGAAGGCGATGTTGCCCTATGATGTGCTGTCCATGCTCGAAGGATCGGGCCGCACCAAAACCGGCGGCGGAAGCGGCGGTGCAGGGCAGAAGAAACGGGGCAATCGGCGCGGACGGCCTTTGCCCTCGCGGCGGGGACGGCTGGATGGGGGCAACCGGATTGATCTTGTCGCCACCGTGCGTGCCGCGGTTCCGTGGCAAACGATCCGCCGCAAGCAAAATCCCGAACGCTCCGGCGTGTTGATTCAGCCATCGGACATCCATGTGAAAGTCTACCAGGAAGTGTCCGACCGTCTTCTGATCTTTGCCGTGGATGCCTCGGGCTCGTCCGCCGTGGCCCGCCTGGCCGAGGCGAAAGGCGCGGTCGAGCTGATGCTGGCTGACGCCTATGCCCGCCGCGATCATGTGTCACTTGTTGCCTTTCGCGGTGAAAGCGCCGATCTGATCCTGCCGCCAACGCGGTCTCTGGTGCAAACCAAGCGCCGACTTGCCGGTCTGCCCGGCGGCGGCGGTACACCGCTGGCCGCCGGTCTCAAGGCTGCGGCAGAGCTGGCGCAACGCGCGCGCGCGCAAGGGATGTCGCCGTCGGTCGCGGTGCTGACGGATGGGCGTGCCAATGTCCCGCTGCCGGGAAAATCGGGACGCGCCGCTGCGCAGGGTGATGCCCAGGCGATGGCGCGGCATATCCGGGCGCTCAGGATCCCGAGCGCTATGATCGACACATCCGTACGGCCGCACCGCGATCTTCGTACGCTTTGCGACGTGATGGGCGCGCAGTACATCCCACTTCCCCGTGCTGATGCCAAAGGTCTGAGCCGAGCCATCGACACCGCTTTGGGTGAGAGCTGACATGGGGGTGGTTGACCTCTCGATGGAGTGGCCACACGCAGAACACTCGCGCATCGTGCAGGTACGCCCCCATCGCTGGCATGTTCAGGAAATGGGGCAGGGCGAAACCGTCCTGCTGCTGCACGGCGCCAGCGGCTCTACCCATTCGTGGCGTGACGTGATGACCGATCTGGCCCGGGATCATCATGTCGTGGCGGTTGATCTTCCGGGCCATGGTCAGACAAAGCTGGGCTCGCGCCACCGGTCGTCCTTGTCTCTGATGGCGCAGGATCTGCAAAGCCTGATCGACCACGAAGGTTGGGTTCCAAAGGCGATCCTTGCGCATTCCGCAGGCGCGGCCCTCGGGCTACGTCTTTTGCAAGTCGCGAATAAAGACATTCAGCTTGTCGCGGTCAATCCGGCCCTGACGCCCTTCAAGGGGTTGGCGGGTGTGCTCTTTCCCATCGCGGCGCGTCTGGTCGCGCTCAGTCCGGCGATGGCCAAGCTGATCAAGCGGCGCATGGCAGGTCCAGGGCAGGTGGTGTCCCTGATGGAAACCACCGGCTCCAAGATCTCGCCCGAAGGTCTGAACCTGTATGCCAAGCTTTTTCGCAGCGAGTCGCACCTGGATGGCGCGTTGCTGATGATGGCGCAGTGGAAACTGGACGGGCTTGTTGCGGATCTGCCCAAGATCACCGCGCCCTGCACGTTTATCGTCGGCACGAACGACAAGGCGGTGCCGCCTTCGTCTGTCTTTGACAGTGCACGCAAAATGCCGAATGCGGAGGTTATCGCGTATGACGGATACGGGCATCTTCTGCACGAGGAAGCACCCAGCCTGGTTGCTGATCACCTGCGCGCGGATCTGCGCAAGTAGACATAGAACGCCCCGCCGCCGCCGTGGCGGATATGCGCCTCTGACACATCCAGAACCGCCGTCTGCAACGGTGCCATCCTGAGCCAGATCGGCACCTGCCTTTTCAACACGCCGCGCTGGCGTGGCATCGGGTCGTGCGGATCCTCCTGCTGGCCCTTGCCCGTGATGACAAGAACAAGGCGCAACCCGCGTGAATAGGAAGTCAGGATAAAGCGGGACAATGCCGGATGCGCCTGATCCAGCGTCATGCCATGCAGGTCGATCCGGGCCTCGGGTGCGAGTTTGCCACGCCGCATCTTGCCAAAGGTCTTGTTGTCCATCGCCGGTTTGGACCGCGTCGATGGCTGCGGCGTGCTGATTTGGCTTTGTGGCCGCGGCGCCTTGGTACCAACATCGAACGCCTTGTACAGGTCGTCCATCGGCGCGGGATCGCGTGACTTCTCGGGGCTTGGCGTCGGCGCGGCCCTTTCGCGGCGCAACGCTTCGGGCAGCGGCGTCGTCGAATGGGCAACTTTTTGCCAAAGCTCCCGTTCTTCCGGATGGAGCTTGCGGCGGGTCATTGCAAAGTCTCCGGCAGGAACGCGTAGGCGCGCTGGATCGGCATCAGGACAACCATGCGGCCGGGATCCTTGATCCGCCCAGCCATTTGCCCGGCTTCATCTCCGGTGCCGAAAAACACATCCGCGCGCTGCGCACCCTTGATCGCGGAACCGGTGTCCTGCGCCACCATGAGCCGCCGCAACGGATCATTCCCGTCTTTTTCGATCCAGACAGGTGCCCCCAAAGGCGTGGTGGCAGGATCGACAGCGATCGAACGCATCGGCGTTATCGACCGGTTCATCGCACCAAGTGGCCCCAGGTCGGCAGGCACCTGGCTCACCTCGCGGAAAAAGACGTAGGACTCATTGTGAAACAACAGAGCCTCGCCATCCATCGGGTTGCGTCGCACCCAGTTCTTGATCACCTCTGCCGAGACCTGATGCGCGTCATACATGCCGCGCCGGACCAGTTCTTGTCCGATCGATCGATATGCGTGTCCGTTCGCGCCGCCATACCCGACGCGGATCATGCGCCCGTCGCGATAGCGGATACGGCCCGACCCTTGCACTTGCAGGAAGAAAAGCTCCACGGGGTCATCGACCCAGGCAATTTCCAGCCCCCGGTTGTCCATCACACCGCTGGTCAGGATGTCCCGGCGGGTCAGCCATGGGCGCCGGTCATTCGCTTCCGGCGGCATCTTGTAGACGGGATAGCGGTAGGTTGGCGTGCGCACCGGGGAGCCTGACAATTCCGGCTCGAAATAGCCGGTGAACAAGGGCTCTTGGCCATCTGTAATCAGCATGGGCCGAAAGAACAGTTCGAAAAATTGCCGGGCGTCGGTCGCATCGAAGGCAAGCGCACACAGCGCGGCCCAATCGGGTTCATCAAGGTCGATGCACGTGTTCTTGAACACCGTCAGGGCCGCATCGTGGTCGTCTGCGGCCCATCCGTTCAGATCCTCGAAGCCAAGGATCGCATATCGGGTTTCCGGCTCATTCGGCACAGCAGGTCCTGTCATCAGAACGCTCACGCTTAGCGCTGCGCCGAGCCGCCGAATCATTCGCCGGTGGCGACAAGCTGCCAGTTCGGATCATCTGCGCCCATGCGGCGGGCGAAGGTCCAGACATCTTTTTGCCGCTTCACCTGTGTCGGCGATCCCTCGATCACCTCACCCGAGCTGTCGCGAACGACATATGTCAACTCGCCGATGTACTTCACCGTGATTTCCGCCGTTTGCGAGGTCTCGTCGAAGCTCGCATCGAAAAGCGACAATTCCCGCACACCGATGAACTCTGCTTCGACAGTCAGGCCCTGTTCTTCCCGCGTCTCAAGAACCTCGGCAAAGGTGTCCGCGACATCGGGTGCCAGAAGTGGTCGGATCTCGTCCATTTCGCCGCGTTCGAACCCCATCAGGATCATCTCGTAAGCGCCGCGCGCGCCACCGAGGAAATCGCCTACGCCGAAGGACGGCTCGACACGTTTCATCCGGGCCAGAGCGTCAGCGGCATCGCTGTTCGCATCGACATGGTCGACGATGTCGTGGTCCGGCCCGCCTTCGATCACTTCGAAGTCGCGTCTGGCCGATGGGCCAGTGTCCTCCCGGGGGGCGGATGGCTTTTCAAATCCTTCTCGGGTGCCAAGCACACTCTTCAAACGAAGGATCAAAAATACGGCGATGCCGGCAAGCACCAAAAGCTGTAGCAGCGGAGAATTCATCAGGACCTCGCCCAGACCAAAGTGGAAACATCGTTCTTCGATCCCTATGTAGGTGTTGGGCGCGACTTAGTCCACCGCGCGCCCGGTGAAAGGAGTGCCTTGCCATGTGGCTATTTGTGCCTTTTGTAGCAGTTCCGCTGGTCGAGATCGGTCTTTTCATCCAGGTCGGCGGGTGGATCGGGCTCTGGCCCACTCTGCTGATTGTCGTTCTCACAGCTGTGCTTGGCACGTATCTGGTGCGGTCGCAGGGGATCATGGCGATGAATAACCTGCGGGGGTCGTTCTCTCGGCTGGAAGACCCGTCAGAACCCTTGGCCCACGGTGCGATGATCCTGATTGCAGGCGCATTACTGCTCACTCCGGGTTTTTTTACCGACGGGGTCGGTTTTTCCCTCCTTGCGCCGCCGATCCGGGCGGCGCTGATCCGCCACGCGCGCAAGCACATCAAGGTGAAGCGGTTTGATATGGGACCCGATCATCCCCCATATGGCCCGGACCCCCGCACACCGCCGCGTGACGCGGTCATCGACGGCGATTTTCATGATGTGACGGAGTCCAAAAAGCCCAACCATGATGGTTCCGGCTGGACGAAGCATTGAGGCTTGCAAAAACCGCTGGTAAGCACCAATCAGCTTTCACAACTGCGTGACCCGAGGGAGATACACATGGCTGATACGCCTGAAACCACTGGAAACGGCGCCGCTGAACAGCAGGCCGCTCCTGTCAAAATGAACGTCATGGCACAATTCGTGCGGGATTTGTCGTTTGAAAACATTCTCGCACAAAAAGGCGTGCAGGGCGACGTGCAGCCCGATGTGCAAGTTCAGGTGAACCTGGACGCCAAGAAGCGGACCGCCGATCATCAATACGAGGTGATCATGAAGCTACAGGTCACATCAAAGGCAAAGGAAAGCGGCGACACCCTGTTCGTGCTCGAGTTGGAATATGCCGGTGTTTTCCACGTCGAAAACGTACCTGACGAACAACTGCACCCATTCCTTCTGATCGAATGCCCGCGGATGATCTTCCCCTTCGTGCGCCGCATCGTCAGCGACGTGACCCGCGATGGTGGCTTCCCGCCGCTTAACCTTGAAACGATTGATTTCCTTCAGCTTTATCGCAGCGAACTGGCCCGCCGCAACAGCGAGCAGCAATCAGAAAAAGCCGACGCGTAAGCGGTCAGAGCCGCTTCCACAAAGCGGCATCCCCAAGCGTTTCGACAAAGGCGGCATGTGCCGCCTTTTCACTATCCGACAGTCGGGATGGCAAGGGGTCCGGGCGCGGTCTCGGACGCCAATCGCCGATGTCACTGCCTTCGGTCATCCCGCCTTGCGACACGTTGAGCGCAAAATCCGGCTGTTTGCCGCCGATCAGTTCAAGATAGACTTCAGCCAAGATTTCGGAATCGAGAAGCGCGCCGTGCAGTGTCCGCGACGAGTTGTCGATCCCGAACCGGCGACACAGCGCATCAAGCGATGCTGGCGATCCGGGAAATCGGCGCCGGGCGATTGCCAGCGTATCAATCGCCTGATCCATTGGGATCACGGCCCGCCTGACCCAGGACAACTCCGCATTGAGGAATTTCATGTCGAAGGCTGCGTTATGGATCACCAGCTTCGCATCTCCGATAAATTCAACAAAGGCCTGCGCGATGCTGGAAAACACCGGCTTGTCCCGCAGGAAATCATCACCCAGCCCATGCACCTCGAACGCCTCCTGCGGCATGCCGCGTTCGGGGTTGATATATTGGTGATACGTGTTTCCCGTTGGCACATGATTGAAAAGCTCGACGGCGCCGATCTCGACGATCCTGTCCCCTTGATCCGGCTCGAACCCGGTTGTTTCCGTATCAAGAACAATCTCACGCATCGGTCATGTATCTCCTGATGTCTGACACCACATCGTGAACCTGCTGGCGTGCGTGTTCAAGCGTATCGGTCTCGATCACGTAATCCGACCGGTGGCATTTCTCTGCATTTGACATCTGTTTGTCACGGATCGACGAAAATTGATCGCGGGTCATCGTCTGACGCGCCATAACCCGGTTTTCCTGTATGTCCGCCGAAACAGTGACACATGTCACCGCGTCCATCTCTGTTTCGGACCCGGTTTCGAAAAGCAGGGGAATGTCGAACACGATGATATCTGCCTCTGCCTCATCGGCAAAGCGCGCTCGATCCGCGCGTACCAAGGGATGCACGATATTTTCGATCTGACGGAGCGCGTCCGGGTCCGCATCAATGACCTGCCGCAACGCCGTGCGATCCACCACATCCGCTACGACCGCATCCGGGAACAAATCACCGATAGCCGCCACCGCAGAACCGCCTTTGGCGTAAAGACGGTGCACCGCCGCATCTGCATCCCAGACTGCGCATCCCGCATCGGAAAACATCCGGGCAGTGGTCGACTTGCCCATACCGATAGATCCGGTGAGCCCCAACCTGAAGGTCACTGCAAGACCGCTTTGCGGATGTTTTCATCGACGTCGGGCCGTTTTCCAAACCAGTGTTCGAACCCCGGCACGGCCTGATGCAGCAACATGCCCAAACCGTCCACCACGCGGCATCCCTTTTCCTCGGCGGTGGCAAGCAAACCTGTCCGCAGGGGGCTATAAACAAGGTCGGCCACGATCACGCCTAGTTTCAATCCATCCAGCGGGACGCCCATTTCCCTATGTCCGGTCATGCCAAGCGAGGTCGTGTTCACGACCAGATCCGAATCGGCAAGACTATTCCCGGCGTCCGCCCAATCCGCAACCTCGATCCGATTGCCAAAATCGTCCCGTAATTTTTCGGCACGCTCTCGGGTCCGGTTGGTCAGGATGATCCGCGGCACGCCAACATCCAGCAAAGAGAACAGTACCGCGCGCGCCGCGCCTCCGGCACCAAACACCACCGCCGTCCCGGATTTCGGGTTCCAGTTCGGAACAGTCTGGCGAATATTCTCGATGAACCCATATCCATCGGTGTTATCCGCGAGAATCCGCCCATCCTTTTGAAAAGTCAGCGTATTCGCCGCACCGATCACTGTGGCACGGTCAGTGATCTCGTCAGCGATATTCATCACGGTTTCCTTGTGCGGAATCGTGACATTGGCCCCGACAAAACCAAGGTCCGGCAAACGCGGCAACAGGTCCGTCAGGTCATCCGGTGCGATATCCAGCGGGATATAATGCCCCGGTATCCCATATTTGCGAAGCCAGTAGCCATGCACATCCGGGCTCTTGGAGTGGGCAATCGGGTGGCCGATCACAGCGGCCAAGGGGATTTTTGCGTTACTCATCCGTCGATCCGTCCCGTCAATACAAGGTGGTTCAAAAGCTCCAGCAGCGGAAGTCCAAGCACAGTGAAATAGTCCCCCTGCACCTGTGTAAAGAGCCGCGCGCCTTCTTCTTCCAACTTGTAGGCCCCCACCGAATGGCGCACGCTGTCCCAGTTCCGCTCTATGTAACTATCGAGAAAAGCATCGGAAAAATCGCGCATCCGGAGCCGGACCACACCGACGTGGCGCCATGTCGGCTTAGCATCCTCGTACAATACCGCAGCCGATAGCAGCGTGTGGGACGTATTCCGCAAAAGACGTAATTGATCCCGCGCCTCGTCCGGGCTTTTGGGTTTCGACAGCACTGCCTTGTTCACCGACAGGACCTGGTCGCAGCCCAGAACCAGAGTTCCGGGCGATTTTTCCGACACCTTGCGCGCCTTCATCTCGGCCAGGGTATCCGCGATATCTCGGGACGCGGCCTCTTCGGCCTCAAGCGCCTGCCGGATCGACTCCTCATCGATTCGTGCGGGTCGGACATCTATCCTGAGTCCCGCATTTCGTAGGAGGTCTGCTCGGATCTGGGAGCCGGATGCGAGGATCAGATCAAGATTCATGGGGACAACTCTTCGGACAACCTGGGTTTGTTTACCGGAGTGTTTTGGTGAAAACCGGTCCAAACGGCAAGGAAGAAGAGAACTCGGCAAGTTGCCCTGTCGTCCAATCCGGGTTCTGCCCCATGTGGAAAGGATAAGTCAGTTGCCCACGCTTGTCTCGTCAAGTATCGGAAATGCGAGTTTATCCCGGTTTTATCCACAAGAGATATATCTATATATAGACATAATTTCAGGTACTTACGCGCGTTAAATCCATACAGTCCCGGTTTTGCCCACAAAAGCGCAAGTTCAGTCTGGCCTTGGGATAAGTCTTGAACAGATTGTTAATCCACAGGCAGGGGACGGCACTACTAACCACAAAAACTTTACTTTTTTCTTTATTATTTTAACCTGACCCGGACGTTTGACAGCATGCCAAGCCTCGACTAAGAGCAACACAGTCCTGTTCTGGACCTTACTTTCCTGAGACAACGAAGATACGACTGCCAACCTGCGCAGTCCGGGATATTTCATGACCGAAAAATTGAACCTTGCCGACCTCAAGGCAAAAAGCCCCAAAGACCTTCTTTCGATGGCCGAGGAGTTGGAAATCGAAAACGCATCAACGATGCGTAAAGGCGAGATCATGTTCCAGATTCTGCGCGAACGCGCGGATGAAGGGTGGACGATCTTCGGGGATGGTGTGCTTGAAGTGCTCCAGGACGGCTTCGGTTTCCTTCGCTCGCCTGAGGCAAACTATCTTCCCGGTCCTGACGATATCTATGTTTCCCCGGAAATGATCCGCAAGTTTTCACTCCGCACCGGCGATACCATCGACGGTGAGATGAAGGCGCCCGAGGACAACGAGCGATATTTCGCTCTGCTGAATTGCACGCAGATCAACTTCCAGGAACCAGAACGCGCCCGGCACAAGATTGCCTTCGACAACCTGACACCGCTCTATCCGGACGAGCGGTTGAACATGGAAATCGAGGATCCAACGATCAAGGATCGGTCCGCCCGGATTATCGACCTGGTTGCACCGATCGGTAAAGGCCAAAGATCACTCATCGTCGCACCACCCCGGACGGGCAAAACTGTTTTGTTGCAGAACATTGCGAACTCCATCGAACGCAACCATCCGGAATGCTACCTGATCGTTCTCCTGATCGACGAGCGGCCCGAAGAGGTTA